>Ga0209278_1000031_pt1 | contig 316082 bp, 254 predicted proteins | sample JI81BgreenDNA_FD_187504 | JGI IMG/M metagenome (GOLD analysis project Ga0209278, IMG submission 187504) | Wastewater effluent complex algal communities from Wisconsin, to seasonally profile nutrient transformation and Carbon sequestration -... | ecosystem: Engineered > WWTP > Effluent > Algae... | reverse complement strand
GTATAGGTAGGTTTGATAAAGGCCAAGAACGGAATTTTATTCAACGGCACTTCGTAGTTGATGGTCAACTGTTGGTTGTGGGTATTGGGCAATCCAGGATTCCAGAAGTCCGTCCAAAGTGTATACGAATTGTCGGGCACATTGTTTTCATCCATAAAATTACGGACCAAATTATTGCTCGTTGCATTAAAGTTTAATTTCAATGACTTGGTTAAATTGTAATTGAAACCGTATTGGTAATTGAACAAATAATTTCTTTGATATAAGGTTTGCAACCCTACCCCTTCTACATCAACCAAACGGAATTGCTGGCGGTTTAATTGACGGTTGATGTTGGTACTAAAGGAAATATTGGAAGGTAAAAAGTTGAAGTTAAAATCACTCAACAATTTCCAATAACTACTTTTTTGGAAAGCCTTTACTTTTTTGAAAGGCTCTACAGGTTTGTTTTGAAAAGCAAACGTGTAATCTACAGCGGTATTTACTTGTTGATCTTGGAAGTTTTCCAACTCGTAATTGTTGCGATCCACCTGATTGTACGAGTAGGAAACCGTTACGTTTTCAATGTCATAAAAACGCGGTTTTTGCTTCTCGCCACGGTCTTTTTTCACCCCGATAAAATTGATACTTTTCCGTTTGGTATAGTCTATCGCTCGGTTACGGAAATTGCGTTTTTGCGCCTCATCCTGCGTGTTGTCAATCAATTGTTGCAGTTCAATATCTTGGAAGAACGGATCGTATTTTGGGGTAATGATCTCCTCACCAACAGAATAATTGAAAGGTACATTCATGTTCCATTTTTTGGGCAATAATTTCCCCAAACTCATATTGGTCACAATATTGTACTGCAATATCTCTTCTCGACTACGTTCGTTAGGCCCTTGATCAATCGAACCAAAGCCTATGGTACTCATACGACCTGTTGCGGAGATATTCGCAAAATCAGCCAAATTTGCATCCAAATTCGCTACCGCAGCCATACCGCCTTTGTTGTCCATATCGGCAATACGCAACTCATTAAACCATGCCTCTCCTTTGATCCTTCTGGGATTGAGTGGGTGTTCAGCCGTATTGAGAATATGGGTATTGTTTTTGATACCAACCATTAAAACACGAATCAACCCGAAGTTAGGATTCCCTCGAATACCCAAACGGGCCTTATTCACTTTTCCAACCAAGGAATTATCGAGTTCATCTTCATTTTTAAAATAAATCTCACCAGGGGAAGTGTATATATGACTCAAGGCCAACACTTTTAACTGGGTCAACAACTTCAACGAGACATCAATTTGGTTGGCTTCGGGCCATACCGCATCGGGATTATTAACGTTAAATTGCGATTTTTTCAGGGGAAGTTCAATCTGGTAAAAGTTTTCAGAAGCATCGTTTCCAAAGCGAATGAAACCCACTAACTCATTATCTTCTATCGAACTCGGCTCATCAGGAAGGGCTTCAGCGTGTAAAAACATTTTGATTTTTTTGAACTGACGCATATCGACACTCACGTTTTTGAAAACCCCGCGTGAATCGCCTGGCTCCAACCCTAAGCCACTAGCGCGTAAGGCCAACGACTGTTCGTTTTGCGGAATCAACGTATTGTTTTGCATCAACTGTTCGAGCTGAACACCGGGAGGCGTAACGTAATTAATCGGGTTACGAGAACCATTTTCTTGTACGTTAAGGGCTTGAACTTCAAAATTTGTCCCATCATCGGTAACGTCGGTATCAACGGGATCTAGTGTGTTTTCATAACGGCGCCATTCGCCACGAACCAAATCCAAAGACCCAAAACGGATGGTGACAGGTTGGTTAAATTTGGTCATGAAAATTCGCATGAAACGTATGGAGCGGAAATCAGAAATACTACCAATGGTGTTGGCTGGAGCGGTAACTGGAATTTTAAACTGGATCCAACGGGCTTGCACTGTATTTCCGTTGGCGGCAGTCACCTGTGTTTCACGAATGTCGGTAATAAAATTGGCGCCAACATTGGAAAGCGCACTTGGGCTAACATTGATTTTATACTCATAATACGCATTAATCGTATTCATGGTATTATCCCGGTTGATATCTTCTACATCGGGAATAGTGGTCGACCCGCGATTGGTATCGGTAACATCTACGGGAGAGTTGGCTTGAACGTTATTGTAATTTTTATACCGATCTAAAACTCCTCCACTAGCATTTAAATAAAAATTATAGTTATCGGCAGCAGGGTCGGGGAACGATGCAAATCCTGGGAACTTGGCCGCTTCTTCGTTGTCGTTAAGTCCGTCCAATCCAACGTCTTGTACATTTCGGTTGGCCGTATCGGTGTCGAAAGCATAAATTAAGGACTGTGAGGCAGGAATATTTCCCCAGTAATTGCTGGTGGTGATTTGACCTGGGCCTAACCCATTCTCGTAAAACTTACGACCATCTTTAAGGATATCTTCTGAAATTTCACCTAAGTTAAAATAAATCTGACCTATATTGGAAGGATCGGAAGCCGCCCCAGGGTTGGTTGGATCAAAATAGGGATCCATCATCCAAAACTGGATATACTCTACGTTGGTTTGTTCAAAATTGGTCGAATTCAACGCGCGCATGATTCCCCCAAAATTAGTGTCGGGATTGGGCAATGAACCATCCGCTTGCGCCGCAGGATTGAAGTTATACGGACCCCGTTCTTGTGGAAAATAGGTTAGATCTAAGGTATTCACCACTTGCGATTGCCCTTGAGCAATAACGGTTTGAGGATACAATTCGGAACTAAAAATACGACGCGTACTGTTGAGCGATAAATCATCTTGAGAAACGCCAGAAGGACGTTGCGTATAAAACACAGGGTCAATAGTATACCATGCAATTTTGGCGCGTTTAAATCCGTAATCAATCGAATTTTGGGTACCGTTAAAGTCGGGATAATCCACATTTCCTGTCGCTGGACGTTCTGGAGTAGAAGCGATGAACCAAGATAGTGGTGAGCGCAAATCAATATTGGTTTGCGACCCTTCAAAATCGTCTACATATAAGGTAGATTCTCCGTTGAAACGGTCACCAATAGGTGCGTCGGGTTTTAAGAAAGCCACTTCCCCACGGAACGACACATTGGAAGGAACATCGGTGTCTACATTTGGCAATTTATTCACCAAACGGGTCAAGAAAGGAACTTCCGACGACAAACTGGTATTTAAACCAAACATACTGTTATTTACGGATTCCTGACCGTAATTCGATTTTTGCGTAAACGGACGCTCCGTCATTTTCAAAAACGTAGCTCCTACCAAGGCTTTGGGTGAAAATTTATGTTCGACATTAATCCCCATAAAACGGCGCGTTTGCTGACCAAAAACAGAGTTGTTCTCCACCGAAACTTCGATTGGGGTATTGGAGGCTTGTAGAGAAGGATCTAATATTTGTACCCGTCCCGCTTGATAATTTACGGTAAAATCTACGCCTTCAACCAACCGTCTTCCACCGGCCGTAACGATAACTGACCCTTGGGGAACATTGAACGCACCAATTGGAATTCCTTCCCCACCTGAAGATTTAAAACGACCGCGCAATTGGAATTTATTTTTCTCACTGTCTTGCAATGCAGCCGCCTGCGTACTGGTATATAAGGTGCGGAATACGTACTTCGCTTGATTGGGGTTAAAATCCGCCAAAGAGGTGGGGTCGCCCAAATAATTCTCCGATGATCCGGGAGCCGTTCGTAATTTTTCAAACAAATAACGCCCAAAAGGTTCGATTTTGGTAAAAATAATGCGTCCGTTTTGCTGGTCAATGGTAAGTCCGGGAACAAAATCAAAAAAACCATCTCCCCCTGTTTGTGGGTCGTTGGCAAAATTCAATTGGTCCATAGAGAAAACGCGAAGCAAGGGGGTTTCACGAACATCGTTGGGTAGTGGACTAGTAGGACTAGCCTCTACGATATAATTTAAAGGCGACGGATCGGTGTAAAGAATATTGAATTTGAAATCCTCTTTCTGTAATTGGAACCCTCCGGGAATTTGATAAATATTTTTCATCATCAAACCCCAAATCGGTTTGTCGACAAACGTGAGGGTACTTTTTAACATCTTTACAATCAACGATTGCGTCGCGGGAATACCACCTGTATCCACTTGTGTGGCTTCTACCCCATCGGTTCCAAACTCCCCTACTTGATATACTTGTCCTCCGATAGTATATTGGAAAGCTACAGCCAAAACTTCATCATTGGCCAGGCGTTGTTGGAGAGAGACATATCCTAATTGGGGATGAAACGTATATTCTGAAGGATTCAGTTTCCGCGCGTTTTCCAACTTGGCGTAATCGGTTCCTTCGTTAACAGGGTTAACATTGTTGAATCCATTTCCTGCTGTAAAAATTTCACGAATACCTTGATTGAGTAATCCCGTTGTTCCGATTAAGGCGGGATCGTAGCGGTTGTTGGAGTTGTCGGCCGGACTATCAATGGGGGTCAAGAAGAAGCCATTGGTGATTTCAATAGGATCGACGGCTACCACCTGGTTGTCATTCAACGGTGTATTGCTATAGGTATCTGTCAATCGGGATTCCCCTAAATCTTGTAAAGCGATTAAGTTTCGTTGGTTGTTGTTGGTGGTATTGACACGATTTTGACGGTTGGTTACCCAAACCTCAATACGTGTAATTTGTACACGGCTGTCAATAAAGGGATAATTCCGCAAGGCAAAATCGTAGCGGTTTTTGAAGTATTGGGACAAGAAAAAGTGGCGATCGTTATCGTACTCTTGTGCGAAAAGTTCAAAATTCTGAATCGTCCCGCCTCCTTGCGAAGTTACCGTTCGGGTTTGCGACTTTTGTTCAGAAAAAACCCCAGTGACGGTTGTTCTTCCGAATTGAAGTTGGGCACGAACCCCAAACAAACTTTGTGCACCTCGAATCAGGGTATTGTTTAAAGGCATACTTACGTTACCTACCTCAATCTTTTGTATGATATCATCTTCCGTTGGTGTGTATTCCAACTTGATTAAATTCTGGAAATTAAAAGTAGATTGGGTATCGTAATTGGCATTAACATTTAAACGCGTTCCTACTTTTCCCATCAAACTCATACTGATGCGTTGATTGAAGTCAAAGGTAGTCGTTGCGCGGTTACGCGGTGAAAAAGCAGGGTTATCTTGCTTGGTATGCCGTACGCCTAAATCGACTTCGACCGACCCTGTAGGCTTGATATCGATGGTGTTACTCCCAAAAAGGGTTTCAAAAAAACTGGAATTTACGTAATACCGGGGTAGTAAATCTTTCTTGTCTTGTTCGGTACCCTTTCCTTCAGCAGCATTGGACTTCTTTTGAAAATAGGCACGCATCGATTCCCGTAAAACCAAGGCATCATATTCTTTGGGAGTTAAAAACATCGGATAATTGATGTTGAATCCTTCAAAGGTTTTTGTCAAAACGTATCGATCTATGGTAGGGTCATAGGTATAGGCTTCTACAACACTTTTCGGGTCATTTAATTTAATGGCTCCGGTGTTGTATCCTTTTATGGTATCTCTCGCTTTTTCGTCGTCTTCCTCTTCTGTTGTTTGGGCCTGTGTTGAAAAGGCAAAAAACACAAAAAGAAAACAAAGTATTCGTAATAATGATTTATTCCGGCTGTTTGTTTTCAACAGTTATAGGTTTTTTAATGCTTGTTTGATTATGGTTTCTAGGTTGGCCTCGGGTTGTTCTTTCATGATTTTATCGACTACTTTTTCGGCATTCTTACGAACAAAGCCCAAAACCTCCAAAGCAGATAACGCTTCATCCCGATTTGTATTGTATGAAATGGGCGAAACTTCCCCGATATCATGGATTTTTAACACTTTATCGCGTAAATCAAGGATAACTCGTTGGGCTGTTTTTGCCCCAATGCCTTTGATGGATTGAATGGTTCCCACATCGCCGTTGCCAATGGCTGCAATGATTTGTTTGGGATCTAAAGAAGAGAGCATGGTTCGTGCAATTCCAGCACCAATACCCGATACGGAAAGCAATAATTTAAACAACTCCCGCTCTGATTTTTCCATAAACCCATACAATTGATGGGCATCTTCTTTAATGAGCAAGTAGGTAAACAACTTCACCGACTCCGACTGCGGCAACAACGCATAGGTGTGTAACGAAATATGGATATGATAGCCTACGCCTTGGCAATCAATCACCACATCGGTAGGGTTTTTTTCAACTAATTTTCCGTGTATGTGTGCTATCATCTTTAAATCGTATGTTCAAATATAGAAAAAATTAACAATTAGGGACTTTTCTAAACAAGAACCTTACTTTTTTATCACCATATCGCGGAGACGTTTGTGTTTCTCTTGCGCATCGACTACTGCAACGGCTGCCATATTGACCATCTCCTCCACGCTAGCACCCAATTGAAAAATATGGGCGGGTTTGTCCATGCCCAACATAATGGGACCTACTGAATCTACCTTGTACAGTTCTTTCAGTAGTTTATACGTAATATTGGCCGACTCTAGATTGGGGAAAATCATGGTATTGACTTTTTTTCCTGCCAATTTTGAAAAAGGAAATTTCGCTTTCAACATATCGGGATTCAACGCAAAATCGGTTTGAATCTCTCCATCGACGATCAAATCAGGATAGTATTTATGCAAATAGGCTACGGCATCGCGCACTTTTTGGGCACTTTCATGGGTAGATGAGCCGAAATTGGAAAACGAAACCATAGCAATCACGGGTTCCATTCCGAACATACGAACCGTTTTGGCAGTCATTAAAGCAATCTTGGCCAAATCATCGGCAGATGGATTGGGATTGATGGCTGTATCGGATAAAAACATGGGACCGCGATTGGTCATCATCATATTGGTGGTCGCAATTAACGAAATCCCAGGCGCCTTACCAATCAATTGCATCAAGGGTCGCACCACAGAGGGATAACTTCGAGAATAGCCTGAAACCATCGCATCAGCATCGCCTTCATTGACCATCATAGCGGCAAAATAGTTGCGTTCGCGCATCCATTTTTGAGCATCCAACAAGGAGATGCCACGGCGTTGACGTTCTTTCCAAAAGATTTCAGCATAGCGCATACGGCGTTCGTCTTCCTCTTTTGTTTTCGGGTCAAAAATAGGAATGTCGGCGTCAAAACCGATTTCTTCTTTCAACTCCAATATATCTTCTTTTCGTCCGAGTAAAATCGGTTTTCCAATACCTTCCTCATAGACAATTTGGGCCGCTTTGAGTACATCCAATTGATCGGCTTCTGCAAAAACAATGCGTTTGGGGTCGGTTTTTGCGCGGTTGATTAATAGACGAACCATCTTATTATCTGAGCCCATGCGTTCCATCAACTCCTCTTCATAGCGTTCCCAGTCGGTAATCGGTTGTTGTGCTACTCCCGATTCCATCGCGGCTTTGGCGACTGCGGGGGCCACGCGCGAAATTAGGCGCGGGTCAAAAGGTTTTGGGATAATATAATCGCGTCCGAAAGCCAATTTAGTTTCCCCATAAGCAATATTTACCTGCTCGGGCACTAATTCTTTGGCCAAGCAAGCCAAGGCTTTGACCGCGGCCATTTTCATGGCTTCATTAATTTTGGTGGCACGTACATCGAGGGCTCCACGGAAAATATACGGGAATCCCAAAACATTATTGACTTGGTTGGGATGATCCGAGCGCCCCGTGGCCATAATAATATCTTTTCGGGTGGCAATGGCTACGTTATAATCGATTTCGGGGACAGGGTTGGCCATCGCAAAAACGATGGGATTCTTGGCCATGGCTAGAAGCATCTCGGGAGTCAAGATATTCCCTGCAGAAAGTCCCAAAAACACATCGGCATTTTTAAGGGCTTGCGCCATGGTTGTTCCAGGTTTGGCGGTGGTATAGCGACGCTGTAGGTCGGATAAATCCGTGCGCTCTTTGTGCAGCACTCCGTCTTTATCAAACATGATGATGTTTTCGGGTTTTACGCCCAAAAGCACGTATAAATTGGCACAAGCTAGGGCAGCTGAACCCGCTCCTGAAACGACAATTTTTACTTTATTCACTTTTTTACCGGCCAACTCTAGTGCATTCAATAAAGCTGCCGAAGAAATGATGGCGGTGCCGTGTTGGTCGTCATGCATTACGGGAATGTTTAGCTCTTCTACCAATCGGCGTTCGATTTCAAACGATTCGGGGGCTTTGATATCTTCTAAGTTGATCCCTCCAAAAGTGGGGGCAATGTTTTTCACCGTTTCGATAAAAGCTTCGACATTTTTGGTGTCCACTTCAATATCAAAAACATCGATGTCTGCGAAAATTTTAAACAACAAGGCCTTTCCTTCCATCACGGGTTTGGAGGCTTCGGGACCGATATCGCCCAAACCTAAGACGGCCGTTCCGTTGGAGATTACCGCGACTAAGTTTCCTTTGGACGTGTATTTGTAAACATTATTAACGTCTTTGGCGATTTCCAAACAAGGTTCTGCAACGCCCGGAGAATAGGCCAAGGACAAATCTCTTTGGGTTGCATATTTTTTGGTAGGAACAATTTTTATTTTGCCTGGGGTGGGTTTGGCATGGTATAAAAGTGCCGCACGGCGTTTACTCGATTGATTATCCATTTTTCACAATTTGCATCTTGACAAAGGTAAAAGTATCCGTGGAATCGTGAAACAAATGAGGGATTTATTTGAGGAAGTCGATATTGCGTTTCAAGCCTTGGTATTGGGTTCGTTTTACGGCCGAATCGCGAAAAACTTCTTTAAAAATATCTTCCGTTATTTCTTCCCAATCCTTTTTGGAAAAAGAGAGTAAATCGGGATGCGGATTAAATTGTGGCTCTTGATGTGGCGTTGCAAATCGGTTCCAAGGACAAACTTCCTGACATACATCACACCCAAAGACCCAATCATTCCATGCGCCTTTCATGGTCTCTGGCAACTGATTTTTGAGTTCGATAGTAAAATACGAAATACACTTGCTCCCGTCGACCACATAGGGCGCCACGATTGCTTGGGTGGGACATGCATCGATGCAAGCCGTACACGTACCACAATGATCGGTAGTGGGCGGATCGTAATCCAATTCAAGATCGACGATGAGTTCGGCTACAAAATAGTACGAGCCTGTTTTTTGGGTAATAAGATTGGCATTTTTACCGATCCAACCGAGTCCGCTTTTGGCGGCCCAAGCTTTGTCCAAGACTGGCGCAGAATCGACAAAAGCACGTCCATTAACGTCACCGATTTCGGTTTGTATACTGTGCAATAGCGCTTTTAGTTTGTCTTTGATCACGTAATGATAATCTTTCCCGTAGGCATATTTTGATATCTTGTACGTATCCTCTTGTTGGGTTTCGGCGGGAAAATAGTTGAGGAGTACCGAAATGACACTTTTGGCATCGTCGACGAGCAATCTAGGATCAAGGCGTTTATCAAAATGGTTTTCCATATACTGCATTTCACCGTGAAAGCCTTGATGGAGCCAGCGTTCTAAACGGGGGGCTTCGGCTTCTAGAAAACCGGCTTTGGCAATACCACACGAAAGAAACCCAAGGCGTTTGGCTTCGGCTTTTATAAACTGACTGTAGTGTTGTTTTTGGTTGTTCATGTGCATTAGGGATTGCAGCGAAGTACCCGCCCGACGTGAGGAGGGCGCGTACTGCGGAAAGCCCGACCCCGAGAGAAAACGAGAATAGACGCAGGGAGATGCTTTCGGGGGAATGCCCTAAAACAATTCGCCCTGAGACGTTCCTTTGATTTTACCCAAGTGGCGATAGGCCTTTTCGGTGACTTCGCGACCACGTGGTGTGCGAATGATGAACCCTTCTTGAATTAAAAAAGGTTCGTAAACTTCCTCTATGGTTTCGCCATTTTCGGAAACGGCGGTGGCCAATGTAGAGAGCCCCACAGGACCGCCTTTGAATTTATCGATAATCGTGGTGAGAATCTTATTGTCCATTTCATCCAGTCCGTGCGCATCGACATGGAGGGCTTGAAGCGAGTAGCGGGCGATTTCAATATCGATTTTGCCATTGCCTTTAATTTGGGCAAAATCGCGAACACGGCGTAAGAGGGCATTGGCGATACGCGGTGTACCACGGCTTCTTCCTGCGATTTCGATAGCCGCTTCCATAGATATGGGTACACCGAGAATGGTGGCACTGCGTTGCACAATAGTGGTGAGGAGTTCGGTGTTATAATATTGTAGTCGCGATTGGATTCCGAAGCGCGCGCGCATGGGAGCTGTGAGGAGTCCACTACGCGTGGTTGCGCCAACAAGAGTAAAGGGATTCAAATTGATTTGTACGGAGCGCGCATTGGGTCCGGTTTCGATCATAATATCGATTTTAAAATCCTCCATCGCCGAATACAAATACTCTTCCACTACGGGGCTTAGTCGGTGAATTTCGTCGATAAAAAGAACATCCCGTTCGTCGAGGTTGGTTAGCAGTCCTGCGAGATCGCCGGGTTTATCGAGTACGGGCCCTGAGGTAATTTTTATCCCCACGCCCAATTCATTGGCGAGAATATTGGCTAACGTGGTTTTTCCTAATCCAGGCGGCCCGTGAAAAAGGGTATGATCGAGGGCTTCATCGCGAAGATTGGCGGCTTTAACGAAAACTTTTAAATTCTCGAGCACTTGATCTTGACCTGTAAAATCGTCAAACGACAGGGGTCGTAACTTCTTCTCGAGGTCAATTTCTTCGGGGTTGTAGCCCTTGTTGGTGGGGTCTAAGTTTTCGTTCATAGCACAAATATAGCACAAGTTTGGAGGAATAAAAAAAGCCTTTCCGAAGAAAGGCTTTTGTGATATTTTAGTGATGAAGAACCTCTTCTCCGGGTTTCATCGGTACATTTTGAGGTACGAAATCTTCGTCATGCCCTGGCTTGCTGTAGTCGTAAGGCCAACGGTGAACTTCTGGAATCTCACCAGGCCAGTTTCCGTGCATGTGTTCTACAGGCGCTGTCCATTCTAAAGTATTTGAACGCCATGGATTCTGTGGTGCTTTTTCACCAAAGAAAATAGAGCTAAAGAAGTTGTAAATAAATACCAATTGGAAAGCACCTCCAATTAAGGCGAACATGGTGATGACCACGTTTACATCTTGCATATCATCAAAGATAGGGAAGTTTGTGTTGGTATAGTAACGACGTGGTAGACCCGCCATACCGATAAAGTGCATCGGGAAGAATACGCCATAGGCACAGATTGCTGTTACCCAGAAGTGTACATACCCTAAGTTTTTATTCAACATGCGGCCATACATTCTAGGGAACCAGTGGTAGATTCCAGCGAACATACCGTATAATGCCGAGATCCCCATTACCAAGTGGAAGTGTGCTACTACGAAATAAGTATCGTGAACGTTGATGTCAAGCGTACTGTCCCCTAAGATGATACCCGTCAAACCACCGGTGATGAACGTAGATACTAATCCGATGGAGAACAACATCGCAGGGTTCATTTGTAAGTTACCTTTCCAAATTGTGGTAATGTAGTTAAACGCTTTTACCGCAGAGGGAATAGCAATCAACAGGGTAGTGAAGGTAAATACAGAACCTAGGAAGGGGTTCATTCCGGAGATGAACATGTGGTGCCCCCATACAATAGTGGATAAGAATGCGATGGCTAAGATAGACATGATCATCGCACGGTATCCGAAGATTGGTTTACGCGCATTGGTGGCAATTACTTCAGAAGTGATTCCTAATGCAGGTAATAAAATGATATATACTTCAGGGTGACCTAGGAACCAGAATAAGTGTTCGAACAATACAGGAGAACCGCCTTGATAATCTAATACTTCACCTGCAAGGTAAATATCGGACAGGAAGAATGAAGTTCCGAAACTGCGGTCCATGATCAACAACAAAGCAGCCGATAGAAGAACGGGGAACGAAATAACCCCAATTACCGCTGTAATGAAGAAAGCCCAGATCGTTAACGGCATACGCGTCATGCTCATCCCTTTAGTACGTAGGTTTAATACCGTTACGATGTAGTTAAGAGAACCCAACAAAGAGGAAGCAATGAAAATAGCCATGGAAACTAACCAAAGCGTCATCCCTAGTCCAGAACCTGGAATAGCTTGCGGTAAAGCACTCAACGGGGGATAGATCGTCCATCCGGCGGAAGCAGGTCCTGATTCTACAAACAAAGAAACGACCATGATTACGCTAGAAAGGAAGAACAACCAATAGGAAACCATATTCAGGAAACCTGAGGCCATATCACGCGCACCCAACTGCAATGGAATTAACAAATTACTAAACGTACCACTCAAAGCGGCCGTTAATACGAAGAATACCATGATAGTACCGTGAATGGTAATTAATGCTAAGTAGGCTTCGTTGGTCATTACTCCATCGGGAGCCATACGCTCACCAAGGAAAAACTTGAAAACTTTGAAGGACTCCTCCGGCCATGCTAATTGCATACGGAACAAAAGAGACATACCCACCCCGATGATCCCCATGATAATACCTGTCAAAAGGTATTGCTTGGAAATCATTTTATGGTCAATACTGAAGATATACTTTGTAATAAAAGTATCCTTGTGGTGGTGATCATGTGCATGATCATCAATGTGAAGGTCGTGTGCGTGACTCATATCCTAGTAATATAATTTTATCTTTTTACTTATTTTGCTTGCGCTACTACCGTAGTATCAGGTTTGGTAGCGGTTGAATCTGATGGTGTTGTCCCAGCAGCAGCGGCAGCATCTGCTTTAGCGGCATTTTTAACAGCTTGCACCAAAGTAGTTTTTTCTTTCAACCACTTTTGGTACTCTTGAGGTTCGTCAACTACCACTTTCATTTGCATGTTGTAGTGCGAGGAGCCGCAAATTTTGTTACAAAGAATGAGATAATCAAAAGTATATGGATCTAAACCAGTTTTACCTTGAGCTTCTAATTCTTTACTCTTTTTGGTACGAATAGCATTAATGTTGTCTACTTTTTCAATCATTTCTGGCGTATCACGCATTTCTTGTGTCGTCATAATGGGTGTAAAAGCAAATTGCGTAACCATACCGGGTACACAGTTCATTTGTGCACGGAAGTGAGGCATGTACATCGAATGCAATACATCTTGTGAACGTATCTTGAAGATTACCTTTTTCCCTTTTGGGATGTGTAGTTCTTCAGTAACGATATCATCTTGCGCATTGGGGTCTGCTAAATCAACCCCGAGTGTATTCACCCCTTCGATAAGGCGAACATTGGCTTTTCCTAATACATTATCTTCACCAGCATAACGGGCAGTCCATTTAAATTGCTGTGCATAGACTTCAATTACAATAGGTTTTTCCTCTTTTTCATTGACAAACATGATGTCTGTCCATGCATACAACCCAAAGAAAATTAACACAGCCAATACGATAGCTGGAATGGCACTCCAAATAAATTCTAATTTGTTATTGTCTGAGATGTAAGCAGCTACTTGTCCTTTTTTACCTGAATATTTGTAGGCATAATAGTGAAGTAAGGCTTGTGTAACAGTTTGTACGAAGAAAATCAAAATCATGGAAATCCACATCAATTGATCCACCTCAATACCATGCTCAGAAGCAGAATTACTCATTAAAGGGTAAGAACCATATTTTACGATACAGATGATGGTAATCAAATAGATGAATGCCAAAAATCCGAACATTAAGTAACCATTGACTCTATTGTCGTTGTCACCCGCAACTTGTGAGGATTCATCAGTGGATTTTTTACCAATTTGAGTTAAGGCAAAAATCTTACTCAACTGCCACAAGGCTACGGATAATAAAACTAAAACAAGAACTACTAATAAAGCTGTCATTTGTTCTTTTCTTTAAATATTAATAATGAAAATGTTTACTTTCTTCCATGAATGGATTACGTTTTGGAGTAAGCGGCGCTTTGGTAAGCGCGTTGAATACGACCAAAATAAATAAGCCCAAGAAGAACAATACAGAACTGATTTCGGATACTCCAATAAACCATTGGTCACCCACAGTTGCGGGCATAATCATATTGAAGAAATCAATGTAATGTCCAAATAAAATTACAACACCAGCGGTTACAACAATAGGAGCTACACGTTTGAAATCAGTATTGATTAAGGTTAAGAACGGGAATACGAAATTTAGTCCGACAGCGCCCCAGAATGGCAAGGTGTAATCGTTGATACGAGTTACGAAATAGGTTACCTCTTCAGGAATGTTGGCATACCAAATCAACATGAATTGTGAGAACCATAAGTACGTCCAAAATACGCTAATTCCGAACATGAATTTGGATAAGTCGTGAATGTGACTTGAATTAACATATTCTAAATAACCTTTTGATTTCAAATACAAGGTAACCATTGAGATGGTAGTAATACCACTTACAAAGAAACTCGCAAAAACATACCATCCAAACAAGGTACTAAACCAGTGAGGATCCAAAGACATAATCCAGTCCCAAGCCATAATTGACTCCGATACAATAAAGAATACTAGGAAGGTAGCTGAAAGTTTGAAATTTTTCTTGTAGTAAGCATCGTCAGAAGCTTCATCTTGTGCTAAACAGTTTTTACGTGAGAAATAACGGTAAAGGTTCCAACCCAACAAGAAAACGGCAGCGCGAATAATCCAAAAACCGAAGTTCAAATAACCTGACTTACCGGCAATTAAGGCATCATAGTTTGGCGATCCTGGTTTCGTTACACCATCCTCCATCCATGTGAACAAATGGTTCATGTGTAATCCTGAAGCTAAAAGCAAACCGAAGAAAATAATAGAACCTACAGGCAAATAAGCTGTTATACCTTGCATCACACGGAACAAAACGGGAGACCAACCTGCTTGCGCAACTTGTTGGATAGCATAAAAAGCTAAGGCACCCATGGTTACCAACAAGAAAAAGATACACGCTACATAAAGAGCAGCCCAAGGTTTGTTTTGTAATTGATGCATTACATGCTCGATATGTTCCTTGTGGGCTACCGCAGGGTCGATATGTTTCTCCTTCTTAGGTACTACGGATAGCGTTTTTTTAGCTGTTTCAGGAGCTACAGGCTGCGCGATTGAATCAGTGGCCGCTACATACGTTGTATCATGTGAAACGGGATGAGCATCTTCAGTTTTGTGCGTAGCTTCATTATGCGCTTCCGGTTTTGCTGCGTGAGCCTCGTGGTTAGGAGTTGCATGGGTATCGTGAGAAGCAGCAGTAGCATGACCACCGTGTCCGCCATGACCCTCATGATGAGCCGCAGCAACAATTTTCTCAACATCTTCTATAGTTTTCGGAGTAGATAAAAACCCATATACGATACCTACCAATCCTAATGCAATTAGGATAAAGGCCGAGGTTTTTAATCTTTGTGAAAATGTGTACATATCTATATTAATCTGATAATTCTACAATTATAATTTGCTTTTCAATTGCATCACATAATGCGATACCATCCAACGTTCCTCACGGTTTAACTGATTGGCATACGAACCCATAGAGTTCAAACCATACATCAATACGTGGTTCACGCTTCCTTCAGTGATTTGGCGATCCTTGTAATTTGGAACCCCGAGGTATTTCCCTTGCGTAACCAATTTCCCTTTACCGTCACCGGCCGTACCGTGACAAATAGCGCAGTAAATTACATACAATTCTTCTGCTTTTTTCATGTCAATTTTGTCGGCTGGAAAAGGATTAACTACCGCTTTGGAAGCTTCATACCCTTCTGTTGAATTCGGTAACTCATAAGGAACGTGACCTCTTTTGATGGTCCCATCGGGTGGAATCTGTCCCTCTTTACCGTTTTCACTTTTAGCATTTACTGAATTGAAAGCATCCGACTCAGCATAAGTTTCATAAGCCACCGATTCATACATGTTGGGCATGTATTGGTAATTCGGTGATTTATCGTCTTTACAAGCTGCGAATAAAGCTACAGCTCCAAACATCATGGCTATTTTTAAACTATTCTTCATGGTCTTAATGCTTTTCTATAACTTTAACTTCTACAGCACCTGTATTTTTGAAGAAAGCTACCATCGCTTCTTCATCACCAGAAACCGAAACTTCCATTAAAAAGTGATCGTCTGTAGTACGTACATCTGGATTTTCAGCTTTTTTGAAAGGCCATAAACGGCTTCTCATGTAAAAAGTAATTACCATCAAGTGAGCGGCAAAAAATACCGTCATTTCAAACATTACAGGAACGAAAGCCGGCATGTTTTGAAGGTAACTGAAACTTGGTTTTCCACCGATATCTTGAGGCCAATCATTAATCATGATATTCCACATCATCCAAGTGGCTACAGAAATACCAATACAACCATAAATGAAAGCGCAAATCGCTAAACGTGTGGGAGCTAATCCCATCGCTTTATCCAAACCGTGCACCGGAAATGGAGTAAAAACTTCTTCAATATGATGATGTGCTTTACGGGTTTGCTTTACAGCATCCATCAATACATCGTCATCGTTATATAGTGCGTGAATAACTTTTGTACTGCTCATGACGTTTATTAATGATTATCTGAATGATGATTATGACCTTCTTTTTCACGGGCTCTCTTGTAATTGTCACCAGAGGATTTCAAGATTGTTTTTACCTCCGCTTGTGCAATCACTGGGAATGAACGAGCATACAATAAGAACAATACAAAGAAGAATCCAATAGTTCCGATATAGATACCGATATCAACAAAAGTCGGTGAAAATTTCGTCCAAGAAGAAGGTAAATAGTCGCGGTGTAATGACGTTACAATAATTACGAAACGTTCAAACCACATCCCAATATTTACGACAATCGAAATGATGAAGGAGAACATGATGCTTGTACGTAATTTTTTAAACCACATGAACTGAGGTGAAAATACGTTACACGTCATCATCAACCAATACGACCAAGCGTAAGGACCTGTTGCACGGTTTAAGAAAGCATATTGCTCATATTCAACTCCTGAATACCATGCCACAAACAACTCCGTGATATAAGCAACCCCTACAATCGAACCGGTAATCATGATAATGATATTCATCAATTCAATATGTTGAAGGGTAATATAAGCTTCTAGATTTGATACTTTACGCATGACTATTAATAGCGTATTTACCATCGCAAATCCTGAGAATACCGCACCTGCAACGAAGTACGGAGGGAAAATTGTAGTATGCCAACCTGGTACTACTGAAGTAGCAAAGTCAAAGGATACAATCGTGTGTACCGAAAGTACCAAAGGTGTTGCTAAACCTGCTAATACTAGAGAAACTTCTTCAAAACGTTGCCAATCTTTGGCGCGTCCGCTCCAACCAAAACTTAATATAGAATATACACGTTTTGAGAAAGGAGTTACAGCACGGTCACGAAGCATCGCAAAGTCAGGCAATAATCCAGTCCACCAAAACACCAAAGAAACGGATAGATAGGTTGAAATCGCAAATACGTCCCATAAAAGTGGGGAGTTGAAGTTGACCCACAAAGAACCAAATTGATTAGGTATTGGCAATACCCAGTAAGCTAACCAAGGTCTACCCATGTGAATAATTGGGAATAAACCTGCTTGAACTACCGAGAAAATGGTCATGGCTTCTGCAGAACGGTTAATCGCCATTCTCCATCGTTGACGGAAAAGTAAAAGTACGGCTGAAATTAAGGTTCCAGCGTGACCAATACCTACCCACCAAACGAAGTTGGTAATATCCCAAGCCCAACCTACGGTTTTGTTGAGACCCCAGGTTCCGATACCGGTAGAGATGGTATAGATGATACAGCCTATTCCCCAAAGGAACGCGGCCAATGCGATTGAAAAAACGGTCCACCATTGTTTGTTGGCTCTTCCTTCTACAGGAGCAGCAACATCAACAGTTACATCGTGATAAGTTTTATCACCTATAACTAATGGCTTTCTAATGGGTGCTTCGTAATGAGACGACATAATCCTATATAGTGTTTCTTATTAATTTATTGATTAAGTATTTCTAACTTTTACGTGGTAGAATACATTAGGTTTCGTACCCACATGCTCCAACAAATGGTACATACGGTTGCTTTCAGCCAATTGAGCTACTTCACTTTCCTTGTTGTTAACATCGCCAAACACCATAGCACCAGTGCTACAAGCTGCCGAACAAGCAGTCTCAAATTCATTAGCCTCCACAGGTCTTCCTTCACGTTTAGCTGTTAAAATGGTCAACTGAGTTTTTTGGATACACATTGAACATTTTTCCATCACCCCACGCGAACGAACATTCACATCTGGATTCACCACCATACGACCTAAATCATCATTCATGTGGAAATTAAATTCATCGTTATGGTTGTATAAGAACCAGTTGAAACGACGCACTTTATAAGGACAGTTGTTGGCACAATAACGAGTACCTACACAACGGTTGTATGCCATTTGGTTTTGACCTTGACGACCGTGAGAAGTTGCTGCTACAGGACAAACCGTTTCACATGGCGCGTGGTTACAGTGTTGACACATAATGGGTTGGAATACCACTTGAGGGTTCTCTGCGGGATTTTCCATTTGACCAAATCCACCCAACGAACCTTTGTCTCCAAATAATCCATCAAAGTCTTTTTTCTTCGCCACATCATCAGCAAAGGTTTCTTCTGACGAATAGTAGCGGTCAATACGCAACCAGTGCATATCACGGCTTCTTCTTACCTCTGACTTACCAACAACCGGTACATTGTTTTCAGCATGACATGCAATTACACACGCCCCACAACCTGTACAGCTGTTTAAGTCAATCGATAAATTGAAGTGGTGACCAATTGAACGGTCGAAAGATTCCCACAAATCTACTTTTGTAGCTTCCACTTCTTTGTGATCCAATGAAACCACTGGAACAGGATTCCAAATTTCAGCATCCTTCGTGTTGAAAATCTCTAACGTTGTTTCTTTAACGATATCACCGCGACCCATTAGGGTTTTGTGCGACTGAACACAAGCAAATTCATGTTCTCCTGATTCAGCAGTAATTTCTACTGACTGAACATCATTAAAGTTTTTATATAAAGTATAGGCGTTAACCCCTACTTGCATTTCTTCTTTTAAAGCGGCTTTACGTCCGTAACCAAACGCTAAACCTACTGTTCCCTTGGCTTGGCCGGGTTGAACAATTACAGGAACATTCTTGAGAGTAGCGCCATTTACGGTTAACGTCACGTAACTACCATTTAACCCTCCGTTAGCAACTATATTGTTACCTACTTTCAACGCGTCAGCATCGGCTTGTGAAAGCGTTAGATAGTTATCCCAAGATACTCGTGTAATCGGGTCAGGGAACTCTTGCAACCATGGGTTATTGGCTTGTTGACCGTCACCCATACCTGTTTTTGAATACAACACCAATTCGAATTTGGCACCTTTTGATGCGGCCAAAGCAGAGGCAGCAGCAGCATAATCTGCAGTTCCGCCCGCTAAAACACCTCCACCATAAACCGTAAGACCATCGTGTAGAGCTTGGTTCCAAGTTGAACTTCCTAAGAATCCTGCAGCACCAGCTTTGATATAATCATAGTAAGTACCCGCTACACCATTCCAAGTCATTAAAGCTTCTTGGAATTGTTTCGTATTGAATAAAGGACGAATGGTAGGTTGCGTTAAAGAATAGGAACCTTTTGTCAACACATGATCATTCCATGATTCTAAATAGTGAGGAGCTGCCGCAGCAATTGTGGATTTTAAAGCCGTTTCGTCCTCGCGTTGAGTGAAACTTACAGAAAGTTTTACTTTGCCTAAAGCATTAGCAAAAGCTTCACCTTCAGCAAGAGTGTACACTGGATTTACACCACTCATGATTAAGGTGTGAACAGCGCCAGCAGCCATATCTTTTAACAATTGGGCCACTTGTGCGTTATTTCCTTTACGAACATAACGAACTCCTGCTTGTGCCAACGCTTCACTTTTTAACACCTGGTTAATCGCAAATACTAAAAGTTGTGCATTTTTATCTTGAATACCAGAAACTAAAAGACCTTTGGAACCTGCTTGCTTCAATTGCTCAGCAGCTTTAGCAATAACAGCATCGTGGGCTGTTTTTGCCGTTCCAATAGAGGAACCAGTTAAAGCATTATAAATTTTAACTAAAGCTAATTTTTGATCTGCAACAGACATCGGAACACGCTTGTCAGCAGCTGCTCCTGACAATGTCATGTTGGCTTCAAATTGGAAATGTTTAGACATCTTACCATTTTGAGGTACACGTCCTTGAGCATAGCTACTATCATAGCCACCACCTTGCCAATCGCCTAGGAAGTCAGCCCCAATGGAGACAATCATGGCCGCTTTTGAAAAGTCATAATCTGCAAGACCACGCTCACCATATACCGTTTCGAAAGCATCTAAAGCGGCAGACTCAGATATAGCGTCATATACAACGTGTTTAGCTGTTGGATTTTTCGCTATAAAATCGGCAATCAGACGCTCTGTAGAAGGACTAGCTAAAGTAGATGTCAACAATACAACTTGTTTTCCAGAGGCTTTTGCTTCGGCCAAAGAGGCTTTGACGCGCGCATTTACATCCGACCAAGAAGCATTTTTCCCTTCTATTTTCGGATTTTGCAAACGCAAACTATCGTACAAAGACAATACAGAGGCATGTGCTCGAGCGTTGGCGGCAAACTTGGCTCCAGTCAAACGGTTGTTTTCAACTTTAATAGGTCGACCCTCACGTGTTTTGATCAATAAGTTGGCAAAATCAAAACCATCAAACATAGTCGTAGCATAGTAATCCGCTACACCAGGAATGATTGTCTCTGGCTGCACTACATAAGGAATTGATTTATGCACAGGCCCTTCACACGCTGCTAAAGTTGCTGCAGCGGTAGAAAAACCAACATATTTTAAGAAATCACGACGGGAAGTTGATGAAGAAGATAAAGATTCGTCGGCTAAAAAAGCATCGGTTGGAATTTCTTCCACGAATTCATTATTTCTAAGCGTCTCAACAATAGAACTATTTTCGTTTAGTTCTTCAACACTTTTCCAGTATTTTTTGTTAGATGACATCGTATATAAATATTAGCTTCTTAATAATTGATTAATAGTGACACTTACCACATTCCAAACCACCCATATCAGCGATGGTTAGCTTTTCTTTTCCATATTTTTTGGAAAGTTCAGCATGGATTTTCTCATAGTAAGCGTTGCCTTCCATTTTCACCTCAGTCTCACGGTGACAGTTGATACACCAGCCCATGGTTAAAGGCGCAAATTGCTTTTGAATCTCGTAGGTTTCTACCGGACCGTGACATTTTTGACATTCGATCCCCGCTACAGTAACGTGCTGTGAGTGATTGAAATAAGCAAAGTCAGGTAAATTGTGGATACGTACCCATTTTACTGGCTTCGTTTTGCCGGTATACGATTGGGTCGATTTATCCCAACCCACAGCATCATACAATTTTTGGATTTGAGCATCATAGAATGCTTTAGAATATTCTGCAGTAGCTGTAGTGTCAGACACTTCAGAAATATTCTTGTGACAGTTCATACAAATATTTAAGGAAGGAATACCTCCGTTTTTACTAACACGGGCAGCCGAGTGACAATATTTACAATCGATTCCATTGCTACCTGCGTGAATACGGTGCGAATAGTGAATCGGTTGAATTGGAGCATAGTCTTGGTCAACACCTATTTGCATTAAATATCCGTAGGCAAAATAACCACTGGCTAACAATAAAAATATTGAAGAAACTAAAACTAGGAATTGGTTTTGGGCAAAAGCTTTCCAAATAGAAAGAGGATTTGTGGTTCTTACAGGAATTTCAACACCGTTAGATTTTGCGATTTTGGTTAAAACATTATTAACCAACAACAACATCACTACCAACATCAACATCACCAAAGCCAAAGCACCAAGAATCACTTCATTCGAAATACCTCCCTCTGCTCCACCGCCTCCTTGGCCTGCTGGACCTACAGCACCCGCTGTTGGAGCTGGAGCTTCTGGTTTTGGCTCAGAGGTGTACGCTAAGATGTTATCGATATCAGCATCGGTCAACTGTGGGAAAGCGGTCATTACTTTTTTGCCGTTTTCTTCAAAAACCTTTACAGCTTGCGCATCACCTGAGGCAATCAAAGCCGAACTGTTTTTAATCCACTTGTACAACCATGCTTTATCGTACTTGTTGGCTACCCCACGAAGCGCAGGACCTGTCATTGGCTTATCTAAATTGTGACAAGCAGCACAGTTGGTGTTAAACAATTCCTTCCCTTTGGCCACATCACCACCTGCTGAAGCTGCTGGAGCTGCTGCCGCTGCATCTGCGGGGGCTGCTGCTGGAGCTGCTGCTGGAGCTGGATCTTGAGCAAAAGTAGAGAGTGAAAACGTTAGCATTAATGCTAACCCGAAGGAATACATTTTTGAAATCGAATTATGGTTACCCACTTTTTTCATATTATTAATGATTATCGACGTTTTGGCATAGTTTTTTGAAGGTATTTCAAGAGGAAACTACACACTTTTTTAAAAACTTGAGCAAAAATACGATTTATGCCCTATTATCAAAACCTAAAAAGAATGTAAAATTACAATTTATAACAATTCTAAATAGTAAAAATTTAGCGTAAATAAAAGGATACTCTTACATTTGCATATAAATCAAAAGATTATGAAAATAAGGCTCCAAAAACCTATAAAAAAGTGGCTTTTTTTAGGGTTGTTTTTTTTAAATTTTAACATCCTTTTTAGCCAACAAGTTACGGTTGAACAAGACCCTAAATTTGAGCAGTTACTGGCTGAGAAAAGAAAAATAAATGCTGCAATTACGGTAAACAATCGCTATAAAATTCAGCTTTTTAGTGGCGCCAGTGAAGATGCAAAAAAAATGCTAGCATTGTTTCGCAAAGACAACAAACACTATGATGCCACCATCGTTTTTAGCACTCCTTTATATAAGGTTTGGGTTGGAAATTTTAAAAGCCGTATTGAAGCGGAAAGAAATCTTATACTACTCAAAAAAAAATACCCTAACGCCTTGGTTGTAAAACCCAATAGAGCATAAAAAAAGCGGTTTAAAAACCGCTTTTTTATTTACTATTTTATATTATTTCAACTTTTTTCGAACTTCAACTTCGTGGTAAGCTTCGATGATATCATTGATTTGTATATCGTTGTAGTTCTTAATTTGAATACCACAATCATAGCCTTTAGACACTTCTTTTACGTCATCTTTAAAACGTTTTAACGTTGAAAGTTCCCCTGTAAAAATCACCACACCTTCTCGAATCAATCGAATTTTCGAATTACGGAATATTTTACCATCGGTAACCATACATCCGGCAATGGTACCCACTTTGGATATTTTGAACGTTTCGCGAATTTCTGCATTCCCTGTGATTTCTTCTTTCATCTCGGGCGATAACATGCCTTCCATCGCATCTTTCAAATCATCGATTGCATCGTAAATAATCGAATAATTACGGATATCAATCTCTTCTTTTTCCGCCAACTGTTTGGCAGCTCCGGCGGGACGAACATTAAATCCGATGATGATCGCATCAGAAGCAGAGGCTAACATAACATCTGATTCTGTGATTGCTCCAACTCCTTTGTGTATGATATTGATTTGAATCTCTTCTGTTGATAATTTTGAGAACGAATCGGATAAAGCTTCTACGGAACCGTCTACGTCTCCTTTTAAAATCACGTTTAATTCTTTAAACTGACCTAGAGCAATACGACGTCCGATTTCGGCCAACGTAATATGCTTTTGCGTACGAACCGATTGTTCGCGTAAAAGTTGGGTGCGCTTGGCGGCAATTTGCTTTGCTTCGCGTTCATCTTCAAATACATTGAATTTATCCCCCGCGGTGGGTGCACCATCCAAACCTAAAATAGATACGGGTGTAGATGGACCTGCCACTTTAATACTGTGACCGCGCTCATCGTACATCGCCTTTACTTTTCCATGGTTTTTACCGGCCAATACATAATCGCCCACACGTAAGGTTCCTGCTTGTACCAAAATAGTTGTTACATAACCCCGACCTTTATCCAATTGCGCTTCTACAACGGTTCCGATGGCGGGTTTGTTGGGATTGGCTTTTAAATCTAAAATTTCAGCTTCCAAAAGCACTTTTTCCAACAACTCATTCACCCCTTGACCAAATTTAGCTGAGATTTCATGGGATTGGTATTTTCCACCCCAATCTTCAACCAACAAGTTCATTTGCGCCAATTGTTCTTTAATGCGTTCGGGATTGGCAGCAGGTTTATCTACCTTATTTATGGCAAAAATCATGGGAACCCCCGCTGCTTGGGCGTGACTGATGGCCTCTTTTGTTTGGGGCATGATATCGTCATCGGCAGCACACACGATAATGGCGACGTCGGTGACTTGAGCGCCTCGGGCACGCATAGCGGTAAAGGCCTCGTGACCGGGTGTATCTAAAAATGTAATTCGTTTGCCATTTTCTAAGGTTACCGAATAAGCCCCAATATGTTGCGTAATTCCTCCTGATTCTCCCGCAATGACATTGGTTTTACGAATATTATCCAACAACGACGTTTTCCCGTGGTCAACGTGACCCATCACCGTAACTATAGGTGCTCGGGATTTCAAATCTTCTTCGCGGTCCTCTACTACTTTGATCGTTTCTTCAATTTCGGTAGAGATAAATTCCACTTCAAATCCGAATTCATCCGCCACAATAGTCAACGTTTCTGCATCAAGACGTTGGTTCATGGTCACCATGATTCCCAAAGACATACAGGTTCCAATCACTTTTGTAATCGGCACATCCATCATACTGGCAATCTCTCCTACTGTTACAAACTCGGTTACTTTAAGGATTTTGCTTCCTTCTTCCAACGCTTGTAATTCGTCTTCATTACGTTGACGGTGTGTATCGCGTTTTTCTCGACGGTATTTGGCCGCTTTTGATTTATTCCCTTTACCTTGAAGACGCTCCAAGGTTTCTTTAATTTGATTTTTAACTTCTTCCTCCGTAGGTTCTACTTTTTGAACAACAGCAGGACGATTACCTCCTTTTTGGAACCCGGGTTTGTTGCCAAACTTAGCATTGCCTCCTTTGTTGGCATTGCCTCCCGCGTTGGGATTTCCTCCTCCAGGTCGTGCATCGGGTTTGGCTTGAATACGTTTGCGCTTGTTTTTGCCTTCCCCTTCTTTGGCTCCCTCTTCTTTTTTCTTTTTGGGCTTTTCAAATTTGGTTAAGTCAATTTTCTCACCAGCTACAACCGGACCTGTCAACTTCGTATAAATCGTTTTGTACGTATCATCCTGTCCTTCAACAGAAGCAGGTGCGGGCGCTGGAGTAACTTCCTTAGGAGCTGCTACTTGAGGTTGTTCTTTCTCAACGGGAGCCGCCTCGACTGGTTTATCAACCACTTCTGGAGTTGGCGTTGGAGTCGGAGCAGGGGTTGCCACGGGAGCTGGCTTGGGTTCTAAATCAATTTTGCCTACAGGCTTGGGGCCCGTAACTACAGCTTTAGCCTTAATTACTTCTTGACGCTGACGTTCTTCTTCTTGACGTTTTTTCTCTTCCAATTCACGTTCACGCTCTAAACGCAACGCCTCTTTTTCTTTGCGAATTTCTTCGCTAACGCCTTTGGACGCCTCTTTGTTTCCGCGATCTCCTGCAAATTGATTTTGAAGAATATCAAATTCACTGGCAGAAATTTTGGCATTTGGATTCGAATCAATGGAGATTCCTTTTTCTTTAAGGAAGTCCACGGCACGGTCCAGAGAAATATTTAATTCCCGTAAAACTTTGTTAATTCGTATATTTCTTTCGTCAGACATATAGTGTAATTAAGTTCTGTATTCTTTTGTAAATGTAGGTATTATTTAGTCTTCAAACTCCTCTTTTAGAATACGCATCACTTCAAGGATGGTTTCTTCTTCTAAATCGGTTCTTCGGGCTAAATCGGCTACATCTTGTTTGAGGATGCTTTTGGCCGTATCCAATCCGATTTTGGCAAACTCATCGATGATCCATCCATCGATTTCATCTGAGAATTCGGTCAATTCAACATCATCATCTTCGGTTGCGCTTCCTTCGCGAATAACATCCAATTCAAAGCCTGTCAACAAACTAGCCAATTTAATATTCTGTCCTCCACGACCAATCGCTTTGGAAACTTCTTCTAATTTTAAGAAAACTTCTGCCGACTTACGGGCTTCGTCCAACTTGATAGAAGAAACTTTAGCTGGACTCAATGCTCTTGAAATCAACAAAGAAGGGTTGGTTGTAAAGTTAATTACGTCAATATTTTCGTTGCCTAACTCCCGAACAATGCCGTGGATACGAGATCCTTTCATTCCGACACATGCTCCTACTGGGTCAATGCGATCATCATAGGAATCTACCGCTACTTTGGCTTTCTCTCCAGGGATACGCACCACTTTTTTAATCATAATCAAGCCATCGAACACCTCTGGGATTTCTTGTTCAAATAATTTTTCCAAGAACTTTTCAGAAGTACGCGACATTACAATTTGTGGCTTATTGCCTTTGAGCTCAACACTTTCGATAATTCCTTTTACATTATCGCCTTTGCGGAAAAAGTCGGAAGGAATTTGTTTTTCTTTTGGCAATACAATTTCGTTACCATCATCATCCACCAAAATAACCACTTTGGGACGCACATGGTGTACCTCAGCCGTATAAATTTCACCGATAATATCTTTAAACTGCTTATACAAGTTGGTATTATCGTGCTCGTGGATTTTTGAAATTAAATTTTGACGTAATGCCAAAATCGCTCGACGACCTAAGTCAATCAACTTCACTTCTTCTGAAACATCTTCACCCACCTCAAAATCGGGTTCAATCTTGCGGGCTTCCGAAAGAGAAATCTGTGAATTAGAATCTTCAACATCACCATCGGCAACAACTACGCGATTTCTCCAGATTTCCATATCCCCTTTGTCGGGGTTGATAATGATATCAAAATTGTCATCAGAACCATATTTCTTTTTCAAAGCGTTACGAAAAACATCCTCAAGGATGGCCATTAAGGTAACACGATCGATTAATTTGTCATCTTTAAACTCAGAAAATGATTCTATTAATGCAAGATTTTCCATTATATAATGATTTATTAGAATTTTATTGTAACCACTGCTTCTTTGATTTGGGCGTAGGGAATCTCCATTACTTTTTGCACTGTTTCCTTCCCTTTTCCAATTTTTTTCGGCTCACGGGCTTCCCAAGAAAGTGTAATTTTCTCTTCATCAGCCGCCGCTAAAACCGCTTCAATCACTGTGCCTTCCGTTGTTTTTACAATCAACCAGCGTCCCACGTTGTTTTGGTATTGACGCACCAACTTTAAAGGCGATCCAACACCGGCCGACGCAACATCCAATGAAAAGTCGACTTCTTCCCGATCCAAATGATGTTCAATGGCGCGACTGATATCCATACAGTCTTGTAAGGTCACTCCATTATCCCCGTCCAAAGTTACACTAATTTTGTAACTATCTGAAATCGAAACATCTATTAAAAACAAGTGCGGCTTCTCGGCCAACCCTTGCTCCAACAACTGCATTACTTTTTCTTTGAAGGTCATCTTTTGTTATAAAAAGAGGGAAGCAGTGCTTCCCTCATTATGCATCATTCGTTAAACAACGGTGCAAATATAGGTTTTTTTTATTTTAGAAAAACAGCAAGGGTTGATATTTTTTTTGTACTTTTATACAAGTAAATAAATAAACAAAAACCATAATATTACCTCACAATGAAAAAAATTCTTATCCCAACGGATTTTTCTGAACACGCCGAATACGCCTTAAAAGTTGCTGCTCAAATCGCCCGCAAAAACAATGGTGAAATCATTTTATTACACATGTTGGAATTGCCTCACGAAGGAAGCGATGCAATTAGCAAAGGTCACGATATTCCCGAATTAATGTTTTTCAAAAATGCCGCAATCAACAAGCTTGAAGAAATTATGGACTCCCCTTATTTGGACGGAATCAATGTTTCGGAAGTGATCCAGTTTGAAATGGCTTTTGAAGGAATTTTAAACATCAGCCGTTTAAACAACGTAGACTTAATCGTAATGGGTTCCCATGGTGCGAGCGGCTACAAAGAAATGTTCATCGGTTCCAATGCGGAAAAAGTGGTGCGCAATGCCGAAGTACCCGTATTGATTATTAAAAAGGATATGGGAGAATTCAATGTTGACAAGTTTGTTTTCGCCTCAGACTTCTCTGAAGAGACTCGTCAACCCTTTACCAAAGCCGTAGAGTTTGCCAACAAGTTTGGCGCCACACTCCACTTGGTCATGATTAATACGCCCAACAACTTTAAGTCAACTTCTACCGCACAAGGTATCATCGATGGGTTTGTCCGTAATTTCCAAATCAACAATTACGTTACCCATATTTACAACGAAACCAATGTAGAAAAAGGAATTTTGAACTTTGCCAATAGTATTGATGCCGACCTAATCGGAATGAGTACACACGGTCGAAAAGGATTGGCGCACTTCTTTAACGGAAGTATTAGTGAAGACCTCGTCAACCACGCGCAACGCCCCGTTGTGACTTTTAAAATTTAAACATTCAAATGCCTGGTTCACCCAGGCTTTTTTGTAAAACAAAAAAACCCGACATACTGTCGGGTTTTTTGTTGGTCTACAAGGATTCGAACCTTGAATGACTGAACCAAAATCAGTAGTGTTACCGTTACACCATAGACCAATATTGCGGGTGCAAATTTATGGCTTTTTTTTATTTAAGCAAACGTTTTGCATTTTTTTAAGTTCTTTTTTTTGGCTACATACGAAAACGCATCCCCGTGCGTTAGGGGAAAGCATGTAAATCAGTTTTTTAGAATTTTTTGTTAACCCATGGAGCAATACACAAAAAAATAGTTTCTTTGCACCATAATACTTAAACCATACTATGACGCCTTTTGACTTTAAAAAGTGGAACAACATTCTAGGTTGGACAGCTTTTGCGATCGCTTTACTTTGTTACAGCCTTACTGTAGAACCAACCATGAGTTTTTGGGATTGCGGAGAATATATTGCTACTGCAGCCAACTTAGAAGTCGGTCACCCTCCCGGAGCACCACTTTTTCAAATGCTAGGAGCCTTCTTTGCGCTTTTTGCAGTGAGTCCCGATAAAGTGGCACTCATGGTGAATATGCTCTCGGTTTTTTCGAGTGCCTTTACTATTTTATTCCTTTTTTGGTCGTCGTCCTTGCTTTTACAAAAAATTGTAAGCCGCTATACTTCACTCCATGAAACCAATCTTAAAGTGATCTTAGGAGCTTCATTCGTTGGAGCGCTAACCTTTACCTTTTCCGATAGTTTTTGGTTTAATGCAGTGGAAGCCGAGGTATATGCCATGGCGATGTTCATGATTGCCCTATTGTTGTGGCTTGGATTGCGCTGGGAAGCCGACATGGACAAACCCCATGGAAATCGTTGGTTACTCGTAATCAGTTTGATGATTGGACTTTCCTTTGGGGTGCACTTCATGGCGTTATTGACCTTACCTTCCATCGGATTTTTGTATTTCTTTAAAAAATACCCCAAGGTGACCGTCAAGAGTTTTATCCTTGCCAACGTCATTATTATTGCTATTCTATTATTCATTTTTAAACTTCTGTTGCCCTATACCTTAGCATTTTTTGCTAAAACAGAAATCTTTATGGTGAATTCTTTTGGATTGCCCTTTAATTCGGGAACACTTATCGCCTTTTTGGCTATTGTTGGGTTCTTTTACTTTGCACTACAATATACCCGCAAAAAAGAAATGCCTGCGGTCAATACTGCTTTGTTGTGCATTCTGTTTGTCTTAGTTGGTTTTTCCACCTGGTTAATGCTTCCTGTGCGCGCCAATGCGAATACACCCATTAACGAAAATAAACCCTCTGATGCCGCCGAGGTACTGGCTTATTACAACCGTGAGCAATACGGATACAACCCCTTATTTTACGGCCCACAATACACCGATATGTTTGCCGGCGCCGACGAAGAGGAACCCTATTTGGATAAAAAACCAAACTATGAGCGCGATGAAAAAACAGGCAAATATGTCATCGTAAACAATTACGAAAAAGCCGAGCAAAACTCCAATAGTAAGCACCGCGCCATCCTCCCCCGTTTGTGGAGCAACGACAATGTCAAAGGGTATATGAACTTTGTAGGGGTGCCTAAGTTCACCATCAAACCTGAGTTTGCCGACAATCAAGAATTAGTTGAAGAAGTAGCAGCATTTCGTCAAGCGTTCAATCAAAAAAGAGTGGATAACGAAGACTATATCAGCTTTTTGAAATACTATAGCGAATATATTGAGGTTGAAAAACCAACATTTTGGCAAAACATCAGCTTTATGGTCGAATACCAATTTGGCTATATGTATGGACGCTATTTACTGTGGAACTTTGTTGGACGTCAGAACGACAATCAAGGGCGCTACGACAACCTCGATGGCAACTGGATGTCGGGAATTAAAGCGATAGACGAAATGCATTTGGGTTCGCAAGACAATTTGCCCGACGACGTTAAAAACAATAAAGGGCGCAACTTTTATTATTTCTTACCTTTCTTTTTGGGCTTACTCGGACTAATGTACCATGCTCAACGGGATTTAAAATCGTTCTACGTGTTGCTTACCTTATTTTTATTTACAGGGTTGGCTTTAAAAATTTATTTGAACGAACGTCCTTTCGAACCTCGGGAACGCGATTATGCTTTGGTAGGCTCCTTCTTTGTATTTGCGATTTGGGTTGGATTTGGTGTATTTGCCCTCTACGAAATGATTGCAGAGAAAATCAATGCCAAAACAGCGGCATGGTCGGCTATTGCCGTATCCTTGTTGGTGTCACCTATTTTGATGGCCAAAGAAAACTGGGATGATCATGACCGTTCTAATCGCTATACGGCAATTGCAATGGCGAAAAACTACTTGGACTCGTGCGATAAAAACGCTATTTTATTTACTATAGGGGATAACGACACGTTCCCGCTATGGTATGCACAAGAAATTGAAGGATACCGTACCGACGTGCGCATTGTAAATACGAGTTTGTTGATGACCGATTGGTATATTGATCAAATGAAGCAAAAAACCAATCTTTCGGATGGGCTACCGATTTCTTTCTCGCACAGCCAGATTGTAGCCGACAACCGCGATGTGATATTATTCCATAAGCAAACTGAAAACCGTTGGAATTTAAAAGACTTTATCGAATTTGCGAAAAGCGAAGACACCCTAACTACAATCGAAATGCAAAGTGGACACCGTCTTCATTTCTTCCCGACCAATAAAGTTCGTATTCCTGTGGATAAAACTTCCATCTTGAAACATAAAATTGTAAATGCGAAACAAGCTGATTCCATCGTTCCTTACATCGATTTGGACATCAAAGGGGGTGCATTATACAAAAACCGTTTGATTATGTTGGACATCCTTAACAATAACAACTGGAAACGTCCGATTTATTTCAGCCCAGGAAGTTTTGGGGACGACGATTATTTGTGGATGAAAGATTTCTTGCAATTGGATGGCATGGTGTACAAGTTAGTACCAATCAAAACCCCAGTGATTGAAGAAAATTATCCCGACATGGGGCAATTGGACACCGATAAAATGTACCAATTGATTATGAATTGGAAATGGGGCAATGGCGAACGAACTGATATTTACCACGATCCTGAAACCCGCCGTAACTGCATTTCCTACCGTGGTAACATGGCCCGAACTATGGATGCCCTTATTGCGGAAGGGCGTATTCCCGAAGCGAAAAAAATTATCGAACTTGCCCTTGACAAAATGCCATTGGACTATTACGGTTATTATCTAACGCTAGAACCATTTGCCAATGGGTATTATAAAGTGGGGGAAAAAGAAAAAGCACGCGCGTTGATGACCAAACTTTTTGCAAAATACCAACAAGAATTGTTGTATTATACAACGTTCTCCCCTGCTGACAAATCGTTTATGGCAACAGATATCGTATCGGCAATTGAACGATACCGTAGCTTGCTTCGCGTAAGCAAGAAAAATGGCGACATTGACTTCTATCAAAAAAATCGCCAAGCCTTCAATCAATACAATGCCCGATTCCCGCAATTCGGCCGCGATAAAGAATAACTGAAAAATGCTCCTTTGGCGGAGCATTTTTTTTGCGATATTGCAACCATGATGCGATGGATAAAAACACCGTTGTGGGTGAAAAAATGCACCCCTAATTTAGTTTGGGACATTCCACAAACCGAGCGGATAGTGTACCTCACCTTTGACGATGGGCCTACGCCTGAAATTACCCCATGGGTTTTGGAAACATTGGCTGCCTACCATTTTAAAGCTACTTTTTTTCTTATTGGGAATAATGTGGCGCAGTTCCCCAACATTGCGCAATCCTTAATCAAAGAGGGGCACGGGATCGGTAACCACACTTACCATCATTGTAACAGTTGGAACACATCGCGTGAGGCGTATCTTGAGGACATTAAGGCTTGTACAACGTGTATGGAAACCCATTTGGGACGCACTCCTTTGCTCTTTCGTCCGCCCTACGGCAAATTAAAACTAGGTCAACCGCGGCAGTTACGCGGCCATCATCTAACCCCTATTATGTGGGATATTCTTACGTATGATTGGGATATAAATACAACCCCTGAGGATTGCCTAAAAAGCATTACCCAACATGTACAACCAGGTAGTATTATTGTTTTTCATGATAGCAAAAAAGCCTTTGGCAATCTAAAAACAGTATTACCAAAGGCTTTAGCCTATCTTAAAGCGCAAGGATATCGCGGTGAAATCCTTCCTAAATCTGATCTTTAACCAATGCAATCAAGGAGTTGGCGTCCAATTCGCCGGACTGCCGCCATACCATTTGACCGTTTTTGTAAATCATTAACGTGGGAACCCCTTTAATACGAAGGGCTTCTGCCAGCTCTTGATTTTTATCCACATCAATTTTAATCACTTTTGCCTTATCGCCTAAGGCCGCAGCAACATCGCGAATCACCGGATGCATTGAAACAGAAGATTCGTTCCATTCGGTGTAAAAGTCGATTAAAACAGGGACTTGTGCGTTGATAAGTTCTCCAAATTTCGACATACAATCAATCGGTATTTAGCATTCTTCACCCAAAGTAAAGAAAAATTAGGATACAAAGGTACTATTTTTAACAAATTATGCGACAGGACGGCCTTTTTTTAGTGTAAGTACTGTGATTTCAGGCATAATTCCTACGCGCCCTGGATAGGCATGGAATCCAAAACCGCGATTTACATACAAATAGCGCCCCGTATGTTCATACAATCCTGCCCATTGTTTGTACACATATTGCACAGGCGACCATTTGATAAATCCTGGGATTTCGATACCAAATTGTAAGCCGTGTGTATGGCCCGATAACGTGAGATGGTATAGTTCAGGATGCGATTTTACTTCCACCTCCCAATGGCTGGGATCATGACTCATTAAAATTTTAAACGCATTGGGATCCAATCCGGCGGAGGCTTTGGCTAAATCCCCAGCTTTTTTGAACTTTACCCCCCAATTTTCAACCCCAACTAATGCGAGGGCCGAAGCTCCTTTTTGGATGTTTACGTGCTCGTTGCGGAGGAGTTTAAAATCAATTTGACGGTGTAAATCGATAATATCTTTAAAATTTTGCTCTTTTTCTGCCGCGGAATTCCACTCGATGTACTCGCCATAATCATGATTCCCCAATACCGAATATTTTCCAAACGGATGGGATTTAATCTTCGAAAACAAATCAACCCAAGGATGCATTTCAGTGGCATGCGTGTTGACAATATCACCAGTAAACAAAAGCATATCCGACGCTTGCGCATTAATAATATCGATAGCATGGGCGATTTTTTCGGGATCGTCAAAACTTCCGCTATGGATATCTGAAATTTGAGTAAAGGTAAATCCGTCGAAATCCTCGGGCAAATCGTCAAAATATAAGGTTTCTTTTCGAACTTTAAAATTGTATTTGCCTTTGGTCATGCCATACACCAAGGATAAAAAGGGAACAGCAGCCAATCCAATAGCCAATTGACTTACAAACTTACGGCGGGCAGGGATATAGGACTCTTCAGCATCGTATTGCACAAAAAAGTTTTTGGCCCCCAACACCAGTCGGAACATGTCTTCGGCCAAAAGCACCAAAATCATAATCAATTTAGGGACTAATACCAACAACAATAACCCAATGGTCAACATGGTCATCGGGGTCTGTCCTACTTTTCGGTCAAACTTGGTGAATTGATAAAATACAAAAAACAAGGTCCCCAATGATACCGCCAGGTAGGTCCATTGCACCCATTTGGTTTTGGTTACCGTACGAACCGCTTGAAAAGCATACACTTCAATAAGCGTTAGCAGTACCAAAAGAATAAATAATCGAAAGGTCATATACGATTTTAAAGCGCAAAGGTATTGTAGGTCAGTATAAGTCCGCTTTTAATTTAAGGAAATTTTAACCGCTGTAGCTTAATCCCCCCACCCTGCACTACGCTGAAAAAGCATCTTTGGGAAATTTCAACCTTCGCCCTCAGATTTCAACTTGAATCCTTACATTTGATGACCCGCTTGAATCCAATATGAATGGGTCTAAATGAGTAATTATGGAACAAAAACGCTTATTCCTCCTCGATGCCTACGCGCTTATCTTTCGTGGGTATTATGCCTTTATCAAAAATCCACGCATCAACTCCAAAGGCATGGATACTTCAGCCATTATGGGATTTATGAATTCCCTGATGGATGTGATAAAACGCGAAAAACCCGACCATTTGGCCGTAGCTTTTGATAAAGGAGGCAGCGACTATCGTTTGGAAATGTTTACCGAATACAAAGCTAACCGTGACGAAACCCCAGAGGCAATTAAAATTGCCGTTCCTTACATCCAAGCGCTGCTCCAGGCCATGCACATTCCGATCATTGAAAAAGCAGGCTTTGAAGCCGACGACTTGATTGGAACGCTAGCCAAAAAAGCGGAGAAAAAGGGCTACAAAGTATATATGGTGACCCCCGATAAGGACTTTGGCCAATTGGTTTCGGAAAATATTTTCATGTACCGACCCGCCCGAATGGGGAACGATATTGAAATCTGGGGGGTGGAAGAGGTAAAACAAAAATTTGAAATCAACGATCCGCTACAAGTCATTGACTTCTTGGGCATGATGGGCGATGCGGTCGATAATATTCCTGGACTTCCCGGAGTGGGTGAAAAAACGGCAAAAAAATTACTGGCCGAGTTTGGGTCCATGGAAAATCTCTTAGCCAACACCCACCAATTAAAAGGCGCCTTGAAAGACAAAATCGAAGCTCACAAAGCACAAGGACTCCTTTCCAAAAAATTGGCGACTATTTTATTGGATTGTCCTGTCGAATTTGACGAAAAAGCCTTTGAATTAAGTCGTCCCGATGTTGAAAAAACCGATGCCTTATTTCAAGAATTGGAGTTTCGCCAAATGAAAGCCCAATTTGACAAGCTTTTTGGACAAGGAAACGATTACGATGCGATTGACACCAATAATGGCGCCGCAGAAACGGTTGTAGCCAAAAAACCTACCCCAAAGAAAACCCCCGAAAATCAAATGGATTTGTTTGGGTTTGTTGACGATGAAGAAGCGACTCTTACGTCCACCACCTATGCCACTTTGGAAACAACGCCGCACTTGTATCAAATCGTGCAAGGAGACTTTCCAATGCAGTTGTTGTTACAAAATTTACAGAAACAAACCGCTGTATGTTTTGACACAGAGACCACCGGTATTGATGCAAAAAATGCTGAATTGGTAGGGATTTCTTTCGCCTGGGAAAAAGGGAAAGCCTATTACGTACCCGTGCCCGAAAATCAAGAGGAAGCACAAAAAATAGCCACCCAATTGCGTCCCTTTTTTGAAAATGAAACCATTGAAAAAATTGGACAAAACCTAAAATACGATTTAAAAGTATTGGCCAATTACGGAATTTCCGTGCGAGGACCGCTTTTTGACACCATGATTGCGCATTACCTCATCAATCCCGATATGCGACACAATATGGACGTGTTGAGCGAAACCTATTTACAGTATGCGCCACAGTCCATTGAAACCTTGATTGGAAAAAAAGGGAAAAACCAACGTTCCATGCGCGACGTTCCGCTTGAAGCCATTAAAGAATACGCCGGAGAAGATGCCGATGTAACCTTGCAACTCAAAGCGCATTTTCAACCGATACTCGAACGTGTGGGAACGAAAAAGCTCTTTGACGAAATCGAAATTCCCCTGGTACAAGTCTTAGCTGACATGGAACGCGAAGGCATACGTTTGGACGTATCTTACCTACAATCGATGTCTGCCGATATGGCACTTGAAATTCAAGCCTTGGAACAAAAAATTTATACCTCCGCTGGAGCAACCTTCAACTTGGCATCCCCAAAACAATTGGGCGATATTTTGTTTGATAAAATGAAAATTGGAGGACAGAAACAAAAGAAAACCAAAACTGGACAATACGCTACGGGAGAAGAAGTCCTCAGTTATTTGGCCCATGAACACGAAATTGTACGCGATATCCTTGAGTGGCGTCAGCTGGTGAAATTACAAAGCACGTACGTTGAAGCTTTACCGCATCAAGTGGATGCCAAAACCCAGCGCGTTCACACCGATTATATGCAAACCGTAGCAAGTACCGGCCGATTGAGTTCAAACAATCCCAACCTGCAAAACATTCCGATTCGTACCGAACGGGGCCGTCAAATTCGTAAAGCCTTTGTGGCAAAAAATGAAGACTATGTTTTACTGTCAGCCGACTACTCTCAAATCGAATTGCGTATTATCGCTGCGTTGAGTGGCGAAGAAAACATGATCAAGGCCTTTCAAAACAAAGAAGACATTCACCGCAGTACCGCGGCCAAAGTATTTCAAGTTGCGCTCGATGAAGTCACCAAAGAGCAACGTAGCAATGCCAAAACGGTCAATTTCGGTATCATCTATGGAGTTTCTGCTTTCGGACTATCCAATCAAACAAGTCTCTCGCGAAGTGAAAGTGCTGCCTTGATTGAAGCCTATTACCAAACCTACCCCAAATTGAAATCGTATATGCAAAACCAAGTCGATTTTGCCCGAGAAAACGGTTATGTGGAAACGATTTCAGGGCGCCGTCGCTATTTAAAAGACATCAATTCAGCCAATGCGGTAGTTCGTGGAGGAGCCGAACGCAATGCCGTAAACGCCCCCATTCAAGGGTCGGCGGCCGATATCATTAAAATTGCGATGATCAATATTCACCGAAAACTAACCACCGAAAATTGGCAGTCCAAAATGTTGTTGCAAGTGCATGACGAATTGGTGTTTGATGTACATCGCGCTGAACTAGAAGCCATTCAAAAAATGATCAAACACGAAATGGAACACGCCTTCCCTATGGCCGTTCCGCTTGATGTTGAAATGGGCTTCGGCGCAAATTGGCTGGAAGCGCATTAGTAGGGGGTAGAGGACCTCATAAAAAAAGTGTAAATAAACCACCTTTAATTTTAGGTGGTTTATTTATTAATACTTGTTAGAAAATGAATTTGAAAATGAGAACTGAGTCTTCGAACTTATTCATAACCAAACTACCGTTTTTTTAATATTAATCCTTTAACTGTACCAGTAAATGAACCAAAGTTTCTTAAATCATCATATTCAAGTTTCATTGTAGTTGCTGTCAATGAGGTGACACGAGCATTATTAAACTCATCAAAACAATTTTTAATACGATTGCCTTCAAAAAAATAATTGTTGCAATTTGAGTACGCTTCAGTGCAATTTTGATCGTAGTTAGTGGTAATAATCGTCGTATTGAAAAGGATTTTTGCATAATCCCTTTTCGTAGCACATCGGTCAGGATAGTTTTCTTGACTGCCGTCGGCTCGAATAATTGTGGTATATACCCATTCTCCTACCATCGTTTCATTAGTAGGAGTTAATTGGCGTTCGCTAGAGTCATCGTCTTTGTTACAGGATTGAAAAACAGGAACGAGTAAAAATAAAAAAAATAGTTTTTTCATGTGATTAAAGATTTATTTATGTTAAATAGAAATAAAATTAATTCGTTTAAAAATTGAATAATTCTAAAAATACAGTTGATATCAAATTCCAGATAACTTTAAAATTATGCCTATAAATATTATATTTAAAATTATGCCTAACGTTATTCCTTTATTTTTAAATAAAAAATAAAATAAGCCAGCGAAAAATGGATTGAAAAACATATATATGATAAACAAACCATAATAGTTCATTTTATACATTGTAAATCCACTAAAAAAGTCGTTAAAACTTTGATTAAATCCATCTTTATTGATTAAATAGTTTAAAAAAATTAATAGAATGTATGTAATTAAATATACAACTCCTTTTGTTTTGTTAATTGTTGTAGCCACCTAAATATTTATTAGTTTTTACATCATAAAATGTAAATATATTTGAACCAACACCTGCTCCACCGAATGCAGGAGCACTAACTCTTTCATTAATAACTTTTACTCCTTGTCCTGAAATATTACCGTGTAACTTTAAATAGTTAGTCTGTATTCTGTTCAACATGTTAGTAAATCTTTGATATTCATCACCAGTTAAATAAATATGTGTTCCGACAAAAGTTGTAACTGAAATTAATTTAATTAAATTTTTAAAATTACCGTTAACAATTACATCTTTAAAATAGTCTTTCCATCCCGCTAAATCTGTTGGAATTGATCCTATCAATGTACCAGCAGTCTTAAGATTTTCAGCATATGTTTTGTATTCCTCTACATTTTTAGTAACGAACTCGTAAAACTCTTTTTGTGATAATACTTTTTCAGATTTATGGTAGTATAAATCTTCTTGTTTATCTGCATCAGATTTACCATCAAAATTGAAACTTTTATGCAAAGCATGATTAAGTCCGCTAACAAATAATCCCGTAGTAGCTCCTTTCCAAAAGTTACCTCCTGTCAAAGCAGAAGCCGCCCCTCCAGAAATTGCCGCTGTGGCTAGTGTACCCACGGTTCTATTCATACCTGCCAACAAACCTTGATGCTGGGTTATTCTTGAGCCATAAGCCCAATTGTTTTCTTTAAAAAAGCCTGTTTCTGTTGTATTCCCTCCTTGCCATACACTACTCGCTATGCTACTCAAAGCTCCTGCTGCAAAACCCAGCCGTTGAGCTGGGTTTGTTGTTTTTAAAATTTCTTTTTTAAGAGAACTATTGGATAGAATAAAACAAAGCAAATTATAATCAAAAAGACTGTAACCTTTTTTTGGAAATCAATTTTATTTTTTAAATCTATAGCATTTTTCAATTGTTCTTTTGTTGCATTTAGTCCTTCTAGCTGTGTTTCATATTTTTCAGATACAGATAAATTAAAATACCTAAAAACTAAAAGGATTATTATTACTACCAATCCTATTATTAGCCAAGTTTGTATACTTTCTCTTTTCATAACTTATATTATTTAGGACCCCAAAGTCTTTGAGAAGGATTATATCCTTGATTAATATAATTAATTTCTCTTAAATCATATAGCATTCCCGCAGGTGTTTGTGCAGGTCTTATGTTTGCTCCACCATAATTTAGTGCTTTATAAGTCAAAGTTGTGCAATTATTTCCTCCTGGACCAACTAAATTGTAAGTTCCTATTACTCTGCCATATGCGTTATATCCTGTTTTCCCTTGTAAAGGAGTCCCATTATTATAAAGCTTATTGTAATAAGATTTAACTCTAGACGCATTAACTTTAACAGTAAATTTTTCTGTTGGGTAATTTGCTGTTCTTTCACTAATAAAATTAGCAGCGGTTTGACCATCTAATTTTAATAATACGCCATCACCTAAAGGACCTAAACTACCCGAAGCAGGAGAATAGCTACCATTATATCTACCATATGAATATACAGTTCCATCAACTTCAACATATACGTGGCCTACACCATCCTTCTCCACATATACATTTGCATCATCATCACCTTTATAATTATTATTTCCAGAATGCAACGCATGATTAAGACCGCTCACAATCAATCCAGTCACCGCTCCTTTCCAAAAGTTACCGCCCGTTAAAGAAGCGCCAGCCCCACCCATTACAGAACCAAAAATAACCATACCTGTTTCCGTATTTAATGCAGAACAACCCGCCAAACCATGCCAGCCAGCATTATCAGCTCCAACACCAGCATACATACTGGAGGCAAGACTACTTAAAGACCCACTAGCAAAACCTGTCCAAAATCCACCGCCTTGAACACCACTCAATACTCCTTGAAAGACCCCGTGGGCCAATGCTTGTGTGGTTGCTTTTAATGCAAATGTATTTATAGTTTTTGTCCATTCTCCAATTCCACAAGTGACAGCGCCACTTAAGGCACCCACAAAAGTTGCTGTTAAAGCTCCTTTTAAAGTTACAGCTTGGCCACTTAATACAGTCGAAACAAAATAGGACGCCAACCCAACAGCGGCACCAATTACAATGGCATCAATTAACTCTCCTGAGGGATCTGTATATTTTAATGGGTTATTGTAACAATAGCCATAACGATTATAATTTTGAGTATTATAAATATCTTGTACAAAATTATCTGGCTGTAAAAAACGGTGTAATTTAGGATCATACAATCGACCATTCATATGGATTAACCCAACGGTTTCCAGATGCTCATGCCCCGTATAGCCCCGCTCAAAGAACGTAAGTTTTGTCAAGTTTGTACCAGTTCCGTTTTGTATGGCTACAATGGCGCCCCAAGGATCATAATGACGTTTTTCGACAACTGAACCCGTAGCATTGGTAACGGCAACAATACTCCCTTGATAATCTCTGTGAAGGTAAAAATAATTTTGCGTTGTACCATTACTTTTCAAAACAATTGGTGCACTATAAGCATCGCCACCAATATATGTTATAAATTCAATGGCGGCTGGAGTTGTACTATTTCCTGCATTAAATGTAGTTTTAATTTCTATGCTTCCATTTTCACTATAGTACTTTCTAAATGGTCTTAGAAGTTTATTCGTATTGGTTGAACCATAATACAATATTGAGCGCTCTTGAAAAGCATTATAACTAAAACTCAACAAATCAATTCCGCTCTCTGAAATGGTCACAGGGGCCTTAAATGCATTATACGTTACATTTTGTAATGGCCTATTCGTGTAGTATTGCGAAGTATTAGCTGAAGTAAGTAACGAAGTATTTTGATACGGTTTGGCATTGTTTTCATATTGGTATTGACCTAGCTCGTTTTGAAGAATCCTACCACGATCATCATAGTTTTGTTCAAATTGATCGTTCTTTCTTACATTAAAATTATCAATCGTAAAAGTTGATGTGGGTATAACAGCAGATCCATCTCCAGGATTTATTCCCACATTACTGCCTTCTTGTAAAGCAGCTATGTAAAATACAATTTCAATTTTTGGATAGTACTGTGATGTGTAGTTTGCTTGAAAATTACCATTGGGTATAGCCCCTAATTCTTCTTCAACAAACTCACCATTAATTGGGTCGCTTTCGATTATTTTGGCATGAACTACACCATTAGATTGACTTCTATTAAATTCAAATTTGATGATGTATTCAGTGCCATTAACAGCATTTGTAGTTATTACCCGTTTTACTCCACTTTGATAGTTATAGGCATTTACACGTAATTTCCCCAAATTGTTAGAAAAGCTACCTGTTCCGTTGTTGCTTGTAAATCCTTCAACCCCAGAATTAAAAGGGAGATTTAATAATGTAGTTGCATCGGACCTCCATTTTGTTAATCGATCGAGATCATCGTATTCAAAAGTTTCAGATAGATTAAACAAACTGGAAAATCTTGATTCGAGATTTCCTAAGATAGGTTCAAATGAAGTATTTAACGTAACAACATTAGTAGTAGACAAATCATGCTTGATTTGTTGCATATATCCATAATTATCATAACTGTTTGTTACGGTTATACCATTTCCTAATGAAGCTGAGGCTAATTGACCTCTACGGGTGGTGGAGTTTAATTGCCACAACACACTGGCGCCATCTTTAATTTGCCAATTTTTACCATTTTTGTATACATGTGTCACTGTTTTAGAGCTTGTTTTTCCATGAGAGACAGCAGTGTTTGTCTCGTTTGAGACTCTTCCAAATCCATCAAAAGTAACTTGTTTGGTAAATGTAGCCAATGGAGTTGTAGAACCTACGGGATAAATAATTTCAATGGTTCGATTTAATTGTTTGGTTACTGTATCGTACGAATACGCAAAATTTCCATTACCATCATTGGGATTTGTAACTGCAATATTGGTCAACCATTTGTTGGTTGGATCATACGTATATGTACTAGTTATTGAGGTGCCATCGCCAATAATCGATTTGGTTAAAATTTTACCAACCGGGTTTAATGTATAGGTAGTAGTGCCTTTTGGCGTAGTTTCTTCACGAATTTCATTGAATGCATTGTACTTGTATGTATAGGTTCCTGCTGAACTATCCACAATTTTTGTTTTTCTCCCCCAATTATCATATTCCATGGTAGTGATTACTCCATCATAATCCGATAATAATAAATTCTCGTTGGCATCAAATTTATATTGAATAGTTCCTCCTGGAAAATCTGTAGCTGTTATTACTACTCCATTAGCATTCATCGTTTTCGATTTAGACATAACACTATCAAAAGCAGTAACGGTAAGCCCACTGTAGGTTGTTGTAATAACTTTCCCTGTAGGTTGGGTTGTTTTTATTGGACGTGAATAATCATCATATTCAAAAACGGTCCAAAGGTCAGGACTACTATTTCCAAAATAGGGTTCACTCACTTTAAATTTACGACCTAAATAGTCGTATTCAGTCGAAGTATACACCCAATTCCCATTAATATCTAAAATTCCCTTACGGATTTCTCTGGCAAGTGCATCATTTTCGGTTATTGTTGAAGCACCATCATCAGCCAGTTCAGTTGTGCTGTAAACACCATTACTTTTTGAGTAGGAATAGTTTATATTCTTATTTAGAAAATCAGTAACCTTTGTGACTTTTCCCCAAGAGTCATAAGTTGATTTTGTTGACTGATTCAAGAAATTCTTTACCTCTGTTACAGTACCATAAATTGGATGATAGGTAACATAAGTTTTTACTTTCCCTTCTACATCGGTTTCTGTTTTTACAAAACGATTGGTTGTATCATAAGTATAAGAGGTTGTACGAGCAGAAACAGAATTTGCACTTGTTGTACCAGTAGCAGATAAAGTCTTATCTTTTAGTAATCCATTTGAAAAATAATTCATCGTTTCGATAATAGAAACAATATCATTATTGGCTTTCTTTTCAATTCTTGAAACATTTCCATTCAAAAACTCAAATTTTTCCGTAGAAGTTTTTGTATCAATAGCACCATTTGGTGTGTTAACGTATACCGTTTTTATGGTATTTATTTCTTTGGGACGGCCAATATGATAATTCACACCGACTCCATTAATAGAACTTGGAAAATATTCTCGCGTTGTAGTTGTACGTCCATGCAAAGTGGTTCCTAGATAATTATTTACGGTTTCAGATAAAGGTAAAAAAGTATCAGTCGAATAACTATTTACCAATTGTTCTGTTATCACTCCAGTTAGCGAATTGGTATTTGTAGTTTTTGATAACAGCAAAGCATACCTTTTTGTTTGAGGATCAAGAGTTTCAGTATATGTGTTTTCGGTTAAGGAACTGTAATTGGTGGGGATATTCTCAAAGCTAAAATTGCTGTTAATTGGGTTTTTAATATAATTAGCTAATAATGCACCTCTTTTTAGGATATCATAGTGAAATACATTCCAATTTTTTTTATCGCTACGATTTAAATACCAAGAAGAACGTGCCGTTTTCTTAAATCCAACAACCCCAAGCCCATTCATGTTAACCCCCAAACCATGATACAAATAATCTTGATATTTTACTATTCCTGCCGAAGTATTTGATATTCGTTTAACTAAATAATTCGTTGGCATAAGTTTTATCTCAACATAGGGATAGTTCAATGATTCTGTTGAAGAGTAAAATTCATTCAAATTCCCAAATCCATTATTTACATCAGTTGAAGTCATACTATCGTATGTAATAGTATCGACAATTCCCCCTCCAGACTGGGTAACTTTTTCCAAAAGATTCTCTTGATTAAAATCACGTTTAAAATCAATATAAGAAATTGTTTTATAAAAAGAGTTATTCCCGTGATAACGCAAAACCAATAACTCACAATCAAGACCTTTATACTTAAAATTACTAGCTAAACTAAAGGGCCGTGAGTTGTCATCACTATTATGGTTTGAAGGTGATTGGTAATAAAGAGTAAAACTTCCGTTAAGTCCAATATTATTTAGGTAAACTTCTAAACTCCATTGTGAATCTATGTTCTTTGGATCCCAAAACGTACTAGGCTGATACAGTTTTGTCCACATACGAACAAGATCTGATTTTCCATCTTTATTCACATCCATGGCAAAATAATTACTAGTATGCCATTGTGTGTCATAATGTTCGCCTGTATAAGCCCAATACTCAGCAGCTGTATGCGATTCTTTGGTGAAAAATGCTCCACCATTAACCTGTGGATTACTGTAATAAATATGCCAAAGATTACAACCGCTGCATCCTTGAGCATCCCCGTTAGGAATCATTAAATCAATCTTACCATCTCCATTAAAATCGCCAAAAATGAGTTGTTTATTTTTGACATAATCATCAATAATCCCTTGTCCTATTACCTCTAATTCTACCCAAGGAGCTTGGGTTAATTGTTTAAAATTAATTACTTTATAGTTTTTGTTTTCATCAATAACTAATATATCCGTTTTCCCGTCTGAATTGTAATCATTGATAAAACGTTCACCATTACTTAATACTATTAGATTTTGACCAGTTAAAGAGAAATTCCCAAATGTGTTATCATTTGTAGGACTATTGGGGTTTAAATCTACTATGCGGATGCCTTGAACATTTTCGGATGTAGAATTAGTAGGCTTACATATCATAATTGGACCTCCTCCTTCAATTCCTGGATCGAGTATCGGTGTTGTGCCATCATCAGGAACCATTTGGTATATTTTTGTTTGACTATAGCTTAATATAACAACTTCTGATATTCCATCCCCATTGAAATCTCCTTCAATATATTTATTGGAATTTTTTGTAAAAAACTCACTTGAGCACATGGATGTGGGATGCCCAGGTCCTGTTAATACATTTCCGTTTTCATCATAATCTAGATCGGTACACGTATCGTAACAATTTCCTCTATTATTTAAGGGGATCGTTTTGGTAAATGAATGAACAATACTAGTACCCTCTTGACTGTAAAACTTAAAATCAACAGAATCAGATTGCTCGTCAGCAAACACCAAAGATTGTTTTTGATTAAGTTTTAGTCCATTTAATGTAGTGGCTGTAAACTTTTGTCTAGCTGGCGCATTGAAAGGAACTGTATATACATTTCCTCCTTGTTGAAAAAGTTTAGTATATAATTTTGATCCTGAAACAAAATCTAATCTACCATCACCATCAAAATCTCCAGAGAGATCTGGACTTGTAGAAAGGTCTAATGCATCGTTGTAAGATGAAGTTACCTCTAAAACAGTATTTGGTGTTGTTTTATATTCAAAGATTACTGGATTTGCTGGCTCCAAAGCACTATTAAATTCTTGAAGTTGAGATACTCTTTGATAACCTTCATTGTCACTTATATGGGTTAAAGCATATCTTTTAAAAAGTAGATTGTTAGTAAAAACTTCAATCTTATCTAATATTTCTGCTTTTTCAATTTTACTCCCTTTAATAAATGCATACTCTTTTCTATTTGCAGGTTTATAGGTAAAGACAATTTTGTTTAAAGTTGTTGGATTTGTTACTGTATTTCCACTGAAATTGATTTCTGAAATACATAAACTTTGATTTAAAGGTCTTGCATAATTGTATGTCATAAAGTTACCATGCATATCTTCAAATCGAACAATGTAATAGGCAGTGGCGTCGGTAGCATTCATGCCGCCAAAGTTTCCATACCAAGTTCGGGAGCCATCGGGAGAAGTTACAATAAAATAAATTGAGCTACCACTACCTTTGAGCTCTATCTTTTGATTACTCTGAACCTCAGTTTCATAAATTGAACCATCAGCCCAATACGTCCCTGATTTTAGCAACAAACGTTGACCGTCCAATGCTAACTTATCATTATCATCAAAATCTACACCATCTTTAAATTCGTCAATATCAGTTCGTGTTGAAATTCGATTTATCGTGGAAATGGTATTTATTCCCCAGCCTTGTCCCGCAATCCCACTATTTTGACCAGAGGAATAAACTAAATTTATTATTGGGCCAACATTTTTTATGCTTGGGGGCATTGCTATGGGTAAAGTATAAATGGCCTGACCATTGTTTGATACTTCTATTTTTCCTTGTGTATCATGAAAAAATTGAGCAAAAGAAAAGGAATAAAAAAGCAATAGGGCTAATAGAGTGAATAACTTTTTCATGAAACTACTGTTTGATAATTTTTAATGATTTTTGTTCGTTATTGGTGAAATTTAATTGTACAAAATATATACCCATAGGTAATTCTAGAAACGGTATTGAAGCATTTGTTTCGAAACTATTTATTGGATACGATTTCAAAATTTGTCCGTTAATATTGAAAAGCTGAATTTCCTTTACTGAAGTTTCTTCAATAATATCCCATTTTAAAAAAAGCTCTTCTTTTACGGGATTCGGATAATAAGAAATAATATCATCAGGTATAAATTTCACAAACTCTTCTTCAGAAGTATTTGGCTCATCGCCTTTTGATTGTCTAGCATTACAGTTCAAACAAAGTTCTCTTACAATTTGATTACCAGCAGTATCATACTCAAATTTGAGTTTATTTGATTGGGCATTGATATTCATTGATATCAAAACGAATAAAAAAAATAAAAAGGAATTCATAAATAAGAAAGGGTTATAAGATTGATTAAAATTAATAGCGATAGCTTATTTCGCGTTTATACCATATTACGAACTAGATTCATACAAATATCTAGTCAGTTTTTTTAGGGATTTAAATTACCACTTAACAAATGTTAAAAAAAACAAATGTTTAACTTTCTAAAAATTGCTCTAATGTGTTAGAAATGAGCATTAATTTCATAAATAAAACATAAGTGCCTGAATTAATGTGTTTTAAAATATTTGTGTATTTAAAAATTCACCCTTTTCCTTCTTAAAAACTTTCAAACATGTATTGAAATTGTTAAGAAATATTGAATTTGAAACCCTGTACATGAATATAGAGCAATAATTGTGATTCAAAAAAAAGGAACAAGTAATGTCTACTGAGGCATTGGATTTAATTCAATTAGCGTAATTTTTTTAATCCCTAAATCTTTAAAATATTAATGTAAATCGATAGTGTAAATCATTAAAAAAAAGGTTCTGTTCTTTGGCCTCTACTGTAAAATAAAAAACGGGGTGTTACTTAAATAAATAGAGTAATTGAAAAAAATAAAAAATCCATAGAATATAGTTGTCTAGATAATACAATGATTTCAGGCGGATAACAATTACATTTTCATCTTCATATATCCTACGGCTAAATTAAACAATTGCATTTACCTCTTGGTAAGCAAAAAGTGTACATTTTGTTAAATTTTTGTTATTAAATAGCACATCAGTCTTAGAACATGTACCCAATAAACAAAAGATACACTGTTATCAATTGTTACTCATGGCTTTTCTTAGAATAGATTGTTTCACGCAAAAGCATGGAAAAATTGAAGAAAGAAATGACTTAAGCAGTGTTCAGTATACAGTATACAGTATACAGTGAACAGTATCAAATAAAAATGGGTCATAAAAGACCCATTTTTTATTATCCCGAATTAAATTATTCTTTAACCGCCTTAATGTAGCTGACGGAACCATCGCTTTGCTTCATTTGTAGCACATACAGACCGGGAGCTAAATCACTGACTTCAACCGAAGTAGTGGGTTGATGCACCGTACGAATGACTTTTCCTGTAGTATCAAAAATGGTCATCGTCAATAGCTCACTCGCATTTTCAATCGTTAAATCGGTAGTAAACGGCACGGGATAAACCGTTATCTTCGGCTTAACAGGCGCTGCATTGGCTAACGTCTGCGTTAAAGTAACCGTAATTTTCCAAGAGTTGTTGTCTACCTTGTTATAGTTAGCATCACAACCCGAACCTCCAAACGTGCGCCAAGCCCGCAATTCAAAATTGACAGCGCCCGTTAAATTATTGGCCAAGTTCAACCCCGAACGACTATACGAATACGTTCCCGTAGTCCCCCCAACGCCCGAGGAAATGGCAGCCTCTGTGGCAGCATTGGTCGTGCACACCAATAACGATCGTTGCTCGCTCATCCAACCGTTGCTGGCAGTCGTCATGGTATACGACACATCGGTAGCCGCGATGTAGTATCCGGCGGGAACATTGACCGTAAGCGATCCTGGACAGGCATTGGTGCTGGTCACTGTAGCCGTCGTGGAAAACTCCGTATTGATGTCGCCATTGGTATAGGTAACCGAAATTTGACCGGTAGTAAACGTGGTCAATTGCCAAAATCCTTGCGCAGTGCCACAATTGGAACGCACCCAAAAATAGTAGGTCGTGCCGATAGGCAATCCCGTAAGCGTTACCGAAGTAACTCCCGCCGCAACCGAACCCGTTGGCGTAGTATTCGCCGTAGGGGGTGTAGCACTGGTACTGTAGTAATACTCGTAGCCCGAAGCAGGAGCATTGGCAGGAGCTGTCCAACTCAAAGTGCCTCCATCGTTGGCCGATACGTATGTTAGGTTGGTGGGACCATCGCAAGTCGTAAACGCATTGGCCGAAAAAGCCATGATATTGGGAATCCCTCCGGTGCCTGTTTTGGTTACCGTGACACTCTGAATCAATTTGGATTGATTGCCTGTCGCAAGGGCCATCGGAATTTGATACAACCGTGGATTTGTCCCGCTGCCTGTTTCCAAAACATCATTGGTACGGTTGATGCGACCTAAGCCTGTAATGGCAAAATTGGTCCCGCCATACCAATCGGCCAAAGCCAAATTGGTGAAGGTTTGCGAGGTATTATCGGTAAAATTAACTGTTACACTCACCGTAGACGCTCCACTTCCTGAAGTCGCCAACATATACAAATTAACGGCCGCTAAGGGAGTTGTAAAAACCAAGGTCCCTGCATCGTTGGCATTTTGGAGGCGTAAACTATTGGGACTACTGTACGAGGCCAACTGATAGGTCAACCCCGCGGGAGCCGCCACAAGACTTGTAATAAGACCATTGGTAGGCAAGCCATACGTCAATGCTGCGCTGGTGGAAGTCAATTGAAAATCACGAGCGACAAAATTGTAATTTACACCATCGACATCGGCCGTAGTCGAAGATGCTGAAGGGCCCACGCCATTGGCTACCACATCGGCATTAAACCCACTTTGTATCGGCATGGGTTGGAGATTCTGACTAAATACGAGGCTTTCACTTGAGCCTAACACCAAGGCTAGCCCCCAAAAAAGTAGTGTTTTTTTCATAAAAGGTAAAGGTTAGGTTTCTAGAAGCCTAATTTACAATTTATTACAAAACAGTAGTGAAAATTTGAAAAAACTTACAGATGAGTGTAAGAGTTCCATCAAAAATGAGGTGGACAACTTTTATAGTCTTAACTATTTATAATAGAAAATGACAGCTTCGTGGGTATGGGGTAAACTATTTGTAAAATATGGAACTAGGTTTAACATAATCATTGGAGAATAACGATTGTATTCCTTACACTACTACTAGTCTAATTTGTAATCAGGAATTGATATGGTTTTGACAAAAATTAGTCCATCATAGGTTTCTGAATATATTTTACTTGTCATAATTTTATGTAGCGGTTTGGGTTGGTAGCCTCCACCTCCAATTAATATTTGTTTTGCTTTTTTTTCAAAAAAATTAGTAGGCTCATTTTTTATTGCATTTTCCATATCTAAAAAACAAATGTCTTTATCGATAGTCATTAATGTTTGAGCATATGTGCCTGAAAATGGTTCATCAATAGTATGGATTTTCCAATGATTCCCTTTTTTTTCATCAACAACATAACCCATGATTTTCCCGGTTCCAAAGTCAAAACCCACACTGTAGTAGTCATTTTTAAAATAATCCTTTAAATGACGACCTAGATTTAATAGGTTACTTCCCGAATAATACATTTCTGTATTACTAATATGTTCATTATGTGCCCAAATAAAAGCTTTTCCATTTTTGGACTCATGCGCTACAATATATTTTACGTTTTCAAACATTTTTAAATCTCTGAATTGGGTACTCGCGGGATACTTTTCCCCCACAAGTGAAGCATATTCAACATAACTTATCAAGTAGTCTAAGCTTCGTAACACTAATCGTGAGTGCACTTCCTCTTTTTTAGCCTCTATGATGCGCTGTTTTAATTCTTTTAATTTTGGAATTTGTTTTTGCCACCAAACTTCTTTTTTGGTGTAATCAATCCTTTTATTGGCACAACTATCGGTCAATTTCAACAATGCCTCATCAATTTCGATTTTGTGATTTTGAATATATTTTCGAATGTCAAGATTAATTCTTTCTCCTCCTTTTGGGTCCATCCCATAAAAGCGAATTTGCTCATCCAATGGCTTTCCTGAATTATATATCCTCATCCATTCCAATAGATTTACGATCTCTTTGGTATACCAAAATCCAGTATTAAAATTATTTGCAATTGTTTTTACATCGCCTTTGCCTCCACTTATCCATTCATTTATACCCAACTCGGCTTGATACGATTCTTCCATTATAAAAACTTTTAATCCATGATTTTCTACTAGATACTTGAAAAACTTAGCTTTTATATCAAAAAATTCTTTTGTGTCATGGGTCGCTTCACCAAACCCATAAATTTTTGCATGCGTAAATTTATGCGGCTCGTGCAGTTTGAATTGGTCCATTTGCGTGTTAGGATTTGCATCTTCTATAGTTATAGAATGCTGATTCAACCAATCTATCGTTTCTTTTTTTTGCGAGTGAAGTGCTAGAGTAAAAAATGACAATAAAATTATACGTATTTTTTTGAACATGAGTAGGATTTTATAAAAATTGCAAGAAATCTATAGCCCGTTGTGGATTTAAATCAACCCTATTTTTTGTACTAAGGTAAATGTTTTTTGAGATCTAACACCATCTTTAACTATTCGAGTTAAAGAGGCTAGCGCTATTAATTTTTTTCCAAAAAAAACAATAAACTCCAAATCCCATAAATCCTCCTGTAGAAAGTGTGAATAGTACGTTGAATAAATTAATTTCTGGATGACCGCCAGAGGCTGAAGAAGAACTGTAAAATAAACCAAGTAAAATACCCATCTCATGATTGTGATACTAACAAGGATCTGGCATTACCATTTCGTCAATAATGGTGACGTTTAGTACTAGCGCACAAACAGCAAATACAACGATGAGTAACCCCTTCATGTGACCGTTCATAATGGGCTATTTTTTTTAAACACCCATTTAAACAGGTTGATCATACCCCAAAGCGTAACATGAAGCATCACAAAAAGAAATCCATAAAAGAGAACCGCCAAAGAATTTCCGTATTTAAAATTTTCGGCATCAGCAAAAACAATACTCATTAGGGTAAAATAGGAGAAAAATAGGAAAAGGTTAATTTTGAATACTCTTTTTCTAGAGTGCAAATATTGAAACAAAAAGTAACCAAAAACGGAAAGATATAGTAGATAAAGTATAACAAACTCAGAATCTAACGGGAGCATATTTTCTATTTATTAAGATATCTTTTTTGGGCACGAAGTCATTTCCGCTACCTCCTCAACCCTTCAACAAGGCAATAATCGCCTCATCGCCCGATTGCACGGCGTACTCAAAAGCGGTCATGCCCTTACCGTCTTTGGCATCACGGCGTGCACCATGCGCCAAAAGTTGTTGGATAATCGCGGTATTTTTGAATTGAACCGCAAAATGCAAGGCCGTATTTCCTTGTACATCGGTCAAATTAGGGTCGGCTTTAGCGTTCAAAAGCAAACCGACCACCTCGGCATTACCTCGCACCACCGCTGCCATCAAAGCCGTTCCCTGATCGGAAGTGTAATTTACGGCAACCCCCGCCTCCAACAATACCTTTACAACAGGCGTATTACCTTTATAACAGGCAAGGATTAAAGGAGTGAATCCCGCGGGACTGACGCAATCAAACGCACGGGGTTGGGTAGCCAATACCGTACGCACCGCCTCTTCCGAACCCTTGCGGGCCAAATCAAATACATCGGGTGTGGGTTGCGCTCCTAGTAGAAGTGGAAACCAAAGTCCACAAAACACCCACCGCCACATTAGGCCAACCGTTTAACAGATTCACGTTGGCGCAATTCGGTAGCAATAACCGTAGTTCGGGGTTTGTAGGGTTCCCCTTTATGTTCTAAGCGCTCAATCAACATACGCGTTGCAACTTCCCCAATCTCGGGACCGTGCTGACTCACTGTAGACAAACTCGGGGTTAAACGACGCGACCAAACGCCATCGGCAAAACCGATAACGGCTAATTCATCGGGAATGCGGAGCCCTTTTTTAACCGCCATTTTCATAGCCGTCACCGAAGCATGTTCGTCCACCGCAAAAACAGCATCTACCTTGTGTTTATCAAAAAAACCAGCGGCCTTTTGATCAAAATCTTCTTCCGAGTTGGATAAAATAACATGTTGCGCATCGATGGTTAGTCCGGCATCAGCCATAGCTTTTCGAAATCCTTCGGCGCGCAACTTGGCGACACTCAAATTGTCAATGGCCGAAAACAAAGCAATCGTTTTATTGCCCGTTTTAATCAAATGCTGGGTCGCATTCACCGCCGAATCAAAATCATCGACAATTACTTTGTCACAATGTACTTCATCGGCAATTCGGTCAAACATCACAATGGGAGTCCCCTCATTGAGGATTTGCTTAAAATGATCAAATTGCTGCAGTTTCTGTGCTTCTTCACAAATCGACAAAATAAAACCGTCAATAGCGCCATTACTCAGCATTTCCAACGCAGCAATCTCTTTTTCAAGCGACTCGTTTGAAATATATGTCATCACCTTGTACCCTTTTTCATCGGCTACTTTCTCGATGCCCGTAAACACTTTGGCAAAAAAGGAATTTAATATATTCGGTATAATTACCCCAATGGTTTTGGTGGAACGGTTTTTTAAATTCAACCCAATAGCATTCGGCTTGTAGTTTTTCAACTTGGCATATTCCTGCACCCGTTGCTTGGTGGGTTCGCTGATTTCGGGACTGTCATTCAGGGCTTTGGACACGGTAGATACCGAAACACCCAATTCTTTGGCAATTTGTTTTAACGTAGCTTTTGATTTCATAGCAATGGACTTTGACGAGCGTAAATTTAACAAAATTAAAAAGACGAAAAATGAATTGCTGCTTTTTCCCGCGAAATAAATTGTATCCCGCTTCTCGCAAACGCCTATCCCGCTAGGATAGCCCGCTCATCCCCAAAATTTTAGGAATCAATAAAATAAATAAAAAGGAGGTTTGGATATAAAAGAATAAATTGTACTTTTGCACTCCCTTATCCCGAAGCCTCGGGGAGGGAAAGGAATGTTTAATTTAAAATAAGTACTGTGAACACATTAAGCTACAAGACAGTTTCAGCCAACAAGGCTACTGCAGACAAGCAGTGGATTGTTGTAGACGCTGAAGGTCATAACTTAGGTCGTTTAGCTTCAAAAGTAGCGATGCTTTTGAGAGGTAAATACAAACCTAGTTATACCCCGCACGTTGATTGTGGTGATAACGTTATTGTTATCAACGCTGAAAAAATCAACCTGACTGGTAACAAGATGGAGGATAAAACCTATATCCGCCATACCGGTTATCCAGGTGGTCAAAGAAGCTTATCTGCCAAAGAAATGTATCGCAAAAATCCTGCGATTATGGTAGAGAAAGCTATCAAAGGAATGTTACCCAAAAACAAATTAGGGGCACAATTATTCCGCAATTTGAATGTATACGTTGGCGCTGAGCACAAACATGCGGCTCAAACACCAAAAACCGTTAACTTAAACGATTTGAAGTAATGGGAACAATTCACAAAATTGGTCGTAGAAAGACCGCTGTGGCACGTGTTTACGTTTCAGAAGGAACCGGTAAAATCACGGTAAACAAAAGAGAGTTCGAAAACTACTTCCCCACAGCTACGTTGCAATACAAAGTATTACAACCCTTAGCCATGACAGACAACGCTTCCAACTTTGACGTTAAAATTAACGTATACGGTGGAGGTTCAACCGGTCAAGCAGAAGCCGTTCGTATGGCGATTGCGCGTGCGATGTGCGAAGTGGAAGCTGAGAACAGAGCTATCCTAAAACCAGAAGGATTACTAACTCGTGATCCAAGAATGGTAGAACGTAAGAAATTCGGTCAGAAAAAAGCACGTAAGAGATTCCAATTCTCGAAACGTTAATCCGTTTTTCCTACCCTTAAGTTTGAAATTAATCTGTTGCCGTTATTCCTTTTCGTCAAAGGAAGTTAGTTTAGCATCTAAATTATCCCAAAAAGCCCTCAAAAGCCCGATAATTGCTAATCAACGGAACGTAAACTAGTAAAAAAATGGCAAATAAAATAGACGTAAAAGAATTATTAGAGGCCGGTGTTCACTTTGGACACATGACCCGCAAGTGGGACCCCAACATGGCGCCTTACATCTACATGGAGCGCAATGGGATCCACATCATTAACTTGTACAAAACCGCAGCCAAAATTGAAGAAGCGAATGAAGCTTTGAAAAAAATCGCTGCCTCTGGTAGAAAAATCTTATTCGTAGCTACCAAAAAACAAGCCAAAGACATCGTAGCTGAAAAAGCAGCCGCTGTAAACATGCCTTACATCACCGAAAGATGGCCTGGAGGAATGTTGACCAACTTCGTAACGATTCGTAAAGCCGTAAAAAAAATGGCTACCATCGATCGTATGAAGAAAGACGGTACGTTCAACACCTTGTCGAAAAAAGAAAAATTACAAATCGATCGTCTTCGTGCTAAATTGGAGAAGAACTTAGGTTCTATCGCCGATATGTCAAGACTGCCTGCAGCCTTGTTCGTAGTAGATATCAAAGCCGAGCACATCGCGGTGAAAGAAGCTCACAAATTAAACATTCCAGTATTTGCAATGGTGGATACCAACTCTGACCCTCGTCAGGCAGATTACGTAATCCCCGCCAATGATGATGCTTCTAAATCTATCGAAAAAATTCTTTCTCTCGTTACGGCTGCCGTTCAAGACGGATTGTCCAACCGTACCAACGAAAAAGAAGCCGATGATGCTCCTGAAGTAGAAGAAACAGTTGAAGCAGTAGCCGCTCCTGAGGTTGCTGATACGACTGAAGCGACTACCGAAGAATAAATAAAACACTAAATTCCAATGGAAGGATGCCAAATTCCTACGGTTTTTAGTAACCCGGAGTTTGGAATCCCGAAATTGGAATTTAATTTTAAACGAATTTTTTAATCAAAAAATAAAAAAAGAAATGTCAACTATTACTGCGTCTGACGTAAACAAACTAAGAACCATGACCGGTGCCGGTATGATGGACTGTAAAAAAGCCTTGGTAGAAGCCGAAGGTGATTTTGACAAAGCAATTGAAATCCTACGTAAAAAAGGACAAAAAGTAGCCGCTAACCGTTCAGACCGTGAATCTACGGAAGGAGCTGTTATCGCTGCCGTAAATGGCGACCACACTTCGGGAGCTATCATCTCGTTGAACTGTGAAACCGACTTCGTAGGGAAAAATGAAGGATTCGTGAAGCTTGCCCAAGAATTGGCCGCTTTAGCGTTGAACTTCGAAACCAAAGAAGAGTTACTCGCAGCCGATTTCCACGGAATCACCGTGGGCGAAAAATTAATCGAACAAACCGGTGTTATCGGTGAAAAAATCGAAATCGGTTCTTTCGAACGTTTACACGGTGCCTTCGTAAACTCATACATCCACGCAGGAAACAAAATCGCCACTTTAGTAGCGTTGTCTGCTAACGTAGCGGGTGCCGATGAGGCAGCTCGTAACGTAGCCATGCAAGCCGCGGCGATGAATCCTATCGCTTTGAATGAAGACGGTGTAGATGCCGATACCATCGCTAAAGAAATCGAAATCGCAAAAGACCAATTGCGTGCGGAAGGAAAACCCGAAGCGATGTTAGACAACATTGCCAAAGGAAAATTAAACCGTTTCTTCAAAGACAATACCTTGGTCAACCAAGATTATATTAAAGACAGCTCCATGAGTGTAAGCGCTTACGTAAAATCAGTAGAAGCTGGTCTTACCGTAACCGGATTCAAAAGAGCGGCTTTAGGTTAATTACTAATTCACCCAAAATACAAAACCCGATGCTTACTGTATCGGGTTTTTTTTATAAGGAGCATCACGCCCCTGCCCAGTACCACTACCCTCCCGTTTTCGCCTTTATCCCCGAAGGGTCGGGGGATATCGGCTCTACCGGGGCTAAAAAGAAACCCCGCTGTACTGTACACAATCCAACGGGGCTTACGGTTTTATTTCACTGGAAAATTACGAGCCCGCATCAAGGCCGCCGTGCTCGCCTTCTTCCCTCTAAACTTCGGATAGGCCTCTTCGGGATCCAAGGTGTTCCCTACTTTAAATACATAGTCCAACAATCGCTTTGCTACCACAGGATCATACAAGCCTTTGCCATCAACCGTAAACGCCTCCGTCGCATCGGCACTGATCACATCCGCCCACAAATAGCCATAATAACCCGCCGCATAATCATCGCCCGAGAAAATATGTCCAAACTGCGGAATGCGATGGCGCATTACAATTTCCTTCGGCATACGCAACGCCTTCAACGCCTCGGCCTCAAAAGTCTTTGGATCAATTTCTGGATTTTCCAACAAATGCAGCTGCATGTCTACCAACGCACTCGACAAGGTTTCTACCGTAGAAAAACCTTCGTTAAACGTGGCCGCAGCCTCCAAGCGCTCCACCAACGCCATGGGCATCGGAGCACCCGTTTGGTAATGCAACGCAAAACGATTCAACACCTCGGGCGTCGACAACCACCGCTCCAAGATCTGCGACGGAAACTCTACATAATCCCGTGGCGTATTGGTACCCGATAACAAGGGATAATTCACATCCGAGCACAGGCCGTGTAACGCATGGCCAAACTCGTGAAACAACGTATTGGCATCATCCCACGAAATCAAAACAGGCTCTCCCGGCTTCCCTTTGATAAAATTACAGTTGTTGGACACCAACGTTAACACCTCCCCGTCAAAACGACTCTGATCGCGGTAGGCCGTCATCCATGCCCCCGAACGCTTTCCTTTGCGGGCGTAGGGATCAAAATACCACAACCCCACTACCTTTCCCGTCGACTTTTTGCGCACCTCCCACACCCGCACATCGGGATGAAAAACGGGCACATCGGTCACCGGCGCAAAGGTCAAATCAAAAATCGTCTCAGCCACCCAAAACATGCCTTCGCGTAAGGGCTCCAACTGCATATACGGTTTGATTTCATTGGCGTCTACCGCATATTTTTCTTTGCGTACTTTTTCGGCATAATAGCGGTAATCCCAGGGTTCCAACGCAAAGGTGCCGCCCTCCGCCGCGATCAATTGTTGCATCGCCTTCACATCATCTTGGACTTTCAACAAAGCGGGCTCCCATACCGAAAGCATCAAATCCAACGTGCGCTGGGGTTGCTTCGCCATGGTATTCGATAAACTCCAATGCGCAAACGTAGGAAAGCCCAATAATTTTGCTTTTTCAGCACGCAACTTCAAAATCGCAACCACCGTTGCATTATTGTTGTAAGCATTGGCATTATCGCCGCGGTTTACAAACAACTGAAAGGCTTTCTCCCGCAACGATCGCTGGGAAGAAAAGGTAAGAAACGGCTCAATCGACGAACGCGTGTTGGCAATACAACCCAATGCCTTCAGTTGCCGTTCTTGGGCTTCTTGACGCGCAGCATCGGCCAATTCTTGGGGTAATCCCGCAAAATCGGCTTCAGTTTCCAATAGTAAATACTGTTGGTTCTCATCGGCCAATTGATTTTGACTGAATTGCGTAAACAATCCGGCCAAAGCCTTGTTAATCGCAGCAATGCGCTGCTTACTTTTGGCATTGGCCAACGCCCCCTCTTTGACAAACTGGGCGTAATACGTTTGCACCAACCGCTTTTGTTCGGGAGTTAATTTGTCCATTTCTTTTCCATTATGAACGGCTGCAATTCGCGCAAACAAAGCCGCGTTCTGGTATATCGCACTGCTCATTTCTGAGAACTTAGGTGCCATTTCCAATTCGATGGTTTCAAACTCAGGAGTATTTAAGTTGGCACTGTACAATTCAAACACGGCACGCACCCGCTGATACGTTTTCCCCGCGCGTTCCAAAGCGACAATCGTATTCGCAAAGGTCGCTGGGGCTTTTTGTTGCGCGATGGCATCAACCTCGCGCAATCGCTCGGCTATCGCCTGCGTAATGGCAGGTTTGAAATCAGACAGCGAATAGGTGCCAAAAGCGGGAACCCCGCCATAGTTCCCTTTCCAAGGTTGTAAAAGCGGATTGGCGGTTTGTTGGGCTTCACTCGTATACATGGGCAAGGTGATCAAAAGTAATCCTACTATTTTTTTCATGAATCTCATTTTAGCCAAATATAAAAAATCTCGGACGATTCTTTTCATGAAGCGGTGCTAATTTATCCCGCAGGACTTCCCGTTGTGGCTCACTTTTTTACCTATATTTGACAGAACCAAAAAAAATACCTCGTGAAATTACTTATTCGCCTTTTGTGGGTTGTCGGCGCCGTAGCCTATGCCCAAACCCCTGTAGAAAAATCACTTTTATGGGAAATCTCAGGAAACGGACTCGCTAAGAAATCCTACCTCTACGGTACTTTTCATGTCAATGAAAAAATCTCCTACCACCTGCCCGACGATTTTTATACCCACCTTTTAAATGCCGACATCGTAAGCAACGAGAGCAATCCTGAAACATGGAATTCCATCTTTGACTTGCTCTACAATTCCATGGCAAGAACGTTAAAGGATAGTAAAAATCCATTTGACCTGGAACCCATTACTCAAAAACAATTGATACAACTCTTCAATACCCGCAATTTCCTCAAAGAGATGTCATCGGTCAATAACGGCCCCAAAAGCGACTACGAAGAAAATACGGTGTTGGATATGTTCATTTTTCAAACTGCCAAAAAACACGGTAAAAAAATCGTTGGCTTGGAAGATGCCAAAAAATCGGTAATCAATCTTATTCAAACCACACGCGCCGAACTCGAAAAACAAATGAAAGCGATGGAGGATGGCGGTACAACAGTTGAAGCACGGCGCAATGCCCTCAACAAACTCCTCAAAGGCCGCACAGAAGAAGCCGCCCTCAAAGATTTTTACCGCGATAAAGATATTGTCATGCTCGATTCGTTGAGCAAACTAAGCGCCACTCCCGGCAACCACAAAGCCTTAATTATCGACCGCAACTACATCATGACCCGTAGCATCGACTCGTTGGCCCGCCAAGGGAGTTTGTTTAGTGCCGTGGGGGCCGCCCATTTGGCAGGAAAAGAAGGAATACTGCAATTGTTGCGCAACAAAGGATATACGGTGAATCCCGTCAACAGCACCACTACCCAAGCGGGACGCGATCGGAAAAAATCCCTTGAAAACTTGGTGGTTCCTCCCGTAGTGAAAACGGTCAAAACCAGCGACGGACTTTTTCAATACCCCGAATTGGAAATGACGATTGAAATCGAAACCATGGTGAGCTCCCTCGACCTAGCCAACGGTGCCTTTCTCAACATGAACCGTATTCCGTTGAATAATTTCTTGCAAAAACGCAAAAATTACCTGCACCCGCAAGCTATTGACAGTCTCACCTTCGAATTTGTCCCCGGCGACATTCAAGAGAAAAAACAAAGCACCGTAGGCGCCATCACCCGCTATGACCTCCTAAGCAAACTGAAAAACGGCAACTTCCAACGCTACCGCATTTACCTGACTCCACTGGAAGCAATTAGTATTTCTCTTTCTGGGGTAGGCGATTATGCACAAAAAATGGAGGGCCGTATTTTCAATACCATTGAACTCCCTTCGCTACCCGCTGGATGGAAAACCAAAACACCCGTAAATGGGGGTTTCCAAGTACAACTCCCCGCGTATTGCGCCACCTACAGTGATAGTGAAAATGCCAAAGGACCGCTGCTGTGGCAAGCTTTTGACACCACCGACCAAAGTTATTACCTCGTCGTTGAAAAACAACTTGGGGAAAGCTTCACATCGACCAACGGCTGGTTTTTGCATTCACGGTTACACAACGAATTCTACATGCAACAAAAGCTGCCCGAAACCGCACAGTTTACCGACTACACAAAAACTACGTTTGAATCGTTTACTCAAAATGAACATCATAACTACCGTTTAAAATCGGTGGTACATGGGGACAAATGTTACCTTCTCATTGCGGTCGACGCCCCCGAAGCACAAGCGCGTAAATTCTTCAGCTCGTTTACGCTTGCACCATTTACCCCCGAAAAAACCACCGTATACCATTCCAAAAAAGGAAAATTCACCATTGAAATTCCCGAAAAAGTTAACGATGCCGCCATCCATGGATTGAATTTTGCCAGTGCAGTTTTCAATAATTTGGGAGGCGATGAAGAAGATGATTTCTATGGAGGCGATACGTTTACTTCGCGCAACGGACACGCTCTTGAAATCAGTGAAACTACGTTTGACCGTTACGAAAGTTGGCTTCCCGCCGATTCGTTAAAAACAAAACTTCTCAATCGTTTTACTCGTGAATTCAAACCCCGCACCTTTAAATACGAGCTACAAGAAACCGAGTGGAATAATTACGTTCCCACCTATGAACCCCAAGAGGTGGTCTTACACGATTTTAGTTACAACCCCACCACACAAACCGCGGTTTTCGACGCACTAGTGGCAGCACCTCATGCGCTACACGCCGAAAAGATTCGGGTCATCACCACCCCCGAGCGACAGCTAACGCTAAAAACCATGGTGCCGTATCCATACGCCCAAAACCTCCCCTTTGTCGAAAAGGCATTTAGCAGCTTTACCCTCGACCCTTCCGACAAGCCGTTGCCACCCAACGACCGATTGCAGCTCTTTTTTGACGAAGTGAAAAGCGAAACCGATTCGATTCGCAACCAAGCCCTCGACGACATGGATGGATTGACGCTCACCGATAGCGACGCCGCACGTTGGATACAATGGATGCAGAGCTATGCCTTTAGCAACGATGAAGAAATTTACAAAGACCAAGCCTATGAGTTGTTGCGCGGACTCAAAGCGCCCGAAATTTTACCGTTTTTGGAACAAGCCTACCGCAACCCAAAAGCCTATTCCTCAGAGCGCATGACGATTTTGGATGTGATGAGTGAAAACCCAACACCTGCAGTATATGAAAAGATTGCCGAATTAATGGCTTTTGACTTACCCCTACTCGACGATGCCGAGCGTATTGATCAGGTGTTCAACACTTTCAAAAACTACCCCGACGCAAGTGCTGTGCTGTATCCTGGCATTTTAAAACATTATGCCATCGACGAGTACAAAGCGCCTCTTATCGACTGGTGTGCCCATTTGCTACACCTAAAAAAAATCGACCCTAAAAAACTGGGAAGCTTCCAAAAAGTAGTACTCGCCGACGCAAAATTGGAACAAAAGCGACTACAAAGTATCCTCGAAGAAAAGACCAAAACCGCGAAAATGCATGCCAAAGATGAGGATTATATCGAGTATGTAGAAGAAAGCGACGAAATCCCATACACCTCGTTTTACCAGTACGTGAGTGTTCTCAAAGCGATCGCCAACAAAAAAGCAGAAGTCTTGATACAGGAAGCCTATGCGATGGATATTCCCGAGATGCAATTGGAATTCTTAGCCGATGACATCCAGCAAGGACGCGCCACCGCAGTGCAAATCGACAGTGCCTTAGCCCAGCCCAAACTGCGCTTTAAAACGCTGGTAATGCTCAGCCGTATCGATACGTACAAAAAGCGACAAACCCTCACCGATGACCAAATTGCAGAGGCCGCCATGCGCGTTTTTGACGAGGTAGCCGACGACGAACCCGTACAGTTTTTGGAAAAACAAACCCTCAATTACGAAGGACATACGCTGCAATGCTATTTTTACGAATCGCAACCGCAAAAAGACGGCAAACCCAACGGAGCCAAAATATTCCATGCCATGCTGTTTTTGGTGCGCGATGGAAAAATTGTCCCCCACGTGTATTTCTCCCCCGTAGTGGAAGAAATCGACGAGGAAAATACGGCCGAAAAGCTTAAAACGATCATCATTCAAGAGAGCTTAAACCGCCAGTATGATTACGCAAAATTCCGCAAAAACAATCCGTTACTCCCTGACTTTTCTAACTTCGAAGAATAAATGTTTCAATCCCGTAAAGATTTCGTCTATATCGTCTTAGCCGGCATTTTTATCACCAATGCCTTGGTGGCCGAACTCATTGGGGGCAAACTCATCTATGTGGGACAAGCCGTGATGAGTTTGGGAATCCTCCCGTGGCCCGTTGTTTTTGTCACCACCGACCTCATCAACGAGTATTTTGGAGAAAAGGGTGTTCGCAAACTCTCCCTGCTCACAGCCTCCCTGATTGGGTATACCTTTGTGTTGCTGTTCATCGGACTCCAAATTCCCGCTGTTAAAGGCGACGGATTGGTCACCGACAGTCAATTTACAGCCGTCTTCGGGCAAAGTATGCTGATCATTGTGGGAAGTATTACCGCGTTTTTGGTCTCCCAATTGATCGATGTTACGATTTTTCATTTTGTCAAAAACCGTACAGGCAACCGCATGATTTGGTTGCGCAGTACCGGCTCGACCGTGATCTCGCAACTCTTCGATAGTTTTATCGTACTGGGTATTGCCTTTTGGCTTCCCGGCAAAATGACTACCGAAACCTTTATCCTCTCGGCGTTGACAGGCTATTCGGTTAAATTGGGAATTGCCATTTTGCTGACGCCACTGATTTATGTAGGCCATTCGTTAATTGATTCCTATTTGAAAAAAGATGGACAGTAAAATCCGTTGCGGCTGGTGCGAGAAAGACGATTTGTACCGCGCCTATCACGATAACGAATGGGGGCGCCCTGTTCGGGATGACCATACCATGTTTGAATTTTTAATCTTAGAAACCTTTCAAGCGGGTCTGAGTTGGTACACGGTATTGGCCAAACGGGAACACTTTCGCAAGGCCTTTGATCATTTTGATTTTGAAAAAATAAGCCAATACGACGAAGCCAAAGTGCAAGCCTTGATGCAGGACGCGGGCATCATTCGCAACCAACTTAAAATACGAGCTGCCATCACCAACGCGCAAGCTTATCGCAAAGTGCGGGAAGAGTTTGGTTCCTTTTGCGACTACTTTTGGAAGTTCACTGGGGGCATTCCCATCGACAATGCACCCGCCACGCTACGCGACATTCCCGCCTCGACGCCCCTCTCCGACGCCATCAGCAAGGATCTCAAAAAACGAGGCTTCAAGTTTGTAGGCACCACCGTTGTCTACGCTCACATGCAAGCCACAGGGATGGTGAATGATCATTTGGTTTCGTGTTGGAGGAGGAGCTGAGCTGCTAAGAAGCTGAGCTCCTGAGCTGCTGAGTACTGTTTTTTTAAGCCGCTGAGCCGCTGAGAAGCTAAGCTGCTGAGCCCTTACTGAACATTGTTTTTTTTAAGCTGCTTAGGAGCTGAGCTACTGCAACTGCGCTCTTCGCGCAACCTTCGCCCCTTTGCGGTTAAAAAAAGAAGCAAGAAAAAAGAATTTGTTAAACTAGAGCTTCTGAGCTCCTACTGAGCCCTGCCTACTGAACACTACTTACTGAATACTGCTCACTGAACACTGCTTACCGAACACTGCCCACTGAACACTGCCCACTGAACACTGCCCACTGAACACTGAACACTGCTCACTGAAACTGCGAACTTCGCGCAACCTTTGCCCCTTTGCGGTAAAACCATGGCCACAGGTCGCTAACTTAATACCCGTAAACGTTGTGTCTTCATGTCTTTTTTAGAAAGAAAAGGAAAAAAAAATTTAATTGGCGGTTAATATTTATCAATTACTAATTACTTGTGAATCTTCAAGAGATGATCCTTCAAAAAGTCCTAATTCAACTATGTTATTTTAAATCTTTTGAAATAACAACTTAAATTTCATTAACATTCAAAATATTATGCTTTACAGCATACAAAACAACACCAATAAAATTTTTCTTTCCAAAACGCTCCATAATTCGTAAACGATGCTGATCAACGGTACGCTTACTAATGTATAATAACGAGGCAATTTCTTTAGAGTTATACTCTAAACAAGACAACCTTATAATCTCTATTTCCCGATTGGATAAAGAGATTGATTCATTTTCATCAAAAGAATATAAGCCAAAGGGTTGTGAAGGTCGTAAAGGTAAGTTTTTATGGAAAGACTGTATTTTCTTTTCATAAGTTGTACGTAAAGAAACAATAAACTGTTCAGGAGACAAGGAGCCATTGAGTAGAAAAGACGCACCTTTGTGAAATAACTTATTAATTTCAAATTGCGAAATGCCATCAGGTACAATAACACAAATTTGCAAATGGGGGTAAATGTGATACAATGAAAGTAAATGCTCTGATTCAAGTGTAGCAAAAAATGATTTATCCATTAAAAGCAAATCCACAGATTGATACGAAAATTGCAATTTTGAAATAAGGGGATTTACATTGCTAAAGTCATCCAGCACTTCCAAACCTCCTTGACGAAGCAAAAGTGATATTGCTTTACGAAAAATTGTTTCTTGAATAAGTAGCACTATATGAATTGGCTTTGACATTTCTGGAAGGCGTTTATATTAATCTTTTGAACTAAAATGCTTAAATGTGCTGTTTTGACGTTACTATAAAAAACAAAATTGTTTCAATATCTCTCGTAACGAATAGCTAAATACTCAAAGCTGAAAACCATCCACCAATTTCCCCACAAAGGTCAGTTAGCAGTAACTCTTCAACAACCAATACCCTTTCCCCCTTTGGGGAATACCGACAACCAACAACCGACAACCGACAACCGACAACCATTAAGGCGCCACCACCACCTTCACCGTCTGCTGCAATCCTTCCGTTTCAAGAGCCAAGAGATAAACACCTGGGGCCAAGCCCACCACCGATACCGTTCTTGAATCGGCTGTGAGTTCACCTTCCGAAACCCATCCGCCCGTCAAGGTGTAAAGCGTATAATGCATGGCTTGCCCTCCCGACAAAGTAAAATGGGTCTGTGCAGGATTAGGACTTACGGTTAAGGCTTCTGTCATAAAAGAATTCGTCGATAAACTACACGGAGACAATCCGTACTTGGCGATAAAAAAATCCGATTGCGCACTATTGGTCTCCAATTGATTCCCCGTGTTCAATAGATGCCCAAATCCTCCTCCTACCAATAAATCACCCGAGGAATCAAAATGTAGCGATGACCCAGAATCATCAAATCCACTGTCGCCAACAATACGAATCAATTGCGTACATACCCCAGAAGTAGCATTAAACTTACCCAGTACCACATCAGTTCCTTGATTTGTACCCGGTCCGGTTATAGATTGATTTTGCCAAAGATACGTAGGACCATGACAAACCGTTAGTACAAACAAATCATTACCATTAACTGCAACATCACCAGACATGATTCCGTCTTTTTGAGAGGCATTACCCCATTCCAAATTACCTTGAGTATTGAGCTTAACTACTAATATTCCTGCGTTATTTTGGTTAGTTGGAGTAGTTATACCCATAAACGATTCCAAACCGCCACCGAGCATATTTCCCGCAAAATAAATATTATCCTGTGCATCAAAATCCAAACCATACCAATGAATTGTACCCGTCGGATTGTTGGTAGAAGAACTCTCGCGCAACCATTCCAGATTACCTTGGCTGTCCAAACAAAATAAGTATCCCGAATGCGTTACCGTCTGTCCTGCTACAATCACCGTGTCTTGATTACTAAACCGTGAACCCAAAAAATAATACTTCCCGTTGTTGGGATTACGGTAAAATTTTGGTGCAATAAAAATATCCATGTCCAAATAAAGGGCATCCACAAAGTTTCCTTGCAAGTCATACCGCAAGATAAAATACCGAGGCCCATTATAATTTTGTACAAAGGCGCCATTGGCATACGTGCCCGGGGGTAATAACACATACCAATGCAAATAACCATCATTCGATAAAGCCATTCCAGCTCCAAGAGTGTAAGTTATACCGTCCGAAGGACTAACAGTACTAGGCTGTGGTCGACGCAACCATTCCAGATTTCCCTGTGAAGTAAACTTAGCAATAAAAAGCAAGCTACAATCAAGAACAGGGAATTGCGAAAAAGTGAATATGTTATCTATTTTGGGAGGTAAAGTATCACTACACCCACCAAACCTTCCTGATATATATACGTTTCCTGCATTATCAACCTCTAAACCGTTGATTAACTCATAACCAGCTCCCCCAATGATTCGTGACCATCGGTAGGTGCCGTCACAAGCAAAACTGGCTAAGGCCACATCATATTTGGTGCTGTTGTCTCCCAAAAAAGTTTTAACATTACCCTCAATATTCAAATTCCCGGGGGCAACCGCCGATAGAGTATACACCGTACCGTCAGGTGCTGTGGCAATTTTATATACTTGTTCGCGATCTTGAGGGATAGCGCTTAACCCGCCCCCCCGACGACCCCATTGGAAGGTTTGGGAAAGGAGTGTTGTACAAAAAAACAAACAAACGAGAATAAACAAACGGCTCATAGTAATCTACTTTTGAATTATCATAGGGGTTGAAAGCAAAGGCGTCTGTCCTATTCGAAGTACAACAAAATAAACCCCAGAAGACCAACTTGAACAATCCAAATCAAACGCACCTTGTTGCGTAAGTGGTCGATGAGTAAATAAAATTCTACCCGCGACATCATAAATGTCAACAACAGCCTGCTCAACGGCTCCCTCAAAGATATAGAAAATTTTTGTAAAATCCAAAACATGATTCGGTGCTACTTTCAACACATTATGGCCTAATGGTTCTGAGGGAGACATACTCGTATTGATTTTACAATTGGGACAACAAACCTCAATATCCAAAACGAGACGCTGTGTACAATAACGATCACCGTCGAATGCAATAATTTCCAAAACAACTTGTCCTCCCGTAAATCCATTAATAGCATTGGGCAACATTACAATCGGGGTATGCACTCCAGGGAGTAACGTAAACTGCGATTGTGATAAAGTTAGTTCTTGACCTGGTACATGAAATGACAATTGTATGGGTACTGAAGAGTTGTTGGTTAAACTCATAGTAATGGCTCCCATGACAAAAGTAGTACCATCTATACAAGGGGTCGTCAAATTGGTAACATCAATGTGACAGTCCAATGGATCAGTGCAATTGGGGGGCAACAACCGTGCTTCAAAACTTGAATTACACGAAAATGGCGGCAAACTGCTTGAAATTGCAAAAGTCACTGGCTGTCCATTGAGATTAGATTGAGGTAAGTAACCAAAAGTAACCGTAGAACTATTAGAAGGCAAGGCATTAACAGAAGTCGTAATTAACCCTGCAATACTTGGAGTAATCGTTAAAGGTACGGCTATGGGATTGGGATTATTAATTGTAAACTCCAGTTGATATAGAGGACCGCTTAATGTATTAATACAGGAATAACCCTCATAACGTAATTGGTCGGGACAAATTGCATCAGCAGTGCACTGCGCAGGTAAAACAATTGGAAACTCTGAATAACATAGCTGCTCTTTAAACATAGACTCCAATTGAAACATTACCGAAGCTCCCGAACTTGTAGGGTTACCATGTAATAACAATAGCTGTTGCGATGATCCAGGGGGTATTAACAGAGTTGATGTGTCAAAAAAACCAAAACTGCCGTCCAAACTAATTTGGGCGTTTAAATAATTGGTATGGGCATTGATCGTAGTTATGGTAATAGAGTATACCATTCCTGCACCCGAGCTTACACAACGTATCTCGTCAACAACAATTTCAAGTGGGCATGTTGTACATCCTTTTTCTTTAATTGTAGCGGTTTGCAAAGTCGTACTGCAATTTCCCTCCTGGAGTATCAAACTATACTCTTGATTCAACTCTAATGGAGATAAATTTGAAATGAGATCATCCCCTTCATCAAGTAACATTCCATTGCCATACCAACTCCAATGGCTAAAATACCCGCCTGGCCCAATCAAATATCCCAATTCACGCTTACTACAAACATCAAAACATCCACTAGGGAAAGTCCATTTTAACTTGGTCAAATCGCGTGGCAAATCAAGCTGACTTTCTGCTGAACAATTAAACAATTCCGCTCGTACGAGAAGTGCCCCGTCGTGTTCAACCAAAATATCGGAACCAACCATTCCATTACTCCAATTGTAGGATACCCCATTTTGAACATTGGCAACATGCAACTTGACCAAATAGGGATTACAAGAAATAACCTGTACATCTATTACAGGAGGAGATGGAGGGTTTGTGACAGTAACGACATAAGTACTCACCTCACTCTCGCAAAAATAGCCTGGGAAGTATTCATAACGTGAACGAACCGTATAGGTGTATGTCCCAGCTTGAATTTGTGTCTCTGTAATAGTGGTTTGATCAATCAAATCGGGTCTTGGGACACCATTAAGTTCCCAGCTATAATGCAATAAAGGCAAAGGAGTTAAGGCCAACTCATAAGGGGTCTCAACACAAACCAGGTTTTCACCCGTTATGGTCGGCGGCTCAGGTTTGGGTATTTTTTTTATAATTACTGAAGGATTAATAACTTCTCTACAACTATTTTGATTATAAACATAAACAAAATAAATTCCAGGCAAAGCAACTTCTAAATTTGGAACGGAGGTTGTTGTCAATAGTTGGGGATTAGAATCAGGATTATTCAAATAATACCATTCAAAAAAGGAAGGTAAAATATTAGATGCATAAGGATTGAAACTGATATTTGTAAGAACTCCACTACAAGATAATGAAGGACTTGCAGTTAAGAATCCTTGTAAATTAACTCTTTCGATACTTACTTCTTTGGTTATTGTAGTTTGACATCCATACTTGTTAGTTACCTTTAATATAACTTGAAAATCTCCAAAATTGGTAAAAACAAAACTAGGGGACATTTGTAAATTTTTAATACTTGTTAAAAAAGTCCACTCATACTGATTCCCAGGCGTTTGATCGACTGGTGTAAATAATACAGTTTGATTTTGACAATGCCCCACAAATGTAAAATCGGGATTAGGTAAAGCAGGTAGTTCTACAGTTTTATAGCTAGTACACGAGGGGTAATTGGTTTGGCTTATCCGCAACCCAAAGGTATAGGTCCCTGGGGCCAATGACAAATTCAAATGATCAACACTCCCCGTAGAAATCCATGGCCCATTGTTTATGGAAAACTCATATTGACCGATTCCTGCCAACGGGTAAACCTCCGAATGATCCAAAAGTGTTACTGCATAATTGCCTCCTGAATTACACCCAATGAGATACGTCAAATCGGCTTTATAAGGAATAATAAACTCCTTAGTATTGGAAAGTCTACAAGTACCCGTAGCGGTAACATATTCCAACTCTGCCCTAATAGTATATTTCCCAGGATTCAAATCTTGAACACTATAGGGTATCGCAGAAGAATTTGTTGTGAATACAGAAGTGTAATTATTATTTAGATTTATTAACCAATCTATATGATCTAAGTTGCAAGTATTCTGTAGATTTAAAATCGCCAAAACCGAATCACATTGTGTAGTAACACTTATTTCTGAAGGGCAAGTACATTGCTCATTAGGCCCAGGAAATTGTTGACAATGTTCATTTATTTCAATTGACTCGCTATTAAATACACATCCATTTTGATTGGTAACTTGCACATAATAAATGCCCTCTAATAAAGAAGAATCCGAAAAATTAATTGTCGTTGAAGTTCCCAAACTTCCAGAAATTGGCAATCCATTTTTAAACCACTGTACACTATAGGTGGCACTAAACCCACTTTGTATAATTACAGAGCAAGTGTAATTTGAGGGATCCAATCCATATTGCAAACAATAACTTGTACTTGATGGATAACTTATTTCCACGATGGGCACTGTATAGACAATAACATTAAAATGAATCGTCTTTTGTCCTAAACACCCACCAGGATTGTAAACCGTCATAGTAACAGGATAACTAATTTGTGATTGTCCTTGAGTGTATTGTGGAAAAAAGTGTGAAATTGAAAAATTGTTTGTAGAATTTAGTGCAAAAGTGTAATCTACAGGTATACTTCCATCACCAAAATCAATGGTATAGTGATCATATTGCGTACCTACACTGAATCCAAAAGTAGTTTGAAAAGGTTCATTGGCGCAAACTGTATAATCAGTATTAGGGTTTAATATAACATTAGGTGTACCTAAAACAGAAATTGTCATAGTGTCCGAAACTTCAACATTACATTTACGAACCCTTAGTTTAACCTGTGGATTTATGGTTGCACCAGAATTTTGATTCCACAAAATAGTAACAGCATTGGTATTTTGTCCACTGGAAACACTCCCTGCTGAACTAGGAATAATAGTCCATTCATAAAAATCCATATCCGTTTCATTGATTGAAAAATTTGAATAAGAACTTCCACAAGCCACCAATGAATCAATATTAAAGAATATAGAGGGAGTATATCGATATAAAGTAACCGTATACGGTAAAGAATTACAAGTTGGGCCTTCATACCAAACGGAAAGTTGATATTCAGAAACAGAAGGATCAGTGCTAAAGTCAACCGTTACTTGATGGCCAGAAGGTGACCCAACAATGACACCATTGGTTACCGACCAATGCGGAATAAATCCCGGCAATGCATCACAGCTAAATAGTTGCTGCAAACCTGCACATACCGTAGACGTCACCCCAACAATACTTGTTGGAGCAGACGGCGATTCAAGAACTTTAAAAATTCGAGGTTGAAAACAATTTTCCCCATCAATAACTGATAATATATAGGTTCCTGATTCTGTCAAATTTTCTGACACGATAGCACCATTGCCTTGTGATTGAAAGCCATTGGGGCCATCCAATTGCCATGTGATAGGATGAATAATACCCGCATCGTTATAAAACTCATAATTAAATGATCCTTGACATAATTCATTGGGCATATCAATCTGTAGGCGATCACCAACAGTAATGACTAATGAGGCTGTACCACTGCACCCTAATAAAGTGTTTACATAACTACAATGCAATACAACAACCCCTGGGCCCTGAGAATTTATCACAACACTGTTTCGATCATTCGTTGTAATTAATATAGCTCCAGTACCTCCATCATCAATTGTCCATTGAAAATCGGTTGAAGGCCATTGAGGCAAACTATAGGATTGTTGCGTTTTTGTACAAATGCTTGAATCGCCTTTAATGGTTCCTGTTTCTGAAACAACAGGGATCTTTATTCGACTCATACATTTCGCACAACCGGGTGCTGAAACACTTACATATCCAAACCCATCTGGCCCTGGATTATTCCATTCAATTGAAACCTGAGTATTATTGTTGGTACTTGAAACTATAGTTCCACCATCAACTACCCAATTCACAGTTGTACAATAACCCGCTAACAGACTATCCGTTTGATAAGTTTCAATCGAATTTTGACATGTAACGGCAGGACAATTCAAAGTAATATTACTTTTAACAATCTGAATCTCTTTTTCAATTTTACTGACACAACCACAACCATTAAACACCATCAATGTTATGGTAAATACGCCATATTGTGTGTACGTATGTGATGGTTCAAATTCATTAGAAGTAGTACCATCTCCAAAATTCCAACTGTAATACAATAAAGAATTTCCATTATTTGCCGTAGAGGTATTGGTAAAATAAACAGGATTATTTCTACATCCAAAAACAGCATCAGTTTGTCCTCCTGAATAAATAGTAAAATCTGCTACAGGAGCAATAACTTTTTCTACACACTTGATATACTGTAATATTGAACCATTTGTCAAATGAAGGGTGGCAATCACCTGCCCCATAGGACTACTTCCCCAAGAAATTTGACAAGAATTTGAAGTTTGCGAAATAAGTTGTCCACCAGTAACTTGCCAATCAATAAAAGCTATGGCATTTAAATTATCTCCATTAATAGTGTAATCCAATATACTATTTGCACAAACCCGTTGACAACTTGAAGTGGAAATATCCGTATCATACTCATTAGGTCTTGGATTGTTTGACAACTCGCAATTCACATCATTCCCATAATCAAGTGTAAAATTACAATCGCTTAACAAATCGATTTGAATAGTTAACGTGGTGGAACATTCAGCAAAATTGGGAGTAAAGGTATATAAACCGCCTTGTGATAGACTTATTTGCGGTGGTGACCAAGTACCCTGAATTTGGTTAACAGACAATGAAGGCAATACTGGCGGGGTCATTCCTGGACAAATGGCATTTGGTAAATTAAAAATGGGTTGCTGTTGTTGATTATACACAATAACTTCTAATTCAGCAGTCAAAGCACAAAATTGTGAATCAGGCTGAAAGGTGTATACTGTCGTTTGGGTGTTATTAACCGTTGGACTCCAAGTACCAGTAATACCATTTAATGATTGAAAAGGCAAATTAATGGTTCCACCCTCACAAATTGCAGGAATGGGAGCAAAAGTAGGCACCACTGGATCATTTAGAGCGATGGTATGTATGTATGATGGCAAACAATAGCCCGTCAAGGGATAAAAAGTATAAGTGCCCGATTGTATTACACTCACAGTGGAAGGAATCCATATTCCATATACACCATTTGAGGATACACTAGGTAGAGTTGGTGCCTGACCATATTTACAAACAGAATTAGGTAGTGACGAACTTATAAAACTTACCGAAGAACTTGTATTTGAGCTTACAAAAACAACATTACTATATTGAGGATTGGTACAATTGCCATTACCTAATGATTTTCTACGAATATATAATGGAGTATTACTTTGAATAAACGGAATGTAATCAGTAGTAGATAAAGTGGCCAAATACTGCTGTGGAATAGTAAAAAACGTGATGTTATCATAGGAATATTCCCATTCATATAATCCATTTTGATTACCAAATGAAAATCCAGGATCAAGACTTGTTATAGAGGTAATTCCACATCCTTTTGTGATTTGCCCCCCTAAAGCGGACTGATTTACAAAAATATCTTGAAGAGGATATTGATGGGTATTATAACTTATTGTACAACCTAAATATGTACCGTAAATAACTACTTCAATAGGGAATGAATTGGTCGCTCCATTTTGAAAAAACAAAGGCTGATTTGGATTGCTGGGGTTTATATTATCAAAATTGAATGTTAAGTCCCCCAATGGCATCCCAAAAAAAGGCAACTGATTATTAAAGTTAAAAACCTGAGGTTGCCCAATTAATTGATTACTCGTAGGGTCATACAATTGAACAAAAATAGTATTTGGAACATCTAACCCTGTGAAAGTGTCAGGAATATAACACAATGGCATTATGTTCAATCGAGCATCTTTAATCACAACTTGATACATATCGCCATTACAAATGTCATTATCAATAGCCGTTGAAAACCCAAAATTTATATGTGCCCTTGAGAGTACTTTAAACTCTTCACTTGACTTTGTTCGGTCTTGCCAACAGTAAGGATCTTTATATTTGACTTTTCGATAATAAGATCCACAATGCTCTGGACTAAAATTAAAATCTGTATTTAATGCCGACACATTGAAATTGGCTTGTGGAATATGAGTCAGTTGTAAAGAAGCACCCGTTGCTCCCTGAATAATGAAACTAAGTCCCATTTCATTTTTATAATACCATTGATATTCTACATCCCCTGTGACACAGGTGTCTGTCAAATTGAGTAGAGGCAGATCAAAGGTATCACATAAAAGAATACTTCCATTTACCAAAGTCAAAGGCGTTCCATTAACTGTGGCAGATTCCAATGTATCTCCAGTCATACAAACACTTTGATTCATGTAAAACCCAAGATGTACTCTAAAGTCTTTTTCGATGAGTTGATGCATCGTTTGATAAACAATACGAAAATCTTTATAGGGAACAAGACTATTATTGATTTCGTAATCATCCAAACAAATATTTAATCCATCATTTGTAATGGTTACAGTCGCTGATGGGGCTGGACTAGGCACTCCACCGATAATTTCATAAACCGTAACATGGTGTAAAAATCCAGGCTGTGGTGTTTGTAAAGAAAAAGTGTCGACTTCCAAACTTGGCAACCGAAAAGAGACACAATTACGGTCAGAAACTTGGCAGGGTTGTGATATATTTTGCACATCCAATTCAAAATTACTAGGGACACCTCCCCCCAAACATTCTAATCCATAATAACAGAATGATTCCTGAAGGGCGTTAGCAGCTGTATTTGAATGAGAAAAAAAGGTGAGGGTGATTTCGGTATCTGAAGTTAAATCAACAAAGTCACTAAAATCTAATTCAAAAGACTTCCATTGAGTCATACATCGAAATCCACCTATTTGGGTAAAATCTGAAAGTGAACTGTTATAAACTTGTGAAAGCAATGTATTCTTTACACCATTTTTAGTATAAATGAAGAGGTTACCTCCAGTATCATTTAATCCTTGAGTAATTGGATTGGAAGCTGATGAAGTAACAAGAGGACTATGATATCTATATTGAGTTAATAGCCCAAAAGCAGCATCGTTTTTATTAACCAAATCAACAGTTAGATTATGAAACGGCAATTGAGTATTTGCTTTACTACCTTGAGTCGCTCCTAAAAACCACACTTTAAATCTACAATTATTCCTATTTATTGTTATGGTCTTTTTAGCATAAAAAGCTTTACCTCCACCACCGTTAGTCATCCCTACTCGAAAAATACGTTGAATGTTTGGGGTAGGTGGAACTAAGTTCATTCCCATTGGGCCCACTACTGGTCCGTTAGTTACTGAAATAACATCAAAACCTGAGGAATTAAAATTAGGTTGACTTTGATTAGCTTGAACTGAACCTATCGGGTAAATATTATTTTGAATACTCCAGCCGTTGACAACAGAAATTAATTCCCATTGTGCATTCGTCCAACTGCTTATAGCATTTGAGTTAGGAACAAGATTACAACTAAGATTAGTGGTGTCAGGATTAACTGTAAAATCATAAACAACATCACGGAAACAATCCGAATTACTTACAGAAGTAATTTTCAATAACAAACGATAGTTCCCTACACCCAATGCACTCAAAAACGAAAAGGACATTCCAATCCCTTGATTCAAAACAACACCGCTATTGGCATTTTGTAAAGTCCAACTTATTTGCGTAGTAGTACTTAAATTAATACTACAAGAACTATTTATTGTAAACTGTAATACCTGTCCATTCAAATAAAACTCAATGCGGTCTCCACGTAAAGTTGGGGGTAAACTTGAATTTATCGCAAAATTACATCCATCAAAAAGTGTACAACTTGTACAGCTCGAATTGACATCAAAAAGAGTCCTCCTCGGACCTGTTGCTTCATCAATCATAAACTGCATCCTAGCAACTTGACCTGGGGTAAAATGACATAAATATTCTTGGACACCATAATCCATGAAATTTTGTTTCATATCATTTATCCCATCTGTTGGATTACAAGTATTAACTATCCCAGGAGCTATATAGCCTGCTGGATTCATCATACTAGGAGGTGTATCACAAACCATGTCTCCATTAAAATAACAATTAAAATTATCACAAGAACATGGATTATAATTATTTACTGTTAAACTATTTATAGCTGTAATGTTACAAATTCCAAAAACGTGAAATAAACCAAAATAATGACCCGCTTCATGTACTAAAACTTTAATATTTGTATCAATATTGACATCATTTTGAACTGTACTTCTAACTACAAATATTCCATCATTTACCAAGCCATGTGACTGTGGCATGGAAGCAAATCCACTGTATCCCTGTGAGACTTGATCAATAATATAAATATTTAAATAGTGAGTCGAAGGAAAATCAGTGGGCGAATTAGTGGTGCCAATTAAGGAAACAATGGCGTTATAGTCATTAATATCTACTTGATTAGAGTAGGGGTTAAACCGACGAGAATCATTTACCGTATAGGCATCACCATTTGCCTTAGTTTGTGCTAAACAAAATCGAATCCTCGTGTCAACTGGCGTAGTATCTGGATTAGTTGTAATTACCGAAGCTGGATTTGCTCCAGAAAAGTAATAATTAAGTTTGTCTACTATATATTGATAATCGCTAATAGTAGAGGTGTTGCCACCATTTAAAAAACTTGAAATTTGATTATTTGCAGAAATATCATGAATAACAACTTTTACAGTTTTTATGGGAAGTGATGGATTTCGTGCTTGCTTATCATGCAACAACCAATCGTTTGTATTACTTTTTGAATAGGTTTCCCATCGCTTGTTAATAGTATCAAAACTTTGCCTCGCCTTTTGCTCATTTTTGTAGTGTTGCTCTAAATAATGGTCACTACCACAAGTATGAAGTTGTTGAGCTGGAGATAAAGAAAAAAATAAAATAAAAACAAAAGGGAGGAGTGGGAAACGCATAAGGCATAAATTTTGGTCAAAATTTTGATTATAAACCTAGTACATCATCATAACACACAGTTAAGTATAAATACCTAATTTGTTAAAAATTCTATAAAAAATAGTGGTTATACCTTCTTAAACCACTTTGTCAAGTTGCAAAAAACCTAACCTCCCCTCTAAGGGCAAACCAACAACCGACAACCAACAACCGACAACTGACAACCAACAACCGACAACCAACAACCGACAACCAACAACCAACAACCGACAACCATACTTTGGAGGCCGGGGGCAACTCATAATTCATAACCCATAACTCATAACTAAAAAAACCCGACACTTCCGCATCGGGTTTTCTCCTACTCCTTCGTACCGCGATTTCGAAACAAACGCCCCAAAATCCACGATACGATAAAACTCACCGCTGCACCAGTAGCAGCCAACAAAACCGTACGTAACACCTCACCCGAAGTTAAGGTGGGAACCAAACATAAAGCCGTTCCAACAAACGTACCCGTCACCGTTCCATTACCAGAAGAAGACATAGGTCAAGCCATATAATTCCCTCGCCGTTGGCAACTTCCCTCCTACTACATCATCATTCCCTTGGGGAAACTGCCAACCTTGAGGAAAAGAGAATTAAGGCGTTGGTACGCCGTCTACCTGTACAATCGATAACGGATTAAATGCCCCGTTTCGCAACGAATACGACTGACCGTTAACTTCCTGAAAGAAAGCGATACCCGCTACCAAAAACAACGGATGCGTACTATTGGCCGTTAAGGTGAGCGTCTCACTCAAATCAGCGGTGGGCACCCCATTCCAAGGGAGTAAGGCCGACTCCCCCAAGGCAACTTCATACTGCTCCAGCTCAAAATCAATCGAAGCCGCACCATACATTACCTTAAAATGGGTAGTCCCCTCGGGAACCGTAACCATTTGATTCGGAATAAAGGGCGGCAAGTTCAACGTAAACGCCCCCGTAGCGCGATCAATAGCAGTTGTAAACGGAGCATACAAACTCGTCCCCAACGTACCGCGGTTGTTAAACTCAAACCCACTCAACAAAGTGGTTTCGCCATCAATCACATTGCGTTGACCACGCACACTTACCACATCAGCTTGCAGTACCTTAATCATTTGTTGGTGCAAACGACTCACCATACGTGCGTCAGACGCATTCAACAATAACGGACGAAACGCTGTCCGCAACACGCGACCCGCCTTACCCGCGCGGCCAAACTCACTAACATTCTCACGAGTACGCTGAAAAGCAGGGTCGTTTTGAATACGACTGCGTTCAACTCCTCCTTTTTCACGAACCAAAAACCCATCACTGGTTTTGTAGAACGTAATGTCACCCAAGGTGCCTTTAATCTTAATCAGGCCTTTCTGTCTTGCCATAATTTCTAAAATTTAATAAATTAATACTCATTCATTCTCCTTCATTCGACAGTGTTGCAACATTTTGTGCGAAAGAACAAGACAAAGATGTGGGAATTTCGACCACACTTCAAAACGCCGAGATCAAGAACCAACTATTTTCGATGATTTCTTATACTTTTTTATACTTTTTGACGTTATGAAAAAATCGTAAAAGCCACAATATTTGAATGTTATATATAAATTTTTATAAACCTTTAAATTGTAACCGCCATGAAAACAACCAGAGTTTGCATCTATCCCAAAGATGTACAGCGCATCACAGGCAAAACCTACACCCAAGCCCGCCTGTACCTCAAAAAAATCAAAAAAAGCCTCAACAAAGAGGAACACCAGCTCCTTTCCGTCCAAGAATTTTGCCACTACTCCGGTCTACCCTATGACGAAGTACTGCGCTCCATCACGGACTGAAACAAGAAAACCACCGAGGAGGTGGTTTTTTTATGAAGATTTAGCGTGAGATATTCAGGGGTGCCTTAAAAAAAAAGTATCTATCGCACTATTGAACAACATGTAAATATGATGAAACAAAACCTTTTTTGATAGATTTTTAATGAATCGACAATAAGTCTTCTTTTCATGATGCCTTCGTAACTAGCTAAAAGGAAAGTGCAAAAAAATTAGATCAAGTTAAACATAAGAAATACCCTAAACTTCTACATCTAAATTTCCAGGATGGAAACATTTAATCTGCAACCCTTTTCGAGGAAAAACTAAATATTCTACTCTCTTTCTTAATCTAGCGCTATCCGGATTCACAACAACAATTTCTTGAAGCGCTTTACTTACTGAAAAAGTTGTACTAAGTATTTGATTAAGCTCAGCATCTAGGGGGTCCAATGAAATCCCATACATTACAATCTGATTAGCTTGTTTCAAATACTGTAGCGTTTCATACGAAATGAGACCAAACTCCCTGTTTTCAATTTCCGATCTGTAATTTTCTTTACTTATTTCCGAAGGTAAATACAATTTACTTGGGTTGTCTAATCGTCCATGAATATGAAAACATTGAGCACTTTCTAGATCATCATAAACCAACTGTACAACTTCATCAGCTTTTTTGTCAATAACGGTATCCCAATTGGTAGTAATTATGGAAAACTTATTCAACCTATTACAAAATACAAACTTATCTAAAACCTTGACGAATTCTTTGCGTGGTTTTATTAGCCCATTTATTTGATATAGAGAGAGGTAATGACAAATAAATTCTTTTAAATCATTAACCTGTTCTTGTTCTATCTGTAAGTTTTTTTTGGATAAATCATCATTAAAACCAGCATATATCCGCAGTAAGTATATTTGTTTAGCAAATAAAAAATTAGCATCGTTTTCATCAACTTGCTCCCCCCATATATTTCGAAAGGCTTTTAAAACGGGTTCCCACGCATTTTCCACAGCACCTGATCCGACAATGATAGCAATTTTGTTACTCATTTTTGGTGGAATTTAAAAAAGAAAGTAATAATTAAATAATAATGTGGCTGTTATGTTATGATAGCGAGGAGTATAAAGTATGAGTTTAATATTTTGAATATCATTTACCTTTAAAAAATTCTTTTAACAAATAACCAATTAGTAAAACTGCACCAACAGCTAATGCTGCATTAACAATTTCATCTGTACTAGATTTATTGCCATTAGCTAAATACTCTTCATATTGTTCTTGAGTAATTTTATCATTTTTAAACAAGATGAGCATGTACTCGTCTTTCTCTTCCTTAGTTGAAAGTCCTTCTTTAATTTTATTACCTAAGAAAGAAAGTCTTTGAAAGTCTATAGTATTACTCATTTCTTAATTCCTTTTTTGGTTATGAAAAGTTTCAATTGCTTCCTTTAAAAGAGGAAATAAGTCTTTTAATTGATCTATTGTTTGTTGTTGCAAATTGTCTCGATGTTCCAAATCTTTAATTTGCATTTTAAGTTCATTTACTTTGTCATTAAAACTATTTACTGTTTTAAAATGCCAATAAATAAATCCTCCGACAACTGAAATTAAAGTGAGAAGTCCTATTAGAATTTGTAATGTTTGGCTCATAGGTAGCTAATTTTTATTTTTAACATTTTAAATTAGATATCTTTTATTATGTTTAAAAAGTCTTCTAATTTATACGCTCCATCAACTGTCCGTCTTTCGTAGACCATGAAGTAACGATAATTATTTCCTGCTTTTGCTGCCCAAAGTTGCCCAAGTCTTATTTTTTGTTCCGCATCTAAATGGTCGCCTTTGGTTTCTAATAAAATTGTCTTACCGCTTTTTGTTTGAATAATGAAATCGGGATAATGATTTACAAAGCCGTTAATTCTAAACCCTTTTCGTTCTATATTCCTTGTCCAGAAAGCGATGTTTGTCATGTTACCAATTTCATTGATTACACGTTCTTCAAAACCGTTCATGCTTCCCTCTTTCTCGTATAGCGATTTTGTGATGTCTTTTGCTGTGTCGCCTGGTGAAATGCTTTTGGGTAGCGTAAATGATGGTTTGATAAACACTTTGTCGGTGTCTAAAAAGTCTTTGAATTTCTTCTCAGCAAATTGTTCAGAGAGCGCAATTATTTTAAATTTAATTTTGTCTTTATATGTATACTCGTTAGCAGCTAAGTCGCTAAATTGTTCATCATTAAAATCTTCTAATATCCGATTGATATATTTTTCTATTTCTTTATCAGGAATAGGTAGCATGTTTCCAATTAAATCCATCAAACGTTTAGTGAAATTCTTTACTCGACTTTCTTTACGTGAAGGATCGAGAATATAAGTCATTATACTCTCTTTAACATCACCATCTAGTCTAATAAATGTTGGTGTGTGTTCTCTTTTCGTCTCGTCTAGATCTACTTTGTAGAGTTCTGAAGTAACACTATCAAAAACAATGTTTGTATCAGCTTTACTTAATGCAAATCCTTCTAATAGGTTTTCCTTTTCTAGAGGTAATTCTTCTTCTTTTTTTCCGAATAAGTCATTAGCAGGAATTTTTAAATAAAACTGTGGCAATTTGAGATGCTCTGCCTGCTCTATAAAAATTTCTTTAATACTATATGTTTTCACAAGTTGTTGTATTTCATTAGGCAATGCCATTGTATTGTTAGTTTCCATTTCGGAAACCGTTTTTTCAAAAGCTTCATTTTGTTCAATGGCTGTTTTTTCAATTTCAGAAACGGTTGTATTTGGCAACACTGTTTCTGATGGTGCAGAAATTCGGGTAGTGTCTATGTCTGAAGTAATATCTTCAGTTGGTGTTTCGGTTGTTGGAAAAACAGTCAGTTGTTGTAACGGGTCTTGCTTTTTGGCTTCTTCCAACATACAAGGGTCTGCCAGTTTATAATCTTTGTCACTGAAACCTGCTTTGTTCAAACCTTTTACAATATTGTCTAATGTGTCAAGGAATTTTGATGAAGCCGTTAAAACATAACTCAAATTTAGTAGCGGAAAATTATGTTTCATCACATACGGCTGGCGTAAAACTCTGCCTAAAATTTGTTCAACATCCACTGCCGAACTCTTGTCTGCTAATGATGCCAAGATATAGGCAAACGGACAGTCCCAACCTTCTTTCAGTGCATTTATGGTTATGATATAGCGGACTTCACAGTCTTTACTCATCAAGTCAATGCCTTTTATTTCGTTAATGTTTGCCGTTTTTATTTTGATTTGGTCAGCAGGAATTTTCAAATCAATGAGTTTCTCTTTCAATTTCTGAACGTTTGATTTTTCTTCTTCTTCGTTCAAAAAGTCTTTGCCGTTTTTCGGTTGTGCCTGAAATAATACAATTGGACGAATGTATTTTCCGCCTTCATTTTCTTCTTCAATGGCTTGGAGTTCTAAGCGTTTTTGCAATTGCAAAGCTGAATTGATTACTTCTGTTTTGTCCTGATGATTATAAACAATAACAGGCAGTTTCACCATGTTTTCCTTTTTCAACTCTAGTGCATCAATAAAACTGATGATGTTGCTGTTTCTCCGTGGCGTAGCGGTAAGGTCAAGAATGAAACACGGATTAAACTCTTTGAGCATATCTACACTTAAATCCGTTTCAGCATTATGGCTTTCGTCCACTACAATCATTGGATTTAAGTATTGCATCACTTTCATCAACGAAATTTCTTCGTCTTTGCCGAGTAATGCTTCAAATGATTGCAATGAGCCGTTTTGCTCAAATACTTTTCTACCTTCTTTGTTTGCAGTTCTGATGCTGTCAAAACTCAACACAAAAATGTTCAACTGCTCTTTTACTGAAGTGGCGTTAAATCCGCTCCCCTGCAATAGTTCAGCTTTGTCAAATACTTCTACTTTGTTACCAAAATGAGAATTGATTTTTTTGCGATAAGGGTGGTTGGTGTCTTTAAGGTTTTTAATGGTTTGGTCTAAAATGGTAATGGACGGAACCAACCAAACTACTGCTTTGGCTTTGTCGTAAGCAAAGGCATCAAAAATGGTTTTAATAGCATTGCAAGCAATAAAGGTTTTCCCGCCTGCCGTTGGCACTTTTACACAAATGTGTGGAACACGTAGGACATTGTTTTTGTAGGGTTCAATGGCTGTGCCTGAATACGGAAACAAAGGCGTTCTCGGGTGCTTTGCCCAAAAATTATAAAAAGCATCTTTAACGTCTTTGGTTTCCTGTATGTTTTCCAAAAACAGTGCAAGGTCGTTGATGACTTGTTGTTGATAAGGTTTTAATTCCATTGCTTAAAATCTTGTTATATCTCTTGGTATTTTCTTGAAAATGATGTTGTGCTTTGTCATAAAGTCCTTTGTAAGCAAACAGTTGTCGGCATAAATTACATACTGTTCGGCTTTGGTTTTCATGGTGGCTAAAAAAGCATGGTCTAAGGTGGTTACTTCGTCTTGTTCGTAGTGGAAGTAATAGGCTGTATCATTATGTTTTCCCAAGAAATGTTTATTGTCTTTGTGTTGGCTTGATTTAAGTGGGGTTTTGGTTTCGGTGTAATAAACGTATTGGCGAATTTTCTCCACGCCTACTAATTCGTTCAAATTGCCATCTTCCAAAAACATTGGTTGCCCCAATTCATAAAAATCAAAACTTCCGCCAGTGCCTTCGTTAGAATTATAGCCGCTAATAACTTTTTTCACTCTTTCAGCAGTGGTGCTCTCAGCATAATCTTCTAATTCTATCAAAATGAATTTTCTACTTCCATTATCAATTTTGTTTAGTTGTAGGATGGCATGGGCAGTCGTTCCAGTGCCAGCAAATGAATCTAAGAAAAACCCTTTTTTAAATAATGTGGACGAGAGAAGTTTAGTAATTAATTTTGATGGCTTAGGAAAATCAAAGATTTTCTTGCCAAAAATTAGTCGTTGTTCTTCGTCACCATCTTCATTTGAACCCCACCCTGTATTGTTTAAGTTTTCTAAATCGTTATTGTCAAGGTGATGAATATTCTCTAAGCTACTTATTCTTTCTTTTAATTCCAGAATCAGATCTGAATCTTTTGAATCCTTCTCCAATTCGTTAATTAGTTTATTTTTGAGTTCGTTTATTTCATCATACTCTACACGAAATAATAGGTCTTTAAGTTTTTTATATCTTACATCAGTTACTTCTCGCCTTAGATACAAGTCTCTAGTAAAATACAATTCATCATCTTTAGCAAATTGATTTAGATTGTCCTGACTGTATCGCCATTCGGCTTCTATTTGCACATCATTTAATAATCTTCCTTCCTTTAGCTCCAAATCATCAATCAGCTCTAAATACATGTTGCCTGCTGATATTTGGCTGCCTTTTGGAAGCTTATAGTTTTTATCTCTGTATGTAGATTTCGTTCCTTTGGGAATAATTCTAACTGCTCTTTTGTTTCCGGGATTTATACATGGATATGTTTCTTTCTCTGATTTTACTTCTCCAACAAGTCCTTTGAAACTCGATTTATTTTTGCAATAGACATATATATATTCTTTGATGCTTATTCGCTTCTTGTCAAGGTGTGTTCCTTTCTTTTTCTTCTCCCAAACTAAACAGGTTACAAATTGCTTATGCCCAAATATCTCATCGCAAATAATTCTTAAACGAAAATTTTCATTATCATCGATTGATATAAACACAACACCATCATCATCTAAGAGCTTATGTAGTAATTTCAATCTTGGATACATCATACAAAGCCACTTGTCGTGTCTTGTTAAATCAAGCTCGTCATTACCAACTACATCGCCAATCCATTTTTTTATTTGTGGATGATTAACATTGTCATTATATTTCCATTTTTCTTCTCCTGTGTTATACGGCGGGTCTATGTAGATACATTTTATTCGTCCTTCGTATTCGGGCAAAAGGGCTTTCAGGGCTTCAAGGTTGTCGCCATGTATAATTTTGTTTCCGCTGTTGGTTTCTTGGTCTGTCTGCGTTCCGTTGTCAAAGCCGTAGGAGTGTTCCAAAACTTTAAACGGAACATCCATGTGATGATTGATAACTTTATCTTTTCCTATCCAGTGTAATGTTGGCATGTCTTAATTCAATCGTTTCTTTATTTCTTCAAACCAGTTATTTACTTCATCAAAAGCATTTCTTTGCTGTAATACAGCTATTGTCATGTTACCTGCCGTTCTGGTATTCAAATGCTTTTTAACGAAACCCATACACTTTTCTTTATAACGTGATGGTTGTGATGCCCAAGGATTAGCAGGATTTCTTTGATTATGTCTCGCTTCGGCAATTAACTCTGGAATGTCAGAATGGTCATCTATTGTAATTGCTATTGTAAAACCATCTTGAGTATAAAAACTTGGAATTACAATGCTTTCGTGAAAGTAGTTTTCTATTTCACGCTTTTGTGTTAGTGTCGCAAAATGGTCTAAGCCTCTGTTATTTACTTCGTCCACAAAAGGCTGATATTTTGCATCTACGTCACGGTCGTAAATGTGAACTTCTTGTTTGTTCAATTTCTTTAAGTAATTATTTGTTACCCATTGTCCTAGTGTTCCGCCACCTAAACTCACCGCTACAATACGGTTGTCATTTACCAAATCAATTCCAAAAAGAGGTGATACTTTATTGAAAAACTCAATATCTGTCGGACCTTCTAAACACAGAAAAACTTTTACTTCTTCGGGTTCTTTCTGTAATGAAGGTAAAACACCTAATGTATTAGCAATTGTATCAAGGTTATCATTATGCCCATTTTCAATTTTGTTCACTCCATCTTCTCTGTAAATGAAACGGATATTTTCTACTTCAACCAAGCTTGCCAATGATGGGCTATGTGTAGTTGTAATAATTTGGGCAATTCCATTTTCAGCAAGGTCTTTTAAAGCATCCATTAATTTCTTTTGCCAGTCTGGATGCTGAGAAGTTTCAGGCTCTTCAATTGCGTAAATTACATTAGGTATGTTTTTCTCAAGTCTTTTTCTTTCGGCTTCTGCTCTGAAAAAGTTTATTAATAAAAGTCTTCTTACACCGCTTCCACGTTTGTTCATTGGAACATCATCACTCGTAAGTGTCGGTTTAAATAAGTCAGCCCATTTTAACTCAGGTGCGAAATGAGGTTTAAGTTGCTTTGCAACTTCTTCGTTCATTTCTTTGAGTTTGTCAATTGTCAAGTTGGCAATTTCAGCAATTTCATCTTCAACCTGTTTTTTGATGGCATTTAAAGCGACAAGATGTTTTTTTAAAGCTTGTTCGGCTGCAACTTTTAAAGGGTCTTGAATTTCTTTATCCTTTTCGTCATTCTTTCTGTCTGACTGGAATAATGCAAATAATGGAAGTAACGGAGTTAATTTGTCCCAAACATCTTTTACTCCTTCTTGACTTATTTCTAATTCGGTATTAGTAAATGTTAGCGAAGCACCAAATGATTGCCAAATTGCTTTTCTAATTTCATTTTTTACGCTTGCTTTAAAGTCGCCTTCAATTTTAAGTTCTTTAATTCTCCCTTGTAGCTCCTTAATTTTTAATGATAGCAAGTCATTTGCATTTTCGTTTGATGGATGATTGCATATGATATAGGTCTTGGGCTTTGCGAGGCTTGTAAAATCTTTCTTTATTTCTAAAAGTCCTTCTGCATTTAAAAGATATTCGTCATTTAGGTTTGTCTTTGCACCTGCATCTAAATCTATTTCATCCGGTAGATTAGAAAATACAACTGTTAGTTTAGCCGTTTCTCCGATTGCTTTTGCTTCAATATTTATATCATCCGAGTCAATTTTTCTATTCTCAAAGAATATATCAAGTGCTTCTAATACTGAAGATTTACCAATATCATTTTTCCCAATCAAGACTGTAAGGTCATTGAATGAAATTGTCACAGGTGCTCTGTAGCTTCTAAAGTTTTCAAGTGTTAAGCTAACTATTTTCATAATTTAATTTCTGCTCATTTAAGTACAGTTTTTTGTAAGTAAAAATCCATCTATTTTATCTCATTTAAAAAAATTGAATCATTTTTTTGTTTAAAGGTAAAGTTTCTCTCAAAAAAGGAAAAAAAGCTGTTTAAAATTATGACTTAAATATTTAGTCAAATTTATCTAAATGGAAAAAAAATTACATACAAATGATTCAATATTTAATTAACCATTTTTTTAAATCTTCATAGTCTTTTAAATCAATTTTTTCATTTAAAGAGTAGGCTTCTTTAATAGCATCTTTTGTAAAAGTACTAGTAGTGACAATAATACTTTTTGATGGCTGTTTTAAACTATGCACTCCTGCCACTTTACGAATAATACCAACATCAACTTTGCGATCAGGAGAATATCTTTTACATTCAACTAATATAAGAAAACTAGTAATAGAACTTTTTACACGAGCAATAATGTCACTACCACCATCCCTAGTCGCTTGAGTTAATGTTACGTCATATCCAAAATCTTCCAATATACTTGCAACTAGCTCTTCAAATTTTCTAGGACTTAAATCATATAACTTTTCAGGATGTAATTTGAGAAACTTTTTTACTTCTTGATCAATATCTGTAATTAAAATGTTCGCCTTTTCAATAGAAAGATATTCACCTTTATAAAGTACTTCTCTGAACTCCCCTGTTGAAACAAGTTCCTTAAACTTATTTTTTATTTTATTGATAGCATTAGTTTTGGTCTGTATTGATGCTTCAACTTCTATTGCTCTATATTCGCTATTGCTTTGCTTCGCAAGGATGACATAAACCCAGTCTTTATCAATTTTATCCTTAAGTATTAATCCAAGTAGATTAAATTCTGCTTCTTCAAACCATTCAACTTCTTCTCCAAATAAACTTGCGCCCTCCAATTTTACTATATTGTGAGTATAAAATTCTTTTTCAGTTATAGATTTCATGGTCATATTAGAAAAAAGCTTAAATGTGTAAGTCAAAAAAAATATCTTTAAAATTTTACTGTTTCTCCCGCAAATTAAAAATAATTCCCCACACTTTCCTCAGGGTTTTTCCCCATCGTTTCAGGTATTTTTCCCCTTGCGTTGGGGGTTTTTTTCCCCATCAATAAAAAACAACCCTATCCAACTCGCTATTCGGCCCGTTTTTCGGCCAAAAACACATTGCCCTTTTCAGCCCAACTCCTTCCCTACCAAAGCGGCAAAAAAAGCAGGCGCATAAGCCCTGGGGCAACGTCCATTCCATGTATACCAAATGCCAAAAAAAAGAGGCAAAAAAAACCAAAAAAACAGCTCCCCCTGTGATCCTCCTACGATGCGCCATAGATACGCCATAGATAGTCCATGAGGAGTCCATGAAAAACTATACCAAAACCTGTAGTCGAAAAGCATAAAAAATAGTCGAAAACCATCGAAAATTTACCCCCCAAACCATAACCCATAAAGCACTATGCACAACTATACCAAAATAGCACTGTAACGATAAAATAAAAAAATGGGGAATAAAGCTCCTAAGAGGCTAAGCTGCTGAGCTCCCACTGAACACTGTTTTTTTAAGCCTCTGAGCTGCTGAGCCTCTGAGCTGCTGAGCCCTTACTGAACATTGTTTTTTTTAAGCTGTTTAGGAGCTGAGCTACTGCGACTGCGCTCTTCGCGCAACCTTCGCCCCTTTGCGGTTAAAAAAAGAAGCAAGAAAAAAGAATTTGTTAAACTAGAGCTTCTGAGCTCCCACTGAACCCTGCTCACTGCCCACTGAACACTGCCCCCTGAACACTGCTCACTGAGTCTGAGACTGAGACTGAGACTGAAAACTACGAACAGCGAACTTCGCGCAACCTTTGCCCCTTTGCGGTAAAACCATGGCCACAGGCCGCTAACTTAATACCCGTAAACGTTGTGTCTTCATGTCTTTGTGGCAAAAATAAAAGACGCTGCGAACTTCGCGCAACCTTAGCCCCTTTGCGGTAAAACCAAGGCCACAGGCCGCCAACTTAATACCCTTAATGACTTAGTGCCTTTGTGGCAAAAAATAATGAAGGAATTAAATAGTTATCAATCACCAGACAGCTAGCATAAACAGGTCACCAGTCACCAATCACTAGTCACCAGTCACTAATCACTAATCACTAGTCACTAATCACTCCCCAATTCTGACCAATCCTCCTTATGTAAAATCTGCATAAACGCTGCTCTAGAAATCTCAAACGCGCCTAGTTTTTCCAAATGATCGTTATGCACTTGGCAATCCAGCAAGGCATAATTTTGGGCTTTGAGGTCTTCTACCAGTTGTAAAAAAGCCAATTTACTGGCATTGGGAACGAGCGAAAACATGCTCTCCCCACAAAATACATGGCCGAGGTCAACGCCATACAACCCGCCTACCAAACGGTCGCCTTGCCACACTTCATACGAAACGACTTCCCCCAAAGCATGCCATGCGGTATAGGCCCGGATGATGTCGCGGGAAATCCAAGTGCCCGTTTGTCCCCGTCGTGGCACACGCTGGCAATGTGTAATTACCGCGTTGAATTGGGTGTTACGCGTCACCGTAAACAGTCCACGATTGCGTAAATTGCGCAAACTCTTCGACGGCTTATAGGTTGCAGGATGCACCACCATTCGCTGTGGCGGCGCCCACCACAAAATAGGTTCGTCGGCATCAAACCAAGGAAAAATCCCCGATCGGTACGCCAATTGCAATCGCGGCAGCGACAAATCACCCCCCACGGCCAACAACCCCTCCACCGAAGCTTCGGTTACCGGCGGAAAATAAAGAGTCTTGGTAAGGAAATGCATGGGAGTATCGATTGAAGATTTTTGATTTTTGAAGTAAGAAGAAGCGTTGTTTATAATTTATATCTAACGGCTGTCAGAACGACAACCAATACTCTTTTCGGGGCTAATCACTCCTGAAGTTTCAGCACTAATCGCTAGCTCTCCTGCCGGTAAAGCCAGGTCACTAGTCACTAACCTGCCTGCCGGCATAGGCAGGTCACTAGTCACTAATCACTAGTTACTAGTCACTAATCACTAGTTACTAGTCACTAATCACTAATCACTAGTCACTAATCACCAGTCACCAGTCACTACCCAAAACAAATTCCAAACCCTACAGCCTACACCATAGAATTTGGAATTGGATTGATTTAGCTTCGATTTTAACCGGTTCCAACGAAACCTTAAACCTTAAACCTTAAACTTGAAACAAAATTTAGAACGGCAAATCGTCGTGTTCTTCTTCGTTGAAACTCGTTGCGGGTTCAAACGCAGGAGCAGCGGGCATCGGAGGCATAGTTTGCGCCATCGGTTGACCCCCTTGTGCAGGGGCTTCTGCGGCTACACGCTCAATGCGCCACCCTTGAATCGAATTGAAATACTTGGTTTCACCTTGGGGGCTTACCCACTCGCGACCGCGTAAGTTGATGGAAACTTTCACGGGTTCTCCCACTTGATAACTGTCCAATAAATCACACTTGTCTTGTGTAAACTCCACCATGATGTGTTGTGGATACTGCTCTTCGGTCGTGACGACCAATTCTCTTTTTCGGAAAGTGGGGCTCACCTGCTGTACGGCATTAATCACTTTTACTCTTCCTGAAACTTCCATAATCGTTGTTGAATTAATAATACATAAATTTAGTGTACTCGTGGCGCCAAGAGGGTTTTCCATGCGGCATCAACCGCTCCGGCATCGAGAAAAGCTTTGGCTTTAAGGTGCACTTGCTCCTCATCGGCGGAGCTTAGGGCGGCTTTCACCGGCAAATTCTCTTTCACAAATATAGCAATTTCCGCTTCGGTGGGCAAGGCTTCGACATTTCCTAATTTGCCCAAATCATTCCCATCAAACACGGCGCTTTCACGCACAAAACTTGGGATAGCATCGACTCCAATACCCAGAGTGGCCAGAGGTTTTTCGACTTCAAAAAGTCCGGCATTAGCGCGCGAGTACCAATTGCCGCCCAAGCGAGCAACCAAATCAATCGCCTGCGGATCAATGGTTCCTTTGGCATCTAAAACCGCTTCGTTGATATGAATTTTAACCACCTCACAAAGAATAAGATTGCCGGCGCCGCCTTCTGTGCCGAGGGCGATAATCTCATTGACTTTGCATTCCAATTGCACCGGACTTTCTTGTACCCGATAGGGTTTGACCACATGCGAAGGAACAGCGGTGAATCCGGCTTTAATAAATTCATTCACGCCATCGGGATATTCGGTACTTGAAAGCGACATTTGTTGTACCATCGCATAATTGACCACATTGATCACCACTTCGCGGGTTTCTTGGCAATTGATCAAAGTATGTTTAATGGTATTATCGCGTACCCGTCGGGCGGGAGAAAATACCAGTATCGGCGGATTGGCACTGAAAATATTAAAAAAGCTAAAGGGCGATAAGTTGGGATTCCCCTGAGCATCGACTGTGCTGGCAAAGGCGATGGGACGGGGACCGATAGCGCCTTGCAAATAGCCTTGAATTTGAACGGGAGTAAGCGTTTTCGGATCTAATGTAAGCATGATCATTGGTTTGAAGCAAAGATAGCCAATTTTCTGCTTTACCGCTACGGGGCATGGGGCCGCGCGAGGGGGAGCAGCAAGGTACCCTGACGTGGCGGAGCCCGGCCGGTACCGCGAATCACCCGACCCCGAACGGGAAGTTGATATGCCTGCGCAGGGAATTGCATTCGGGGACGAGCCACAATAAAAAAAATAGCTATTTTTAAAAAAAATTCATTGCATGCAGTTTTCCGATCGTCGCGCGGTTACCCGTTGGATCATTATTGCCACTTCGTTTGTGATTGTGTCCCTTATTTTGTGGAATACCTATGCCTTTTTTCAGATTTTTAAGGAGGAGGAACGGGTGAAGATGCAACAGTGGGCGCTGGCGCAAAAGACGTTGGCCAATGCCGATATAGATGCCGATATCGCGTTGCCGTTTGAAATCATTCAGAACGCGCATATCCCGATTATCGTGACCCAACAAGGGAAAATTGTGAACTATATCAACATTGACCCGACCCTAGAGAAAGACCCGAAGCAGATGCAGGCGATATTGGAAAACTTGAAGTCGCAAAACGACCCCATCAAGATGGAATACGTTCCAGGGAAGTTTCAGTACCTCTATTACGGCGATTCGGATTTGCTGAACAAATTGAAATACTATCCCGCCGCCTTGTTGTTGATTATTTTCTTGTTTGCCGCTGTGGTATACAACTTTTACCGCAGTACAAAAATGGCCACACAAAACAAATTGTGGGCGGGGATGGCGAAGGAAACGGCGCATCAAATTGGTACCCCCTTGTCGTCGCTGATCGGTTGGCTCGAATATTTGAAGGCAGAGGGTACGGTAGCCGAATCGACGCTGGAGGAAATTGAAAAAGACATTGTGCGACTGCAAGTGATTACGGATCGATTTTCCAAAGTAGGGTCAGAACCGGTATTAGAAACCCGGGACTTGGTGGCGGAGACCCGCGCCTCGTTTGATTATTTGCAAGCACGATTTTCCAATCAAGTTCACTTTACCTTCACCGCACCTGAGGGACCGTTGTGGGTGGCCATTAATCCGGCGCTCCACAGTTGGACGATCGAAAACCTTATGAAAAATGCCATCGACGCGATGCGGGGCAAAGGGGCGTTGACTGTTGCCATTGAAAGCGACGGCACGCACTTTAAAATTAACATTACCGATAACGGCAAGGGCATCCCAAAGAATCAGTTTCGCAAGGTTTTTGAACCCGGTTTTACGACCAAAAAAAGGGGATGGGGCTTGGGACTTTCGTTGACCAAACGCATCGTGGAGGACTACCACAAAGGGAAAATACGGGTGCTGCATTCCGAAATTGGAAAAGGCACGACGATGCAGATGGTGTATGGGGTGGCCCTAAAGGATTAGTATTCAGTCGCAGTCACAGTGGACAGGAGGTGTAAAAGTGGAAAAGTGTAGAAGTGTATTACGTGCTGTGACGACAACATGAATATCTTTTCTATTTCTTCTTTCTTTTTGTTTCTAATTTAACCGCAAAGATGTGAAGGTAGCGCAAAGTCTGCAACGATTTAAGTAGGCAAAGATCGCGGCCTTCGGCCGACTTAATAGTCTTAATTTATGCGGTTTGGTGTGAATTCTTAAATCCTTAATGTTTTAAAAATTTAGGAGCACAAGGTTTCACGATGTTGACACAAAGTTTCACAAAGTTGTTTAGTTTAAAAGTGGAAAGGTGTAGAAGTGTAGTACGTGCAGTGATGACAACATGAATATCTTTTCTATTTCTTCTTTCTTTTTGTTTCTAATTTAACCGCAAAGATGTGAAGGTAGCGCAAAGTTCGCATCGTCTTTTTTTGGCCACGAAGACATGAAGGCAAAAAGCTTTTAAGTTTATGGCCTGCGGCCTAAATTTTCAACGCAAAGTCGCTAAGGTTGTGAAGAGAACGCAATGGCTTAAAGACACAAAGTACGTGGCCTTCGGCCGACTTAATAGTCTTAATTTATGCGGTTTGGTGTGAATTCTTAAATACTTAATGTTTTAAAAATTTAGGAGCACAATGTTTCACAAATTAGTTTAGTGTAAAAGTGGGAAGGTTTACGAGTGTAGCAGTAGCTACGATTGAAAGATCATTTTCAAATTTTCAAATTGTCTCATTTTCAAATTGAAGTGTAAGTACGTGCTGTGACGACAACATGAATATCTTTTCTATTTCTTCTTTCTTTTTGTTTCTAATTTAACCGCAAAGATGTGAAGGTAGCGCAAAGTCCGCAGCGTCTTTTTTTGGACACGAAGACACGAAGGCATTAAGCTTAGTAAGTTTATGGCCTGAGCCTGTTTTTTTCATCGCAAAGTCGCTAAGGTTGTGAAGAGAACGCAATGGCTTAAAGACACAAAGTACATGGCCTTCGGCCATCTTAATAGTCTTAATTTATGCGGTTTGGTGTGAATTCTTAAATCCTTAATGTTTTAAAAATTTAGGAGCACAAGGTTTCACAAAGTTGACACAAAGTTTCACAAAGTAGTTTAGTGTAAAAGTGGAAAGGGTTACGAGTGTAGCAGTAGCTGCGATTGAAAGATCATTTTCAAATCTTCAAATTACCTCATTTTCAAATTGAAGTGGAAAAGTGGAAAGGGTTACGAGTGTAGCAGTAGCTACGATTGAAAGATCATTTTCAAATTTTCAAATTGACAAATCGTCTCATTGACACATTGACATATTGACACATCGTCTCATTGACACATCGCCCCATTAAAAAAACCACCGTTTCCGATGGTTTCTTGTTATACTTTTGCTGCGATAGTTTGAGCGAGTGCTGTAAATTCTTCAGGGGAGAGACTCGTTTTGCGTTGGAAGCGCATGTCGTCCATGTCTTGCAACGGAATGAGGTGAACGTGTACGTGCGGCACTTCGAGTCCGACCACCGCTACCCCGATGCGTTTGCATTCCACCGTTTGTTCCAAGGCTTTGGCGACTTTACGGGAGAACTGCATCAATCCCAAATAATGTTCCTCTTCCATATCAAACAACTTGTTGATTTCCAGTTTGGGAATGCACAACGTATGTCCTTTGGCGTTGGGATTGACATCTAAAAAGGCCAAATAACGGTCATCTTCCGCTACTTTATAACAGGGAATTTCGCCGTTTACAATTTTGGTGAAGATACTGCTCATCGTTAGTCGCGGGTGATTTCTAAGATTTCAAATTTTAAGGTCCCATTGGGCACGGTGATTTCAGCCACCTCGCCAACGGATTTACCCAGTAAGCCTTTTCCAATCGGTGACGTTACCGAAATCTTACCCGTTTTTAAATCGGCTTCACTTTCGGCTACCAAGGTATATTTCATTTCCATACCGTTGGCTTGGTTTTTTATTTTCACATTGGAAAGTACCAGTACTTTGGAAACATCCAATTGCGATTCGTCAATCAAACGGGCATTGGCATACAATTCCTCCATTTTGGCAATACGCATTTCCAATAACCCTTGGGCTTCTTTTGCCGCATCATATTCGGCATTCTCCGACAAATCGCCTTTATCACGGGCTTCAGCAATCGCCTGGGACGCTTTTGGGCGTTCAACGGATTTCAAATATTCCAATTCGTCTTTTAATTTTTTTAATCCTTCTGCGGTGTAATACGATACATTACTCATAATCATTTTTTTTACTTTAGTATATCAAAAGCCGTTTTTCAACGTTTCATAAAATAGAAAAAATCCCATCGCGACGGGATTTCTTCCTCCAAAGATATATTTTTTTGATGAATTAATTCCTACTTTTGTTGTGTTGTAGAACGCAAATATACGCAAATTGTAGGCGTAAAATCAAGTTTAAACGAATATTTACCATGAAAAAAGGGCTCTATTTCCTGTGTATCCTCGGGTTGCTTACCGGTTGCTCTCGCGAGCAATTCAACAATGAAAATCCGTTTTTACCCAATTATGCGTTTTCCATGAGTTTGGACACGAATTTGGCCAACTACAATCCCCTTCTTTTTGCTGGAAATAGCATTCGTGTGTTTCCTGTCAACGGACCCGCCAATGGGGTAATTGTGTTTTACACAGGTGCTCAATACAACGCGTTTGACGGCTCCTGTCCCAACCAAAACATCACCAGTTGCTCGCGACTTACCCTTTCAGGCTCAAATGCGCAGTGCGAATGTGAAGGCGAGAATTACAACCTTTTCACAGGACAAGCACCCAACAAACCCTACAGTTTAAAACTCTACCGAGTACAGGTCGCTGGGAACGTCATTACTGTTTTCAACTAATATAAAAAGCCGATTTTCATCGGCTTTTTTCGTTAAAACTGCAAGGTTAGTCCTACCAAGAAATTACGTCCCGCCTGTGGATAATAATACGGGAAAATATCCCACATATATCCGTTGGAGACGTAGGTCTTGTCCAAAATATTATTGACCAAACCATTGACCGTAATCGTACGGAAAACCGACTTAGGATTCCACGAGTACGAGACATTAAAATCGTTGACAAAATAATCGGGCAAACGCGCTTCAGGACGCTCTAAGTTGTTCATGAACTGCTCCCCCACAAATTTACTCAACCAAGTAAGGTGTAAATTCTTCACGGGTTCGAACAACAATAAATTGCCCGCAATAAGATTGGGAGAATATGCGATAGCGGTGTTGCCTACAGCGACTCCATTGTTGGTTAAATCAATATTTTGGTTCTGACTTATCGTAAAATTGGGCTTCCAAATCCATTGTTTAGATAAGGCAATCGTAGCATCGACTTCCAAGCCCAATCGGTAACTGCGTTCGCTGTTGGAACGGACTGGACTCCCAACATCGTCAAGAGCTCCTGTCAAAATGAGTTGATCGCGATACAGCATGTAGTATACGTTGGCATTAAATTGCACTTTGGACGCTTCATAACGCCATCCCAATTCAAAATCGTTGAGCTTCTCGGGACGAACGTTACCCCCTTCATAGTCGGTACGGTTGGGTTCGCGGTTGGCTCTCGCATAGGAGAAATAAAGAATATTTTTGGTGTTCACCGCATAATTCACCCCTACTTTGGGATTAAAAAAATTGAACGTATCGTCGACCAAAGTGGGTTGTACTCCATTGGCTTTGTAATTCACCCGACGGTATTGCACATCCCCGTAAACGCTCCATTGCGACGAAAGATCGTAGGTCGCTTTGGCAAAAACATTCCCATCGGTTTTAATACCGTAATCATTATAGTATTCATCACCCAACTCCGATGTCGAGGCAAAACGTGCCCAAATCACACGGCCGAAATGCAAACCTTCATATTTGTTCCATCCTCCACCGAGAATCAAGTCAAACTTATCCTTTTTATAGTTGGCCGAAAAGGTGGTCCCATAAAAATCATTGTCCAACCATTTCTGACGAATCAAATCCGTACTGGTTTGTCCCGCTACAGGAGCGAGTCCGTACTCGGCAAAATCGGCATCTTCTTTATAATTTTCAAAATACCCTTTTCCTTTGGTGTAGTGCAAGGCAACGTTGGTACTCCAACGGTCATTCCAGCGCTCACTCCAGTGCAATTGCGCATGATCTTGTTGGTAATTGTCGGTTTCATTGTCATAAAAACGGGTATTTCCAAATTCGTCGGTAAAAATCCCTGCCGAATTAAAGGTGCGATCCACTGCCAACGTAGGCCCATCAATACCATTCCACGACTGATAGGTACGTTCTCGCCCGCCAAATACCAACCCTTTGATTAAGGTTGTTTTACCGACATAAGTTCCTTGTAAAAAATACGATTTCAAATCGGCACTCGCACGGTCAACATAACCGTCGGAGGCAATTTGCGAAAGCCGTCCTGCAATTTCAAAACGGTCATTCATTAATCCTGTACTGAATTTAACCGTGTGTTTGCGGGCATTAAAACTCCCAAACGAATTCGCAATTTCCCCCGTTCCTTTTTTGGAGTACGAATCGGTAAGTAAGTTCAAACTCGCACCGAAGGCTCCTGCCCCGTTGGTCGAGGTACCGACCCCACGTTGCAATTGCATACTTTGAACCGATGAAGCAAAATCGGGCATGTTTACCCAGAAGGTACCGTGACTTTCGGAGTCGTTGTAGGGAATCCCGTTGATGGTGACATTCACACGAGTCGCATCGGTACCCCGAACGCGTATGCCCGTGTACCCGAAACCATTTCCAGCATCGGAAGTGGTCACTACCGAAGGCATATAGTTCATTAAAATAGGAATGTCCTGCCCCAAATTACGACTAGCAATGTCTTTTTGGGTGAGGTTACTGAAGGTGACCGGTGTTTTCTTGTTCACACGGACGGCTTTGACCAACACTTCATCCAGTTGATTGACCTGAGTGGAGTCGTTGGACTTTTGCTGGGCACTAAGCCACAGCGGACCGAGAAATAGCGTCAGTACTACCGAAGCTTTCAAGGATTTAACATAGGAATTTTCCATTCGTAAAAAAGGTTTACGAATAACTGGGGTACATTATTCTTTGGTTAAAAAATGATTGTACTGGCCCGACATAGGCGAAGGCGCGCTTCTTCTACCGCTGTCTTTTTTTCCTTGGCAGCATTACCTGCCCAGGTTCAATGGGTATGATCTCAGCTCGTAATTTTGAGCACCCCGATGAGACGGCGCAAAGGTAAATTAAATTCTTGGGGAATTGCAAACCCTTTTTTAAAAATTCGGCTTGCGGCGGTTTTGCTTGATTTCGGATTTGGATTTTTTGGCGGCCAAACGCTCCATTTTAACACTGAAAGGAATGTTTGTTGCCTTACGGGGTTTGGGCACTTCTAGGGCTTGTGCCACGAGACGCAGGAGTTTTTTCTCGGCATTCAAACGGTTTTTCAACTGACTCCGATCGGCCTCTGAGGTGATTTGCAACCAACCCTCGTTGGAAATTCGTGAAGCCAATTTTTCAAGAATACGAACTTTTTCCTGAGCATCAACTGCTTGAGAGGCTTGAACATCCCAAATCAACACGGCTTTGGAGGCCACTTTGTTGACGTTTTGACCGCCAGCGCCGCTGCTGCGCACCGCTTTAAACTGGAGTTCGGCGAGGAGTTGTGATGCATTCATGAGCGGGGTTGATGGGCAGGTTTAAGTAAGTCATTGACCGTTTTTACGGGATTAAAAGTTTCCAGCGGAACTTCCACAAAAAGGGTTATCCATTTGGCCATAGCGCCGTTCCACAATCCAGGCAATTCAAAGGCTTTCAACGGACGACCGTCTTTGTTTTTCTCGACAATAAATCCGGTATGCGGATCCACAAATCGGGTGAGGTCAAAATTGCGCCCCTGAAAATCGCGAATGCCACACACCAAATCCACCGGGTTGAAATGGGTAGCTTGCTCCATGATAAAGCGCTGGTTTTTTTCGATTTGTGATGACTCTATAATTTGCAAAAACACACGTCCTTTCTGATCGCGTACCCAAAATGGACCGCCACCGGGTTCGCCTTCATTTTTCACCATCCCACACACGCGAATGGGTCGGTTGAGGGCTTCCATGAGATAGTCAATCTTGCTTTCACGGGTGTATTTGGGGAAGTCTTCACTGATTTCCATAAGGAGTTTCTGACTCACAAACTGAGCAATTTCATGGAGCATCTCGTGGGTTACCTGATCGTGATGTAGGTATTTCAAATAGCGAAACACCGTTTCTTGCACTTGCAATAGAATCCCTCCAAGGGCCTTTTTATACAATGCGATTTGGGCGGTATGATTGCGCGAAACGTTGTCGATATTTTTGACAAACACAATATCGGCGTTTAAGCGATTCATATTTTGAATCAGTGCCCCATGTCCCCCAGGACGAAATACGATGGCATCATGCTTATCGCGAAAGGGTTTTCCCTCAGGGGTAAGGGCAATGACATCGGTCGCTTTATCTTGGTAGGAATAGTTCACTTGAATCGTTACACCATGAGTTGCTTCAATCGTTGTCTTGACAGCGTCTACCAGGGTCTCAAATTGCGATTGGTACTCCTCGGATACGGTAAAATGTACTTTTGATTTTCCATCGGCATGGGCATAGAGCGCACACTCCAGCAAATGTTCTTCTATGGGCGTTATACTCACCTCACCCTGTTGATGAAAGGGCAACACCCCTTTGGGTTTATTGGCAAAATCAAATTGCGGGGCCGTCATCAAGGTTTTTATAAAATAATAATGCTTTTCGTCGGTAGAAAGAGTGTCATAACTCGGATACAACACACGGGTGGTCTCGGCCACATCTTTGTAAAAAGGGAATTTCTCTAGGGCGATTAAAAACAGAGCTAAGTCTTTATTTTTCGCATGGTTGATGTACGAATTAAGGGTGTCCTTTCCGGGTTTGAAATCGTGCAAAAACTCGTTTAAGAATTTAAACATGCGACTCGCAGCACCCGAGGCGGGAACGAATTTTTTGAGGCAATAGGTTTCCTTTTTTTGTTCAAAATAGGTAGCATAATACCGTGCTTCTTCTTCCGACAAGGCTTGAATGCCGTCATCGATCGTGGCAGCGCGTTCCAATTGAATCTTGGGCAAACCATTTTTAAGGATGGAAAATTGGTAGTGCAACACATCCCAATCCATTTTTCGGGCTTGGATACGCAAAAAATCATGGGAAGTAAACCCCCATTGCAACGCTTTTTCCAAATCCAAAATCAGTTGCTTGACTTGGGCAACACGCGAAGCTACATCACCGCTGAGTTTGATGTAGGGTTTTTGATAGCGAATGAGTTGTTCTTCAAAAAACTGCAAGGTTTCGGCGCGGTTATGGGGACGATCGCGGAGGTCATCGGGTTCCCAAGGCACATCGATGTCGGTGAGAAAAATAAGGTCGTATTTATGTTTTTTTGCCGCTTTTTCCAGCAGGGGATCCACGGCACCATAGTACAATTCTCCAAACGCTTTGGTAACCAAAACCGTGGTATCACAAAACAAAAAACGGCGGGCTTCTTGCAATTTTTGATTTTCCAACTGAGTTTGTCCCACCGCAATAGGCAACAAATCATCGGGTTGACATATTTCCCCTTTTTCATCCCATTTTTCTTGGAGGTAATCCCGTGCAAATTCCGGAGCCCAAACGGTATCAAAATCAGATGCCAATTGCCGAGCAAGAGTCGTTTTACCCGTTGATTCGGGACCGTAAAAAGCAATGCGTAAAACCGATTTCCCTAAGTTGAGGAGGGAGTATTGTTTAAGATTTTCTTCCATTCGATGTAGGCTAAAACGGCCAAAACCGTGAATAGTAAATATTGTAAGGAGAGCATGCCGAGTCCGCGGTAGGCAAACAAGGGTACAGCGATGCAATCTCCAATAATCCATAGGGTCCAATTTTCAATTTTTTTCAACGCCATGTACCACATCGCGGTAAAAAATAACCCTGAAGTAAAAATATCAATATAATTGGGAATTTCAAGGGTATAATCAAAAATTTGGTAAACGCCATAGGTAACCAAAAGCGTGAAAACAAACAATCCGATACCGATGATTTTCTCGTTGACGGTGGTGCGTGAAATGGGCAACGGACCCGCAGTAGTGCCCTTTGACCAGCGGTACCAGCCGTAAACACTCATGAGCGAGTAATAGACATTAATGGTCATGTCGCCAAAATATTGCGCTTGATACAACAAATAAACGGTGATAACGGTAGAAATGAGTCCGGTGGGATACACCCAAATGTTTTCCTTCTTTGCCAAATACACGCTTAAAATACCGCTGACAAAAGCCAAAAATTCCAAAATAATTTGGATTGCCGAGGCATTTTCATACGCTTTTAAAAAGAAATCAAACATGGTTTTGGGTTGGAGCGTAAAAGTACGGATTCTCTACAGAAAACGAGGTTATGCTTTTGTAAAATGACCGTTTGATTTTATAAGGCTGAAAAAAAATGAGGGTTTTCTTCAAAGGCGGTGCCAATCACCACCATAGTAGCGCCTGCTTGGTGGGCAGCCTGAATTTGCGCCATCGAACGAATACCGCCCCCTACAATTAACGGTATTGCTAAAGATTGGGCTACCGTGGTAATCATTTCGAGCGGCACAGCGTGTTGCGCCCCACTCCCCGCTTCCAAATAAATCAGTTTTTTACCCATGAGTTGGCCTGCGAGTGCAGTCATTGCTGCGTGTTGGGGATTATTTCGCGCCAAAGGTAGCGTACCACTCACGCGTTGCACAGCGGTTTCGGCACCGCTTTCAATGAGGAGATAGCCGGTAGGCAGAATTTCTAAATTGGAATGGTGCAACAGCGGCGCGGCTTTTACTTGTTGTTCAATTAAGTATTCGGGGTTGCGACCGGAGAGTAGCGAAAGGAACAAAATTCCGTCGGCGGCTTCGGTGATTTGGGCATAATCGCCCGGAAACAAGAGTACGGGTAAACCCGATGCTTTTTTGAGTTGGAGCACCAATGCTGCCAAATGCGGTCCTTGAAACGTGCTGCCTCCAACGAGTAGATGTGTCACGGGCGTTTCCTTCAACTGCGCGCACAACGCAACCGCCTGCTCGGGTTGGGTTTTCTCGGGATCAATGAGCACCGCCAACAAGGGTTGTTGGTTTTGGTATGCCGTGAAAAGGGAGTCGTATACCTTCATTAGGATTCAAAAACGCACACAAAGATATAGTCTTCGCGTTGAATAAATTGTACCGGAAATAATTCCGTTTGATGCTTAAAGTCCAAACGCGCCACCGTAGATCCTTCGGCAGGATCAAAAGGTTGCTCACGGATATGGCTGGGGTAACTGATCCCTTTTTCGTTTTTGATTTTGAACACCGCTTCTTTGATGCTCCAAATGATGGTGGCTTTTTGCAGCTGTTCGGCCAACGACAAGCCTGACAGATGTGTATCAACATCCATAAAACGGGGGGCTATTTTGAGAACTTTAGGCCGCATCGCTTCGACGTCGAGGCCGAGGTTTTCGTTACTGATGGCTACTGCCGCAAATCCATGCGAATGCGAGATTGAAATGTGTTGCCCGTGTGACAAATGAGGTTTCCCACTGGCATCGTAGAGAAGATCTGCATCGGAAAATCCGAGGTGCTGCAACAAATGCCGCACGGCGAGGAATCCTTTTTGGTGAACTTCCGATTTGAGTTTGTGCAACCGAATCAGGGAATGATCCTGTAAGGGAACTCCGGCAATCAAACTGTCTAAGGGCTCCTCAATTTTCCAGAGGTGCAATTGGGTTTGGGGACGGATGTGTATGGTTTCGTAAAATGGCATTTGTGCAGTATATCCTAGCCCCGATAGTAGTGGAAATCCTTTTTGGGGTGGTGGTAACGGCGTGAATTCGATACCTTTGACGTCATCACCCCAAAAAGATTGCAACGGATAGCGGGAAATAGCTCCTTATTATTTTTCTGATTCTTAGCGGGTTAAATCGGATTAACGATTCATAAAATTACATTAAAGTTTTTTATTTCGAAACTTAGTTTGTAATTTCGCACCCTCAAATATAAACACAAATATACACAATACATGAGTACGAAAACTGTGCCTTACGTGGCGTACAAAGTAAAAGACATTTCCCTAGCTGCTTGGGGACGTAAAGAAATTGAATTGGCTGAAGCGGAAATGCCCGGATTAATGGCATTACGTGAAGAATACGGTGCATCGCAACCGTTGAAAGGAGCGCGCATCGCAGGATGTTTGCACATGACCATTCAAACAGCAGTTTTGATTGAAACCTTGAAAGCCTTGGGAGCTGAAGTGACTTGGTCTTCGTGTAACATTTTCTCTACGCAGGATCACGCGGCAGCGGCGATTGCAGCAGCAGGAATTCCTGTGTATGCTTGGAAAGGTATGAATGAAGAAGAATTCGACTGGTGTATTGAGCAAACCTTATTCTTTGGTGAAGATCGTCAACCGTTGAACATGATTTTGGACGATGGTGGGGATTTAACCAATATGGTATTTGACCGTTACCCCGAATTGATTGGTGGTATCAAAGGGTTGTCAGAAGAAACCACTACAGGGGTTCACCGTTTGTACGAGCGCATGAAAAACGGTACGTTACACATGCCAGCGATCAACGTAAACGACTCGGTTACGAAATCTAAATTTGACAACAAATACGGTTGTAAAGAATCGGCTGTAGATGCAGTTCGTCGTGCAACTGACGTGATGTTGGCTGGTAAACGCGTAGTGGTTTGTGGCTACGGTGACGTAGGTAAAGGTACTGCAGCTTCATTCCGTGGAGCAGGTTCGATTGTTACCGTAACTGAAATCGACCCAATCTGTGCGTTACAAGCCGCTATGGACGGATTTGAAGTGAAAAAATTGGATACGGTGATCGCAACAGCGGATATCGTCATCACGACTACAGGAAACAAAGATATCGTAGTAGGTCGTCACTTCGAGAACATGAAAGATAAAACGATTGTATGTAATATCGGACACTTTGATAACGAAATCGACATGGCGTGGTTGAACGCGAACTATGGCGAAACCAAAATCGAAATCAAACCCCAAGTGGACAAATACAACGTAAACGGAAAAGACATTATCATCTTGGCTGAAGGTCGCTTAGTGAACTTAGGTTGTGCTACAGGTCACCCAAGCTTTGTAATGAGTAACTCGTTTACCAACCAAACGTTGGCACAAATCGAATTGTGGAACAACAGCGCGAACTACAAAAACGAAGTGTACATGTTACCGAAACATTTGGATGAAAAAGTAGCAGCATTGCACTTAGCAAAATTAGGCGTGGAATTGGAAACCTTAAACCACGAACAAGCCGAGTACATCGGAGTTCAAGTAGAAGGACCTTATAAGCCTGAGTACTATAGATACTAAAAAGATTAGAATTTAGAGTTTAGATTGAAACTTCGCAAAACTCATAATTCATAATTCATAATTCATAATTTATTAAAGTCGTTTCTTCGTTGAGACGACTTTTTTTATGGCGTTCCCCCCGATGAAGAGTACAGCTACAATACACGTTGGGTTGTCGGGGGTCAGGCTTTCCGCTGTATCTCCCGAAGGATCGGGAGGATGCCGCTTCAATCCTTAACGCGGGGAGAGGCAAGAAGAAAGAGAAAAGAAGAAAGAAAAAAGAGAAAGCCAGTGCAAAACACTGGCTTTTTATTATAACGTCTCTTTCAACCATTTGTAAAATTCATTTTGCCAAACGATGGCGTTTTGCGGTTTCAGCACCCAGTGGTTTTCATCGGGGAAGTACAAAAACCGACTCTTAATCCCTTTCAATTGAGCGGCTTGGAAAGCTTCTTGTCCTTGTCCAATCGGTACGCGGTAGTCTTTGCCTCCTTGAATGATCAAAATTGGTGTGTTCCAGTTGTTCACGAAGTTAATCGGGTTAAACTGACTGAACGTTTTCTGTGCTGCAGCATTGTCTTTTTCCCAATAGGGTCCGCCGTGGTCCCAATTGGTAAAGAAGACTTCTTCGGTGGTACCGTACATACTTTCTAAGTTAAACACCCCACAATGGGAAATAAAGGTTTTGAAACGGTTGTTGTGAATTCCGGCCAAATAAAACACCGAATACCCGCCATAACTCGCTCCTACCGCTCCCAAACGGGCTTTGTCGACATAGGCTTCTTTGGAAACATCATCAATCGCCGACAAATAATCTTGCATCACTTGACCGCCCCAATCTTTGGAGATTTGTTCGTTCCAAGCCACGCCATGACCGTGCATTCCACGTCGGTTGGGCGCCACCACAATATACCCTTGTGAAGCCATCAACGAGAAATTCCAACGGAACGAATACGACTGCGTCAGCGGCGACTGGGGTCCGCCCTGGCAATATAATAAGGCAGGGTATTTTTTGGTCGCATCAAAATTGGGCGGTAAAATCACCCATACCAACATTTTCTTATTATCAGTAGTGGTCACATAACGACGCTCGAATTTGGGTAAGTTCAAACGCGCATAGGCCGCATCATTCACGTGTGTCACTTGATTCCACGCTTTTGATTTTAAATCATACGTATACACCTCAGCGGCGTGATTCATGTCGGTGCGCGTCACCACCACTTTAGTTCCTGAAAACCCAATGATATCAGCCACATCAAAGTCGCCGTTGGTCACTTGCTTCACGGTTACCGCAATTTTGGTTAGCCCAGGATAGTTGACTTCAAACAGTTGTTTTGTTCCATCTATTGCTGCAACGAAATAAATCTTCTTACCATCGGGAGCCCACATGAAATTATCGACACTACCGTCCCAAGCAGCGGTTAAATTCACTTTCACTTGATCGTTGATGCGAACGATGATATCATTTTTGTCGGCTTCGTAGCCATCGCGTTGCATTTGCAAATAGGCCAAAACCCCTTGTGCTGAAAAGGCGGGATTGGTGTCGTATCCTAAATTCCCTTCGGTGAGGTTACGGGTGGTTTTGGTTTCGATATTGTACTCGTACAAATCGGTATTGGTCGAAATCGCATAGGCCGTTCCTGCTTTCTTTTTACACACATAAATGATGGTGTTGTTGGGCGACCAGATATAGTCTTCTTCTCCCCCGTGTGGTTTTTGGGGTGCATCAAAAGGTTCGCCCGCCATAATATCAAACGGTGTAGCCTTAGGGTCGTTTGCATCGGCAAAATACACGTGGTTGTGGGTACCGTCGTTCCAAGTATCCCAGTGGCGGTAATCGAGTCCGTTGTAGACTTGTGCCGAAGACTTATCCAGTTCGGGATAAAAGTCTTTTCCTAAAACCTTTTCAACTTTGGTTTCTTTTGAAGACAACACATACTTCCCATTGGGCGAGAGATTCCGGTTGGCCACCAGTGCTTCTGCATTTTGAACCTCGGTAGCGGTTCCGCCAGCAACGGGAACAGTAAAGTATTTCGATGACGATTTATTTTCGGCCACAGAAGGCGTTGAAACTTTATATACTATTGTTTGTCCATCTTTGGTCAAACCCAAAACGGAAACGCGCCCCAGTTTCCAAAGCATTTCTGGAGTAAGGGTTTGCGCACTTGCTGCAACACTCATAAGACTTAAGATTACAATGCCAATTTTTTTATTCATAATTCGTAACATTTAGTTTGTGGGAATAGTGATTCCGCCTTAAAAGTAATAAAAAAACCACTCCGAAGAGTGGTCTTTTTGGAATTGAAAAAACGGATATTATTGTTTGATAAATCGTTTTGTAGCGGAACCTTCAGCGGTAGAAACTTCTAGAAGATAGGTGCCTGGCGCAAGATTTTGTACTTCAATACCTTCGCCTTGCGTAGTTCCACGTTGCACTTCTTGACCCATCACATTCACAATGCGGTAAGATGCCTCTTGTGCTAAATCGGAAATATACAATACATCACGTACTGGGTTTGGATATACTTTTACAGCCAACTCCGGTGTGCTTTCCTCCGCACGAGCTGTTGCGGTAATGTTTACGGTGTAATCTTCCACTTGACCAAAGGAGAAAATCTCACAAGCAGTAGGTACAGCATTGTACTTCATGGAAACACGCATACGCGTAGTTCCTAAAGCAGCGGTAGTGGGTATAGTGAACGAACCTGAAACTGGAGTTGTAGTGGTGGCATTACGCGAGAATACGCGCTCACCCGTATCCAAGAAATCACCATCGCGGTTTAAGTCAATAAATACAGCATAGCCTTCACGATACACCGTAGCCGTCCATGTTGGAGTAATGGTGATCGTATTGGCTACACCACGAACTAAATTGGTCGAAATAGCGGTAAAATCTTCATACCCCGCCGTTCCTGTAGAGGCATTATTAATAGTTCTCAATTGAACACGTCCGATACGCTCATCGGCAGTGCTGTTCCCTTGAGAAGCACAATACGTTACCGAAGCTGTTAAAGTAGTTACCGTAACCGTATTACTGTTTACGGAAACGTTCCCAGCGGCATCTTTTGCGCGAACGTTAAAAGTGTAAGTGGTCGCAGCCGTTAATCCGGTTACTGCAAAAGTCGTGTTGGCCGTTGACCCGATTAAGGTCGTACCACGGAATACATCATAACCGGTTACAGCGACGTTATCGGTAGCGCCAGTCCATGACAAATTGGTGCTGGTTGACGTTGTTCCTGACGCTGATAAGGTAGGAGCGGTTGGCGCAGTCGTATCGGGGGCTGTAGTAGTTACACTCACCGCATTACTAGCCACTGAAACATTTCCTGCCGCATCTTTGGCACGAACTGTAAACGAATAAGTAGTAGCTGGTGTTAAACCTGTTACTGCAAACGTAGTAGCTGCTGTAGAACCCAATAATGTAGCCCCTTGGAATACATCATATCCGGTCACAGCAACGTTATCGGTAGCCCCTGTCCAAGATAAGTTGGTGGACGTCCCTGTTGTTCCTGAAGCACTTAGCGTTGGAGCTGTGGGTGCTTGCGTATCGGCTACACCTGAAGTAATGGTAAAGTTGGCATTAGAAACATCAAAGAAAATATGGTTGGTACCTTTTACCATGATACGACAAGTCGTGCTCGGTGTATTCGGAATAGTTACGGCTTGCGTTCCATCATTAGGCGTCGCCGCCAATAAGGTTGACCATGTGGAGCCACCGTCGGTTGAAAGCATGATATCTACATTGGCACAATTCACTCCGTTGGCGGTTGTTCCTGCTACATTCCAAGTAATGGTTTGTGACGATCCGCCTGTGTACGACACAGCAGTGTTGGGTGCTGTTACTGTAAACGGACCTGCAGTACCATTTACCGTAACAATCATATCGTCGCTGTTGTTGTTCCCGCCACCGACACGGTTGTCGCGAACAGTTAAACGGAAGTTCATAGTACGAGCCACAGAGGGCAAGGCTTCCACAGTAATTTCAGTTCCTGCAGTGGTAGTCGCTCCCGCTAGGATCGATTGCATTCTTGGGAAGTAACGCACTGGAGACGTAGAGGAATTATAAGAACGGAACGTAGGACCAGTAGTACGTGTTGCACTTGCTGCCGAACTTGCGCCAGTAGCGGTTGAAGCCGCATTGTCAAACTGTTCCCAGTTGTATGTCAAAATATCACCATTAGCATCGGTAGCTGTTCCTGTTAACATGAATGGCGTACTGCGTGGAATCGTATAATCCAAACCAGCATTGGCTGTAGGTACAGCATTTCCGGTAGGTGTATTGACCGAACAGGTTTTAGCTTTGATATTGTTGGTTACTTGCTGAACACTGATAGCGTGAAAATACGCATCCGAATTCGGTTGTACATCTTGACTGGTAATTCCGGCATACCCCATAATGGTCGATCCCGAACCTGGTTCCATATTGGCGCCTGTACCTTCGTTGCTCATGGAAAACGTATGATTCGCACCAAATTGGTGTCCCAACTCATGCGCAACATAGTCGATATCAAAAGTATCTCCTGAAGGAACTCCGTTTGCTGGTGAAGTATAACCACTTCCTTTGTTTCGATCGGTAGTACTTGCCGTATCATCTACACAAATACATCCAATACAACCCGCATTTCCTCCGCCTCCAGTTGCCCCAAACAAGTGACCCACATCATAATTAGCATTACCAATAACTGAAGTCAAAGTGTTTTGTAACTCTGTGTTCCAGGCGCCACCAGCCCCTGTAGAAGCGGGAGAGTAAGGATCTGTAGATGCAGATGTATAGATAATAACATCATTATTTGCAATAATCACCATACGTGCATTGAAATCATTTTCAAAGACTCCATTCACACGCGTCATGGTGTTATTCATAGCCGCTAATGCCAACGCCTTTGTTCCCCCAAAGTAAGCCGTATACTCCCCAGTACAGGATAAAGCTAAACGATAAGTACGCAATATACCGTCATCGGCATTGGGGCGCGCTTGAAGACTCTCTGCTGCAGTAATCAAAATGGGCTCATCATCCACCAAACAACGGAAGGTATCGGCAGCAGCGTACGACCCTTTTTGAAAAATGGTATACGTGTTTAAATCCTCCGTTAGGGGCTCGATAAACTCTGCTTTACGATCGGCTCCAAGCACCATAGATTTAAATCCAAGGGGAGAAACACTGAAATAAGCCGTTAAGGTCGGATGATCTACACCATACCCTATGTACGATTTAATTTCAGGGTATTGTGCTGCTAAAGCGGGATCCATATTGGAGTTTTCAAACACTTGAAAACGCTCCATAGCTCCCGTGCTATTTGGGATTTCCACAATTACAGCACTTGATCGACCCGTAAAGTTACGTTGGGGCGCGGCTTGCAAGGCTGCTTTAAAATCATTGACACGTAAATGCATCACTTTTTGCTCTGGAAGTTGCATACGACTCTCCAACAAGGGTGCATTTCCTCGTGAGGCCGGACTCCAAAACGAGCCCTTTTGCTGCGCCGTTACCAAACCGGTAAAGGCCAAAAGAGCAACAGTTAGTAATCTGTACTTCATATTCAATCGCTTTTTTAGGTTATGAAGTCGAAAGTATTAAGTTTTTGTTAAAAAATTACGACGCATTAACAAAAGATATTAACAAATCGACAAAGTGTACGGCTGAAAAATAGGTATTTAACAGCATTTTTTCTATTTTATTAATACAATCCTAATAATCCGCCAACACAAAAAATCTATGTATTTTCGTAAAAAAATAAAGCGTGATGACCTATAGTTTTTGGGAATTAAAAAATTGGTTTACCCATGTCGATTACACTATCGTGGGGAGCGGAATTGTTGGTTTGCATTGCGCTTTACGCTTACGAGAACGGTTTCCACAAGCTAAAATACTTGTGCTGGAGCGCGGGATTTTACCTCAAGGTGCCAGCACTAAAAATGCGGGGTTTGCTTGTTTTGGCAGTATTTCGGAAGTTATTGACGACTTGAAAACGCACTCGGAGGAGGAAGTGATTCAATTGATCCAAAAACGCTGGGAAGGGCTACAACTATTACGTAAAAACATCGGCGATACGGCGCTAGATTTTAAGCCACACGGCGGGTATGAATTGTTTTTAAAAGAAGACGAAAGCTTATACCAAGAATGTTTGCAGAAAATTCCTTTCGTCAACGACCTATTAAAACCGCTATTTAAATCCGATGTATTTGCCCGAGAAATGGATCGTTTCGACTTTAAAGGCATCCACGAATATGTTGTGTTTAATCCTTTTGAAGCCCAAATCGACACGGGAAATATGATGCAGGCTTTATTGCAAAAAACAGCAGCGGCGGGCGTATTGATTCTCAACCAAATGGAGGTTAAAAACCATTATGAAAACAACCATCAGGTGCAAGTTGAATTGGAGCAGCTTAGCTTTTCAACCCAAAAGTTGCTCTTTACTACCAACGGTTTTGCAGGTGGATTAACGCAAAATGCGGTTCGTCCCGCACGAGCTCAAGTATTGATTACCGAACCTATTTCGGACTTAGATATTCGAGGTACTTTTCATTTGGACCGGGGCTATTATTATTTCCGTAATTTTGAAAACCGAATTCTGCTGGGCGGTGGAAGAAATTTGGATTTCGAAGGGGAAACCACAACCGAACTGGAAACCACAGCAAAAATTCAAAACCGTTTAGACCAGCTTTTAAAAGAAGTCATTCTTCCGGGTAAAGAAGTTCCCATTGCACATCGATGGAGTGGCATCATGGGCATTGGTAATAGTAAAAAACCCATCGTTGAGCGTTTATCTGAACACACCTATTGCGGGGTGCGAATGGGCGGTATGGGTGTCGCCATCGGGAGTTTAGTTGGAAAAGAATTAGCGGACTTGATATAATCTAACCATGAGACGATTCTTAAAAATAGTACGAAAAATTATCCTTTGGTTTTTGGGTTTATCCATTGGTGCAGTCATTTTATTTAAATGGGTTCCCGTTCCGTTTACTCCTCTAATGATCACCCGTGCTATCGAAAACAAATGGGAAGGTAAAGAAATGATTTGTAACCACGATTGGGTTCCGCTAGATAGCATTTCGGTCAATCTACAACGGGCCGTCATCGCCAGTGAAGATGGGACTTTTGAAGAACATTGGGGTTTTGATTTTACCGCCATGCAAAAAGCATTCAAAAACAACCAAAAAGGCCGACGCATCAAAGGAGGAAGTACTATTTCGCAACAAACCGCCAAAAATGTGTTCCTATGGCAAGGAAGAAGCTATGTGCGAAAAATTTTTGAAGCCTATTTTACCGTTTTAATTGAAGTAATTTGGGGCAAAGAACGCATTATGGAAGTCTACCTCAACAGTATCGAAATGGGTGAAGGGGTATATGGTGCCGAAGCAGCTGCACAATATTGGTATGGCCATTCGGTTCGATCGTTAACCAAACGTGAGGCGGCCGGTATTGCTGCCATTCTACCCAATCCCCGAAAATATAAACCGGTCAATAGCTCGAACTATATTGAACGCCGAAAGGATAAAATACTGCGAATTATGCGGCATGTGAAACGTCCCGCTTATTTGGAACCTTAAAAAAAAAGCGTTGTTTTATGGAACAACGCTTTTCTTTTTTTATAAAAATAACGACCGGTATTGCGACCAGTGTTTGTATATCAAAATGCTATTCAATACGGCGATTACCAAGGCCACAAGCATCCCTGAAGCATCCAAGAACAAATGAAACAGCAAAATATTTACAGAAATAGGAGCCAACATGATTAAGGCAAAGGCCACCCATTTTCGAGTCAATAGTAGTGCGCCAATGAAAACTTCTAAAATCCCTAATACTTTTAAAACATATCCCGTAGCAGCCAAGGAAGTCATAAAAGAGGCTGCATTGTCAGGCAATTGTGGCAACGGAATCAGGGGTGTCGGAAGTACTTTGTTCAGTCCAAAAACCACCAAGACGAGCCCTAGCACTATTCGGACAATTTTAGTAAACATTGAATTCATAATATACAGGTTTATTGGTTATAATTATGGTAAAAATATAACATTATTTATTTATTTTTTGCATTCCTATTGTTAATTTGTAAAAAGACTATTTTGAAGTCACTTCGCTGTAACGTTTAAATTAGGAAGCACACTTATAAACATAAAAAAGAAAAACAACATGAAGGCACATGAGATTGATTACACCATTTACGGTGAAGAAATGCAATACGTAGCAATAGAATTGGACCCACAAGAAGTCGTGGTCGCTGAAGCGGGAAGTTTTATGATGATGGACCACGGCATACAAATGGAAACCATCTTTGGCGATGGATCTGCGTCACAATCCAATGGAATCTTAGGAAAATTACTCTCAGCAGGGAAACGGGTTTTAACCGGCGAAAGTTTGTTTATGACGGCTTACCAGAACCAACATTCCGAAAAACGCAAAGTTTGTTTCGCTTCGCCTTATCCGGGGAAAATTATTCCGATTGACTTACAACAATACAACGGAAAATTTATTTGTCAGAAAGACGCCTTTTTATGCGCTGCCAAAGGAGTTGCCGTGGGTATTGAATTTTCGCGCAAATTAGGGCGTGGTCTTTTTGGAGGGGAAGGATTCATCATGCAAAAACTAGAAGGAGACGGAATGGCATTTGTCCATGCGGGAGGAACTTTAGCCCGTAGGGATTTGGGACCTGGCGAAATCCTAAAAGTCGATACCGGTTGTATCGTAGGGTTTACCCAAGAAGTTGATTATGATATTGAATTTATCGGAGGCATCAAAAACTCATTATTTGGGGGTGAAGGACTCTTTTTTGCTACACTACGCGGACCCGGTACGGTTTACATTCAATCGCTTCCGTTCAGTCGTTTGGCCGATCGGATCATTGCCTCAGCACCCAAAGCCGGGGGCAGTTCTCGTGAAGAAGGCAGCCTTTTGGGAGGTCTCGGCAACTTATTGGACGGAGATAATCGTTTTTAAACAAAAAAGCCTAACAAAATCGTTAGGCTTTTTTTTGAGTCTTACCCCATTAGTTGATGGTAATTGAATACTGTACTTGTACATCCGTACTTCCGCCTGCATTGGTAATGTCGCCAGCCGCAACACCAGCCGCCGCTTTGTTAGGCATGTGACGTAAGGTCACTGTTAAATTACCCGTTCCAGCATTTCCTGAGACATAATTAAAAGCAAGGCCAATCGGTCTTCCTGAAGAATCTGAATCGGTGTAGGTAAATGTTCCTAATCCACTTGTCGGTTGGAAAAACACTTGGTGTTCTAAACCTTCTGCTTGGATTTCCGCCGTTTTATCCTCCGCTGGAGTTTCAGCCTCATTTAAGAAACTTACCGTTCCTGTGTACGTTGTATTTGGTGTTAAATTTCCCGAAGCAGTAACCACAGGCGCATTGGGCCCGTCTCCATCCAAATCTCTTGAGGTCAAAGTAACCACTTGTCCCCCTCCTGTCAAGCGAACGGTTACGGTGGTAATTACCTCTTCTTCATTTACAGGCGTATTGTTATCGTCATCACTACACGATACCATCCCCAAAGTCAAAGCAGCTACAGCAACAAGACGAATTGATTTTTGTACTTTTTCTAAAGTGTTCATTTTTTTCATTTTTTTTAAAGTTAGAAGTTAAAAATTGTAACGTAATTGAACTTGAATATTTCTTCCCATTTCATCAGCAAAAAAACGTTGCCGATTTAAATAATTACGATACCTGGTATTTCCGATATTTTGCACCCCGAGACCCATTACCCACTCTGATTTATTTTTAGCAACCCAAGTAATTGCCGCATTCCAATCCCATAACACATACCCTGGCGGAGGTGTACTCACGTCAACGGTAACAGGCACTAACTGATTATCGACAACAATGGACGCGTCAATATTCGTGTTGGGATAGCGGTGTTGTTGCGTCATCCACAAGCAGCGTAATTGGGTCGTCAACCCATGCCATTGCGGATATTCAAACTGAATATGTTGGGTGAAATTCAATGGTGGAATATCAATAATTGGCGTATCGGTCGTTTGATCTTGCGCATAGACCATGGCCCCCATCACGCCATAACTCCAATGGGTATTCCAACGCACTTGGGCATTCCAATCTAAGCCCAACAGTAACGCGTCGGTTCGTTGGTATTCCCAAACGGGAAAGGCACCGCGAATGGTTGTTTCAAAACCTACGGGACGCAAGTACATAAAATCTTGAACTCGATTCATATACGGAGTTGCTGTCAGGGTGAATGGAGTGCTTCTGTAATTGATTTCCAACGCAGTTTTTAACCCTTTTTCCTGCTTTAAATTCAAATCGCCCAATTCAATCATTCCAGTAGCATGATGCAATCCATCGCTAAACAATTCTGAAGGATTCGGATTCCTAACGGCCCGACCCAAACTGAGAAGGAAATCCCAGGCTGCATTAGCATTCCAACGTATCCCAGCCGAAGCACTGAGGTTGTGGAAAAGAAACTCAGGACGGGTATTCCATTGCGTGCCTGCATCACCCACAATAAAATGGTCAAATTGGGGACTATAATTGCGCTCGTTCCAACGGGATTTGAGGTAAAACTTTTGGGCCATCATTTGCGAAAAATCATACCGAATTCCCGCTTCAGCTGTCCATTTTGGAGCAATAGCATATTGATATACGCCATACAACCCAAAATCTACTTTCTCATAGGTAGGAATTAAAGGTCGAATGCCCGTATCAGGACTCGCCGTATTGTGCTGGTATTGCCCCATGACGCCCGCTTTGAAAACCGCCTTTTCCGTTTGTTTTTTATAATCCGACAATACGGTATGCGTGGTCAACGTCAAATCCAACGATGGCGTATTTCGGGCTTGTCCCCGGCGGATATCGTATTCAAAGCGTTGATTGTACTGCATTTCATATTGGGTATTCCAACTTTCGGAATCGGAGAGGGTGTAATTCAAAAACAGCTTTCCTCGCATGTGACGCACTTCCTGTTTGGGGTTTGAAATTCCGTACCCAAAATCACCCACAAAATAGGGCTGGCCACTGGTTATGGCATAGTACAAATCGGTTACATTCCCAATATGAGAGGCGGTTAAAATGGCCATTTGCGATTGATAAAAACTCGCCGCAGCACCCCAAACCACTTTTTTTCCAATATGTTTCACATCACCGCTAAACGAATACTCACGGCTCCCCGAATTGGACAGGACATAATCGGGAGTTTCTCGATCGCCAAAATACTTCATGCCGGTTTGTACATTCCATGCCCAATCGCAAAAATTTCCACGGTGAACCGCAGCATTGACGGCACCTCCGCGTCCATTTGAGTGCAAACTAACTACAGCGCTACCCGAAAGCGTGTCTTTGGCAAATACATGGGGTTCAATAAGTATCAGTCCCCCAATGGCATCACCGCCATATTGCAATGCACCCGCTCCTTTGATTACACTGATTTTCCCTGCCGTATTACTATCAAAATTGGGCGCATGATCAACCCCCCATTGTTGGTCTTCACTGCGAATCCCATTGACTACCACAGGAACACGACTGCTGTGCAATCCTTGAATGACTGGTTTGGCAATGGTACTCCCTGTTCGCAGTATACTTACACCGGGAATTTCAACCAAAACTTCAGCCAGACTTCGCGCAGCATTTCGTTGTAACTCGACCGTCTTTACTTTGGCTTCCACCACAAGACCTTTGTTGGAAATAGGATTTCCTTTCACAGCTACTTCTTGCAATACCACAGGGTCTTTTTGCAAGCGGAGTACCAAATCTTGGGCTTGAGTTACCACAATAAGCGTATCCTTCCGCAAGTAACCCACATAGGTAACAAACACTTTGTGCTTGCCTTGGGGGACATTGCGAAATTGAAATGTTCCGTCTTTTTGTGCATTGACGGACTGGTCGGAAAGGTGAATATGAGCGCCTTCGAGCGGTTGCTGTTGGGAACCATATACAATCCCCGTTACGGTGTGTTGCCCTAATAAAAGGTAACCCCACAGCAAGGAGATGACATAAAAAATTCTTGACATGGATAATGCATTAAGATCATACAAACGAGTGTATTATCCTAAAGGCGGTGCGCGAAGGGCGGGGTGAAAACCGGAATATCCGGAAATCGAAATACTATGGAAAGAAAATAATTCCTTAGGGAAATTGGAATCCGGCCAAAGCGTGAATCCCAATGCAATGGGTTTTAAGTAAGCCCCAAAAGCAAACTCACATTGAAAACACTTTTCATAATCATGATGCGCGTGAGAAACTTCGGTAGTCCCTTGGGTATAATGATGATGGCAGTGCGCAGTTTCAAATTCGTGCGCAATATGCCCCACCGCATGGACCGCCTGCAAGACGACAACTCCCAAAAAGGCGAGGGATAAAATACCACCAAAAAGTAACCGACGAACATTCATCATGGGTCAAAGATAAAGTTTCGGCAAAAAAATTCCCGTCGATTTACCATTTTTTTAAGAACCGACGGGAAGATATTTTGTAGGAAGCGGATTATACGAGTCCTTGCGCTACCAAATATTCGGCAATTTGAATGGCATTGGTGGCCGCTCCTTTGCGTAAATTATCGGCCACTACCCACATATTTACCGTATTGGGCTGACTTTCATCTTGGCGAATGCGTCCCACAAATACCTCATCTTTTCCATGAGCATACAGCGGCATCGGATAGGTATAAGTGTCGGTATTATCTTGCACGACTACGCCGGGGGTATGGTGTAAGATTTCGCGGATCTCATTCAAGTTACACGGATGATGAAACTCTACATTCAACGCCTCACTGTGGCCCCCAACTACGGGAATACGAATGGCGGTGGCCGTCACATGAATCGTGTCGTCGCCGATGATTTTTTTGGTTTCGCGGGTGAGTTTCATCTCCTCTTTGGTGTAGCCGTTGTCTTCAAACACATCGCATTGCGGGATGGCGTTGCGGTGAATTTGGTATTTGTAGGCCATTTCCCCTTGCACGCCGGCATATTCATTTTCCAATTGTTGTACCGCTTTCACTCCTGTTCCGGTAATGGATTGATAGGTGGAAACGACCACGCGTTTTACGCCGTATTTTTTATGTAATGGAGCCAAAACCATCACCATTTGAATGGTAGAACAGTTGGGATTGGCAATGATTTTATCGGCTTTGGTCAATTCGTGCGCATTGATTTCGGGTACGACCAATTTCTTAGTTGGATCCATGCGCCATGCGGAAGAGTTGTCGATGACGGTGGTGCCCACTTCGGCAAATTTTGGTGCCCAATCGAGTGAAGTTTGACCGCCTGCGGAAAACAACGCGATATCGGGGTGCCTATCAACCGCTGTTTGCAATCCGACTACGGTGTAGCCCTTCCCTTTCCAGGTGATTTCTTTTCCGACCGACTTCTCGGAAGCGACGGGAATTAATTCGGTTACGGGAAAATTTCGATCGGCTAACATTTGTAGCATCACTTCGCCTACCATACCGGTAGCACCAACAACGGCAACTTTCATGGTCTTTCTATTTTTTTTAGTTGAAATTTAAGTAGTTTTCGATTCAAGAAACGGAGCAGCTTCTTGAACCGTCACGCAAAAATAACGAGAAATTAGGTCGGTTGGTTCATTTTAAAAAAGAAAAACCACCCGCATTGGAGTGGCTTTAGTTAGAATATATAGGTAGCGGTTTACTTCTTCAACAAATCGCGAATTTCGGCTAACAATTGCTCTTGTGTTGGACCCGCAGGTGCTGCTGGAGCGGGTACTTCTTTTTTCTTCATGCTGTTAATCGCTTTAACCAAAATGAAGATAACAAAAGCAATCACCAAAAAGCTAATTACAGCCGATAAGAAATTTCCATATAAAATTCCGCTATCTGTTTTTAAATCCTTTAGATTTTCAACATGAGCGGCTTTCAACGCGGGATTCAAAATCGCAGGTGTGATTACATCCGACACTAAGGATGTCACAATCGCGCCAAAAGCACCTCCAATGATAACCCCTACGGCCAAGTCCATAGCATTTCCCTTGGCGATAAAATCTTTAAATTCTGATACCATTCCCATTTTTATTCGTTTTTTAAGGTTAGAGTATCAAAGCTATGAATTTTAACAATAAATTTAGATTTTTTACCCCAAAAAAATTACTCGCGGTAAAAAATTCGCTTCACCCGTTGGGAAATCGAAGTCATAATTTCGTAAGGAATGGTATCCAATACTTTGGCCATGTGCATCACCGAAGGGTCTTTTCCAAAAACAATCACCTCATGGCCTTCCTTGCAGTCGATATCGGTCACATCGACCATCAACATGTCCATGCAAATGCTACCGAGTATAGGAGCTTTTTTGTTTTTAACCGTGACATACCCTTTGCCGTTGCCCCAATGACGTGAGATTCCGTCGGCGTAACCAATGGGCACCGTAGCGACACGCGTTGGGCGTTCGGCTATAAATCGTCGGCTGTACCCCACGCTCTCTCCAGGTTCGATGACCCGAATTTGCGAAATGACCGACTTTAGGGTGGCGACTTGCTCCAGTAATTTTTGTTCGTCTTCGTCATTGGATATTCCATACAAGCCGATGCCTAAACGCACCATATCGTATTGCGCTTGGCCGAAATTGGAAATGCCCGACGTATTTAAAATATGGCGAATGGGCTGTATGTCCAATGCCTCCATCATTTGCGTTGACAACGCGTCAAACAAAGTAAGCTGGGCGAGGGTAAAATCGACAAACTTCATGTCGTCACTAGCGGCCAAATGCGACAAAATACTTTTCACCTCCACCGCTTGGGTTTGATGTAAACGGGCAATCAAAGCGGGAATATCTTGTTCCATAAATCCCAATCGGTGCATCCCCGTATCGAGTTTGATATGAATAGGAAAACGCTTCAATTTTTTCTGCTCGGCCAATTTGACAAAAGCATTCAGCCCTTTTAAAGAGTAAATCTCGGGTTCGAGCGCGTGTTGCATCAACGAAGGATAACTCGTGCTCTCAGGATTCAAAACCATAATTGGTAATTGGATTCCCGCTTGTTTTAACGCCACTCCTTCATCGGCAAATGCTACTCCCAGATAATCTACCTTATGATGGGCGAGCAATTTGGCAATTTCATACCCTCCATTGCCATAACTGAACGCTTTAACCATGATCATCAGTTTGGTATTGGATTGCAATTTAGCTTTGTAAAAATTGAGGTTATGACTGATGGCATTGAGATTGATTTCAAGCACCGTTTCGTGCGTTTTCTCCTCCAAAACTGTCACGATATCTTCAAAATGAAAATGACGTGCGCCTTTAATGAGTATCGTTTCTTGTTCAAAAACCACGCTATCGATGACTTCCAAAAAGGCTTGGGTCGAAGGGAAAGCCAAACAATTGGGAAACTTCCGTTTGTAGGTACTGATTGTTGGCCCAATGGCAATCACGCGGTTGATATGATTGGACACCACTAGCAGTGAAACTTGTGCATACAAGGCATCATTGTCCAACCCACTTTGAAAAATATCCGAGAGAATAAGTGTTTTCTTTTTATACTGCTGCTGACTTTCCAAAAAATCTAAAGCGATTTTCAATGATTGGAAGTCCGAACTGTAACTGTCGTCAATTATACGCGTTTGGTGCTGGCCGTTTTTGACTTTCAGTCGCATTTCTACAGGATACAATTGCGCCATGCGTTCTTGAATCACTGCCTCATCATAACGCAAGTACAACAGCACCATCAAACAATGCATCGCATTTTCGATAGAGGCAAAATCCGAAAACGGAATGACAACTTTAAAACATTGTTTTTGATAGGTAATGCGCAATTCGGTGAAATCAGGATGCTCATTGGCCATGACAAATACATCCGCTTTTTTATCATCTGAACTCCACGTAAATGTGCGTATTGAAGGCGGCAAAAAGGCTTCAATTGTTCGGTTTTTATTTAAAATCAAAAGCTCAACGGACGAAAATAACGTAAGCTTCTCTTTGATTTTCTCCCCCGCACTTTGAAAACCTTCATCGTGCGCCGAACCGATATTGGTTAGGATTCCAAGGGTGGGTTGGATAATTTTTTGCAAATGTACCATTTCATCTACCGTAGAAATCCCTGCTTCAAAAATACCTAGGTTGTGTTTTTCATTTATGCCCAATACCGACAAAGGCACCCCAACTTGTGAGTTGTAACTTTTGGGACTGCGAATGATATGATAATCGGGACTCAACAAAAAGTTAAGCCATTCTTTGACTATGGTTTTTCCGTTGCTCCCCGTTACGCCAATAATGGGAAACGAAAATTCCGAACGGTAAGCCGTGGCCAATTGTTGCAAGGCTACTAAAGTGTCGGGAACAATTAAAAAATTAGCTTTCCCCACCAAGCTTTCGGGTATGCTATGAACCACAAAATTGGTCACCCCTTGCGCATAGACCGTTTCCAAAAAATTATGCCCATCGTGATTCGGCCCGCGCAAGGCAAAAAACAAGGTGTGCGGGCCATTTTGGAGTGAACGACTATCAATAGAGACGGCATCTACAATCGCGATATCATGCGGTCCTTGAAATTGCGCTTTCAAAATGGGAATGAGGGTTCGAATGGAACGTGTCACAGCAGTTAGGAATTGGGTTCGGTCGATAAATCCTCAGGGTCGTTGACTTCAATATGTTCGCGCATTGCTTTGTAATAAGCGGCACGACTAAGCGGTTCGTATTCTTCGGTTTCCCCCAAAAGAACGAGATTGTCGTTATTGGATTTGCGGTAACTGTAATGGGCGAGATTCCCCGTGCGGGTGCATACAGCGTGGACTTTAGTTACATATTCGGCGGTAGCCATGAGCGCGGGCATGGGTCCGAAAGGATTTCCTTTAAAATCCATATCGAGGCCGGCCACAATGACCCGAATCCCTGAATTGGCCAAATCATTGCATATTTTTACGATTTCATCGTCAAAAAACTGGGCTTCATCAATCCCTACCACATCGCAACCTTGCGCCAAAATAGCAATGTTGGCAGCAGCAGGAACCGGAGTGGAACGAATTTCATTTTTGTTGTGCGAAACTACCATTTCTTCATCATAACGCACATCGATGGCAGGTTTGAAAATTTCTACTTTTTGTTTGGCAAATTGCGCCCGACGTAAACGCCGAATCAATTCCTCTGTTTTCCCCGAAAACATGGAGCCGCAGATGACTTCTATCCACCCAAATTGCTCTTCGTGATTAACCGTATTTTCTAAAAACATTTACTAAATTGGTTAGATGAATTTAGGTTTTTCTGTTACATTTGTACAGAAACAAAAATATCAAAATTCCCCTGACTTGCTCCGGTTATTGGGATAAAGTTATGAAGAGTTTGCATATTTTTTAAGGAAATGACCGTACAAAAGACCCAACGCCAACTACCCTAAGGTAGCGCTTGTATACCCAAAATTGTAATGCACCATGAAAAAAAGACTGGAAGCTGAATTGATTAGTATTGCACACCGCATTTTAAAACTTCGCAACAAATCGGAAGTAGACCAACTCTACACGGAAACCCGAAAATTATACGAAACCCTAGCGGTTTTAAAATTTTATGGCGATCACTTTGAAACGTTGAAAAATGAAATCAGCGCGGAAGAACTTGAAATCCAACTCGAAGCCGCTTTAACCGCAGCGGAACCCATTGTCTCGCAAACCACGGATACCGCAACGGTCGTGGAGGAAATTGCGGCTCCTACTGTTGAAGCACTAGTTGAGGAAACCGAGGAAGAAGAAACAAACGAAGAAACGCCTGTAATCGCTGAGGAAACCGTGGAAGTAATTGCCGAGACGGCACCCGAGGAAGAAGAAACCATCGAAGAAGAACCCGTTATTGTGGGAGAAATTACGTTGGAGGAGGAAGAAATAGAAGAGGATGTTCCCATGACGGAAGCCAAATCGGACTTGGATTTTGAACCTATTTTTGAATTGGCGGCAGAGCCTATGGAGGAAACAGCAGCCCTTTCTGAGCCTGAGCTGCCCACCACTCCCAAAGAAGAACCCGTAGTTGAGGCACCTAAAAAAGACGAGCCCAAACAAATTTCCTTTGAAGAATTGCTGGGCGAAAATTACACCGAACCCATTTTTGTCAAACCCGACGATGTAGTCGTGCCTCCCTCGCTTAAAACGGTAATCGACGAACAAGGGAAATCACTCAATGAATTGCATTCCAAAAGCATCAATATTGGCTTAAACGATAAAATTGCCTTCGTGAAATATTTGTTTGCCGACAGCACCGAAGATTACAACCGCGTCCTGTCGCAATTAAATACCTTCTCTACGTTTCCTGAAGCTAAAGATTTTATCGACGAAATCATCAAACCCGATTACAACAATTGGGATGGAGTCGACGATTATGCCGAACGATTTATCGCCATCGTTGCCAAAAAATTCTCGTAAATGGGTAAATTGTATTTGGTCCCTACGCCTATTGGCAACTTAGACGACATGACGTTTCGTGCCGTAAAAGTCTTGCAGGAGGCCGATATCATTTTGGCAGAAGATACCCGCAATAGCGGTAAACTCTTAAAGCATTTTGACATTGCCACACCCATGCAAAGTCATCACATGCATAATGAACACAAAACCGTGGACCATTGGGTGAAACGCATCCAAGCGGGAGAAACCGTGGCCTTGATCAGTGATGCGGGCACCCCTGCGATTTCCGATCCTGGATTTCTATTGACCCGAGCCTGTGTAGAACATGGGATTGAAGTAGATTGCCTGCCTGGAGCCACCGCCTTTGTCCCGGCTTTGGTGAACAGTGGGTTGCCCAACGACCGCTTTATTTTTGAAGGTTTTTTACCCGAAAAAAAGGGCCGACAAACACGCTACCTGCAACTCGCCGAAGAAACGCGAACGATCATTCTGTATGTTTCTCCGCATAAATTGGTGAAAACCTTGGGCGAATTTGTGCAGTATTTTGGCCCCGATCGCCCGGTATCGATTTCCCGAGAAATCACCAAATTGCACGAGGAAACCATTCGCGGAACCGCCGAAGAGGTCCTCAAACATTACGAAACCAAACCCCCGAAAGGCGAAATTGTCGCTGTAGTGGCAGGGAAACCTACAAAATAAATGAGAATACATGTTTATATACGCCAACCTTTTAACACCTAACTCTTATGCGCTGGAACTTTCACTCAAAGCCGAATCCCTCCGCCGTACGCCATTTGATGGACGTATTGCACATCGATGAACGCGTAGCCCACTTATTGGTGCAACGCGGCATCACTACCTACGAAGAAGCCAAAGCTTTTTTTCGCCCTACCCTAAACGACTTACACAATCCGTATCTCATGAAAGATATGGAGCAAGCGGTATTTCGTATCGAACAAGCCATGAACAACCGCGAAAATATCTTGGTGTTTGGCGATTATGATGTCGATGGAACTACAGCCGTCTCTTTGATGGCTTCCTACCTTCGTAGCTTTTATCCCTACGTGGCCACCTACATTCCCGATCGCTATGCCGAGGGCTACGGCATATCTTATCAAGGAATTGATTTTGCCGAAGACAATGGCATGACGTTAATTATCGCTTTGGACTGCGGCATCAAATCCATCGATCATGTCAACTACGCCAAAGCCAAAGGCATCGATTTTATCATTTGCGACCACCACCGTCCTGGCGATACCTTACCCGATGCCGTAGCCGTTTTAGATCCCAAACGCGACGATTGCTCCTATCCGTATGACGAACTCTGTGGGTGTGGCGTCGGATTTAAACTGATCCAAGCCTTGTCGGAACGCCGTGGGCAAACCATTTTGGATTTGATCCCCTACCTCGATTTGGTCGCTACTGCAATCGCCGCCGATATTGTACCCATCACGGGGGAAAATCGGGTATTGGCCAAATTTGGCTTGCAAGTCATCAATGAGAATCCAAGACCCGGCATCAAAGCGTTGCTCACACAAGTCAAGAAAAGCGAACTCACCATTACCGATGTCGTGTTTATCATTGCGCCACGCATCAACGCCGCAGGTCGTATCCAACATGGCAACGCTGCCGTAAGTTTGTTGACCGAAATGAACTTGGAACAAGCGGTTCAATTTGCCGCCGATATTGAACAACATAACAAAGACCGCCGTGAACTCGACAAAACCATCACCGAAGAAGCGTTACGTCAAATTCAGGATTTGAACGAAACCGAACGTTTTACCACCGTGGTTTACCAAGAAGATTGGCACAAAGGCGTTATTGGTATCGTGGCCTCTCGCCTCACCGAAACCTATTACCGTCCGACCATCGTATTTACCAAAAGTGGCGATAAACTAGCCGCCTCTGCGCGTTCCGTCAAGGATTTTGATTTGTACGAAGCCCTAGAAGCCTGTAGCGAACACCTAATTCAGTTTGGTGGACATAAATACGCGGCCGGAATGACCTTGTATGAAGAAAACTACCCCGCTTTCAAAGCCGCTTTCGAAGAAGTGGTCAAAAAAACCATTGACCCCAACCTTCTAATTCCTGAAATAGCGGTCGATGCCGAAATCCAATTTTCAGACATCACGCCCAAATTGATGCGACTACTAAAACAATTTGAACCCTACGGCCCGGGCAATATGACTCCCACATTTCTCGCCAAAAACCTTTACGACACGGGCTATGGCAAACGCATTGGGAGTGACGAAAGCCATTTAAAACTCAACCTCAAACAAGGGACTTCCGAAACGATAGGCGCTGTGGGTTTTGGCCTAGGCGACAAGGTAACTTTGATTGAAAACCGACAAAAAATTGATGCGGTTTTCTGTTTAGATGAAAATGAATTCAACGGTTCCGTAACTTTGCAACTCCGTTTGAAAGATTTACGCAATCACCATGACTAAAAACGATCCCTACGAAGCCCTGCGCTTTCGCGAATTTAACTTCTTCCTCCTCATGCGTTTTGCCTTGGTCTTCGCCTGGTCGATGCAATTTGTCATTATCGAATGGGAAGTGTATTCCATGACGAAAGATCCGCTGTCGTTGGGAATTATTGGTTTGATGGAAATCATCCCCGCCGTGAGCATGGCGCTTTTTGCGGGACATATCGTCGATCAAAACGAAAAGAAAAGTCTGTTGATCAAATGTTTAATCGCTTTTTCACTCATTAGTCTCGGCTTGTTTGCCCTAACCCTTCCCGCTGTTAAAGCGAACTTTGCCGCACAAAATTTGCTGTATGCCATCTATGCCCTGGTATTTTGTGGGGGATTGGTACGTGCTTTTATCACACCTTCCGTATTTTCACTGTTGGGTCAGTTGATTCCTAAAAAAGTCTACCCCAACGCTTCTACCTGGAGCAGTTCGGTGTGGCAAATTGCGGCGGTTACCGGACCCGCGCTCTCCGGAATTGCCATTCGCTTTTTTGGCGTGCATTATTCGCTGTGCTTTGTATTTGGTTGTACGGTCTTGGCCTTACTTTTTCTGACGCAAATTGAGAAGAAACCGATATTAAATACCAAAATCGGCGAACCCATGATGCAAAGTTTAAAAGAAGGTGTGCGCTTTGTTTTTCACAACAAAACCATCTTAAACGCCATCACGCTCGATATGATCGCCGTGCTCTTCGGGGGCGCCATTGCCTTACTTCCCGTATTTGCCCAAGATATTTTAAAAGTAGGCTCCGAAGGATTTGGCGTTTTGCGCGCAGCTCCCGCAGTGGGTTCGTTCCTCACCATGATCCTCGCGGCTTACATTCCGCTGAACAAAAATGCAGGGATGAAATTGCTAGTAGCCATATTTCTGTTTGGCGTGTGCATGATTGTCTTCGGCCTCTCGACGTCCTTTTGGCTTTCGGTGGCCGCTTTATTTCTCAGTGGTATTTTTGACGGTGTTTCAGTGGTCATCCGGCAAACCATTTTACAACTGGAAACCCCCGATCACATGCGCGGACGGGTCGCTTCGGTGAATTCTATTTTTGTGGGTTCGTCCAACGAACTCGGCGCGTTTGAAAGTGGCTTGACCGCCAAATTAATGGGCACGGTGACGGCAGTGGTTTTTGGCGGTACAATGACCTTAGTAACGGTAACGGCTACGGGAATCCTTTCGCCTTCTTTCCGGAAATTGGACATTCATAAAAAAATTGAAGAATTGTAATTTTTAGACAGCAACAACTCCCTCGTTCTTGGCAACACGATCCCGCTCTCCGCTATATCCCCGAATACATCGGGGGATGCCGCTATGATCGGGGCTGAATCGAAGCTCCATTTTCAAATCATGAAGGGAAAAACCGTATCTTCACCTTATGAAGCCACTATTTTCTATAGTATTGTTCTGCCTACTCCTATTCTTGGCTCCTGTTACACGGGCACAAAGCCAACACTTTTTACTCTTAGATGAAGAAACTAGCGAATTTTTACCGGAAGTGAATTTTCACCTTTTTCACCAAAAAAAGAAAGTCTTTGAAGGCATCTCCCCCGAAAAAGAAGCGCTTACGCTACCTCAAATTCCGTTTGATTCCATTGCCTTTTCTAAATTCAATTTTGAACCCAAAGGCTATGCGCGTGATCAACTCTCCGATGTCATTTATCTCAAGAAAAAAATCTACGAACTAGAGGAAGTCGTAGTGGGATCGCTTCCTGAAAAAATTACCTTGGGCGAACACAACCGCATTTTACCCAATTCCAGGGGCATGTATTTGCAAAAGCAATTGTTTTTTGGCTTACTGCTTACCAATGAACACCCTTTTGATTTGGCGCTAGAACAGGTACAATGGTATGTCAAAAAAGTAGTGCATCCCACAAAATACCGCATTCTTTTTTATAAAGTAATAGTGAATAGCGAAATCATACAACGAACCAATATTTCTCCCCTGCAGGCCATCCCCGTGTACATTTCACCGGTTCAAACGTTAGACCCAAAACAAAAAAACAAAATCAACACCCCCATCGATTACACCTTAACGCCAGGAGAAGAAATTTTGGTTTCCATTGAATTGGTCGACTATGTTGATGCTTATCAAACCGTGGTTTACCCCCCTTTTGAAGAGCAAACTTTAGTGAAGTTTCAATGCTCTGACGAAACCAACTTTTACACGAAATACCGGGATGCCGTTACTGAAAAAGAAACAGAAGAATTATTCAATGCCAATCTATGGATCAATTATGATTTTGCGTTTTACTTTTACAAAAAGCCCAGTAAAAGCACGATTCGAACGCCTGCTGTCAATTTGATTGGCCAGAAATTATAGTTCAAATTTTTCAAGCGTCATTTGGGCTCCATCAAAAACGCCATAGGTAAAATATCCAATCCAATCCCCGAGATTGATATAGGTTGATTGCTCATTTAAGGTAACCGTCATGGGTAAGTGACGGTGACCAAACACAAAGTAATCGTAGTGCTGGGTTTGTAATTTCCGTTTGCAGTATTGCACAAGCCATTCGTTGTCTTCGCCCAAAAACTTCACGTCGGCTTCCCCCGATATCAATTTGTTTTTGACCGAAAGGTATTGGGCTAACTTTACGCCCAAATCGGGATGTAACCAGCGGTAAACCCATTTGGAGACCGGATGGGTAAACACTTTTTTCATGCGTTTGTAGCCTTTGTCGCCAGGTCCTTTGCCATCGCCGTGGCCAATGAGAAACGACTTGCCGTGAAACGTAAAGGTTTGGTTATCGTGGTATACGGGGATGTTTAATTCCTTCTCAAAATAATCGTGCATCCACAAATCGTGATTCCCTACAAAAAAGTAAATCGGAATGCCGCTGTCGCGAATTTCAGCCAATTTTCCTAAAACGCGCACAAAGCCTTTAGGCACTACGGTTTTGTATTCAAACCAAAAATCAAATAAATCACCGAGCAAAAAAATAGCTTCGGCATCTTGCTTCACAGTGTCTAGCCAAGCCACAAACTTTTGTTCACGCGGAAAGCTGGCTTCAGCAGTCGGCGCACCCAAATGTTGGTCGGAAGCAAAATAGATTTTTTTGGCCATACTTATGCATTATCAGACGCATACCATTCGGCATACGACGTCTCCGTTTCTTGTAGTCGTAACGAAAAAAGTTGAATAGTAGCGGGAAGGCGGTTGCTGATTTTAGCCGCAAAATCAATGACCATATTCTCACTCGTAGGTTGGTAATCGACCAAAATAACATGATGCCCACGCTGTTGGAGCTCCTGAGCCAATTCGATATGAGGCGTATTTTTATTAAACACGGTCGCATGGTCAAACACGTCGACTACTTCTTCTTTCACGATTTTTTTTAAGTCGGTAAAATCGATTACCATTCCGTATTTCACATGAGCCGTATCAGTGATTGGCTGACCGATGACAGTGACCGATAATTTGTAACTGTGTCCGTGAACGTTTTTACATTTTCCATCATAGCCGTACAAGGCATGTCCGGTTTCAAAACTAAATTGTTTGGTGATTCGAATGGTACTCATACTGGTAATTTACCCGACAAAAATACGGTTTTATTCTAATCCTTTCGGTTTTTGGAGCGGTAATAAAGCAGATATGCCAAGCCCACTAAAACCACAAAAGGCAGTAGATTTCCAATCCAAACACCGATAGCATACCCATTGTCAGGGGCTTCTTGAAGTTTTTTGTCGATGGTCGATTGCAGGAATAGCACTAAAAATTTCATAAAAACAAAGATTTCTTCAATAAAAAAGGCTGTTCAATGGGAACAGCCTTTGAGGTATTTTTTTATGGATTTTCTTGGAAGTTTTGATTCTCATTGGCTTTCGCCTCCCGAGCATTAATCACTATATTATCCTCACCTCGAGTAACAAAGGCCACAAAACTGATGTTTTCTGGTGTAATCTGAGGGGCATTTGGGAAATTAGAAGGTGGAGTTATGGTCGGAATTGGAATGGAGAAGTTACGGGTAAGTGTTGCCCCATTGACCGTTCCTGTAATAGCTTCCCCAACGATATTGGTTAATGAGGCACGCAATACATGGTTGTGTTCAAAATTTGGAATGGGATTCACGCCATTATACAAATCGTTGTAGTAGTTTCGTTGGTTGAAATACAATTTATCTTCCAATAAATATACGACTAACTTAAGGTTTTGGTAATCGTCTAAACACTTGATTTTAACATCCAAATTGATATTCCCGTTGGCTACGGTAGAACTCATGGCCAAACCAATAGTTGAGTTATTTGACGTCAAATCCAAAGCCTGTTGTACATTAGACGTTTCAGGAAAACCCCATACAATCATGCGGTTTAATCGAGAAACGGGCAAGGCAAGCGGTGAATTGGGTAAAATCAAATTTTTCAAAGGCGCAATTCCCGGAAAATGAAAAGGATCATTTCCATTGTGAATCGCTACAGAAACTACTTTGTCAGAAGCTGCTTTGGCCTCTTCAATAGCCCAAGCTACGCGGGTGCAGTTTCCACACCATGTTCCCGTATAATCTTCAATTAAGACGTTTTTTTTGAAGTACCCCGAAATAGGAGGCGCGGTTGATGATTCATCGGGACGGTTTTCGATAATTTCGGTATCTTGACACGAAACCACAAGTAAAACCAATGTCAAAAAAGCCGTTACGATCTTAAATTTCATAGCAAATTCAATTTAAAATTTAAAGTATACAAATAAAAAGAAAAATCTTTTAAAATTTATAATATTATTTATTTATTTGTAGCACCTTACCCATGAATAATGAAAAATATATTTTTTTTGCTCTTGCTTTCTAGTTTTTTGACAACTGCACAAAGCACTTTACCTGAAGTTACGCTAACCAATCTTGAAGGAAAATCTGTTGTTTTAAACCGTGATTTTGTAGAAAAAGATAAACTCTATATCATCTCTTTTTGGGCAACTTGGTGTGGTCCTTGTATCAATGAATTGGACGAATTAAATGATGTGATAGAGGATTGGAAAAAAGAACTCAATTTGGAAGTAATCGCGGTATCTACTGATGATGCACGCACCCAAAAAAGAGTAAAACCTTTGGTCAGTGGAAAAGGATGGCCTTATACTATTTTATTGGACACCAATCAAGATTTAAAAAGAGCCTTGACCATTGTGAATATCCCCTACACGATTGTGGTCAAAAACGGACAAATCCTGCACATCCAAAACGGGTATGTACCGGGAAGTGAAGCTTCCTTATTAGCCAAATTGAAGCAATTATAATTCATGAAAAACAATTCCTTTTTTGGCCTTTTGTGCATCGCACTTGTATGGTGTTCTTTTTGGACTCAGGCCCAAAACAATACCACTTCTTCAGGGGTGTTGAGCGGTGGATTTGAAACCAACACGCAATGGTATTTAAACGACAAGGGACTCAAAGACGAGTTCAATAATCCTACGGCGCAACCTGAAGAACCGCTGCGTTCCAACAGTTATTTGTTTCTTAACTACAACTATAAAAAATGGACTTTTGGTATTCAAGGGGAGGCGTATGAGCAAAATGCCTTGTTGAACATGAATCCCAAATTCAACGGAACCAACGTAGCCACCTATTTTGTGCAATACAAAGGCGATCAATTGGAAGCCACCGCAGGATATTTCTATGAACAATTTGGCAGTGGTTTACTGTTTAGAAGTTGGGAAGACCGTGCTTTAGGAATCAACAACGCCTTACGCGGTGGACGGGTGATTTTAAAACCGGTATCACATTTTACCTTGAAAATGGTGTATGGACAACAACGTACTGGATTTGATGTTACCGACGCACAAATTTTTGGCGGGGACTTTGAATGGGGACTCTCTAAAGTTTTTAAATGGGAAACCACAGACTTAAGTTTGGGCGGTAGTTATGTTGGACGGTATGAAAAAACGGATATCGTGAATCCAAATTTTGATGCCTTAACCAATGCTTATGCCGGGCGTATCAGTCTCACCCACCAATCCTTCTATTTGTCGGGAGAATACAATTATAAATCGCCCGATGCCGTTGTACAAGCACCAGGTCAAATCGACAATCGCTTGATCAAACCCGGAAGTGCCATTTTATTGAATATGGGGTATTCCAAAAAAGGGTTTGGTATTGATGGTACATTTCGACGTCTTGAAAACATGGGATTCTTCTCAGAACGGGCGGCTAAAGGAAATGTATTCAACGATCGAATCATGAATTTTATTCCCAGTTTGACCAAACAACACCATTACAATTTGGCCAATATTTATGTCTATCAAGCCCAACCGAATGTGCTATTGGCAGGTTCTGACTTTGTGAAAGCAGGTGAAATTGGGGGGCAAATCGATATGTTTTACGACTTTAAAAAAGGAACGGCCTTGGGCGGAAAATACGGAACTAAAGTCGCCATGAATTTTTCAAACTACAATGCATTAAGCGGTACATTTTTTATTTTCAACCCCCAAGATTACGACACTGATTTCTTAGGGTTTGGACAACGGATGTTCTCGGACTTTAACTTTGAAATCACCAAAAAATGGACCAACAAGTGGTTTACGCAAGTAAGTTACATCAAACAATATTACAACCGACAGTATATTGAAGATGCTGCTGGTGAAGTAAATACGCACATTGTTGCAGGGGAAGCCATTTACAAATTTGATAAAGGACAATCCATTCGCGTCATGGGCGAACACATGTGGGCGGATTATGATCGAAAAAATTGGGCTGCCGCTACAGTTGAATTCAACTTTAATTCCAAGTTCTCAATGTATGTCTATGATTTATATAACTATGGTAACGATTTGAGCCATTACCGAAATCATTACTACAATATTGGTGGCGCTTTCCGAAATAAAGCAACCCGCTTGGGTATCAATTATGGTCGTCAGCGCGGTGGTTTGGTTTGTGTAGGTGGTGTTTGCCGTTTTGTTCCTGAAAGTTCGGGACTCACGTTAACGTTTAATACGTCATTTTAAAATGAAATCGATTCGACTACTAGGAAATTTATACTGTCTCCTGCTATTGGGGCTAATGAATTCTTGCTCGTCGAATGATGCTGAGTATACCCCGATACCCCAAAGTCCGGTACAATGCGATCTTACGCAGGTACCCTACGCTAAATTATCGGATTATCGTTTTTTTGACGGGGAATTAAAAAATTTAACCCCCGCGATTGGCGTCCTTCCCTATCAACCTTCAAGTGAGCTTTTTACCGATTATGCTTTAAAAAAACGTTTTGTTTGGATGCCCAATAACACCAAAGCCACCTATGTTAGTGATCGTGAAGTGTTGGATCTACCTGTGGGTGCTGCGTTGATTAAGGTCTTTTACTACAATACCGTAATGCCTGGATTAACCACAAAAATTATAGAAACGCGGGTAATGATTCGAAAAAGTTCTGGATGGATTTTTGCCGAATACATTTGGAATCCCGAACAAACGGAAGCTTTTCTTGAAACCGCCAGTACCTCGCGTACCCTAACGATTCAACAAGGGAGTGAAACCTTAACTTTCAACTACAGAACACCCAATACAACCGTAGAATGTAACCGCTGCCACGGAGATTTGGTAACCCAACAAAAAACACCGATTGGAATCAAACCTCAAAATCTTAATTGGAATTATTCGGGAACACAAAACCAATTGACGCAATGGATAAATGCAGGGTATTTGGAGGCTAATTTGCCGTCATCGATAACCACCGTTCCCAACTATAACAATACCGCTTTACCGGTTACCGAGCGCGTTCGGGCGTATTTTGATGCCAACTGTGCCCATTGCCACCGTACTGGTGGAGAAGCGCAAGTGCATCCTTTACGCATGGAGTATACAGACACGAGCGATCCTGAAAACATGGGCGTAGGCGTGGGCGCCTTACATACCTTACCGGGCTACAATGGACGTATTGTTCAACCCAACAATGTGGGCCAATCGATTCTGCATTACCGCATGCAAACCACTACCGATATGTTTTATATCATGCCGGCTATTGGACGCTCGGTGCAACATCGGGAAGGGGTTCAATTGGTGGAACAATGGATCAATAGTTTTTAAAATAAAAAAAGACCTGCTCAATAGAACAGGTCTTTTTTTTATACGCGGATGACCAATTAGTTTTTGACCACTTTTTTGGTCCCTACATTTCCGTATGCATCGGTAAATTGTAAGATATACATACCCGTTTGCCAAGCGCTAGTATCTAAGGTGTGAATCCCATAGGGTAAATCACGCTGTAAAACCGATTTCCCATTGACATCAAACACCTGTACTTGTGACGCTTTTAATACATCCAAAGTTAATTCTGAAGTAAAAGTGGTGGCTTTGATTAACACCCCATTTTGCTGCAACTGCTCGATATCACTCACCGAAAGCGCTGGGTCAAAACGATAGGTAACGTCAACAAAATTCCCCGAAGGATTTCCCGCTTGGAAAAAACGGAAAGAAAAATCTTTGGGATATGGCGCCGAACCTAAAACGGTGTTGTAAAAGTGTCCGTCATTACCGCTTTGTCCTCCTGGAGGTAAGGTTAAAAAAGGAAGATTCACTGGATAATTCATTCCTTCTTCTACCGAGGATAAGCATTCGTTGGCAAAACACAATTCAAATCCTTCCCCGTTAGTATTGACCAAAGAAGTACAGTTAATACGCACATTTACGGATGCTGTAGTGGATAGATTTTTGACAAAAAAATCAAGTGATCCTTGTGGATACTGTGTTGAATTAAATGCAATCACCTGTCCCGAAGCAACAGGAGTATTATTGTGACGGGTAACGGCAATTTGTGCCTGTGTTAAACCCATCATGGCTAGCATTCCAAATAGAGCAATCTTTTTCATATTTTTTGGGGAGTGTTAATGGGGAGACGGCTAATCTCCCCGTTTACAATTATTAGTTTAATACAATTTTTTGAGTTTGAGTAGCGCCTGCTTCGTTGGTCATCGTCGCTAAGTAAATGCCTTTTTGCAACGAAGTCAAATTCATTTGACCGCCATTTTCAAGTGCATTAGCACGATAAACTACTTTTCCAGTCATATCGGTAACCGTAATATTTACAGTACCTTCTGTCGCTACTTGAAGAATTCCGTTGGATGGATTCGGGAACAAGCGAGCTATATTTTGCGCTGTGAATGAACCATTGGATAATGCATCGGTGGCAAAAGCCGCTTGCATAATAGCTTTAGTCGCATCATTCTGAATGAATACAACTACTTTAATATCAGATAACTCTTCAATATTCAATCCTGTTAAAGTTTCTTGTAACGTAATTGTAGACGGCGTATTGAAGGTAAAATTAACATTGGTTCCACTTGCATCGGGCAGCATTTTCATTGCCACGTTTTTGAAGGAAGTTTCACCATTGGTAGCTACGTTTCCTGTGGTTACACCCTCAACAACAACTGCATGAACGGTGTAATTCCCAGATAGGTAAGGTGTTGTATTAATGGTCACTGTCAAATCTGATCCATTCAACAAACGGGTAGCAGTAATCCCAAAGTATGCTGGCTCATTTGTAGCAGCGTCAAAAGCGGTTTGCAATTGTGTTGTACTGAAACTCGTTCCCTCTTTAGAATCTACAAATAAAGTTGGCGCACCTGTAACCCCATAATACCCTACGCGCTCACCGACTTCAGATGTATAGTAGGGATCTCCAGCACCTGGCCAGTTCACTTGATAAGAAATCAACGCTAAATTATTTTGGTTGGATCCTGTATTGTAGAAAGGAGTAAAGAAGTTGGTATTAAACGAAAAACAGGGAGGACATGTTGAACTCGAAAACTTCTCATACAAAGGAAGACGCGCTGTAGAACCACTAGCGACAGAAACATTTTTAGTCACCATATCATTGGTCGTATCCCCATCGTTTCCAGCACCGTTTACGTTGGATACCCAAACTTTTAACAGATAATTCCCTGGTGTTGCATTCCATTGATCATTGTGAGTAAACGTATACGATTGTCCCATCGCAATGTTCAATCCTGAGATAGTTTGTGAGTAAATGGTACCTGAACCAATTTGCCAATTGATAGTCACGGCATTGATGGCAGAAGTACCCATATTTTTAATTGAACCCGTAATTACTTTAGAACCCGCCAAAACAATAGCATTCATGTCTACCGATGTGGTTTCTGCGTCTACTGCTTGGATTTGCTCTACCGTAATTTCGTCAATAAAAATGTTGTTTCCATAGCGTGAAGTTCCCAAAATATTGATAAAACCTGTGCCAGAAATTGTTCCAGGAATATCAAAAGAGTAACTGTACCAGCCGTCAGCAGGCACTACAGGAGCCAATTGACGCGAACGATTTACAGTTCCCAATAATGTTCCTCCAGCGGCGGCAGTAGTATTGTAAAACACTTGAATGTTATCCGCATCCGTTGGATATCCCGAGTCGCGGTACATTTTTAATTTCACACGGTAACTTGCTCCTGCAAAAGTTATCGCAGGTGAAGTAAGGCGACCTGTTCCGTTGTTAGGGATAGAATACGAAGCAAAGCGAGCCATTCCAGCACCGGCAAACGTGGCACATGTTGGATTGGTTCCTGATGTTCTTCGAGACCAAGCACTAATGGTTGTTCCCGCATCACTAGCTGTTGTAGTGGAAGTCCAACCTAATGTAGTATCGAAGTTTTGAGAGGCAACAATTTGTGCCTGACCCAAAAAAGAAACCAATAAGGCTGTCAGTAGAGTAATTTTTTTCATTTTCGGTTGAGGTTAATAGTTTGTACGTTGTTTTTTTAAAGAAGCACAATTTTAAGAATAAATTTGCGATAATTTGCTATGAATCAGTGTTTTTTTTAAGATTAGCATGTATTTTTTTGGGATTCAAAAAAATATTTGGGTTTGATAGGTAAATTAGTATATTTGCAACGCATTCTTGGGGATGTAGCTCAGTTGGCTAGAGCGCTACGCTGGCAGCGTAGAGGTCGTGGGTTCGAGCCCCATCTTCTCCACAAAAAAACCGAAACTTTTCCGTTTCGGTTTTTTTATTTTATGCTTATTTCCATTTATTTTCTGCGCTCTTTTTGGTATTCCTCGGCTACTTTTTCCAATTCGGCATACCAATTATCTCCAAAGCGACGAATCAAGGCTTCTTTGACAAATTTATACACGGGTACTTGTAGTTCTTTACCCAGTGAACAAGCGGGATCGCAAATATCCCACCGATCGTAATTCACGGCAGCAAATTCGGTAAAATCCTTTATTCGGATGGGGTATAAATGACAAGAAACGGGTTTTTTCCAGTCGATTAGGCCCTCGTTGTAGGCTTGTTCAATGCCGCACAAGGCAGTTTGACCGTCGAAAATGACATATGCGCAATCTTTGTTATCGATAAGAGGCGTTTCTAAATCTTGCTCTGTCCCGACCACCCAAGTTCCGAGGCGTTCGATAGCTTCAATGCCCTCGGGACGTAAATAGGATTTAATTTGGGGATAAATCGCCTCCAATATTTTTGTCTCCTCGGCGCTAAGCGGAGCCCCAGCATCGCCATCAACACAACAAGCCCCTTTGCAGGCTGTGAGGTTACACACAAAGTCTTTTTCTAAAATATCCTCCGACACAATGGTTTTCCCGAGTTGAAACATAGTATTTTTCTTTGTGGCAAAGATATTACTTTCTAAGTACTTGAAGACTGCCTGCTGCACCCATGCACTTGGGGAATGGTTGTCGGTTGTTGGTTGTCGGTTGTTGGTTGCCAGTTGACGGTTGTCGGTTGTTGGTTGTCGGTTGACTATTATTGATATTTGAAAGGCTACTTTGAACTACAATACCCTATACTAAACACTCTATTAATCAGTAGGCTAACTCATAATTCATAACTCATAACTCATAACTCATAATTCATAATTCATAATTGCTAGCTCGAACCGCGCTAAGGGTGGTAGTGAAAAGCCCACAGCGAGGAACGAGCGCGGACTTGTAACGGACGACCTGACCCCGAGGACGAAAAAACGGATAGAAATTGCCCACTTCACACCGAGGGGAGCGCCCAAAAGATTAAAAATCAGAGGGTTGAAATTTAACGGGAATTTAAAATTTGAATCTTTTTTTATGCCTTACTTTTGCAAAAAATTTCAACGGGTATGTGGGGCTTGGATTTTAGGGAGATTGTCACCATTAGTATGGTGCTTTTTGCAGTCATTGATATCGTCGGTACGATTCCGATAATTGTAGATTTACGGCAGAAATTTGGGCATATTGAATCGGAAAAAGCGTCGTTGGCGGCGGGGAGTATCATGATTACCTTTTTGTTTGCTGGGGAAGAGTTTTTGAAATTAATCGGCACGGACGTGTATTCGTTTGCGGTTGCGGGTTCGTTTGTCCTTTTCTTTTTGGCCTTGGAGATGATTTTGGGAATTAAAATTTATAAAGAGGAAGCCAATACTTCGGCCTCGATAGTGCCTTTGGCGTTTCCTTTGATTGCTGGGGCTGGAACAATGACCACTTTGCTATCGCTTCGGTCGCAATATGCTTCTATAAATATTGTGATTGCCATTTTTTTGAACGTGATTTTGGTCTACGGCGTATTGAAATCGTCGGCAAAAATTGAAAAGTTTTTGGGTAAAAATGGTTTGGGCGTTATTCGAAAAACCTTTGGGGTCGTGTTGTTGGCGATTGCTGTTAAATTATTTGCCTCTAATGTTAAAGCCCTCTTTTAGTCCCGCGAGAAATGATTAAATTTGTCGTCAGAAAGTAAAACAATGAAAATCTTTACCACTTTATTAATCTTTATTGCCATTGCATTAGTGGTCGTTAATGTGATGATGTTGGATTTTGACCGTCCGTTTGAAGGTAACAGTTTGGTGGCCTTAATCGGAATCGTAGCTTCGTTTTGCGCTATTTTTATTCTTTTGATTTTCAAAATGTCGAAGCGCATCGAAGAGAAAATGAAAAACCAATAACATGTTTGACGTACTCATTATTGGCGGTGGCGTATCGGGAATGTCGTGTGCCTTGCTCTTGGGTTCGGCGCAACACAAACCTTTTGCGGCCAATAAAAAAATTGGCGTGATTACGCACCAAAAAGCTTCTTCTTTACAAAATGCGGTTTTCAATAACGCCTATGGTATTCCGGCAGGAACCACGGGTGCATCGTTGTTGGCGGAAAGTAAAACGCATTTGGCAGCTGTGTATCCGCATGTCATTCAACTCGAAACCCTGAAAATCACAGCGATTTCGGGCGAATTAAATCAGTTTACCCTAACAACCCATACGGGCGAAATTTTGGAAAGTCGTCGTGTAGTCATCGCTATTGGAGCTGGAAATCCGTTTCCCATTGCGGGACTGGAATCGTATGTTATCCCGCATCAAAAAGCCCATCCCGACAAAAACCGGTTGCAATTGCGCAACACCGATCACATGGTAAAACCGGGATTGTATGTTTGTGGAACCTTAGCCGGGTGGCGGAGTCAATTGCCTATAGCCGCAGGAAGTGGCGCCTCGGTAGCGACAGATATTTTGACCGAATGGAACGATGGGATTCCGGTGCAAGTGCATGATAGCGTGAACCGCTAACGAATACGCACAACGCCCGCTTTTTTTAACATAGGGTCTTCTTGGAGAATGATTTTGTAGTAGGCAGTATCCCCAAACAACTGTCGAGCAAATTCGGCTTTTACATACCGTTGCACTAGGGATTTACTTTTTTCCCACTGCATTTGAACTCCAGACTTTTCCATATACTTTTCAAATTCAGGCAAAAAGTCGGCTGTCGTTTCATAGTTTTTTTGAAACTGCTCAAAGGTCCAGCCTGCAAATCGACTGCGGTTGTTGTCCAATTGTTCAAATACAAAATGGCCTACAATACCCGTTTTCAAAACATAGGCTACATTTTCTTCGCCCACAGCACTTTCAAGGGGAACAAAAACATCGGGAACAATGCCGCCTCCCCCATACACCGTTCGGCCTTTCTTGGTTTTAAACTTGAGTGAATCGGCTACTTTAACCTTTTGGGGTTGTGTGAGTTCACCCGATTCGTAGCGGTGTTCGTACTCCCCATGGTAGGCTTCGGATTCGCCTTTTTTATAGGGTTTTTGTATCGAACGGCCACTGGGGGTAAAATAGCGTGCAACGGTTAAACGCACTGCCGAACCGTCGTCAAAATTCATTTCTCGTTGCACCAATCCCTTGCCAAAAGAGCGTCTTCCCACAATTTGCCCGCGATCATTATCTTGAATCGCTCCGGCTAGAATTTCACTCGCCGAGGCTGAATTTTCATCGATGAGCACGGTTACTTTCCCCGATTCAAACAAACCTTCCTCGGTGGCATACATTTTTTCAACCGCGCCTTTTTTATTTTTGGTAAAAACAATTAAATCATTTTCGGGAAGCAGTTCATCGGCAATAGCAATCGCTGATTCCATCACCCCGCCGCCGTTTTCGCGTACATCAATAATAAGTGCGCGCATGCCTTTCTTTTTCAACTGGAGCAAGGCTTCATGAAACTCTTCTCCGGTCGTTTCGGCAAAACGTTCAATTTTGATATAACCCGTGTTCCCATCGAGGAGAAGGGCAACTTCCACACTTTTCAATGGGATAACGTCGCGAATGACTTGGGTGGTAAATGTTTTGCGCGTTTTCTTGCGATATACGGTCAGTTGAATCTTGGATAAGGGTTCGCCTCTCAACGTATTGTACAACGACTCGGATTTTAATTTTTTCCCAAATAAAGGTTTTTTTCCCGCATACAATATTCGGTCTCCCGCTTGGATTCCAGCTTTTTCTGCGGGTCCCCCCGGAATGGGTTTGATCACTGCAATCGAATCATTGTAGGTGTAAAAATTAATCCCAATACCTACAAAATCGCCGCGCATATTATCGGCCAACAGCGTTTGTTCTTGGGGGGTAACATACACCGAATGCGGATCTAAATTGGCTAAAATACCCGTAACCGTAACATCGACGATGGAGTCGGTTTTAACCTCATCTACATACTCGTTCTCGATAAAATTCAACAACCGATTGAGTTTACTGCGGTACTCTTGCTTTGTCGCTTTGGCAGGAATCGGATAGTTCACGAGTCCACCTATGACGATGCCGAGCGCCACACAGGAGAAAAAAAGAAACGGTATGTAAATTTTAGGAATACGCATAGGTGTACCGAAAAATAAATAACGCTAAAAAAGGAATATTTCGTTTATTCTAGATCTTCCATTTGAACCACTTCAACCCCGGCCTTCATCAAGAAATCGATGCCCGAAGTATCGCGGTAGCCCTTTTGGTAAACCACTCTTTTGATGCCCGATTGGTGAATGAGTTTGCTGCATTCTCGGCACGGAGAGAGGGTAATGTATAACGTAGCATTCTCACACGATTGGGTAGAACGCGCCACTTTAGAAATGGCGTTGGCCTCGGCATGAAGCACATACCATTTTGTTAAACCCTCGTCATCTTCGCAACAATTTTCAAATCCCGAGGGCGTACCGTTGTATCCGTCCGAAATGATCATTCGATCGCGTACGATGATAGCTCCTACCTGTTTGCGTTGGCAATACGACAATTTACTCCACTCGGCAGCAATGCGCAGATACGCTTTATCGTATTTGATTAACTTCTCCTTTTTCATGGTCTCTAAAATACTACTTTTTCGTTGAACTAGGGCTCCCAAATGGGATTTTGTGCCAACAAAGGAAGGATAATTCCGAGAACAATCGCTGAAAAAACCAGAATAAATTCTCGTTTGGAAAAACGAAAAAGTGTTAAAAACACAAAGGACAGCAACAATACCACCAAAACAATAATGAGTTGCGCCGCTTCGATACCTAAAGCAAAAGCCAGCATCGGAAGCATTTTATCGGGGGCTTCCCCTGGGAGCAAATCTTTAAAATAATTGGAGAACCCCAACCCGTGAATTAGACCAAAAAACAAAGTGATACCCCCTATGAAAGTAAGGTTTTCTTTGGGCTTGGATTTTCCCGCAGTTGCCAAATTATAAAGCGCTGTCAGCAAAATCGTTATGGGAATAAGAAATTCAATCAAGGTGGGTTGCACCCGAACGATATTTAATACCGCCAAAAACAAGGATAAGGTGTGGCCCAACGTGAAAAGAGACACCAATAAAAGGATCCGTTTCCAGTCTTTTCCTGTGTAGGGAACCGTGAGCACCACCAAAAAAAGCAAGTGATCGTAGCCGTTTAGGTCGAGTACATGTTCGAGACCGAATTTAAAAAAAATCCAGAAATCAGTCATAGCATTGCAAAAGAAGGTTAATTAGGGTAAACTTACAATATATTTTCATAGTGAAAAAACCCAGCGGTAAAATCGGCATTTTTTTAGTCATATTTCAGAAAAAGCGGTATTTTTAGCGCATAAAATCAATAGTATTATGTCTATAGCAGATTTATTTGACAGTGAGTTCAAAAGCCGAAATAAAGGGCATTTTTCAGCCATCGTTCGTGTGGCCATTGCCGATGGCGATTTAACCAATGAGGAGAAAAACTTCTTGGATAAATTGGCCGTGCAGTTGGAAATTTCTGATGAAGAATATGCCGAAATTTTGGCCAATCCTTTAAAATATCCTATCAATCCTCCCTACTCCTATGCGATGCGATTGGAGCGATTGTACGATTTATCACGAATGGTTTACGCGGATAAAGTGTTAGGCCCAAAACAAAAGGAAATCCTGACGCGTTTTGCCTTAGCCTTGGGCTTTACCCCAGGAAACGTTCAGTATATCGTGGACAAAGCGTTGTCGCTATTAGTACTCAACGCCGATTTGGACACCTTTGTGTACGAAATGCGACACATGTACAAATAACAAAAAAGTCCCGCATGTTCGGGACTTTTTTTTCAAGTTTACATAACAATTATAGCGCGTCACGCATAAATTCTTCTGCTTTCGTCACCATATTCTCGCTTCCGCAAAAAAACGGCACCCGTTGATGTAATTCGGTAGGTTGAATTTCCATAATCCGTTGGTAACCGTCGGAGGCTTTCCCCCCCGCTTGTTCAGTGATAAAAGCCATCGGATTGCATTCATACAACAGTCTCAATTTGCCCTTGGGAGCTTTGAAACTCGTGGGATAAATATAAATTCCGCCCTTGATCATATTGCGGTGCATGTCGGACACCAAACTCCCAATGTAGCGCGACGTATAGGGACGATCACCTTCTTCCAACTGGCAATACTTAATATAATTTTTGACGCCTTGTGGAAAATGTACATAATTCCCTTCGTTTATCGAATAAATGGTTCCGTCTTTCGGGTACTGCATGTTGGGATGCGAAAGGTAAAAGGTGCCAATGGCTGGATTGAGTGTAAACCCATTCACCCCATGTCCCGTAGTATAAACCAGCATCGTCGAGGTGCCATAAATCACATACCCCGCGGCCACTTGGTTAACACCGGGTTGCAAAAAATCGTCCAAAGTAACGGGCGTTCCCACAGGAGTAACCCGTCGAAAAACCGAAAATATAGTTCCCACCGAAACGTTCACATCAATATTGGAAGAACCGTCTAGTGGATCCATCAGGACCACATATTTATTGTTGTGGCTATTGTCACTGCCCGCCACCGTGATAAAATCATCGTTTTCTTCGGAGGCAATCCCACACACAATTTCGCGATTGATCAGGGTTTGAATAAATACTTCATTGGCATACACATCCAATTTTTGCTGGTCTTCGCCTTGCACGTTGGTATCGCCCGCAGCGCCCACAATATCAACCAATCCCGCTTTGTTTACTTTGTAATTTACGACCTTAGCCGCCAAGCGAATAGAGTTGATAATGCGCGATAATTCGCCCGTTGAATACTGAAAATCGGTTTGTTTCTCAATGATAAATTCCCCTAAGGTTTTGTTGCGTTCTTCCATTTACGAAATCGTTGTAGTTGTGCTGCAAATATCCTATTTTTTCGGAATTAATTCGACAATTCGGGAGAAAATAATTCTACGCCCAATTCCCGCGACTTCCTGTATCTTTGTATGACCTAAAAAACCGAAAAATGAAAGCAAAACATTTCTTCCCCATTTTGGCTATAACCGCCATCCCATGGATTACCTCAGCGCAAATCAACCTTGGCGAACGAGCACTTGGAGCCCTTCAAAAAGGTGTCGCTGGATTTACATTTTCCAATGAACAAGCCGCCGCTTTGGCCAAAGAAGGCGTTCGAAAACTCGATTCGGCCAACGTGGTAGCAGGACCCAATGACGGATATACCTTGCGTCTGAATCGCGTTTTTGGCAAACACGCTAATGAAAACGGATTACAACTCAACTATAAAGTCTATTTAACCAAAGAAGTCAACGCATTTGCCTGTGCCGATGGCAGCGTGCGCGTGTATTCGGGATTGATGGATATCATGGACGATAACCAACTGTTGGCCGTCATTGGTCATGAAATCGGTCATGTGGTCAATGAAGATTCAAAAGATGCCATGCGGGCCGCTTTGAAAAAAAGTGCTGTTTTGGACGCGCTCGCTTCCCAATCGGATAAAATTGGTAAAGTAACCGACGGAGAGGCAGGGCAAATTGCCAGCGTTTTGCTCGATAGTAAACACAGCCGCAGCCAAGAAAATGATGCCGATACATTTGCCTATGATTTTATGAAAAAACATGGCTATGATGTCAATGCGGTAGAATCGGCTTTTTTAATTTTAGCCAAACTCAGCGAAGGTGGGCAGTCCGACTTTATCAGCCGTATGTTGAGTTCGCATCCCGACCCTAACAGTCGTGCACAAAAAGCTCGCGAACGCGCCATCGCCGACAACCGTTACAAAGCGTATGTCCAAAAACCCATCAACAACAAAGCGCCCGTGGTAAAAAAACCTACCACAAAACGCCCAACCAAAAAAAGGAGAAGGTAATGACTATCCGTCCCGCCCAACCAAGCGACATGAAGCAGGTGCTCGAACGAATTCGAGAGCTGGCTGTTTTTGAAAAAGAACCCGAAGCCGTGGTCATCACCGAGGCCGACTTGATTCGCGATGGATTCTCTGATCCGCCGCTATTTCAATGTTTGGTGGCGGAAGAACAGGATATCGTGTTGGGTATTGCCCTTTTTTACTTTCGGTATTCCACTTGGAAAGGGAAAACGATTCATTTGGAAGATTTGATTGTCAAAGCCTCCGAACGAGGGCGCGGCATTGGAATGGCGTTATACCGTGAAGTAATCCGTCGTGGAAAAGAAGAAGGCGTGCGCCGTATCGAATGGGCCGTTTTGGACTGGAATACGCCCGCAATTCAGTTCTACGAAAAAACGGGCGCGCGTGTACTACCGGATTGGCGTGTGGTACAAATGGACGAAAACGGTATCGCCACCTTTTTGGAAAAAAAGGGATAATTTTTAATTTGTTTAGGCGCCCTGAAAAGAAGAATTGCTTAGTTTTGGATTTCATTTTTTTTAAATCCCAATCTTCATGAAATTATTCAAATTTGGTGGGGCCTCTGTAAAAGATGCCGAAGGTGTAAAAAATGTGTTGCATGTACTGCAAACCGTGGGACACGAAGAGGTGGTCATCATCGTTTCGGCTATGGGCAAAACCACCAATGCTTTGGAAGAAGTGATCAAGAACTACTTCGAAAAATCGAAAGCCTTTCATGCCTCGCTTCAGGAAGTGCGAAAATACCACAACCAGATTTTGTTGGAATTGTTTGACGATGAAAACCACGAGGTGTTTTATGCCGTCAACAGTCATTTTGCCGATTTAGAATATTTCTTACGCAGCAACAAATCGCCCAATTACAACTTTGTGTACGACCAAGTAGTGAGTTATGGCGAAATTGTTTCTACCACCATTGTCAGTCATTATTTCAATGAAAAAGGGTTGTCCAATCAGTGGGTAGATGTGCGCAATTTGATCAAAACTGATGCAACTTACCGCGATGCTTTGGTCGATTGGGATCAAACACAAAAGCGTATTTCCAAACAAATCAAGAAAAAAGGACTTTACATCACCCAAGGGTTTTTAGGTTCGGATGAAAACAATTTCACCACCACCTTAGGTCGTGAAGGTTCGGATTATACGGCGGCGATTTTTGCCTATTGCATTGGGGCCGAGAGTGTGACCATTTGGAAAGATGTACCCGGTGTTTTGAATGCCGACCCACGGTACTTTGAAAACGCTACCCTTTTACACCAAATCTCCTACCGAGAAGCCATTGAGTTGGCATTTTATGGGGCTTCCGTCATTCACCCCAAAACCTTACAACCGCTGCAGCGCAAAGAAATTCCTTTGTACGTAAAATCGTTTGTCAATCCTTTATTGCCAGGCACAAGCGTTTCTAAAGGAGCCGATCTCGAACCCAAAACGGCTTGTTTTATTGTGAAAAAAAATCAGCTGCTCATTTCGTTGTCGGCCATCGATTTCTCTTTTATTATGGAGGAAAACATCAGCGAAATTTTTGCGCTTTTACACCAATATAAAATTAAAGTCAGCCTAATTCAAAACACCGCCATTAGTTTTACCGTCTGCGTAGAGGATAAATTTGGCCATTTTGAAAAACTGAAATCGGTGCTTTCTAAAAAGTTCAAAGTCGCCTACAACGAAAATGTTTCTTTGTATACCATTCGCCATTTTACTCCTGAAGCCGCGACCATGGTTGAAAAAGGAAAAACCGTTTTGGTGCGACAAACCTCACGAGAAACCCTTCAATTGGTTACTAAAGAATAATTCCTGATTTTTAGCGTTCCATAATCACCAAGGAAATACTACTTTTGAAGGACACGAGTGATTACGGGTATGCGGATATTTTGGGCATGGGTACTACTTTTCGGTTGTTTTTGGGGTTTGTCGGCACAAGAAGTGGGCGGACCTTTCAAGAGCAAAAAAATTGTCTATTCCCGTGATACCCTCACCTTGCATCCGGTGAGTATTTTAAAAACGGCCTTCCAGCTCACTGATGCCCGTGGAAATCCCATTGATACTGCGTATTACGCCGTAGATTACTCCCGAGCCAAACTCTGGTTTGCGCCTCAATTTCAATCGAAAGACTCCTTAACGGTTCGGTTTCAAACCTTTCCTGAGTTTCTTACTAAATCGTATGCCCAATACGACAGCAAACGGGTCGTACCCAACGAAGCGGGAATTTTGGTCACCGTAAAAAAAGACCCCATCAGTACCTTCAAGCCTTTTGACGGACTTACTACCACGGGGAGTATTAGCCGCGGGATTACCATTGGAAACAACCAAAATGCTACGGTAAATTCTAATTTGGACCTACAAATCAGCGGGAAAATTTCGGATAAAGTAAGTTTGCGCGCTTCAATTCAAGACAGCAACATTCCGCTACAAGATGGCGGGTACTCGCAACGACTGGATGAATTTGATCAAATCTTCGTCGAACTTTTTTCCGACAAATGGAGCATTCGCGCGGGGGATTTGTTTTTGGAAAATCGGCATTCCAAATTTTTGAACTTTAACAAAAAAGTGCAAGGCATCAACACCCGATTTACGTTGGGTGGCCCCAAAAACAAAACCGAACTCTTTGCCTCAGGGGCTGTCGTTCGCGGTCAATATGCTCGAAGTAGTTTCACAGGACAAGAAGGCAATCAAGGGCCCTATAAATTGCGGGGAAACAACGGCGAATTGTTTGTATTGGTTATTTCAGGCTCGGAACGTGTTTTCGTCAACGGGATTCTATTGACCCGGGGTGAAAACAACGACTATATCATCGATTACAACGCGGGTGAAGTGCGTTTTACCTCCCTTTTTCCTATCACTTCAGAGATGCGAATTGTTATCGAATACCAATATGCCGAGCGCAGTTATACCCGATTTGTTACCTATGGCGGCGTGCATCATCAAAATGAAAATTGGAACATTGCGGGGTATGTATATTCAGAAAATGATGTGAAAAATCAGCCGTTACAACAAAGTCTAACGGGCGAACAAGTGGCCGTGTTGCAAAATGCTGGGGATAACCTCAACTTAATGGCAGCGCCCTCGGCCTTTGAGGACACTTTTTCTGAGAATAAAATTTTATACAAAAAAGTACTCGTAGGCACCACAGAAATCTTTGAATTTTCAAACAATCCCTCCGATACTTTGTTCAATGTCACCTTTACGTTGGTGGGTGCCAATCAAGGAAATTATATTTTGGCCAACAACAATGCGGTGGGTAAAATTTACCAATATGTAGCACCTATTGGCGGGGTTCCTCAGGGGAATTTCGAACCCATCACGCGATTGATTGCGCCCGTGAAATTGCAAATTGCAACGGTATTGGGAGGATATAAACCCAATGAAAAAACAGCGTTGGACTTTGAAGTGGGTGTGAGCAACAACGATTTGAACCTCTTCTCGGCCTTGGACGATGGGAACAATCAAGGTGTGGCGGCGAAATTTAATGGAAAACAGCGATTGTACACGGGCACTTTTTCGATCAATGCTTTGGCTAATGTGCAGTTGATTCAACAGGATTTTCGTACGGTCGAGCGCTTGTTCAATATTGAATTTAATCGGGATTGGAATCTGAATACCGCCGTGACGGGAACCCAACTTTTGGCGGGAACGGGCTTGGAATTTGATTTTAAAACCAAAGGTGCTTTCGCGTATCAATTTGAGCGCCTCGATTTGGGAACCGTTTTCGCCGGAAATCGACACAGCATCAAAGGACAGTTTCGCGATACCAAATGGTGGATCGTGCAACAAGCCAGTGCGCTGGAAAGTCAAGGAACGCTTACCCACAGTCGTTTCACCCGCAATCGTTCGGTGGTGAAGCGGCATTGGGGCAAAAATTGGGTCGGTGGCGAACAAAATTGGGAAGATAATGAAGAAAAAGACGCCACCACAGGAAACTTGAGTGCCTGGAGTCAGCGGTTTCGTGAAGTAGGCCTTTGGGTGGGACGCGGCGATACGACCAAAGTCTTTGTTGAAATGGGTTGGTACCACCGAAAAAACGATAGTTTGCAAAATGGAGCCGTACGACGGGTGAATACTTCCAACCGATTTTTTCTAAAAACACGGTTGTTGCAAACCGCCAAATCCAATTTACTTTTGTTTGCCAACTACCGCCGATTGACTTACAACGATGCAGCACGACCCGACGAACCCTCGTTAAACTCGCGATTGGTCTACAACGATCGGTATTGGGGACAGTTGGTACAAGTGACAACCGCGGTTGAAACGGCCTCAGGTACGTTGCCGCAACAAGAGTTTACGTATTTGGAGGTAAATGCTGGGCAGGGGGTATATATGTGGAACGATTATAATGGAAACGGCATTCAGGAATTACAGGAGTTTGAAGTCGCCCCATTTCCTGATTTAGCCAAATACGTTCGGGTATTTTTGCCCAATCAAATTTTTGTAAAAACACATCAAAACAAATTTTCACAATCCCTTATTCTCAATCCAGCGGCATGGATAAATGCCAAAGGATTTAAAAAGTTGTTGTCCCATTTTTACAACCAAACCGCCTTCACCATTGATCAAAAAACACAACGGGTAGGCGAACGTTTTCATCTAAATCCTTTTGACCCCGGTTCAGAAAACTTGTTGGGGCTCAATGAATCGTTTCGCAACAGTTTGTTTTTTAATCGGGGACGTCAGTTGCATTCCATGACCTATACCTATTTGGTCACCAAAGTGCGCACCCTACTCTCGGTGGGATCACAAGAAAATCAGCTGCGTTCCCATCAATTGCAATACGCCCATTTGTGGCGCAAAACATGGTTATTCAATTTTGAATCGTCGTGGAGTTCAAGCACCGGTATTTCAGACAACTTTGCCGCTCGTAATTTTGAATTGGAAGCCACCCAATGGTTGCCCAAAGTATCGTATTTGTTTTCGGCCAACACGAGTGTGAGTCTTTTCTACGAACAAAAATCCAAGAAGAATATACTTACCGACGGCGAGCAACTCCACCAACAACGGTTTGGCGCGTCTATCAATTACATTGGGTCGAAACAGTTCACTTTAACGGGTGAATATTCGTACTACCAAAATGACTTTACAGGTAATACGAACAGTCCCGTTGCTTTCCAAATGTTGGAAGGATTACAACCGGGACGCAATGGGACTTGGCGCATTTTGCTACAGAAAAATTTGACAAAATATTTAGACCTCAACCTCAACTACCTCGGCCGACAGTCGGAAAACACCAAGACCATACATACCGGGAGTGTACAATTGCGCGCTTTTTTCTAAATAGGTGCACTTATGGAACTATAATTTTTGTACTTTTAAGAGTCAAATTTAAATCCTAACCCTATGAAAAAACTCATTCTGCTCTGTGTGGCATTCTTCTGTTTGCAAGTTGTAGGAGCGCAAGAAGCCAAAGAAAAAGCCAAAAAAGCCAAGAAAGAAACTGAAAAAGTAGTGCAAGACAAAAAGGCAAAAGCAAAAAAGGAGACTCAAAAACTCAAAAAAGACGGCACTCCAGACAAACGCTTCAAAGAAAATGCAAAAGAGGAAGCAAAAGCCCCATTAAAAAAAGACGGCACTCCCGATAAACGATTTAAAGAAAATCAAGCGGCGGCTAAAGGAGAAGCCAAAGCGGCCGAAGGAAAAGCCAAAGCGGCGGGCAACAAAGCCAAAGCCAAAGCTAAAAAATTGAGCGCTGCTGAAGAGAAAGAAGATTTAAAAGAATCAACGCTATCAAAGGCCGCTGAAAAAAAGGTAAAAGACAAAGTAACGGGCACGTATAAAGGACGAAAAGTGTATACGGGGCCTCGTGGTGGAAAATATTACATCAATAAAAACGGAAACAAGACTTATATTGACGGCGAGCAAGAAGAGTAAAAAGTGTATCCAAAAAACTAAAAACCGTTTCTATCGAGAAGCGGTTTTTTTATTTACATTAACACAACATTCAGCGCCTCCGAAAACCCAACGAAAATTATTTACTCCTTTTCCGAAAACCCTTGATTTTTCAGCGGTTTATCAAAAAATGAACTTCTATTTCCTTGTTTTTCAACACGTTATAAAATAGTTAAAAAGAAGAATTTTCTTACGCGTTGTTAAAAACTAAAGCCGATTGTGGATAAGTTTGACTTTCTTTTTTACGGGTATTTGACCAAATTTGTAACAGTCAGAATTACGTTAATAAAATCCTAAAAAAAGAAAAACACTATGGCAATTGCGGAACCCATTCTACAGGACAACAAAGACCGATTTGTAATTTTCCCCATCAAACACCATGATATTTGGGAATGGTATAAAAAACAAGAAGCCTGTATTTGGACGGCGGAGGAAATCGATTTGCACCAAGACTTAAACGATTGGAACAACAAATTGAACGATGATGAACGCTATTTTATCAAACATATTTTGGCCTTTTTTGCGGCTTCCGACGGGATTGTCAATGAAAACTTGGCCGAGAACTTCGTCAGTGAAGTGCAATACCCCGAGGCTAAATTTTTCTACGGCTTCCAGTTGATGATGGAAAACATTCACAGTGAAACCTATTCGCTTTTGATTGACACTTATGTGAAAGATGAAGCTGAGAAAAATCAATTGTTTCATGCCATTGAAGTCTTCCCTGCTATCAAAGAAAAAGCAGAATGGGCGTTAAAATGGGTACAATCGCCCAATTTTAATGAACGACTCATTGCGTTTGCCGCCGTAGAAGGTATTTTCTTTTCAGGATCGTTTTGTTCGATTTACTGGTTGAAAAAACGCGGGTTAATGCCCGGACTTACCTTCTCCAACGAATTAATTTCGCGTGACGAAGGAATGCATTGCGATTTTGCCGTTCACTTACACAACCACCATTTGGTGAATAAAGTTTCAAAGGAACGCATTACCGAAATTTTAACCGATGCGTTGGATATTGAGCGTAAATTCATCACTGAGTCGTTGCCGGTGAGTTTGATCGGCATGAATTCCAAATTAATGACCCAATATCTCGAATTTGTTACCGACCGTTTGTTGGTCGAATTGGGATGCAATAAAGTATTCAACGTGACCAACCCCTTCGATTTCATGGACATGATTTCGTTGCAAGGAAAAACAAATTTCTTTGAAAAACGCGTTTCCGAATACCAAAAAGCCGGCGTGATGAACAATGACTCCAGCACACAGAAAATTAGCTTCGACGCTGATTTTTAATTCGCAAAATCAAACCTAAATACTGCTCCGGGAGGAGTTACAACCGATTCGGAAGACCTTCGCTGTCGCCGCATCAAAAAATCAATTCGAGTTAGAGAAGGGATTGTCTAACTCATAACCTAAAACCAAACAAATATGTACGTAGTAAAAAGAGACGGCCACAGAGAGCCCGTTATGTTTGACAAAATTACCGACCGTATCAAAAAATTATGTTACGGCCTAAACGAAATGGTCGATGCTGTAAAAGTCGCCATGCGTGTAATTGAAGGCTTATATGATGGTGTGACCACTTCTGAGCTGGACAACCTTGCCGCCGAAACCGCTGCTGCCATGACCGTAACCCATCCGGATTATGCGTTGTTGGCCGCCCGAATTGCGATTTCTAACTTGCACAAGAACACGAAAAAATCGTTCTCCGAAACCATGAACGATATGTTTCACTATGTGAACCCAAGAACCAATCAAGAGGCGCCTTTACTCTCTGAAGAAGTACATCAAGTCATTATGGAAAACGCCGAGTTTTTGGATTCTCATGTAATCTACAACCGCGATTTCAATTACGACTATTTTGGTTTTAAAACCTTAGAGCGTTCCTATCTTCTCAAAATAAATGGCAAAATCGTAGAACGTCCGCAACACATGTTGATGCGTGTGGCGGTAGGGATTCACTTAAACGACCTGCAGTCGGTAATTGAAACCTACGATTTGATGTCCAAAAAATTCTTTACCCACGCCACGCCTACCCTTTTCAACGCGGGTACACCCAAACCACAAATGTCGTCGTGTTTCTTGTTGACCATGAAAGACGACAGCATCGATGGTATTTACGACACCTTAAAACAAACGGCCAAAATTTCACAATCGGCCGGAGGTATCGGGTTGTCTATTCACAACGTGCGCGCGACAGGATCGTACATCCGTGGGACAAACGGAACTTCGAATGGAATTGTACCGATGTTGCGCGTTTTCAACGACACCGCGCGTTATGTTGACCAAGGGGGTGGAAAACGCAAAGGAAGTTTCGCGATTTATATCGAACCTTGGCATGCCGATATTTTCGAATTCTTGGATTTGAAAAAGAATACCGGTAAAGAAGAAATGCGTGCCCGCGACTTGTTCTTTGCGATGTGGATTTCCGATTTGTTCATGCAACGCGTAGAAAACGACGGCGAATGGACCTTAATGTGTCCGAACGAGTGTCCTGGTTTGTATGACACCTATGGTGAGAAATTTGAAGAATTATATACCTCTTACGAATTGGCTGGCAAAGGACGTAAAACGATCCGTGCCCGTGAATTGTGGGAGAAAATCTTAGAATCACAAATCGAAACAGGTACGCCTTATATGCTGTACAAAGATGCGGCTAACCGTAAATCGAACCAGAAAAACTTGGGTACGATTCGTTCGTCCAACTTGTGTACAGAGATCTTGGAATACACCTCGGAAGATGAAATCGCAGTGTGTAACTTGGCTTCGATTTCCTTACCGATGTTTGTCGAAGACGGCAAATTCAACCATGAATTGTTGTACAACGTAACCAAACGCGTGACCCGCAACTTGAATAAAGTTATCGACCGCAACTATTACCCCGTTCCCGAAGCCGAGAACTCCAATTTGCGCCACCGTCCCGTAGGATTGGGTGTACAAGGATTGGCCGATGCGTTTATCATGATGCGTTTGCCCTTTACCAGCGATGAAGCCAAACAATTGAATCAAGAAATCTTTGAAACGATTTACTTTGCTGCCGTTACCGCTTCGATGGAATTGGCCAAAGAAGAAGGACCGTACTCTACGTTCCAAGGGTCGCCGATTTCGCAAGGAGAATTCCAATACAATCTTTGGGGATTGAAAGACAGCGACTTATCCGGTCGTTGGGACTGGGCTTCACTGCGTAAAGAAGTGATGGAACACGGGGTGCGCAACTCCTTATTGTTGGCGCCAATGCCTACCGCTTCTACGTCGCAAATCCTTGGAAACAACGAAGCTTTTGAACCTTATACGTCCAATATTTATACCCGCCGCGTATTGTCGGGCGAGTTTATCGTGGTCAACAAACACTTGTTGGAAGACTTGGTAAAACACGGGTTGTGGAATGAAAACTTGAAACAAGAAATCATGCGCCACAACGGTTCGATTCAAAATATCGACATCATTCCGCAAGAGTTGAAAGACTTGTACAAAACCGTTTGGGAAATGTCGATGAAAGATATTATCGATATGTCACGTCAACGCGGGTATTTCATTGACCAATCGCAATCGTTGAACTTGTTTATGCAAGATGCAACCTTTGCCAAACTGACCTCTATGCACTTCTATGCGTGGAAAAGCGGTTTAAAAACGGGTATGTACTACCTACGCACTAAATCGGCGGTAGACGCCATCAAGTTCACTTTGAGCAATGAGAAAAAAGAAGAACCTACGGTTACCTTACAACAACCCGAACCCCAAGCGGTAGAAGTTATCGCCCCAGAATCGGGTGAAATGAGCGCCGAAGAATTCCGATTGATGGTCGAACGCGCCCGCAATGCCGGTCCTGAGGACTGTGAAATGTGTGGGTCTTAGTTTTATTAGAAATTAGGAATTTTAAATTATAAATTAGGATAACAGCTGTCAGTAATGGCGGCTGTTTTTTATTGTATCATTCCATAATTCCCCACAATGAATTTATTTACATTTGTGTTTACTGAAAATTCTTTACTATATGATGACTTGGGAACAACTTTTATCCTTGAAACGTCAAGGCGACACGGGCAAACGCTTACGCATTGAGCAAGACGATACCCGTTTGGGATTTGAAGTCGACTACGATCGCATTATTTTCTCGGCGCCTTTTCGCAGTTTACAAGATAAAACTCAAGTAATTCCACTTTCCAAAACCGATTTCGTACATACGCGCCTCACCCACAGTTTGGAAGTTTCGGTGGTAGGTCGTTCGTTGGGTCGTTTGGTCGGTAAAAAAATCATCGAAAAGTATCCTTACCTCGCCACCATACACGGGTACCAACCCAATGATTTTGGAGCTATCGTGGCAGCAGCAGCTTTGGCCCATGACATTGGAAATCCGCCGTTTGGCCATTCGGGGGAAAAAGCCATTGGAGAATATTTTTCGCGTGGCAACGGCCAACAATTTAAAGAACAACTGAGCCCCAAAGAATGGCAAGATTTGGTTGATTTTGAAGGCAATGCCAATGGTTTCTCGGTACTTACGGGAACACGTCCAGGCATTGAAGGAGGATTGCGTTTGTCATATGCCACCTTGGGCGCTTTTATGAAGTATCCCAAAGAAAGTTTGCCCAAAAAACCTACCGCTTATATCTCCGACAAAAAATTCGGTTTTTTTCAAACTGATAAAGCTTTTTTTCAAGAAGTGGCGGAAGAATTGGGCTTACTCCAAATTAACTCGGGCGAAGATTTGCGCTATTTACGTCATCCCCTCGCTTTTTTGGTCGAAGCCGCCGACGATATTTGCTATACCATAATTGACTTTGAAGACGGAATTAACTTAGGCTTGGTCGCTGAAGATTTCGCATTGGAATACCTCATAAATTTGGTTAAAGATACCATTGACCGCAACAAATACAATGCTTTAACCACCAAAGAGGATCGCATCAGTTACCTCCGTGCCTTAGCCATTGGCAACCTCATCAATGATGCGGTAAAAGTTTTTTTAGAGAATGAAGAAGCTATTTTGAAAGGCGAATTTCATCATGCCTTAACCGACAAAAGCAAGTACAAAGCACAAATGGATGACATTATCAAATTGAGCGTCAAAAATATTTACCAAAGTCGGGAGGTCATCGAAAAAGAATTGAAAGGCTATCAAATAATCAATAGTTTATTGGACAAATTTATCACGGCTTACAACCATCAATACGAAGGAAAAACATCCAATTACGATGCACTTTTGTTAAAAGTACTCCCCGAAAAACACCGCTTGGAAAAAAGTAGTTTGTATGATCGATTGATGCACATTTGCCATTTTATCTCGCTTTTAACCGATGGAAATGCCGTATTGTACCACGACATGCTTGGCTAACATTTCTTAATTTTCTGACCCTCAAAGAGCTGTGGTTGTTTTTTTCAAAAGATTACGCTAATTTTGAAAAGATTAACCCACAGCTATGAAAAAAATTTACCTGGGATTACTGTTCCTTTGCAGCAGTATTTGGGCACAAGAGATTCCGAAACAAGCTATTCAAGCGGCATTACAAAAGCAACAAATCGCCCAAAAATGGGCTGAAACTGACATTGCCCACTGGGAAGTAGTGAGCCAAACTTCTTCTGAATCAACAGGAATCACCAATTATTTTATCCGACAAACCCTCGACGGTCTGCCTCTTTTCGAATCTGTAACTACCGTTTGGGTTAAAAATGGCGCTGTGATTCAGGTTGGCGATCGATTCATTACGGGAATTTTACAAAAAGCCGATCGAAAGACAAAAGCACAACCGGCAGCGGCAATTTTTCAAAAAGCAACACAAGCGCTAGGCTATACCCTTTCGCCTACAGTGTTGAAACAAGAAAATGCAACAAAGGTAACGCTCACAAACGGCGATGCTGTAGATGACCCTATCCAAGCTACCTTAGGCTACCTTACTGTCAACGACCGCTTGCAAAAAGTATGGCATTTCGAATTTTACAGTCCCAACCAAGAACATTTATGGAGCCTTTATGCAGATGCGGCCTCAGGTTTGATTGTCCAAAAAAACGATTTAACTGTACGATGTCAATTTGACCATCCGCACAACCCTGCGCAATCGGCTTCTCCTATTTTTTCTTTTGAAAAATCTGTTCAAAAAGCGGTAAGTCCATTACAAGTGCAAAGCGGGAATTATCGCGTCATACCGTTTGAGTTTGAAAGTCCAAACCACAGTCCCTTTCAACTTATAAGCAGTCCCGCCAATGCACTAGCCTCTCCCAAAGGATGGCATGACACCAACAATCTTTCGGATAATAATCCAACATTAAAGTACACCTACACCCGCGGCAATAATGTTTGGGCCCGTGCCGACTTCACCAATACGAATCCCACAGCCCATTCGACCAATACCACGGCCAATGGATATGCCCCCGATGGTGGAAGTAGTCTCACCTTTGACTTCCCTTATGGCGGAGTAAGTGTGCAACCCAATACCTACATTAATGCAGCGGTAACCAATTTGTTTTACATGAACAATTGCTTACACGATATTTGGTACCAATACGGTTTTAATGAGCAGAATGGTAATTTCCAACAAAACAATTTCGGTCGGGGTGGATCCGGTTCCGATTTTGTATGGGCTGATGCGCAAGACGGTTCGCGTTCGACCACACCCACATTTAACAACGCCAACTTTTCTACTCCAGCCGATGGAACCCGACCACGCATGCAAATGTATGTTTGGAATGTAGCGCCTCCTATTTTTCCGGTCACCGTTAACAGTCCTGCTAGTGTAGCTGGAAATTATCGTGCTGTACAAAATGTTTTCAACCCTGGCTTTGTGAGTTTACCCCAAGCGCCCAACTTTATTCAATCGGATTTGGTATTGTATCAAGATGGGACAGGGGGGTTAAATGAAGCGTGTGTAGCACCTTCCAATGGAGCGGCGATGAATGGAAAAATCGTCATTATTCGTCGTGGAAATTGCAACTTCACCGTTAAAGTCAAAAATGCACAAACACGAGGCGCTGTAGCAGTGATTATCGTGAATAATGTATCCGAACCCGAATTTGTGAGCATGAGTGGTGCCGATGCTACCATTACCATCCCAGCGATTTGTATGAGTTTTGACGACGGAGAAAATTTGATCGGAAATACATTTGGAAGTACGGTAAATGTTCGCTTACAACTCAACGGAGCACCTTTCGTGAGCACCGATGGCGATTTTGACAATGGAATTATTTCCCATGAATATGGCCATGGAATTTCCAACCGTTTGACAGGAGGACCCAGTTTAAGCAACTGCCTAACCAATGAAGAGCAGATGGGCGAAGGCTGGTCGGATTGGTTTGCCTTGATGTTGCAAATGAAGCCTGGCGATGTAGGAACAACCCCTAAAGGAATTGGAACTTTTGCGGTAAGTCAGCCTACCACAGGACGAGGGATTCGCCGTTTTCCATATACTACGGATATGACTATTAACCCAAGCACATTTGCCACCGTAAACGATAACTTTATTACCGATGCCGACGGGAATACTACCATTTCTCCGCACAATATCGGTGAAGTTTGGTGTGCCATGCTTTGGGATTTAACTTGGGCTTATGTCGCCAAATATGGCTATGACAATAATAAATATACGGGTACTGGCGGAAACAACCGTGTGATGCGCTTGGTGCTGGACGGATTGAAATTGCAGCCTTGTAATCCCTCGTTTACGGAAGCACGCGATGCTTTAATCGCTGCCGATCAAGCTACCACGGGCGGTGCAGATTATTGTATGATTTGGGAGGTTTTTGCTCGAAGAGGTCTCGGCATTAATGCCAGTTCGGGTAACCGAAACGATTCCGCCGATCAGGTAGAAGACTTTACGCAACCGGCGCCAGGGCCCAACTGTACCGCATTGGGAACTTCTATATTTGAAAACAGCCTCACCTACCGGGTTTATCCCAACCCAGCGACTAATGAGGTCTTTGTGGAGCTCCCCAACTATAGTCGTGCGTTGGAGATTCGTTTGATTGATATCCATGGCCGTGTCGTGTACCAAGCCCAATGGAACAACGGAAATATTAACCGAATTCCAATCGGGAACTTACAAACGGGAATGTACCTGCTTCAAGCCACAGGAGATAGCATACAAATCACCGAAAAAATCATCAAAAACTAAATCGAAAACGGACCTCAAAAGGGTTCGTTTTTTTTTTGGAGCGTCCTATTTAGATTATCAATCATGAACCGTCCGGCTTTCCGCTATAGTCCCTCTTGCATCGGGAGCTGCCGCTTCAACTTGCCTACCGGCAGGCAGGTCCGGGCTAGAATTCAAGCTAATTGCTCTAAAAGCGTCCTTAAAAACTGCTGAATCGCCAATGGGGATATACCACATAGTTCCTGCAATTGTGCGATAGTTCCGTGCTCAACAAACGCATCTGGAATACCCAAGCGGTATACAGGAAGTTGATAATCGTGCGTCGTAACAAATTCGGCGACAGCACTGCCCAATCCGCCTTCAATCGTTGCGTCTTCTATAGTGATTACAACCCGATACTGCTTACAAATAGTATGCAAAAGCGCTTCATCTAGTGGTTTTACACATCCAAAATGATACAAACTGACTTTCTCTTTTGAGTCAAAATCAGCTAAAGCGGCAAGCGCATTATTTCCAATAAAACCCGTTGAAATTATCGCAATATCCGAACCTTGATGCAGTACCTTCCCTTTTTTATAGTCTATTTTTTGAAAGGGTTTTTTCCATTCCAAACCTACGCCTCGACCGCGTGGATACCGAATCGCAATCGGATTTTCCAATCCTAAAGAAGCGGTATACAACAGTTGGCGCAACTCTACTTCATCTAGAGGTGCGACAATTTCCATATTGGGTACACAGCGCAAATAGGCCAAATCAAAAACACCGTGATGCGTAGCACCGTCTTCGCCTACTAAACCGGCACGATCCAAACAGAAAATCACGGGTAATTTTTGCAAAGCAACATCATGAATTACTTGGTCGTAGGCTCTTTGTAAAAAGGTCGAATAAATGTTGCAAAACACTACCATCCCTTGAGTTGCCATTCCCGCAGCCAAGGTCACTGCATGTTGCTCGGCAATCCCTACATCAAATGCGCGTTCGGGAAAGGCTTCCATCATATATTTCATCGAACTCCCCGACGGCATGGCTGGGGTAATTCCGATAATTTTTGGATTTTGTTGTGCCAATTCTACTAAGGTATAACCGAAAACATCCTGAAATTTGGTGGGCAAATGGGACTCTTCTTTGGTAATGAGTTCGCCTGTCGCTGCATCAAATTTCCCCGGTGCATGGTACTTGACTTGATCTTGTTCGGCTTGCAATAAGCCTTTGCCTTTGGTGGTGATGACGTGTAAAAATTTTGGCCCTTTCACCTTTTGCAAACGTTGCAATTCTTTGATTAAAAGAGGCAAATCATGACCGTCAATCGGACCCGAATACGCAAAGTTCAACGACTTGATCATATTGTTTTGCTTCGGATTTTTCCCTTCTTTCACGGCCGTCAAATAGGTTTTCAGCGCCCCTACACTCGGGTCAATTCCGATCGCATTATCATTTAAAATTACCAAAATATCGGCCTCAGTAACACCTGCATGATTCAATCCTTCAAACGCCATGCCGCTGGCAATCGAGGCATCGCCAATCACTGCAATATGCGACCGTTGTTCACCTTTCAGTTGGGAAGCAATTGCCATTCCCAAAGCCGCAGAAATCGATGTGGACGAATGCCCCACACCAAAAGTATCATAAACACTTTCGGAACGTTTTGGGAAACCCGAAATTCCGCCTTTTTGCCGATTGGTTTCAAATTGATCCCGGCGCCCCGTCAAAATTTTATGCCCGTAGGCTTGGTGCCCTACATCCCATACCAACAAATCATCGGGTGTGTTGAAAACATAATGCAAAGCAATGGTCAATTCGACAACACCCAAACTCGCCCCTAAATGCCCCTCTTTTACAGCGACGACACCGATAATTTTTTCCCGCAATTCCTGAGCAACTTGCTCCAATTGCGCGATATCGAGTTGCCGTAAATCGGACGGAGATTGAATTTGTGCGAGTAAATGTTGGCTCATGAGTCAAAGGTACAAATTGAATTCCTATTTTTGTTTTTATGGAACCCATTTTCACCGACGAATACTTTATGAAGAAAGCCTTAGTTGAGGCTGAAAATGCTTTTGAAAAAGGTGAAATTCCGGTTGGCGCGATTATTGTGGTAGATAATCGGGTCATTGCCCGAAGTCATAATCTCACTGAAATGCTCCACGACGTTACGGCACATGCCGAAATGCAAGCCATCACCGCAGCCGCCAATTTTATTGGGGGAAAATACCTCAAAGGCTGTACGTTGTATGTTACGTTGGAGCCTTGTCAAATGTGTGCTGGTGCGTTATATTGGAGTCAGATTTCCAAAATTGTATTCGGTGCCCGCGATGAACAACGGGGGTTTATGACCTTGGGAACCCAGTTACATCCCAAAACCGAAGTCGTTTCGGGGGTGATGGCCGACCAATGTGCCCAATTGATGAAAGATTTTTTTAAAAAAAGACGCTAACCTATTTGCGCTACCGAACCCGTTCTTCGCCATCCCGCAACCCAACCACCCATAAATAAACGTATCTTCATTCACCCATTTTATGAAAACTTTTAAGTTTCTGTCTGTGCTAATGGTCCTTGTGACCCTGGCCGCTTGTTCCAAAAAATCGGCTGCCGATTTTGACTCTGACCCTACGCTATTTAAAGCGTACATTGCTGGTTTTACCTCTGGTTTTATTCCTGCAAAATCCGACATTCGGGTGCAACTTGCTTTCCAAAAAAAGGATTGGAATCCCGAGCAAGAATTGGATGATGATTTATTTTCCATTTCACCCAGTGTGGACGGGAAAGTGAAAATGTTATCATCCAACACGATTGCTTTTATTCCTGAGGAACCCTTGGAACAAAACACCTTGTACCAAGTGACCTTGAATTTGGAAAAACTGACCACTGTAACAGATGAAAAACTCCAGGCTTTTAATTTTTCCTTCAAAACCATAAAGCAAGATTTTATCGTTCAAACCCAGGATTTACAGTCATACAACAAGAACTATTACTACCAATACGGAACGATTCGCACCGCAGATGAAATGGATATTGCGTTGGCACAAAAAATCCTTTCTGCTACCCAAAACGGCAATGACTTAAAAGTAAAAATCGACAAAGAAATGAGTTCGCCTACCGAATTCAAATTCCTTATTGATAGCATTCAACGCTTTGACGATGAAAGTACGATCACCTTAAAATGGTATGGAGACGAAGCCGATGTCGAAGACCAAGAAGGTTCGGTGGAAATTAAAATTCCAGGGAAAAACCAATTCAAAGTGGTGCATATTACCTCGGGGGATGAAAACAACCAATCGATACTTATCAATTTCTCAGATCCGTTGAAAAAAGACCAAAACTTTGCCGGCTTGGTCAACATACAAAACACCGACAACTTGAAATTTAGTACGATGGGCAATGTACTCAAAGTCTATTTCGACAATGTCGGGCCCACAACCAACACCCAAAAAACAGCACAAAACGAAGTGGCGGCCACAGAAGAAGTGGCAGTAGATACCGTTGCAGTGGCAGCTGACTCAACAGCTGCTGTTATCAACACTTCCGACGAAGTTTCCGATTATGAAGAAGAGGAAGAACCCAAAATGATTTCGGCCAATAAATTTGTAGAAGTGTTTGCCGGAATTGAAAGCAGTGACGGTTTTAAACTCAAAGAAAATTACACTGAAACGCTCATTTTTGACCCGATTAAACCGGGGGTGAAATTGGTGAAAAGCGGGAGTATTCTTCCTAGTTCGAACAATTTAAAAGTAAATTTTGAAGCGGCCAGTTTGAATGCCGTGGATGTAAAAATCTATAAAATTTACAAGAACAACATTCTTCAGTTTTTGCAAGACAACGAACTCAATGGCACGCAAAACTTGCGCCGTGTGAGTCAGCCCATCGCCAAAACCACCTTGCAACTCAAGCAAAACAATCTCTATAATTACAACAAATGGAATACCTATGCCTTGGATATTTCCAAGATAATCGAACCCGAACCTGGGGCGATTTATCGTGTAGAATTCTCATTCCGTAAAAAATATGCTTTGTACAAATGCGACGACGCTTCTGAGGAATCTTCCAATGAAGATGAGGAAGAAGAAAATGAAGACGATGTGAATTACAGTGGCGGTGGCGGTTATTATTACTATTATGAAGAGGATTATAACTGGATGGAAAGTCAAGACCCGTGTTCCAACTATTACTATTACAACACCAAACGCGGGACAAATATTCTTGCCACAGATTTGGGCGTAATCGTAAAACGCGGTAATAATAAATCGGTTACGGTTGCGGTGAGTAATATTGTGACAACCGACCCTGAATCGGGGGCAAAAGTAGAATTATTCAACTTCCAACAACAAAAATTAGCCGAAACCACGACCGATGGCGACGGTATGGCGACTTTCGAATTGACGAAAATGGCCTACTTCGCAGTAGTTTCCAAAGGCGATCAAAGTACGTATGTAAAGCTAGATGACGAACTTTCATTGTCGGTTAGTAATTTTGATGTTTCAGGGGAAAGTTTGCAAAAAGGCTTGAAAGGCTACATTTACGGGGAACGCGGCGTTTGGCGTCCCGGAGACAATGTGTATTTGTCCTTTATTTTAAATGACAACAACAATAAACTTCCTGAAAACCATCCGATTAAATTGCGGTTTAATGATCCCAAAGGCAAAACGGTATATCAAGCGGTTCAAACCAAAAACGAGTTGAATCATTATGCTTTCACGATTCCTACAGAAGCCGATGCGCCTACGGGGAATTGGGAAGCGCGCATTAGTGTGGGCGGTGCTCATTTTTACAAAAGCATTAAAATTGAAACCATTAAGCCTAATCGTTTAAAAATTAAAAATAGTTTTAATGGCAAAATGCTTTCTGCGGGTGAGAAAAACACCAATACGGTTCAAGTGACATGGTTACACGGTGCGGTAGCAAAAAATTTGAAAACCGAAGTACAAGCCAAATTCTCGCAACAAGTGACCACTTTCAAAGGGTATTCAAACTATATTTTTGACGATCCTTCTCGTAATTTTTCCACCGAAGAAATCAATATTTTTTCTGGAAAAGTCAACGAAAATGGACAAGTTTCGATTCCGATTAACCCAACCATTCAAGGGCAAGCTCCGGGCATGCTTCGCGCGGCTTTCATCACCAAAGTTTACGAACAAGGCGGGGATGTAAGTACAGATGTAGCGGCTGTAAATTATTCTCCCTACAAAACCTATGTTGGGATAAAAGCACCCGATCCAAATAAATACGGTTTAATCGAAACCGATAAAAACAACCGTTACGAAATCATTTCGGTAAATGAAAACGGAAATCCCGTTGCGGTGAAAAACTTAGAAGTTCGCGTCTACCGTTTGGAATCCCGTTGGTGGTGGGATGCTTCCAACGAAGATTTATCCAATTACAATACGGCAAATGTGACCACTTCGTATAAGTTATTCCGCATTAATACCGATGCTTCAGGCCGTGGTCAAGTTGTATTTTCCGTACCAGGTGATGATTGGGGACGTTATTTAGTGCGTGTTATCGACCCAACCAGTGGCCATGCTTCAGGAACAACCGTATTTTTAGATTATCCCTATTGGTCGTCGCGTTCCCGCAATGTCGATGGCGATGGCGCTACTGTTTTACGTTTTAATACCGATAAAAAAGAATATGCCGTAGGTGAAACAGCAAAAGTGTTTTTACCTTCTAGTGAGGGTGGTCGCGCTTTGATATCGATAGAAAATGGTTCCAAAGTTTTAAAAACATTATGGGCCAAAACAAAATCGGGCGAAACCACAATTGATCTACCGATTACCGCCGATATGGCGCCAAATGTGTACATCAATGTCACCTTATTACAACCGCATGCCTCGACGAAAAACGACGCACCGATACGTATGTATGGTGTGGTTCCGATTGGGGTGACGGATAAATCGACGGTTTTACAACCCAAATTGGTGATGCCTGAAGTTTTAAAACCCGAGCAAACGGTTAATATTAAAGTGAGCGAACAACAAGGCAAAGCCATGACCTATACCATTGCAATAGTCGATGAAGGTTTGTTGGATCTTACGCGTTTCCAAACGCCCAATGCTTGGGATGATTTTTACAAACGCGAAGCTTTGGGTGTACGCACTTGGGATATTTACAATGATGTGATTGGCGCCTATGGTGGCCGTGTAAATCAGGTTTTCAGTATTGGTGGAGACGCTGATGCAGGCGGTGGCAAATCAAAAAAAGCCAATCGATTCAAACCTGTGGTCGTATTCTTAGGTCCGTTTAAATTAGAAAAAGGCGCCGAAAAAACGCACCAAATCAAGTTGCCGAAATACATCGGTTCAGTGCGCACCATGGTGGTTGCGGCTAATGCCGAGAGCAATGCTTATGGAAGCGTGGAAAAAACGACGCCCGTTCGCAGTCCGTTGATGGTTTTGGCCTCGTTCCCAAGAAAAGTAACACCCTCGGAACAAGTGACCTTACCGGTGACGCTTTTCGCCATGGAAAATCAGGTGAAAAATGTAAACGTACAAGTGAAAACTAGTGGCGGCATTGTGATTGCAGGGAAAGCGACACAATCGGTTACTTTTGCGCGTCCGGATGAAAAAATGGCCTTTTTTAATTTAAAAATTGCCAATGTCACGGGTGTTGGAAAAGTACAAGTGATTGCTACTTCGGGCAAAGAACGCTCCGTTTACGAAATTGAAGTCGATATTTTTAATCCGAATCCGGTAACTACTTCTTACACCGATGTGGTTTTGAATCCGAATTCGAGTAAATCCGTCAACTGGAAAACCTTCGGAATTGCGGGAAGTAATAAAGCGGTGGTCGAAATTTCGTCCATGCCTACTGTTGATTTTGGTCGCAGAATGGATTATCTGATTCAGTACCCTCACGGCTGTGTGGAGCAAACGACCTCATCGGTATTCCCACAATTGTATTTGATGGATATCATGGATTTGGACACGGGTCGCAAAAATCGAATTCAACGCAACGTAGCTGCTGGAATCCAACGGTTATCAAAATTCCAAACTGCAAGTGGAGGAATGAGTTATTGGCCCGGCAGTAATTACGCTGACGATTGGGGAAGCAGTTATGCGGGGCATTTTATGCTTGAAGCCGAGAAAAAAGGATACGCTTTGCCGCCAACGTTTAAAGCAAAATGGATTGCTTACCAACAACGGGCTGCCAAACAGTGGCGTTTTGAAAGTCATAATGATATGGCACAAGCGTATCGTTTATATACTTTGGCTTTGGCGGGGAATCCTGACTTGGCATCGATGAACCGTTTACGAGAAACCCGCGACATTTCCAATGAAGCTAAGTTACGTTTAGCGGCTACTTTTGCTTTATTGAAACAAAATAATGCAGGTATGGCATTACTTTCCCGAGCTAAAATCGATGAAGAGTATACAGATGAGAACTATTACGACTATTATTACGGTTCGCGTGAACGCAATCGTGCCATGGCGTTGGAAACGTTAATCTTATTGGGACAAAAAACACAAGCCTTCCAATTGGCAACAAAATTGGCCAAAAATATGGCTTCTGACGAATGGATGAGTACGCAAACGTCAGCCTACTGTTTGTATGCTATGTCGAAATTTGCGCAATCCAATGGTGGAAAAGGGATGAATGTGAATGTGATTCAAAAAGGGAAATCGGAGACAATCAATTCGACTAAATCGCTTTCGCAACGCACCTTAGTAGTCCAAAACGGTTCAAATAATGTGACTTTGAAAAATAATTTGAAGAACACATTGTTCGTTCGGGTTTACAACAGTGGCATTCTACCGGTTGGAAAAGAAAAACCAATGGAGAACAACGTGAAAGCTTCGTTGGTATTCAAAGATCGCAAAGGCAACAAAATTGATATAAGTAAAATAACCCAAGGTACCGAGTTTATTGCGGTAGTGACACTAACGAATTTGAAGAATGATTATGTAGAAAACATTGCGTTGACACAAATCATTCCGTCTGGATTTGAAATTGTAAATACCCGATTCACAGAATACGGCAATGCCACCGAGAATACGGTAGATTATATGGATATTCGCGATGATCGTGCTAACTATTATTTTGGTTTAAAAGGCGGAGAAACCCGAACTTTTAAATTATTATTGAACGCTTCATATTTGGGGAAATACTATTTACCTGGATTACAATGTGAAGCGATGTACGACCATGAATTCATTGCCCGAACTAAGGGACAATGGGTGGAAGTGGTGAATGAGTAGCCTATTGTGATAGGTAGAATAAATTTATTAGCCTAGTTTAACCAGACCTAACAGGTTTTAAAACCTGTTAGGTCTATAATATATGCCAAAATGAAACGAGAACTATTTGAATATGGTGGATATTACCATGTTTACAACCGAGGGAACAATGGAGAAAATTTATTCCTTGAAGAGCGAAATTATCTCTATTTTTTAAATCTTATGAAGAAGTATCTTCATCCAATTGCTGAAATTTATGCCTATTGTTTGATGAAAAATCATTTTCATATTGTTTTAAAAATAAAAGAACAAGAGGAGTTAAAAAATGTATCGGAGGAAAGACTGCACTTGCCTTTTTCCAACTTTTTTAACAGCTATGCGAAAGCAATAAACAAAGCCTATGGAAGAACTGGAAGTTTATTCCAAGAACATCTGAAGAGAAATCGAATCAATTCAAATGAAACCTTAGTTCAAGCTGTTGCTTTTGTACATTTAAATCCAGAATTCCACAAGGTTTGTTCGGATTTTGCCTCTTACAACCACTCCTCCTATAAAGCCTATCTTTGCCTACAGCCAACAATGTTGACTCGACAATATATAATTGCTTTATTTGGTGGGATTGACCATTTTAAACACGAACATGATTTAAAAAAAATAAATTTTGAACTTTTAAAGGATATTCTATTTCTTGAACAATAAACAATCCTAACAGGTTTTAAAAACCTGTTAGGTCTTAATCACCAAATCATTGCAAAAACAGCTTTACATATTCATCCACTTTCTACTCTCTAAGCTTTCATTGTTTTTTAAAGCAGTGAAAACCCGCGTACGCAAACATCCCAAAAAATCCGCAGTCCTAATGATTGCTCTTTTGGTGTATTATTTCTCATTGCCCCGCACCTTGTTTCAAGTCCCCTACGCTACCGTGATTGAAAGTTCGGATGGTCAATTATTAGCCGCAAAAATTGCTACCGATGGTCAATGGCGTTTCCCCGCAAAAGATAGTGTCCCCGAAAAATTCAAAAAATGCATTGTCTATTATGAAGACGAACATTTTTATCAGCATTGGGGATTCAATCCGGTTGCGATGTACAAAGCCGTACAACAAAATCGGGCAGCAGGTAAAGTAGTCCGTGGCGGGAGTACCTTGACCCAACAAGTCATTCGCTTATCGCGGCATAATCAAGACCGCACCTATTGGGAGAAAATCAAAGAAATTGTTTTGGCCACGCGATTGGAGTTTCGCCATTCCAAGGATACGATACTCGAACTCTATGCGGCACATGCGCCTTTTGGAGGTAATGTGGTGGGCTTGGAAATGGCTTCCTGGCGGTACTTTGGTGTGCAAGCACATCAATTATCCTGGGCAGAAAGTGCAACCTTAGCGGTTTTACCCAATGCGCCTCGATTGATTTATCCGGGAAAAAATCAGGAAAAATTATTAAAAAAGCGCAATGCCTTATTATTAAAACTATACCAAAATAAAGAGATTGACCAACTCACTTACGATTTGGCACTGAAAGAACCGTTACCGCAAAAACCCTATGATTTACCCCAATTGGCCCCCCATTTATTAGAACGGGTGGTCAAAAAACATCCCGGAGAACGCATCAAGACAACCCTTGAATTACCGTTGCAAAATCGGGTGAATCAGATTGCGAGTTATTATTACAACCAGTACAAACAAAACGAAGTCCATAATTTGGCGGTGATTGTTATTGACGTTCAAAACCGCAATATCGTGAGTTATGTAGGCAATGCCCCTACGGATGTGCAACACGGCAAAGATGTAGACATTATTGGCGCTCCGCGAAGTACAGGAAGTATTTTAAAGCCCCTTTTATTTGCTTCAATGTTGGATGAGGGCGAACTCTTACCGAATACTTTAGTAGCGGATATTCCAACTCAAATTTCGGGCTATGCACCTCAAAATTTTAACCAAACCTTTGATGGTGCTGTACCTGCACAGCGCGCTTTATCGCGTTCGTTGAATATTCCGGCGGTTTTGATGTTGCAAGAACACGGCATTCCGAAGTTTTATGAAACCTTGCAAAAGTTAGGTCAAAAAAACATCAACAAACATCCCGATCATTATGGTTTATCCTTGATTTTGGGGGGTGCCGAAAGTAATTTATGGGATTTAACGAAGACCTATGCCAACATGACGTCGACCTTAAATTATTACAACCAGACCAAAAAATACCGCAGTCAAGAGTTTGCGGATTTGAATTATATACAAGGTAAAGAACATGATTTTGGAACCGATTCCTATGATAAAACGCTATTCGGAGCGGGTTCGATTTACCTTACTTACACGGCGATGAAAGAAGTTAACCGCCCTGAAGGCGATGAAGCCTGGAAGTTTTATGATTCTGCCCTACCGATTGCTTGGAAAACGGGAACGAGTTTTGGAAATCGCGATGCATGGGCGATTGGAACCAATTCACGATATGTGGTGGGCGTTTGGGTAGGAAATGCTTCGGGAGAAGGCCGACCCGAATTGACGGGTGTGGACAGCGCAGCTCCGATTTTGTTTGATGTATTTAATACGCTGCCTAAATCGGGTTGGTTTAAAGCACCCTTAAACGATTTGGAACAAGCCGAAATTTGTACCCAAAGCGGACATATCGCCCAAGACGACTGTCCCAAATCAAAACAATGGATCCCTTTAAAAGGGTTAAAAACCAAAGTTTGCCCGTATCATAAATTGGTGCATTTGGACCCAACCGAACAGTTTCGTGTGAATAGCAATTGTGTATCGGTAGACCAAATTATAACCAAAAAATGGTTTGTATTGCCACCGGTTTGGGAATGGTATTACAAGAGTTTGCATATTGATTACCAACCTTTACCGCCTTTCCGAGCGGATTGTGTGGGGGAAACACAAGTACAAATGGATTTTATTTATCCGCGGGCAACTAGTAAAATTTATTTGACGAAAAACTTTAATGGTGTGATTCAGCCCGTTGTATTTAAGGTGGCCCATTCCAATCGAGAGGCCAAATTGTATTGGTATGTGGATGACCGATTTTTGGGAACCACCCAAACCTTTCACGAAATGCAGATTACGGCCCAAACGGGTGTGCATCGTGTGACAGTGGTGGATGAAAAAGGCAATGAAATCAAACGTAAAGTTGAGTTGATTCGCGATTGATTGCATGATGCAGCCCGGACTTGCCTATCGGTAGGCAGGTTGAAGCGGCATATTCCCGACGTTAGGAGGGAGACCTACCTTAGTCGGCAGGCAAGTACAGCGGAAAGCCGGAATTCCTGCCTGCCGGTAGGCAGGGCTGCCCAAAAATAAAAAAACCGCCCTTCAATTCGAAAGGCGGTTTTTCTTTATTCTTTAATCTCGTTTCCTTCTTCGTTAAAGAAACGGTATTCGAGGTACGTGTAAGCATCACGAGGTATGATTTTCACCCATTTTTTATGTTCGAAGAACCACTTCAAACGTAAAGATGGAAAACCTTTGGTAAGGTAGGCAGCCACAAAAGGATGGGCATTGAGCACCAACTTATTCTGACTGTCTTTTAATCGTTCAATATCGGAAGCAATGCGATCGATTAACAAAATGGGCGCATCGACTTCGCCTTGTGATCCTTGACTAGGATCTTCTTCCTGTGTTTTAATGTTGACTTCAGGTCGCACCCGTTGTCGTGTAATTTGAACCAATCCGAATTTACTCGGAGGCAAAATTTTGTGTTTCGCTTTGTCGTCGCTCATTTCGGCTTTGAGATGATCATAAAGCACTTTGCGATTTTCGGGATTTTGCATATCAATAAAATCAATGACAATAATCCCACCCATATCGCGCAGTCGCAACTGTCTCGCAATTTCTGTAGCTGCAATCAAATTGACTTCCATCGCGGTGCCTTCTTGACTGGTTGCTTTATTGGAGCGGTTGCCGCTATTCACATCGATGACATGTAGCGCTTCCGTATGTTCGATAATCAAATAGGCTCCTTTACTCATGGAAACCGTTTTCCCAAAGGAAGTTTTGATTTGTCGTTCAATATGAAACCGTTCAAAAATTGGATGATCGACGGCTTGATAAAGCTTTACAATTTTTTGTTTCTCCGGCGCTATTTCGGCTAAATAGTCCTTAGTTTGTTGGTACAACACTTCATCATCAACGGTGATTCCGGTAAAGGTATCGTTGAAAATGTCTCTCAGCATCGAAGAAACTTTGGTAAGTTCGCTCAATACTTTCGACGGATGATGTGCCGTAGGTAATCGTTTGCACATTGCAATCCATCTGTTCATCAGATTTTGCAAGTCTTTTTCGAGTTCGGCTGTTGATTTGCCTTCGGCTACTGTTCTCACAATAACACCAAATCCTTTCGGTTTGACGGCGGTAACTAATTTTTTAAGTCGGTCTTTTTCTTCTCGTGAATTGATTTTTTGTGAAACCGAAACCCGATCGGAGAACGGCACTAACACCAAATAACGTCCCGCAAACGAAAGCTCTGAGCTGATGCGCGGTCCTTTGGTGGAAATGGGTTCTTTGACCACTTGAACTAGTACCGATTGATTGGCGCTCAACACATCGGCGATGGCACCATTTTTATCAATCTCTTTTTCAAACGGAAAGTTTTTTAGGGAGAAATCTTTTAATTTACCTGTGCTTACAAGTTTAATGAATTTCAAATAAGAAGTGAGATTGGGTCCCAAATCGTGATAGTGCAAAAAAGCATCTTTCTCGAATCCAACGTTAACGAAGGCTGCGTTGAGTCCTGGGACGGGTTTACGAATTTTGGCAATAAAAATATCGCCTACCAAAAATTGGCTTCGATCTTCTTCTTCTTTGTGTAATTCAATGAGTTTTCCATCTTTTAATAAGGCAAAATCTACAGCATCGTCACCCTTTCGGATGATAAGTTCTTTATTCATGATGTAAATTTTTATCCCGGAACAGGTCAAAAAGACCAATTTTAGGATGGATTAAACATTTATACAGGTTGTTTACCCGTTGGGAAAAATGAAAAAAAATTAACGATTGTTTAGGTTTGCAACGTAAAACAACCTAAAAAATGGTATTTTATTCGAATTTTTTTAAGTTTTTCCCGTAATTTCAAGGAACGTGTAAAAAGAAAAAAGTAGTTAAAAACTACTTTTTCTTTTTATGACGGTTTGCTCTCGCTCTTTTCTTACGTTTATGCGTCGCAACCTTATGTCTTTTTCTTTTTTTACCGCTTGGCATAGGTTAATTTGTTAGTGATTAATAAATATTTTTAGACTGTAACTTCAGTTTTAGCTTTTACACCTTCAACAAATACTTTAGCTGGCTTAAAGGCAGGAATGTTGTGGGCTGGAATTTTGATGGTAGTATTTTTGGAAATATTTCTACCTGTTTTCTCTGCTCTTGTTTTGATGATGAAGCTACCGAATCCTCTTAGGTATACATTGTCTCCGTTCTCTAATGAAGCCTTTACTTCTTCCATCAATGCTTCTACAGTAGATTGAACATCTCCTTTTTCAAGACCTAATTTCTCTGAAATCTTCGCTACGATATCTGCTTTCGTCATTTTCTTTCGTATTTAATAATTATGTGTAAATTTTTGAGAGTGCAAATATAGGAATTAAAAAAACAAATTTTCAAGTATAATCTATTAAAATTTAAATACATAAAGTTATACTTTTGTTAAACTCAAATTATCCATGGAATTTACTAACTCACTATTACTTTGGTATTTAGAAAACCAACGGGAACTCCCTTGGCGTCAAACGCGCGACCCCTATTGCATTTGGCTCTCAGAAATCATGTTGCAACAAACCCGAGTCGCGCAAGCCACACCCTATTATTTACGCTTTCTTGAAGCCTTTCCTACGGTTGTCGATTTGGCCGAAGCCTCTGAAGAACAAGTATTGAAACTATGGCAAGGACTTGGGTATTACTCTCGTGCCCGTAACCTTCATCATACCGCCAAACAAGTTGCCTTTGATTACCAAGGCCAATTTCCGACAACCTATCACGAACTCCTAAAACTCAAAGGAGTTGGTGCCTATACCGCGGCGGCAATAGCTTCTATTGCTTTTGATGAAGCCGTAGCCGTAGTCGATGGAAATGTGTATCGGGTGTTGGCACGCTTTTTTGGGGTTGAAACTGACATTGCCTCTTCGGCTGCTCCAAAAGAATTTTCGGCCTTAGCAAATACGCTATTGGACCCCAAGCGCCCCGCCCAATTCAACCAAGCGCTAATGGAATTTGGCGCCATGCAATGCACGCCCAAAAATCCGCAATGCCATCAATGCCCTCTCCAATGGAGTTGTGTGGCTTATCGCGATCAAAAGGTAGCCGAATTACCCGTAAAAACAAAAAAAACAAAAAAAACCGACCGCTACTTCCATTATCTCATTGTTGAAGATCCACAACGTAAGATTTTGCTTGAAAAAAGAACGGAAAAAGGAATTTGGCACAACCTTTACCAATTTCCCTTAATTGAAACCCCGACCCCTATTTCTTGGAAGGATTTACAACAAAAAATAGCTTCCATTTGGCCCCTTGAAACCATTAAATCCATAGTTGAAATGAATAAAACAACTATTTTACACAAACTTTCTCATCAAAATTTGTACATTCGTTTTTACAAGATTAGTCTTAATAAAGAAATGGAAGCTGGTGTTCCAAGAGAATCACTCGAAGATTACCCGTTTCCTATTGTAATTTATAATTTTATTAAGACGTATTAGGTATTAATTCGTATTTTTGCGTGATATAAACACGCCAATTTTATTATGAACGGGACACTTAACAAAGTTATGCTGATTGGTCATCTGGGGGATGATGTTAAAATGCACTATTTCGAAGGCGGTAATTGCATTGGGCGCTTTCCATTAGCAACAAATGAGATTTATATCAATAAATCCACTAACGAAAAAATTACATCAACCGAGTGGCACAATTTGGTTGTACGTAACAAAGCAGCGGAAATCTGCGAACGCTTTTTATCCAAAGGCGATAAAATTTATGTTGAAGGGCGAATCAAATCGCGTCAATGGACTACCGAAGAAGGTATTACTAAATACACAACAGAAATTCAGGTGACTGAGTTTACATTTCTGAATGTGAAAAAAGATTTAGAAAGTCGCTCGGTTCCTAACCACGAACCTAGAAATGCAAGCTATGAAACACCTAGTTCGCATATTGAAAACGATATGCCTTTCTAAACTACTCCTTATTACTGTTTTGCATTAATAGGCAAAAATTAAACTGCAATTGCTTCTTGGATTATATTCTGCCCAATGCGAATATAATTTTGTTCCATCAAAACAAACCAAAAAGCAATTGCAGTTCTTTTTTATTTACCCTCTATTCTGTAAATGCCACACTGTATTTTCAACTTTCATTTCCCTTTATAAAATAATACGACTCGCATAGCGTTAACACCTTTGATAAAAAAAACAAATTGTCGCGTCGAAATGATACCTTTGTACTCGTATAATTCTAATCATCGGATGAATCAACTTACCTCTATTTTCGCTGCGCAAAATCGTTCGTATCGCTTCGGTTTTTTATGGGTAATCCTTTTATGTTTCACGACGAGTTGCAAAGAGGAAATCATTCCAAAACCACCTGGACATTTGCGTTTAGAATATCCAATGGCTGCGTATACCCCTTATAACGGCCCATGTCCTTTTTCATTTGCCCGAAACAAAGAAGCGCAAATCAAAGAAAAAGGCGACTGTACGTTTACGATTACGTATCCAAAAATGAAAGCTACGCTATTTCTTACGTACAAACCGATTCAAGGGAATTTAGAACAATTGTTGCGCGACACGCAAAAACTAACGTATAAACATGTAATCAAAGCCGACAATATATTGGAACAACCTTTCATGAACGCCAAAGACAAGGTGTATGGGATGTTTTATCGTGTGGGTGGGAACGCCGCTACCAATGCACAATTCTATGTAACCGATAGTACCCGCCATTTTTTAAGTGGCTCCATGTATTTTTATGCGCGCCCTAATTTTGACTCCATCATGCCTGCCGCCGATTACATTAAAAACGACATGCAATCCTTGATGGAATCGTTAAAATGGAAATAATTCATTACTATTGTAGTTGGTAAATGATATGATTTAAGACTCAAATAAAATTCATTATTTGCATTACAAGGTATGTGTATTCAAAATCTAAGTTTTGATCAAATCACATGCTCTTAATAAAAGTTGACCAAAAATTTACATAAATCACTTGAATTTTTGCTTCGGTAATCATATTTAAATTTTATTATTATGCGAGATATATTTGCAACACTAACACAATTGTTACCCCTTGCAATACTTCTTTTTTTGACCATTTGCATTGTCATCCTTTTTTTTAAAGTAAACAAGTACATAAATCTTAAAACTAAATACTACCAATCAAAACTAAATAAAAACAAGGATACACAATAACAGTTAAACTAAGTGTTTTTATTAACTAAGGCTCACTTTCTAAATCAATCCGCCCGTCACAATTATGAATATTTGACATCATTTGAATGGTTTAAAAAAGTTAATTATAAAAAAGCATACGTGCATTTGAAATAAAAAAAGGATTCCAACAGTACTGGAATCCTTGGGTTGAATATAATTAAGTAAGTTGTTAACTTTTTTTGGCCACTTTCATATCGGTGACTTTATACGTTTTGCCATCAGCGCAGGATTCGATAGCCGCTTTTAATTCAGAACCTGAAAGTTGATCGGCATCAAAATTTACAACTGCTTTTTTGGTTTCAAAATCGACTTTAGCCTCTTGTACACCAGGCATCTCTACGAGCTTCTCTTCTATCGTTTTAGCACACCCAATAGCACAAGTCATTCCATCAATTTGTAAAGAAGCTGTCTCTGGATTAACAGCAGGCGCTTTGGTAGAACTGGCAACATCTTTTCCGTTTGGAGCAGCAGCGGTCTCTTGTTTACAAGCGGTTAATGTTAAAACCATAGCCGCTAGAATACTGAATGCAGATGATATTTTCATGATTATTCCTTTGAATTGCAAACAAAAATAAATTTTTTTTTATACGAGCATTCATAAAATAATCCCAATTTTGCAAACCTTAACATCTTTGCTATGACCCAACAACAAGTAAAATGGTTATTCCTCATTATCCTCGCGCTTACTTGGGGAAGTTCATTTATTTTGATCAAAAGGGGATTGTTGGGCTTGACACCAATACAGCTGGGTGCCGCACGCATCGTGTTTTCTTCCCTTTTTTTACTCTTCATTGGCTTTCGGAGTTTAAAAGACATTCGCCATTATCAATGGAAGTATATAGCGCTAACTTCCTTATTTGGAACCTTTATTCCTGCTTTCCTTTTTGCCATTGCACAAACACAAATAAGTAGTGCTGTAAGCTCCATCCTGAATTCGTTGACGCCCCTAAATACTCTTATTTTGGGTGCACTTGCCTTCGGTCTAACTTTCAAACGCAGTCAGATTTTTGGTGTTGTCATCGGATTTTCAGGAACGCTCTTGCTCATTATAGACGGGGCACTTTCACACCCTAATCAAAATTATATGTATACCGTATTGGTGCTTATTGCCTCGCTTTGTTATGCGACCAATGTGAACTTCATCAAAAAACACCTATCCGATGTGAAACCATTAAGCATTACAACCGGTAACTTTTTGGTTATGCTATTCCCCGCATTAGCTATTCTTTTGAGCACCAATATTCAGGAAATAATTACGGTACCTGCTACCCAAGAAGCGTTGCTATACATTATGATTTTGGGAGTGATTGGAACAGGAATAGCGAATATTCTATTTTATAAACTAATTCAAATCTCTTCCCCTGTTTTTGCTACTTCGGTAACGTATTTAATTCCAGTGGTTGCCGTATGTTGGGGCATGGTTGATGGCGAAAAACTAACCGCTGTGCAGGGCATCGGGGCGCTTATCATACTAATTGGCGTTTACCTCTCGAGTAAAAAATAAAAAGGCTGCCCCGAAGAACAGCCTTTCTATAATGAAAACCTTTTTTCTTATTGAAAATCAGCGTCGGTCACTCCTTCGTTGATTTTTACCTCTGAAACTTTGATTTCTAAGTCACGTCCTCCTTGAGAAAGCACAATGATGTAAGGTACTTTAACCCCTTTTACATCTTTGTAATCCGACAATAAAATAGACGAGGTCATTTGCTGTCCATTACGCTCTTGAGTAGTTGTTGAACCTACACGTAATCCCGTTTTTACATCGTAGTAATAAATTGTTTTACCACTTTTCAACGCATAAGCCTCTACACCATTAAAAGGTTCGATCCCGTCTAAAACCACATCCGTTTTCTTAGCCAAGCCCAACTCTTCAAAAGTACCCGCCAATGCTTTTTTCTCTGCAAACTCTTCAGCGGTCATTTCTTTTTTCTGTCCTTGACCGGCAGAATATCCTGACTTATCGCCGATGACTTGTTTAGACAACTCCATCATTCCGGTAAGTTCTAATTTCATCAAGGAACGTCCTTTGCTGTCTTTTTTGGAAAGATAGGCCAACGGAGCAGGAGCCCCCTCAATTTCAGAAGTTCCATTCACCGCGATAGATTTTACCGCCATAACTGCTTTTTCGCCTCCAATGGCTGCCATGTATTTATCTAAAACCGTTTTCACAGTTACCCCAGCAGGGACTGGCATTTTCATTTTTGGCTTTTCAGTTGGGTTACCAAACTTATCAAAGAAGAACATTGGAATTTTCAACTTTTCCAAAGCTGGTACAACCTCAGCTGCTTTCCCTGTAATGATTATACGCAAGTTATCGGCCAATACGTATTTGTTCATCACACGCATCACATCTTCTGCCGTTACTGCCTCAATATTTTTGATGTAATTTTCATAAAAATCAGCAGGTAAACTCTCAGTTTCAATGTTTAAGGCATAGCGTGCAACAGTTTGCGGCTTTTCAACTTGCATTACGAAACGTCCGATATACCCGGCTTTCACATTGCGTAGTGCCTCATCGGTTACTTTTTCAGTGCGAATACGTTTGATTTCTTTCATGATCTCAACCACAGCACTATCGGTAACCGAATTACGAACTTGTGTATTTGCTTTGAATTTGCTCATCATATACTTATTTGACCCTATACTCGAACGGGCACCGTACGTCCAACCATGCGCTTCACGCAAATTCATATTCAAATAACTATTGAAATCACCTCCCAATACTTGATTCGCCACAATAACTGGGAAAAAGTCAGGGTCAGACAACTTCAAGTTTACGGTATTCACCACCGAAATCTCTGATTGTACTGCATTAGGCATGTCGACAAAATTGATTTGCGTGTACTGAACATTACTAGGTTGCGTATACGAAACCGCAGGCGCTGTAGCTTTGGTCCATGTACCAAATAATTTTTCGACTAACTTTTTGGTTTCTTTAAATTTCACATCCCCAATGATGACCAAATAGGCACGAGAAGGCACAAAATAAGTCACATAATTTTTCTTGATATCGTCTAAGGTTACATTTTTAATAGTTTCCTCCGACAAATATTCCCCTGCAGGATGATTTTTGCTGTAAACCAATACATTTTCAACGCGTCCAGCAACTGCGGGAACACTTTTTTCTTGTGTTTTTAATCCTTCGATTAATTTATCGCGTTCTTTTTCAAACTCTTCTTGTGTGAAATTGGGCATCAACGATCCTTCGGCCATCAATTCTAAAATGCGCTTTGAGTATTTGGATAAACCACTAGCATAAGCGCCACTTGAACTGAAACTAATATCGGCTCCTAAAAAATCAACTTCTTCGTTGAAGGCATCTTTTGGCGTTTTGGTTGAACCCATCCCCATCAAACTGCTGGTCAAATCGTCAACTCCTTTTTTATTCCCTTCTGCATAAGGAGCGTTGTCGATGGTCAAACTAAAAGAAACACGAGGTAATTTGTGATCTTCTACCACCATGACCTTTAATCCGTTGGGAAGTGTAAACGTCTCTGGTTTTTTGATGCTAATTTTAGGTGCCGGTCCAGGCTGTGGTTGGGGTCTGTCTTGTGCTTGCATAATGAATGTCAGAAACAAGCCTGATAAAAGTATAATAGATTTTCTCATGATGATTCAATTATTTAGCGTCTGCTTTGTCTTTGGCTGGAACATAATCCAGAATTAAACGCTGGTTGGGATTCAAATACTTTTTGGCAATGTCACGAATTTCTTCTCGGGTAATTGAGCGATACATTTCGATTTCAGTGTTGATTAAATTAACATCACCGTACAACATATAGTAAGATGCCAAGTTTTCAGCTACCCCTTCTACACTAGAATTGTTGTTTACGTAGTTGTTTTCAATCTTATTTTGCAATTTCTTGTAGTCGTTCTCTGAAATGAGTTCGTTTTGTAATTTCACAATTTCCTCATCCATTTCTTTTACCAACTGCGCCAAAGTAGTTTCGCCTTGTGGCATTCCATAAAGAATGTACATCCCATAATCTTCTTGGGAATAGTTGAAAGCTCCAATTTGTAACGCCATTTTTTTGTCATCGACAATTTTCTTGTACAATTTGGAACTGTTTCCATCACTTAAATAGGTTGAAATCATATCCAACACACGAGCATCACGTGATTTCATTGAAGGAGTTCTGTATGAAGCCACCACCATGGGTTTCTGAATGTTAGGATCTTCATAAGTAGCGCGGATTTCTTGTGTAATCGGTGCTTCTTCAAACTTCTGACGCTTCACTTCTTCACCTCGTGGAATTGGGCCGAAATACTTCTGAATCCAAGCTTTCGTTTGCGCAATATCAATTTGCCCAGCCACAACCAAAACGGCATTGTTTGGGGTATAAAACTTTTTGTTAAACGCTTGAAACTCTTCCAAAGTTGCCGCATCCAAATGCTCCATAGAACCAATGGTTGCCCAACGATACGGGTGTTTCACAAACATATTTTTCTTTACTTCGGCAATCAATTGCCCATAAGGCTGATTGTCTACGCGTAAACGCTTTTCTTCTTTAACCACTTCATTTTGAGTATCCACCCCAATTTGGTTAATCACCGGGTGCATCAATCGCTCAGATTCCATCCACAACCCCAATTCAAGGTTATTGGAAGGGAAAACTTCAAAATAATACGTACGGTCATCGGTCGTATTGGCATTGTTTGTACCGCCGTTACCTGTTACGATTTTAAACCATTCTCCTCGTTTAATGTTTTTAGTTCCTTCAAACAATAAGTGCTCAAAAAAGTGGGCAAAACCAGTACGATCTGGATTTTCGTCTTTGGCTCCTACGTGATACATTACCGAGGTAATCACTACAGGCGCCGAAGGGTCGTTGTGGAGAATGACATGCATTCCGTTGTCTAAGTCATACTCTTCAAAAGCAACTTTTTGAGCATGAGCTGTACCTCCAAGCATAAGCAATGAACTTAAAGCGATTAAAGATTTTTTCATAAGAATTCGTTGTTTGTTTTTTCGGGGTTGAACCCAGCGTTAAATCGAATGCCCATTTGTCACACAAACAGGCAAATTGTTACACAAAAATAGATTTTTTAATTGGGTTTCAGCATTTTTTTACATCTCGAGTAACGCCTTAATCTAATCCTTTGATTCTTAGGTCGAGTATTTTGAAAATTAGCTTGTTTCAATGAAATTAATTTGTATATTTGCAACCTTAAAATTTTTAACTAAACATTATTGTTATGTACGCAATCGTAGAGATAGCAGGGCAACAATTCAAAGTAAGCAAAGACCAGAAAGTTTTTGTTCACCGTTTAGCGAACGAAGAAGGTTCAAAAGTTTCTTTTGAAAAAGTTCTTTTATTAGACGACAACGGAACAATTACGATCGGCGCCCCAGCTATAGAAGGTGCTTCCGTAGAAGCCAAAGTTTTACAACACCTTAAAGGTGAAAAAGTAATCGTTTTCAAGAAAAAACGCAGAAAAGGGTACAAAAAGAAAAACGGTCACCGTCAATCTTTAACCCAAATCGTTATTGAAGGCATTGCTGCCACTGGTGCAAAAAAAGCGGTTAAAAAAGAAGCTGCTCCTGCTGTAGAAGCTACAGAAGAAGCGCCTAAAAAAGCAAAAGCGCCAAAAGCAGAAAAATCAGAGGATGCTGCACCAAAAGCACCGAAGAAAACCAAAAAAACTGAAGAATAATAACTTATAAAACCAAAACATCATGGCTCACAAGAAAGGTGTCGGTAGTTCCAAGAACGGAAGAGAATCAGAGTCGAAACGACTTGGTGTAAAAATCTATGGTGGTCAAGCGGCTATCGCAGGTAACATTATCGTTAGACAACGTGGTTCAAAACACAATCCAGGTGAAAACGTGTACATGGGCAAAGACCATACACTACACGCTAAGGTTGATGGAATTGTAAAATTCCAGAAAAAAGGAGATAACAAATCTTTTGTATCTGTTGAACCCTTCAAAGCATAATACTTCGTATTAAAACATAAATTAACCCGTTCCATTGGAGCGGGTTTTTTTATTGTACTCGATTCCCTTTGATTTCTAAAAAGGAAATTAGCCTTTAGTCGAAGAAAAAAAAACCACCTCGAAAGGTGGCTTTATTTTAATTGGGATCTTTCATTTTAAAGGATTCCATGAATTTTGTGGTATAATTTCCAGCCACATAATCCGGCTCATCCATTAACTGACGGTGAAAAGGTATGGTGGTTTTTATTCCTTCAATATAAAACTCATCCAACGCGCGCTTCATTTTGTTGATGGCCTCTTCACGGGTTTGTGCCGTGGTAATCAACTTCGCAATCATAGAGTCGTAGTTGGGTGGAATGGTGTAGCCCGCATAAACGTGGGTGTCTAAACGAACTCCGTGTCCTCCCGGCGCATGCAACACAGTAATTTTTCCTGGCGAGGGACGGAAATCATTGTACGGGTCTTCCGCATTGATACGACACTCGATGGAATGCAATTGTGGCAAATAATTTTTACCCGAAATCGGCACCCCTGCCGCTACCAATATTTGTTCGCGAATTAAATCGTAATCAATTACTTGCTCAGTGATAGGGTGTTCTACCTGAATACGGGTATTCATTTCCATAAAGTAGAAATTGCGGTGTTTATCTACCAAAAACTCTACCGTTCCAGCACCTTCATATTGAATAAACTCAGCTGCTTTCACGGCAGCATCCCCCATCCGTTGACGCAAATCATCGGTCATAAATGGAGAGGGAGTTTCTTCGGTTAACTTCTGGTGGCGACGTTGCACCGAACAATCACGTTCAGATAAGTGACATGCTTTTCCATAGGAATCCCCTACCACTTGAATTTCAATATGACGGGGCTCTTCAATCAATTTTTCCATATACATCCCATCGTTTCCGAAGGCCGCAGCAGCTTCTAATCGGGCACTTTCCCAAGCTTTATCGAGCTCTTCTTCTTTCCAAATGGCACGCATTCCTTTTCCTCCACCCCCAGCAGTAGCTTTCATCATCACGGGATACCCAATTTCTTTGGCTACTTTTTTGGCTTGTTCTAGGGACTCTAAAATTCCATCAGAACCTGGTACACAAGGAACTCCCGCCGCTTTCATGGTAGCTTTGGCGGTGGCTTTGTCTCCCATTTTCTCAATCATTTCAGGGGAAGCACCAATAAATTTGATGCCGTGTTCCTGACAAATTTTGGAGAATTTGGCGTTTTCTGAAAGGAAACCATATCCTGGGTGAATCGCATCTGCATTGGTAATTTCAGCAGCTGCGATAATGTTGGACATTTTCAAATACGATAAGTTACTCGGCGCAGGTCCGATACAAACCGCTTCATCGGCAAATTTTACGTGTAAACTTTCAGCATCCGCAGTAGAATACACTGCAACGGTTTTTATCCCCATCTCACGACAGGTGCGAATCACACGCAAAGCGATTTCGCCTCTATTGGCGATTAATATTTTCTTGAACATCCTGTTTCAATTTAAATTAAACCTAGACTTCCAACACAGAAAAAAAGTCCTTATCCTGTGGAAGTCGCTACAAATTAAGACGGATCGACCAAGAATAGCGGTTGATCAAATTCAACGGGAGACATATCGTCTACTAATATTTTGACGATTTTACCCGATACTTCCGATTCAATTTCATTGAACAATTTCATGGCTTCTACCACACACAATACATCCCCTTTACCGATTGATGAACCTACTTCAACAAACGGAGATTTGTCGGGCGCGGGTTTGCGGTAAAAAGTACCAATCATGGGCGACTTGATGGTGATATATTTTGCATCGTCAGCGGCAGGTGCGGCAGGTGTAGCTGGAGCTGCTGGAGCTGCTGGAGCAGGAGCCGCTACTTGCGAAATCACAGGAGCCACCGGTGCGGATTGTACATACGTAATATCAGGAGTATTTCCTTCCAAAGTGGTGCGGATGGTAATTTTTACATCGCCAGTCTCCAATTTTACCTCAGCAACACCCGAGTTGGATACGAATTTGATCAGATTTTGAATCTCTTTTAAATCCATAGTTCTTTCGTTTTAGTTATCGTTTATTGTTTGTTATACGCCCATTTTAAGTAAATGGCTCCCCAAGTGAACCCACCCCCAAATGCAGCAAAAATTAGATTATCACCTTTTTTTAATTGATTTTCAAAATCACTCAACAACAAGGGTAAGGTAGCCGAAGTTGTATTTCCATAGCGTTGAATATTGATCAATACTTTGGATTCATCCAATCCCATGCGTTGTGCCGTTGCATCAATAATACGGCGGTTGGCTTGATGGGCTACCAACCAATTAATATCATCATGGGTTAAGTTATTGCGTTGCATGATTTTTTCACTCACATCGGCCATTCCTGAAACGGCGTATTTGAAAACTGTTTTCCCATCTTGAAAAACAAAATGCTGTCCGTTTTCCACGGTATCTTTAGAGGCTGGAAGTATCGAACCTCCGGCGTCAATCTTTAAATACTCTCGACCGATTCCATCCGAGCGCAAGAACTCATCTTGTAATCCTAAGCCTTCTGAATTGGGTTCAAATAAAACGGCACCAGCTCCATCACCAAAAATGATACACGTAGCTCGATCAGTATAGTCGATGATGGATGACATTTTATCGGCTCCAATTAACAACACTTTTTTATAACGCCCCGATTGAATGTAAGCGGCAGCCGTTGACATTCCATACAAAAAACTAGAACATGCAGCAGACAAGTCAAACGCAAAAGCATTAACCGCACCAATTTGTGAAGCTACATATACTCCGGTTGAAGCAACGGGCATATCGGGTGTAGCCGTGGCCATGATAATTAAATCAATTTCTAAGGGGTCGATATTATTCTTTTCTAGAAGATTTTGAGCCGCTTTGATCGCTAAAAAAGAAGTGCCTTTTCCCGATTCTTTTAACAAACGGCGCTCTTTGATTCCGGTGCGGGTAGTAATCCATTCATCATTGGTATCTACCATTTGCTCCAGTACTTCATTGGACAAAACAAAATCAGGGACATAAGCGCCTACGGCTGTAATAGCGGCTGTAATTGTACTCATAGTTTGGTTTAATAGCGCTCTGAAAAGCATGTCGTTTCAGAGGGTGGAAATTACAAAAAATAATTGAGTTATACTTTTTAAGGTGTAAAAAACAAAAAACTCCCACATAGTGAGAGTTTGAGGGATTTTTTACCGTATATATTAAGCCTCAGCTACTGATTTATCAATAACTACTTGACCTCTGTAATACATTTTACCTTCATGCCAGTACGCTCTGTGATACAAGTGAGCCTCACCAGTTACAGGGCAAGTAGCGATAGTCGCAGCAGTAGCCTTGTAGTGCGTTCTTCTTTTGTCTCTTCTTGACGCAGATTGTCTTCTCTTAGGATGTGCCATTTTTTATATTATTTATCCGTTAATAGTTGTTTTAATTTATCCCAACGGGGATCTATATTTTCTTCTTTTGGTGTTGTTTCTTGGGTTTTCACCGAAGTAACAGACAGTTTTTCTAGGGCTTCGTTTTTGAGTGATCCGTCTTTTACGCCGGGATGTACCCTTTTTTGGGGAACCGACAACACAATCAACTCATAAACATATTGCGTAATATCTATTTGGTGTTCACCGTGGGGTAAAATGAGAAGCTCCTCATTTTCATTGTTAAATTCGTCTCCAAACTTAACCACCACTTTGATGGCACCTTTAACGGGTAAATCGAATTGCTCACCTGTGACATCGCAAGGAACAAAAACAGTTCCTTTGTGTTTGAGTGACAATTCCATAAAGGTTGATTTTTTGTCTAAAACCACTTTTACGTCTACCGCACAATTTTCAAAATCGCAATACGCATACGACTCAAAGAACTTTTGGCTAATTTGATAGTCAAATTGGTGTTTTCCCAATTTTAATCCTGTAAAAGGAATTAAAAATTCATTTGTAACTTTCATCGTTTCACCAATTTGCCTAACTGCAAGCCTCAACTTTGGGAGTGCAAAGATATAAATTTATATCAAATTCAAAAGCCTTAATGCCCTTTTTTTGATTCCAACTGTTTTTCTTTGATTTTTAAGGGATTCTTTGACCATTCTTTGTATTCATGGCGTGCCTTATAATTATCAAGAGCAAGGTAGACTGCTTCTTTGAAAGAAGTGGCATCCGCTTGATTTTTCCCCGCAATTTCAAATGCGGTTCCATGGTCGGGGGAGGTGCGAATTTTGTGCAAGCCCGCTGTATAATTTACTCCCGATCCAAAAGAAAGCGTTTTAAACGGAATTAATCCTTGGTCGTGATAAGAGGCGATAACGGCATCAAATTTTTCATGCTGTCCCGAACCAAAGAATCCGTCGGCTGAATAGGGTCCAAACACCAAAATACCTTGATCAAACAATTTTTGTATTTCGGGCTTTAAAATTTCTTGATCTTCTTTGCCAATAACGCCATTGTCGCCAGCATGGGGATTCAATCCAAGAACCGCGATTTTAGGACGATTGATTCGAAAATCTTGTTTCAACGTTTCATATACCGTTCGGATTTTTTGTTGTACCCGCTCACGCGTTAAGTGCTTCGAAACCTCATTAACAGGAACATGATCGGTCAATAAACCTACTCGCAATCGGTCGTGAACCATCAACATTAAGGCATTGCCTTCTAATTGTTGGTCGAGATAGTCGGTGTGTCCCGGAAATGAAAAATCCTCTGATTGAATCGAATACTTATTAATAGGCGCCGTCACCAAGGCATCTATAGCGTCGTTTTTTAACGCTTCCGTAGCAGCGACAAACGATTTAATAGCATAACTTCCTACTTGATCGTTCAATTGTCCAAACTGAATATCCACCGATTCCTTCCACACATTAAGCACATTCACTTTTCCAACAATCAATTGATCCAAACGATCAATACCATGAAGCGGCAATTCCGATTGCATGCTTTTTTTAATAAAAGAAATCACTTTTACATTGGCAAACAATACGGGCGTACACAACTCCAGCATACGTGTATCCTCAAAGGTTTTTAAAATCACTTCACAACCTATCCCGTTAAGATCTCCAACAGCAATTCCTACTATAATATTCTCCGCTTTTTTCATGGGTAAATGAAGTCGATTTAAATGCGTACTTTTGAAGGGCAAATTTAGAAAATAAAAACGACAAATGTTTACAGGCATTATAGAAACCCTAGGAACCATAACCGCACTCGTTAAAGAGCAAGAAAACCTGCATATTACCGTAGCTTCCGAACTCACCTCGGAACTAAAAATTGACCAAAGTGTAGCCCACAACGGGGTATGTTTAACCGTCGTTGCTATAGAAGATCACCAATATACCGTAACAGCCATTAAAGAAACGCTGCTGAAAACCAATGTAGGGCAATGGAATGTTGGGGATAAATTGAACTTAGAACGTGCCATGAAATTGGGCGATCGTTTGGACGGACATATTGTGCAGGGACATGTAGATCAAATAGGAACTTGTGTTGCCATTCGCGAAGCCGAAGGTAGTTGGTATTTTACGTTTGAATATGACGCACAAACCAACAATGTTACCATCGAAAAAGGATCGATTACGGTAAACGGCACCAGTTTGACCGTTGTAGATTCGCAAAAAAATGCTTTTAGTGTAGCCATCATCCCTTACACGTATGAACATACGAATTTTCATACCTTTGCTATAGGCACTCCTGTCAATTTGGAGTTTGATGTGATTGGAAAATATGTAGCTCGACTCTACGAAATCGGAAAATAATCCGAAATAGTACTAGAATAAAAAAAGAAAAGCTTCAGGAATTATCTTGAAGCTTTTTTATATCGGGTTAACTTGTATCCTACATAAACCATAGACGAAAGGGCCAAAAAAACCAAACCTTCATCCACAGGAAGCCCTGGAGGTGGAGGTGGAATTGGGGCCGGCGGATTTGGTGCTGCAAAGGTCATAGGACCACACAAAATCGCTAGAGTGATTAAAATTACTTTCGTTGGGTCGATTTTCATAGGGCGTAAAAGTATAAAAAAAAACGCTTTGTCAAAATTTTTTACTTCATATTTTGAGCGAGTTGCAAAACATTTCACAATATCGTAACCTTTCTATCGCTTCATTGGTATTAACGAAAAAAAAAGTGTTTTGGTTTCTCTTCCACAAAAAAATGAAAAGATAGACTGCCACAAAAAATATCGACAACGAAAAGATAAAATGGGTCAAACACCAAAAAACGCAAACAACTATTCCATAATTATGTCAGGAAATCTATAAATTCGAGCGTACTCGTGAAATACCACATCCCTATCGTTTGATATCCACAAAGCGAAAACAAGGTGTCGACTTCTCCAAACAACTTAAATAACAGGAAAGAAAAACTAATTTGCTTTGCCCAATTCATGCTGCTCGAGGTAATTCCGAGACTTCAAAGCTCGACCAAAACGCCATAAAAAAAGCCTTGCATACTTTAGCAAGGCTTTAACGTGGTCCCACTTGGGCTCGAACCAAGGACCACCTGATTATGAGTCAGGTGCTCTAACCAACTGAGCTATAGGACCTATAAACTGATTACTAGCTAGCACATAAAAATAGTATCTACCGTCAAGCTTTCAGCGATGCAATATTACTATTAATTCTAGTTTCTTGCAATACTTTTTTGGAGTTACGATTCCCCTGCGTCTTGACACAACTCGATCAAAACACCATTGGTCGATTTGGGATGAAGAAAAACCACTAATTTATTATCGGCACCGCGCTTGGGCTGCTCGTTGAGCAATACAAATCCAGCAGCAGTTAACCGTTTCATTTCGGCTTCTATATCGGCCACATCAAAAGCAATATGATGAATTCCCTCTCCTTTTTTCTCGATAAACTTAGCTATAGGACTGTCGGAGCGGGTCGCTTCTAAGAGTTCAATTTTGTTGGGACCGTTCTTGAAAAAAGAAGTTTTTACGCCTTCACTACTGACTTCCTCCTCTTTATAACAAGGTACGCCCAGCAAGGCTTCAAAAAGTGGGTTGGAAGCTTCGAGTGATTTTACAGCAATTCCGATGTGTTCTATTTTTTGCATTTTTATTTCTTTCCTACAAAGATATTAAAACGCTAAAAGGTAGCCGTATTTTTGTCGTAGAAGTCAGAAAGCAAATTCCGATTAATATTGTATTTTTGTCGCATGGAATCGAATAGACAGAAAAAAATAGGAAGCGTATTGCAAAAAGACTTGGTCGATATTTTGCAAGGCGAAGTTCGTAAAAATGGTATCGCCAATTTGATTATATCGGTTTCCAAAGTCAATGTTACCACGGACTTGTCAATTGCAAAAGTTTTTCTTAGCATTTTTCCCGCCGAAAAAGGCCCTGAAATTCTGGAGGCAATTCGTTCCAACACTCCTTTGATTAAACACGATTTATCACAACGGGTAAAGTTGCAATTGCGCAAAGTGCCCAACTTGCTTTTTTACATCGATGACTCCTTGGAATACATCGAAAAAATTGACCGCGCTCTAGCGGGTGAGGAAAATCCTATTGAAAACCGCGACCTTTTAGCCAAACGCAAAAAATCGTAAGTGAACCTTTCGCTCTACATCGCCCGTCGGTATTTGTTTTCACGCAGTAAAAACACCGCCATCAATATCATTACGGGTATTGCTTCCTTAAGTGTGATCGTGGGCGCGATGGCCTTGTTTGTGGTGCTATCTGTTTTTAGTGGCCTACGCACTTTTAGCCTTTCGTTTTCGAATGATTTGGATCCTGATCTAAAAGTCTTTCCGAAATCGGGCACTCATTTTACCTTCACGCCAGCGCAAGCTCAAAAAATAAAAACCATTGAAGGTGTAGCGCATTTTAGCCAGGTTGTCGAAAAACGCGTGATGTTTTTATTTGATGGGAAAACACAATTTTCTTTTCTCAAAGGCGTCGATGCACAATTTGGCCGCGTTTCAAAAACACCCGAAAAATTATTTAACGGGCAGTGGCTCGAACCCAATACCTATCAAGTGGTGATTGGATATGGACTCTCGGAAAAACTCTCGCTAGGACTCCTCGATTACCAAAATGCCTTTGAAGTATATGCGCCCAAACCCGGTCGTGGCGATTTGGGATTAAATCCCGAGGACTCCTTTATTATAGAACGTATTTATCCGGTTGGGATTTATGCCATTAATGAAGAAATGGACAACCGTTATGTGTTTGCCGACTTACAGTTGGCACAGGCTGTGGTGCAATTAAAACCTCATGAAATTACCAACCTCGAAATTCGACTGCAACCCAACGCCTCGGAAGCACAAGTAATTGCTGCACTCGAAAAATATATTCCAAGCACTACGGTCAAAAACCGGGCACAACTCAATGAAACATTATACAAAATGTTGAACTCGGAGAATGTTGCGGTGTACCTAATCTTTACCCTTGTCATCATCATGGCGCTTTTTAGTTTGGCAGGCGCCTTAATCATGATGATTTTGGACAAGAAAAACAATTTAAAAACCTTGTTCAGTTTGGGCGTAACCCTACCTCAATTGCGAAGAATTTTCTTTTTACAAGGAACACTTTTGAGTATTTTCGGGGGAATGGTGGGCCTCATCCTCGGATCGGTATTGGTGGTGATGCAACAGCACTACCAACTCATTATGATTACCGAAACCTTGGCCTATCCCATCGAATTTCACTGGGAAAATTTGGCTTTAGTATGGCTTACTGTTATCGTTTTGGGAATGATTTCGAGTGGTATTGCCAGCAGTCGCGTTTCCGAGAAAATGTTGGATTAAAATACTACGCCAGAAAACGACTCAATAATCTCTTCAAAAACCCCAAGTAAGGCTTCGCGATCATCGGTGGTGACTAAGCGATTTTTGTATTCTTTAAAATTGGGAATGCCTTTGAAATAATTGGTATAATGACGGCGCATTTCTACAATACCCAAGCGTTCTCCTTTCCATTCCATGGACCAAAGCAGGTGGTTACGTGCGGCTTCTACCCGATCAACTAGTGTGGGAACCGGCAGGTGTTGCCCGGTTTGAAAAAAATGTTTGATTTCGTTAAAAATCCAAGGATAGCCAATAGCAGCACGACCAATCATGATACCGTCCAATCCAAATTTGTTTTTATATTCTAAAGCTTTCTCGGGAGAATCAATATCGCCATTTCCGAATATCGGAATATGAATACGCGGGTTGTTTTTGACCCGTGCGATGTGTGTCCAGTCGGAATGACCCTTGTACATTTGGGCGCGTGTGCGTCCGTGAATGGTCAAGGCTTGAATGCCAACATCCTGCAACCGTTCGGCCACCTCATCGATGTTGATCGAACTCTCATCCCAACCCAAACGGGTTTTGACGGTTACGGGTAAATGGGTGCTTTTGACGACCGCTTTGGTTAACCGCACCATCAAATCGACATCCTTTAATACCCCAGCGCCGGCACCTTTGCAGACAACTTTTTTCACAGGACAACCAAAATTGATGTCCAATAAATCGGGCTCCACGGCTTCAACAATTTTGGCACTCATGGCCATGGCCTCTTCATCGCCTCCAAAAATTTGAATCCCTACCGGACGCTCGTAATCAAAAATATCCAGTTTCATCCGACTCTTGATGGCATCACGAATTAAGCCTTCTGAGGAAATAAACTCCGAATACATCAAATCGGCGCCGTGCATTTTACACAAGCGACGAAATGGCGGGTCACTCACATCTTCCATAGGAGCGAGTAACAACGGGAAATCCGGGAGTTCGATAGGACCAATTTTGGGCATACAGCTGTTTTTTCTGAGTGCAAAAATAGTACTATTAGGGAATTAATCTTATGAAAACCAAAGGAAAAGCAATTATTCCTAGTGCTAAACATTTGTTAATCAATCATAAAGATGGAAAAATACACAAAAACAAACGCTTCTATTCCCGAGTGAGGCCCACAAAATTGTAAACTTTAAACTATATTTGCACGATGTTGCGCTAGGGATTGAAGCAAAGTACCCCGCCGTAGCCGTGAGGCAGGCGTGTACTGCGGAAAGCCCGGTGAGGAGGAACGACGAGAGCGCCCCTACTTATTATTATTTTAAATTTTGAATTGTAAATTTTAAAAATTAGCGCCAAAAAAGGACTATTGACGATGAAGAACATTCGGAATTTTTGCATTATTGCTCACATTGACCACGGAAAAAGTACGCTGGCCGATCGCTTATTGGACTCGACGCAAACGGTAACGGCACGCGAGGCGCAGGCGCAGCTTTTGGACAATATGGATTTGGAGCGGGAACGCGGGATTACTATTAAGAGTCACGCGATCCAGATGGAGTATACCTATAAAGGAGAAAAATACATTTTGAATTTGATCGACACGCCCGGTCACGTGGACTTCTCGTATGAGGTTTCGCGTTCGATTGCGGCTTGTGAAGGCGCGCTATTGATTGTAGATGCGGCACAAAGCATTCAGGCACAGACGATTTCAAACCTGTATTTGGCCTTGGAAAACGACCTTGAAATTATTCCTGTACTCAATAAAGTAGACTTACCCAGTGCCAATCCTGAAGAAGTGAGCGATGACATTGTGGACTTGCTCGGCTGTAAATTGGAGGATATCATCCATGCCTCTGGAAAAACAGGCTTTGGCGTCGATAAAATTTTGGAAGCCATTGTCGAGCGCATTCCGGCGCCCAAGGGTGACAAAGACGAACCGTTGCAAGCCTTGATTTTTGACTCGGTATACAATCCGTTTCGTGGGATCGAAGTTATTTTCCGAGTGAAAAACGGCGAAATCCGCAAAGGGCAGAAAATCAAATTCATGTCGACGGGCAACGAATATTATGCCGATGAAGTGGGTACTTTAAAATTGAACCAAGTTCCCAAAGACGTAATTGGATGCGGCGACGTAGGCTATTTGATTTCGGGAATTAAAGAAGCGAAAGACGTGAAAGTGGGCGACACGATTACCGACGCCAAAACGCCAACTACGCAAATGATTCAAGGATTTGAAGATGTAAAACCGATGGTTTTTGCGGGAATTTATCCAGTGGACACCGAGGATTACGAGGATTTGCGGGCTTCCATGGAAAAATTGCAGTTGAACGATGCCTCGCTGGTGTTTGCCCCCGAGAGTTCGGCCGCTTTGGGCTTCGGTTTCCGTTGCGGTTTCTTGGGTATGCTACACTTAGAAATCATCCAGGAACGTTTGGAACGCGAATTCAACATGACGGTGATTACCACGGTACCCAACGTATCGTATTTGGCCTATACCAAAAAAGAGCCCGAAACGCCGATTATTGTGAACAACCCGTCGGACTTGCCCGAGCCGTCAAAATTGGACCGTGTAGAAGAACCCTATATCAAAGCAACGATCATCACCAAGTCGGATTTCGTAGGCAACGTGATGAGTTTGTGTATTGAAAAACGCGGCATTATTACGAATCAAACCTATTTGACTACCGAGCGTGTGGAATTGAATTTCGACATGCCGCTGGCGGAGATTGTATTTGACTTTTACGACCGCTTGAAAACGGTTTCCAAAGGATATGCGTCGTTTGACTACCACCCGATTGGGATGCGTACGTCGAAGTTGGTGCGACTGGATGTACTGTTGAATGCCAATTCTGTCGATGCCTTGTCGGCCTTGATTCACGAAGATAATGCCTACCATATTGGGAAGAAAATGTGCGAGAAATTGCGCGAATTGATCCCAAGACAACAATTTGACATTCCAATTCAAGCCGCGATTGGCGCAAAAATCATCGCCCGTGAAACCATCAAAGCCTTGCGTAAAGACGTTACGGCCAAATGTTACGGTGGAGATATTTCGCGTAAACGTAAATTGTTGGAAAAACAAAAAGCCGGTAAAAAACGTATGCGCCAGGTAGGGAATGTCGAAATTCCACAGTCGGCGTTTATGGCGGTGTTGAAGTTGAACGACTAATGTTCAACTATTCTAAATTTTAAATTATAAATGAAGTTCGGTTTTCGCCGGACTTTTTTTATGGGCAGCAACGAGCCCGTGCGCAAAAGGTCGCTTCCTCCCGCTCTCCGCTATATCTCTGGCGCTCCTTTACCAAGGAAGCACCAGAGGATGCCGCTGCGATCGGGGCTGTATACATGAGTCGTTTTCACAACGCGTTATCCCTGTGATTTCAACTTGGAAATCGAACGGGCTTATCGTACCTTTACCCCCTAAATTGGTACGAATCATGCTGGAAGACAAATCCCCACAACGAACTCCCTTATCGCAATTTGGCGAATTTGGTTTAATCGCTCACTTGACACAAAATATTGAGGTTAGCCAGCCTTCGACGCGCAAAGGAATTGGCGATGATGCCGCGGTTTTACGTTTTGAAAACACCCAAACTGTAGTGACTACCGATTTACTTGTGGAGGGTGTTCATTTTGATTTGTCGTACATGCCGTTGAAACATTTGGGCTATAAAGCGGTGGTCGTCAATTTGTCGGATGTGTGTGCGATGAACGCGACGCCAACCCAAATTACAGTATCCCTTGCCGTTTCCAATCGGTTTCCTGTGGAAGCGTTGGAGGAATTGTACGAGGGAATTCGCTTGGCGGCCAAAACCTACAACGTTGACATTATTGGCGGCGATACTACCTCATCGCAAAAAGGGTTGATTCTTTCGATTACAGCCTTGGGGGTAGCGCAAGAGCATGAGTTGGTGTACCGCAGCGGTGCTCAAGAAAACGACTTGATTGTGGTAACGGGCGACTTGGGTGCAGCCTATTTAGGGTTGCAAGTCCTAGAACGTGAGAAGCAAGTTTTTCAAGTGAATCCCAACAACCAACCCGACTTAGACAACTATACGTATTTGATTGAACGGCAGTTAAAACCCGAAGCGCGCACCGATATCAAGGGCTTGTTGGCGCAATTGGAGGTGCAACCCACTTCGATGATTGACATTTCGGACGGACTTTCGTCGGAACTCATTCATTTGTGTAAAAACAGCGGAACGGGATGTAATTTATTTGAAGATAAATTGCCGCTTGACCCGCAGTTTATTAGCACTTGTGAGGAATTTAATATCGACAGCACAACCTTGGCCATCAACGGCGGTGAAGATTATGAGTTGTTATTTACGATCAACCTCGCTGATTTTGATAAAATCAAAGGGAATCCGAACTTAACGGTCATCGGACACATGACTGCCGCGCAGGAAGGCATGCATTTGGTGACCCGAGCCCAGACCAAAATTGCGTTGAAAGCCCGGGGTTGGAATGCCCTTGACGAGACCAAAACTCTAGAGTAACATGCCGCGGTCTTTGGCGATGGCTACTAAGGTTTCATCGTCACTTCCCGCAATATTGAGTAATTCTTTCATGTTCTCTTTGCGGGTTTTCACCGAGCTGGATGAGATAGAGATGTATAACGGAATGTCGTCGTAGTTGATGCCTTTGCTGAGATAATGCAGAATTTGGCGGTCAATGACATCGACATATACTTTTTCTTTTTGTTGATTGTTTAGGAATTTAATCACCGAATCGCTGTAATACGTTTCCCCTTTCAAAATGGTGGTCAAAGCCAAAATCATATTGTCAAAGGTAAGGTCGTTTTTGATGACCAGCCCTAAGGGATTGATTTCATCGATAATGGATTGTACCTTAAGGGATTCTGAATGCATGGTGAGCAACGCCACTTTGCACTGGGGCATTTCGGCATTTAATAGTTTGGCCAAATCTTCTCCGGTATGGATATTTTTCTCTTCATATTCGGGCATACTTACATCGAGAAACGCAATATCATAGGGTTCATTGGCTTGCATAATAATGTCGTAGCCTGAGCGGCAATCGGTGGCTTCAAAAAACTGAAACGTTATTGATTTATCGGGAAAAAGATTAATCACATTTTTATATCCTTGAATGATAAAAGGGTGATCGTCTACGATAAGAATATTGACTTTTTGGGACATCTGTGCGGGAAATTGGGGTTAATTTTTAATACTTTTATGTTCAAGAGGCACGGTAATACTGATGCGGGTTCCTTTTCCGGGTGCCGATTTAATTTCAATAATTCCGTTACTTTCATGGGTTCGTGTCACTATATTTTTCAGTCCGATGCCTTTACTTTTTTTATCGACTTCAAATCCATCACCGTCGTCGGTAATGTTGAGCACTAAATTACCTTTTTTATCTTTACGAAATTCAACCTTAATGGTTTTGGCATTGGCGTATTTGTTGATGTTTTGCAAACTCTCTTGCAAAATCCGGTAGAGGTTGATTTTGGTGGTGTTGTTGAGTTGATCCCAATCGATGTTTTCTCCGATGACGGCATTGAGTTTCGCCGGATTGATTTTGGCTTGTTCGTCGAGAAGGTTGTTGACGATGGCGACAAAGTTATTGACGAGTACATATTTTTCTCGGCTCAGCTCATGGGAGATTTCCCGTAGGTCTTGTTCGATATTCTTGAGTTCTTCAAGGCAGCGAATGCGTTCATGAATAGCATCTTCATCGTTGCGGTGATTGAGGCCGTCGAGGTTAAGGCGCAATCCAAAGAGGCGTCCGAGTACCCCGTCGTGGAGTTCTTTGGCGATGCGGTTTTTCTCGAGCACACGTCCTTCTTCAAGTTTGTTTTGCTGCGAAATAATCAAGCGGTAAATATCTTCATTGGCGCGTTGTTGTGCTTGCCGCAGCAATAACTCACGACTCTTCGCCCGTTGCGCCCGCATAAAAAACAACAGTCCGCCAACGGCAATCGTTCCTATAAAATAGTTGAGGATATTTCGGTTTTTTTTCTCGAGGGAGTCTTTTTGTTGGAGGATTTCGTCGGTTTCGAGTTCGATGCGGGCAAAGCGGTCTTTAGAAGTTCTTTCAACCATCTGAAGACTATCATTTAATCGTATATAATAATCTGAATAATTTAAGCTCTTATTTTTATTTACATTTGAAGCTTGCCTATACGCAGCGATTTTGTAAAGAGGTATATTTAATTTGTTAGCAAATGAAATTGCTTTATCAGAGTAATGGATTGCATTAACAGTATCTTTTACATATGCAAAATATTCAGATAAATGAATATTTACAACAGTAATTGTATTGAGATCTTCTAATGCATTCTTTTTTTCCAAAGATTTAAAAAAAAGTTGTGGCAAATCTGACAACTGATTTGATTTCAATTTAGAATAAGCTAAATTATCTATTATAATTGAATAAAGTCTTGGATTCTCGTTAATAACATTTTCATTTTTAAGAGCTAGTTTGTAATAATAAATAGATTTTTTATAATCTTTTAATTCATTATATAACAAACCTAAATTATTTAAACAGTTAGACTCTTGGTGCTCTTGATTATTTAATTTCCCTTGCTTTATAATTTTTAATGCTTGATTGTAATAAAATATCGCTCTACTATATTCTTTTAATTCAACAGAAACTGACCCTAGTGTATTTAAAGTTGCATATATTTTTTGATAATCGTCAGAGTTTTTAAAAAGATTGTAAGCCTTTCTTAAAGAAAGATCTGATCCTAAAAAATCGTTAATTTCTAATTGAACTATTCCTTTCTTAAGTAATATAACTGCGCTGTTTTTTTTATCTTTAAGCTTATTAAATATTTTTTCTGACCTCGTATAGTAATAAAATGTACTATCTAAACTTTTAAAATTGTAATGATAGTTTCCAATATATCTGTATGCTAGGCCAGCATGTAAACTATCTTCATATTTTAATGAATGAAATAATAATTTTTGAGATGTGGTTTTATATTTTTCCCAATCATTTAGCTCAAAATATATATTTATTAAATCATTTAAATTCTTTAAATCTGATTTTCTAACTTCTCTTATTAATAATTTTACAGCACTATCATTGAGTTTCAACCTGTCTTTAAAACTTAAACTTGAATCATTTAATTTTTTATGCAATTCTTCGAACTCATTAAGATGATTTTTTTGAGCGTTAACTTTTATTTCCTTATTATCACAAGATAAAAGAAAGAAGAAATTAATAAAAAATATGATAGATAAGATTTTTTTCAAAAATCGATTTTTTACAAAAATAAAAAAACCAGCATAAAATGCTGGTTTTTAATTGTAATTTATATTTCATTAACTTCCAGTACCAACAGTACCACGGCCGCCTATATTGTAACTTCCAGTACCAACAGTACCACGACCACCTATTTCATAACTTCCAGTACCAACAGTACCGCGACCGCCTATATTGTAACTTCCAGTACCAACAGTACCACGACCACCTATTTCATAACTTCCAGTACCAACAGTACCGCGACCGCCTATTTCACTAGGTGAATTAAAAGAAGTTAAAACCAACATCATCGTAAATAATGCCGAAATAATTGCTGACTTTTTCATAATCGTATGCTTTAATAGTTTTTGTTAGACTTTTTTTCGTAAAGCCAATACATTTGGGGCTTTCACGATGTAAAATTACTAGAGCACAATGAGGTAATTGATAGCCTCACGCCTGTATATAGTGAATGATGGCTGTTTGTGAGTGAATGTAGGTCAAATTTGGGTGAATGAACGATTTTTAAAATACAGGATAAAACAAGGATGTTTTTTAACTTAAATTGTTGATTATTAACTGTTTAAATTATATTGGCAGTGTAATTTGCAAGGTTGTGCCTTCGGCAGGGGTTGAATAAACTTCAATTTTTGCGGCCATCATTTGAGCGCGTTCTTCCAGATTTTTTAAGCCTATGCCCTTTATTGTTTTTACGGCTTCCATGCCCTTCCCGTTGTCGGAAATTCGGAATCGTAAATGATGGGTGTCATGAATAAATTGAATCGATATTCGGGTCGCTTTGGCATGTTTGGTGATGTTGAGTAAGGCCTCTTGTACGATGCGCAAACAATTAATTTTGGTTTCATTGGGCAACTGTTCCCAATCCCATTGGGAAACGGTAAACTCTACTTCTTGATCGTATACCTCATGATGGATATCGATCAACTCTTGAATCATGGATAGTAAAGAAATGGTCGCCGATTGGCTTTCGTTGGTAAGGTTATGGGTTAATAAACGTAATTCGTTTTCCACCTGTTGTATATGATCGATACCTTCCATGGCTTCGTGCAGCGTTTGCTTGTCTTGCTTGAAATGCAATTTAAAAAGCTGGTACCGGGTACTCGCCAAGCGGTTGAGCACATTATCGTGAATTTCCATGGCTATGCTTCGCTGCAGATGCTTACGGGTTTGGGCTTCGATTTCTTGATTTTTGACCAATAACTCTTCAATACGCGCATTACTTTTTTGATTTTTTTTGCTTATTTCGCTTCGTAGCTTTGATAACCGTTTATAGTAAAAGATAAAAATTACAATTGAGATCAATAGTATAATTAAAATCCAAATTATGACTAACTGCCTATCTCTCTCAGCCTTTAATTTTGCTTTTTCAAGATTATTTGTGTCTAAAAGAATTTTAGAGAAGGTTGCCCTTTTCGAATTAAACAAAAGATCGTTAATTGAATCATATTTTTGAAAATATATTGAAGCATTCTTTGAGTCTACTTTAGATAATAGAATAAGAGAATTTAGAGAATTAAATATATAGTTTGACTCAATTGAAATTTTATAAGTCTCTTTTGCTTTTAAAAGTAATTTGTCATTTTTTTTTAATTCATGCAAATGGTATATATAATCTACTAATAGGGAAGATTTCATTCCTACTTCAAATTCGCTATCGAACTGTTTCTCCATTTCTTCGTACTCTTTTTCATAAGAAACACCAATATTAAATTTTCTCAACACCCTTAAAAAACGTCTGTTTACCTCTGCTCTTTGTATTATATTCAACTTGTTAAAACTAGAGCAACTTTTTATGTCAACTAATGTTTTATAACAATTTAAAAAATCATTCTTTTCCTCATATGCATAAGCTAATTCAGACTTTAGAATAATCCAATCAATACTGTTTCTCTCATGTTTAAATTGTGAAATTTCATTTTTAATTAACTTTATTGCCTTATTTGGTTGGCTACTACCATTATATATTAAAATTAAATTAGTGATTATCTTAAATCTTAAATTATAATCTCTATTCTTTAATTTTTTTAAAGCTTTGATTAAAAAATATTCTGCTCCTGTATAGTCGTCTGAATAATACAAATCCAACCCTATATTTGTATAATTTCTAACTAAATCAATTTCACTATTAATAAACTCAAATATTTTTAATGACTTTTCATGAAACTTCAATGCTTCCAACTTTTCACCTTTACTTAATAGAATAGATCCTTTCAATCTCAAACTTCTAGCATAATTTAGAGTGTCACCATATCTCAAGCTCAGAGCATTCAATTTATTTACAAGATAATTACTAGATTGTAAATTATGTGTAACCGATAATGCTGCAATTCTATTCAAGTAATATCTTGAAATAGAATCATTACATTTTCTTAAATCATATAATTTTCCATGTAAAAGTTTCTTAAACTTTTCGCTTGTAAGTTCTTTTCTATCATAATGATCACATATACTATCAATATATTTCTGACTTTCAATACTCAAATCAGAATTCATATTTGAATTTTTACAAGAAATAAAAATCAAAAAAATCAAAACAACGTATCGCATAAGTCTACAAAAAAAGCGGATTCATCCGCTCAAGTTAACAAATAAATAAAAATCCCCTACTCGGAAAGGCGTAGAAAAAATAAAGAATCCGGGCGTATACAACAGAATTAACGAAAGTGACAACAGTAAATTCCGAGTGAGGGGATTTATCATAGTATCGGCAGAAACCCAATTTTAAGTGCTTGTACATGGTAAAATTACAAGGCTATTTTTTAACTATTGTTACACTAAAAGTGTACATTTTGTTAAAATTTAACGTGAAGCAATTTTATCACCGTACCACAACGTATTGATTTCATGCGTTATACATTCCAGTTCACAAGCTATGGGTCCGTAGCGCTTCCAAAATCCAAACAGCGTATACGGGAAGCCCCATCTTGGGATCCATTCATAAAGCGTAACATGAACCGTGGGAACGATACCTGTTTCGGGCGTAAGGAACCACGGAAAGTCAGCAATGGAAAAATCCAAATCGTGACACGCTTGCGCCCAAATCGCTTTTGAATCAAAATGTAACTGTAATGTATCGGTCATGAAAACCAGCCGAACTACTATTTTCCCGGAGTCTAAAGGGGCTTGTGATCGAACGGGAAGTACATTAAATACTAAGGCAAAAAATCCAATTAGAACGTATTTTATCATGGCGTAAAGTATTTGATTCCAACAACAACATCATTTTCATTCTCAAATCGTAGACAAAGATACCAAGGCAATTGGCCATCTCAGGTGTGCAAAAAGTGTATAATTTGTTAAAATTTAAATATATCCTCGTTCCCGTGCGATTTGAACTATGGTTTCATCATTCCCTTTTTCAATGGCAAAATACTCCCGAATAAGGGCCTTTCGCTTGTCAATGGCGCTTTTGGAGAGTCCCAATTGATCCATGATATAACGTGTTTTAAACCCTTGTGCCAGCATGGCTATCATTTGTCGGTTGATGCCATCCAACACCTTGTAATCGGCATTTAATTGCTGTTTTAAAGCGGCAACCGTTTTGGTGTAGCAGGTACCTCCTTGATATACGTTTTCAAAGGCGTCCAACAATTCCATGGAAGAAAAATCACTTTTTATCATAATGGCTTCTGCCCGAGACTCCATGATTACACGGTACAAAATAAGGGCTTCCGAGTGGGACGTAAGTATCATTAATTTGGCCAGCGGTTGATAGGTTCGAACATAGTGAACCAGATCGAAACCATTTTGAATATGATACGTTTCACAAACCGGTAGCGTATAATCCAAAATGACGATATCGTATGCCTTTTCGGAGGCGGATGCTTTCAAAATTTCTACGGCTTGTGTGGCGGTAGTAGCCTCACTAACAACGATTTCTGCCCCTAAGCGATTGTTGGAAAAAATGGTTTTATACCCTTCAATAATTAATTTGTGGTCATCGACAATGAGTACATTTATGGTCATGGCGTTTACTATTTTAGGCTACAAAAAAAAGAAAACTTCCTTAAATCTCCAAATAGTTACCTGAAGCAATTTGATTGATTATGAGGTCGATATTGTCTTTATAAGACTTAGAAAACGGCAATTTTACGGTCGAATTTTTCAAGTGACACACCGAATTTCCGGTATGAATTCGACCAATATACTTTGTATTGACAATATAACTGTTATGAATACGAATAAAAGGCGCTTGCAATACCCCTTCGAAATGCTTTAAGGTCTTAAATGCGGTAATCATTTCACCCGTATTCAAATGGATGTCGGTCGAATTATTATCGGCTTGCAAATAACAAATTTCATCGGCATCAATATAGCGATAATCGCCATACGATTTCACGCAAATTACCAGCGGTTGAGGGGTGTTGACTTCAACTGCCGTAGCCGGATTTACAGCCACAGTAACTGATGGTTCCTCGGTGGTATCGGCTTCTTCAGGTGCTTCTTCAGGAAGGACTTCTGTCGCTTCTAGAGTCTCATTTTCAATTGCTTCATCGCCTTCAGTAGTGGCTTCTTCAAGCGCCACAGGGGGAACTATTTCCGTCTTGGAAACGGTAGGAGCCGCTGCATGCGATGGTACAACCGGTGTAGCAACAGGCGTTACCGGCACAGCTGCAGATTGGCGGAGCGTGTACCCCATGGTTTTCTCCAAGCGCAAAAGGGTTTTTCGGAGTTCAGACGTCGTTACCGGATGTGTAAAATAGTCGAAAACCCCGTACTTAAAGGCTTGCAAACAAAGGGTGTCATTTTTGGTGGTAACGATTACTTGAGGTACTTGAACCAGATACCGATACCATTCACTGATTAACGCCAAAGACAATCCATTTTCGGGTTCTTCGGGTTCAATTTCTAAAAAAACGACGTCGGGACGAACATCTAGCACCAAATCCAAAGCCTCGTCTGCCGATCCTGCCGATCCTAAAAAGACCATAAATGGAAATCCTCCCGCTACGGATGCTGTTTTTTGCATCCGTTGGGGATCATCGTCCAATACTACAAAGGAAATGGTCTTCAAAGCTTTACTTTTTGAGCAAAGCACTAGTGTATTCCAAAAGGAATTGCGGTTAAGTTTATGACAATCAAAAAACTAAATGTTTCGCTGTTTGCGGGGGCTCGCAAAGGCTAAAATAAAAGAATGGGGCTACAAAAAACAACCGAAATCGACCATCGGTTACCACAACCCTAAAAAATAGGCAAACGGATAAAAAGGTCGACGAAAGGGGTCTTATTTGTAAGAAATAACTTCTTTTATCTGCAAAACTTCGTTCAAATACCCTTTACAAAAAAGGCTATTTTTACATATATGAATATAGAAATTATAACAGCTATCCCTCAAGCCTTGTAAACACTATTTTTAAACAACTTTATAAACAAATTAACGGATGAAAATAAAGCGGATTTTTTTTCGTTTGAACGATTTGCATTACCTTTAGGGCAACGTTTAACGCGAACCGCAATTTTAAATTTATACTTAGCGATATGGGAATCACTAAAACGCAGGGTTTTTCATTTAAAATCAACGATTTAGCCGACATATTAAAGGCAATGGGAAATCCCGCACGATTGAAAATTTTACAGTTTTTGATGCAAGCCCCTGCTTCATCCTGTGGCGAAATCTTAGAAGTATTGCCATTAGCCCAATCTACGGTCTCCAAACACTTATCGGAATTGAAACGCGTGAAACTGATTAAAGGGAAATCCAAAGGAAATAACATATACTACTCCCTGAATGTAAAAACATGGGATAAGGTGAAAGACTTTCTGCTCACTGACATTACGCTCCCTCGGGAGGAAGAGGCATAAAAAAAGCGGCTCATTCATAGAAACGAGCCGCTTTTTTATTTGATTTCTTTATTATTTCGTTCGCATCAACCAATTGCGCATCGATACTTCTTCTAAAATAATTCCTCGAAGTGCGCTAATAGCTACACGATCTTGCACCATAGAATCGCGGTGGCGAAGCGTGACGGTTTGATCCTCTAGCGTTTGGTGATCTACGGTAATACAGAAAGGGGTGCCCAAAGCGTCTTGACGACGGTAACGACGACCCACAGCATCTTTTTCATCATAGGCTACGTTAAAATCCCATTTTAAATCCTCAATGATAGCACGGGCAATCTCTGGCAATCCATCTTTTTTAAGCAAAGGCAATACCGCAGCTTTGGTTGGAGCTAACACACTAGGCAAACGCAAAACTGTTCGCGTGCTGCCGTCTTCCAGCGTTTCCTCTTGCAAGGCTTTAGAAAATACAGCCAAGAACATACGGTCTAAACCAACCGAGGTTTCCACCACATAAGGAACATAGTTTTTATTTTCTTCGGTGTCAAAATATTGTAATTTTTTACCCGAATACTCCTCGTGTGCTTTCAGGTCAAAATCGGTGCGCGAATGTATTCCTTCCAATTCTTTAAAGCCAAAAGGAAAATTAAACTCGATATCGGCAGCTGCATTGGCGTAATGCGCTAATTTTTCATGATCGTGAAAACGGTAGTTCTCTGCCCCCAATCCCAACGACAAGTGCCATTTAAGTCGGGTTTCTTTCCAGTATTCATACCACTTCATCTCTTCTCCTGGCTTCACAAAGAATTGCATTTCCATTTGCTCAAATTCCCGCATACGGAAAATAAATTGTCGGGCAACGATTTCATTACGGAACGCTTTTCCGGTTTGCGCAATCCCAAAAGGGACTTTCATGCGCCCTGTTTTCTGTACGTTTAAAAAGTTGACAAAAATTCCTTGTGCCGTTTCGGGTCGTAGATACAAATCCATCGCATTTTCGGCAGAAGCACCCAATTTGGTACCAAACATCAAGTTAAATTGACGTACTTCGGTCCAATTTTTTGAACCTGTTTCAGGATCGGCAATTTCCAGTTCTTCAATCAAGGCTTTGACATCTTCCAAATCGCCACTATCCAACGACTTGGCCATGCGTTCTAGAATGGATTTCTTTTTGGACAAATATTCTACCACACGTCCATTCGTTGTGATAAATTGTTGTTCATCAAAGGATTCGCCAAAACGTTCGCGGGCTTTGTCGATTTCTTTTTGTGCTTTTTGCTGTAATTTTTCGCAATAATCCTCCAGCAAAACATCGGCGCGGTAGCGTTTTTTGGAATCTTTGTTATCAATAAGAGGGTCGTTAAACGCATCAACGTGCCCCGAAGCTTTCCAAGTGGTAGGATGCATTAAAATGGCCGCGTCAATCCCCACAATATTCTCGTGCATTTGCACCATTGCCTTCCACCAATATTCGCGAATGTTTTTCTTTAATTCAGCACCGTTTTGTGCATAATCGTAGACGGCACTTAATCCGTCATAAATTTCGCTCGACGGAAAGATGAATCCGTACTCTTTTGCATGCGAAACTACATTTTTGAAAATATCTTCTTGTTTTGCCATAGTGGTGCAAAAATATAAAAAACTGCCTTGTAGCGATGAGGATTGCTGTGTTTTTTATATCTTTATTTTTTAATTATAAGCCTATGTTATCGCATTTTATTCGCCTGTTTTATCCTGAAACGTGCGCTGCTTGTCAAGCGCTCTTACTCCATCAAGAATTTGTGATTTGTACCCGATGCCGGCATGACCTGCCGCAAACCCTGCACCATCTGCAAAAGGACAATGAAGTCGTTCGAAAATTCTATGGTCGCATCCCGTTGGTCTATGGGGGAGCCTTGTTGTATTTTCACAAAAAAGGGGCTGTGCAGGAACTCATTCACCACCTAAAATACAAAGGACAAGAAACTATAGGGACAGCCATTGGTCATTGGCATGGCGCGGTTTTACAACGAAATTTTCCATCGCCATATCCCGATTTCATCATTCCAGTTCCATTGCATCCTCGGAAACAGCAGCAAAGGGGATTCAATCAGGTGGATTCCTATGCTGATGCACTGGCAGAGCGGTTGGGTATTCCCTGCCTTCGCACCTTACTCGTGCGGCAATTGTATTCCAAAACGCAAACGAAGAAATCGATTGTAGGCCGATCGGAAGTGGTACATGAAATTTTTGGTCTTCGTAATGCAGAAGGCTTTCACCACAAGCATTTTCTGTTGGTCGACGATGTGATTACTACAGGGTCAACCTTGGAGGCTTGTGCCCGTGAACTTTTGAAAATTCCAGGCGCAAAAATTAGCATTGTCTGTATGGCGATGAGTCAATAAATTCGTTAAATCTCCTCAAAAAGATTTTCGCTTCCCCAATTATAATTGTTACTTTGCGATGTAATTACAGGCATTTATGTTTAAAAACGTAGTATTCATCCTTATTCTTATCACCCTCCTCGGTTGGATGCCTTCTTGTGCTCGTCGTGGGAATGTTACAGGAGGACCAAAAGATTCGCTCGCTCCACAATTGATCTCGAGTTTTCCTAAGAATTTTAGCACCCAATTTTCGGGCAATATCATAAAACTGCAATTTGATGAATACGTTAAGCTCAAGGATTTGGATAAACAATTGGTCGTCTCGCCTCCGATGAATACAGCTCCTGAGGTGACTCCTCAAAACCCGAGTAAAATCCTTACGGTAAAAATCAAAGACACCTTACAACCCAATACCACGTATAGTTTCAATTTTGGACAAAGCATTCAAGACAATAACGAAGGAAATCCGTACCAGCAATTTCGCTTTGTCTTCTCTACAGGTCCGGCCATTGACACCTTGCATTTGGGGGTAAAAATTAAAGATGCACTCGAGCGGAAAACCGACAATTTTGTGTCGGTTATGCTCTATGAAGTGGATGCCAATTACACCGACTCGATCGTGTTTAAAAAAGCACCCAAATATGTTGCCAATTCACTAGATAGTGCCAAAGTAGTGCGTTTGGAAAACCTAAAATCGGGCACCTACCGATTGGTTGCTATAAAAGACCTCAACAAAAACAATCGTTTTGATCCCCAAACCGAAAAAATTGGTTTCCAACGCGATTTTGTTCGTATTCCCAACGATACTGTTTACCAACTTGAATTGTTCAGCCCTCAGCGGGATTTACGCATTACTTCGACCTCGCACACTAAGAAATCACGTGTTTTGGTTGGTTTTCAAGGCGCTATTGCTAAGGCTTCCTTGAAACTTCAAAAAGGAAATGAGGTAATTCCCCATCGTTTGGTGAAATTGGCTGGAAAAGACTCGGCAGAAGTTTGGTTCAACGCTACCAAAGGGGATTCGCTTACACTCCACCTTCAAAAAGACGCGTATCAAAAAACTTTTGGGTTTAAAGTGAAAGAGACCAAAAAAGACAGCCTTCAAATAGGGATTGGCCCAGGAGGGAATTTACCTTTTCGGGATACCTTGTTCATCAAACCGTCTAATCCGCTCAAAAAATGGGATTCGAGTTTGATGCGCTTAGTACGAAAAGATTCCTCTGAGGTGAAATTTACAGTGCAGTATAATGAATACCGCAATACCATGGCCGTTCTTTTTGATAAAGAACCGCAAGAAAAATACAAGTTTTCGGCTTTACCCGGCGCTTTAACGGATTGGTTTGAACAAAAAAACGACACACTACAACTGAATACCAATACCGGCGATTATGCAGATTTTGGGAACTTGAAACTTAATCTTAAAAATGCCAAGCGTTTTCCGATACTTGTAGAATTGACCGACAGTCAGGGCAAACTTCTAGCTTCGTCATATAGCGATAAATCGTCTTCTTTTTCGTTTGATTTAATCCCACCAAACACCTTTACGGTGCGCATAATTTACGATGATGACAAAGATGGTAAATGGACTCCGGGCAACTTTATGGAGTTAAAACAAAGCGAGGAAGTCTATTACTATCCCGAGCCTATTGAAGTTCGAATGAATTGGGATGCCGAACAGACCATTGATTTAGGGCCTTGACGCTACACAGTAAAGGTATCACGATCGTTTAAAAACGGAAATCGCAATCGAGACTCTTCTAATTTTTCTTTATCCAATACTACCGTGAATACCCCTTCTGTGGGTTGTGGCGACAAAAGATAGTTCCCAAAGCAATCAATGGCTTGCGAATGTCCGGGGTATTCCAACCCGTTGCCGTCGATTCCAACGCGGTTGACGCCAAGGGTATAACACATGTTTTCGACCGCACGGGCCCGCAAAAGCACGTCCCAGGCTTGAATTCGAGGCGCAGGCCAATTTGCCACATATAGCGATATATCATAATCCTCAGAATTGCGTGAGAACACTGGGAATCGGAGGTCGTAGCAAATAAAAGGACAAATTTTCCATCCTTTATAATCAATACACAAACGGTGTTTTCCCGCTTCATACACCTGATCTTCTCCAGCTAAGGCAAAACGGTGTTTTTTGTCATAATTCAAAACATTACCCTCGGGAGTAACAAAAAGTAATCGGTTATAAAACCTACCGTTCTCCACGATAGCCACACTACCTACAAGAGCTGCTTGCAAGTGTTGCGCCCAACGCTGCATCCATTTGACGGTAGGACCCTCCATCGTTTCGGCGCAGTGGTGCGGATGCATCGTAAAGCCTGTCGTAAACATTTCGGGCAAAACTACTAAATCGGTATGTGGCGAAATAGCGCTTAATTTTTTATCCAATAAAGCTCGATTATTACTGGGATTTTCCCATTCCAAAGCGGTTTGAACTAAGGCTACTTGCATCGTTAGTTGATTTCAATTTCATCTACAAAAATAAAAGCATCTCCGCCTGCACCGATATGCCACTCGGGTAATTTGCCGAAATTGATGGCTTTTACTTTGAGGTAACGGGCTTGAATGGGTTTGGGCAACTGCAAGGCAAAATCATGGATCGAATTTTCATAATCTTGCGGATCGACCGTATGGGTTAGTGTTCCCAGCAAAGTGAAGTTAACCCCATCGAGTGAACTGTAATAGGCTACTTGTGTAGGCATAACAATCCAAGAACGGGTATCTTGCAAACAGAAGGTTTTGCAGGTGCTAATGCTTTTGGTTTCCTTCAAATCGACTACGGCTTCAAAATCTTGGGCTTGATATCCTTGCCAATCGCCTTTTCGCCAATTGGTAGTACCGTGAATCCCATCGAGTAAGCCTTCGGGGCCGCCAGCATGGTATTGTGGATTGTAGGTTGAATTTATCGCTATAGAATACGTGTTGGGTTTTTTGAAAAACGAAGCAAAAATTGTTTGGCTCGTTTGTGTTCCCTGCATGACATAAGCGCTCACAGTTGACGTTGCGTCAATTGTAAATGGAGCTACATAAGGAACGAAGGTTCGCTTTACTCTTGAATAATCGACTCCTTTTACGGTAACCAAATAGAAAATCTTATGCGAGGGATGCTGAGCAGTGATGGTAACCTGCATTTGGTCTTTAAAAGCTTTATGTGCCGCTTCAATCACAGGAACGGGGACAATTTTGGGTGCGGTTACGAAATTTGCTTGCGTATTTGTTGGAACCGTGGTAATTCCCAAACGGCTTTTTGGTGTTTCAGGGGTTAGAGTAACACGAGAGCCGTCTTCCATTTGAATCGTCGCCGAAGAAAACAAGGGTTGGGTTTGTGTCCACTCGGGAATTCCGGGAGTAACCGCATACATCCCCAAAGCGCTCAACACATACCACGCACTCATTTGACCACAATCTTCGTTGCCAATCAAACCGTCGGGACTGTTTTTGTAGAAGGTGTTCAGGATATAGTGGACTTTCTCTTTAGTTTTTTCGGGTTTTCCAATGAAATTATAGAGGTAGGCCATGTGATGACTGGGTTCATTTCCGTGCGCATATTGGCCGATGAGTCCAGTTACATCCACTTGTTCGCGTCCTGTGGTCTTGCTTTCACTGTTGAACATTTCGTCTAATTTGGCTTCAAACTTTGAATTGCCTCCATAGGCCTCGATCATGCCGGTGATGTCTTGGGGGACAAAAAAGGAGTACTGCCAACTGTTGCCTTCGGTAAAATTATTGTTGATTTCGCGCGGGTCAAACGGTTTATCCCATCCCCCATTTTTCTTGGGACGCATAAACCCTGTATTCGGATCAAAAACATTTTTCCATGCTTGGGCGCGTTTCATAAAATACTGGTAATCATCAGATTTGCCTAAAATTTTGGCCATTTGGGCTATACACCAATCGTCGTAGGCGTATTCTAAAGTTTTGGAAACACTTTCGTGCTCATCGTCAATGGCAATAAATCCTTGTTTTTTGTATGCTTCCAGTCCCAAATGATCGAGCATTGCCGAATGTTTGGAAGCTTCAAACGCTTTTTGATAATCAAACCCTTGAATTCCTTTCGCCATGGCATCAGCAATAACGGAAACCGCGTGATAACCAATCATACAATCGGTTTCGTTGGACGCTAATTCCCAAACCGGCAAGCGTCCTCCTTGTTCATATTGTTTGATAAAGGTGTTAATGTAATCGGCGGTGCGTTTTTTGTCGATTAAAGTGTACAAAGGATGGGCAGCTCGAAAGGTATCCCACAAGGAAAAAACCGAGTAATAGGTAAACCCCTCAGCTTTGTGAATGCGATTGTCGCGTCCACGGTAGGAGCCATCTAGGTCTTGAGCGATGTTGGGCTGCATCATCGTATGGTAAAGCGCCGTATAAAAGACTGTTTTTTGGTCGCTATTGGCCGTTGAAATTTGAATTTTTGACAGTTCCGCTTCCCACGCTTTTTCGGCATTTTTTTGCACCTGATTAAAGTCCCAACCCGTAATCTCACTGCTGTTTAAACGAGCTCCTTCGTAGGAAGTAGGCGAAAGGGTAACTTTAACCTTAATTTTATCTCCGGCGTTGACACTTTTCTGAAGTGCGATTTTCAATTCTGTCCCGGTGTAAAAATCATTTTGTTGCGAACGATTGGCTTCCACACGCGCTATACTCATGGGAGTATCAAATTCAATGCGGGCAAATACCCATTGATCTTTGGCCCAAGCTTCGCTACGACGGAGCACTTCGAGTGTGCGGTTATTGACTACACGTATTTCGCCATATAGCAATTTATCTCTATGGTTTAAATCGAGGATTAAATTGGCCAACCCTGCTTTTGTAAAGGTATATTCATGAAAACCCACTCGCGTTGACGCGGTGAATCGCGCTTGAATTTGGTGCTTTTCGAGGCTAACTTCATAATAGCCAGCGCTGGCTTTTTCGGTGGTATGAGAAAAAGGAGAACCGTACACTTTCGGATCGAAAGAAACATCGCCCATTGTAGGCATTAGCATTATATCGCCATAATCAGAACACCCTGTTCCGTTCAAATGCGTATGAGAAAATCCGTATATCACGGAATCTGAATAGTGGTAGCCTGAACATCCGTCCCAACTGCCATCAATACGCGTATCGGGGGAGAGTTGAACCATTCCGTAAGGTAGAGTGGCTCCTGGAAACGTATGGCCATGACCGTCGGTTCCAATCATGGGATTGACATATTGCGATAAATTTTGAGCGGGGAGTAGTAGCACCCATCCCGAAAGTACGAGTGTAAAAAGGGATTTCATTTGTGTCGTTGGTTTGTTGTTTTCAAATATACGTTTTTTTGTGCAGGGATTGTGAGGGGGACCTACCTAACGGCAGGCAAGCAGAAGCCAAGTGCCGTGCTCGGCGGATAGGGCCCCGAAATTTAAAATTCCTAGGTAGTAAAAAACAGGACGGGGCTCGCCTAAATAAAAAAAGCACCTCGTGAGAAGTGCTTTTTTATGAATTAACCTTTTTGAGGAATTATTTAAGACTTGCTTTCAAATATTCGCGGTTCATGCGGGCGATGTTTTCTAAGGAAATTCCTTTTGGACATTCGATTTCACATGCTCCGGTATTGGTACAATTTCCGAATCCTTCTTCGTCCATTTGACGTACCATGTTCATTACACGCTGTGTAGCTTCGACTTTTCCTTGGGGTAACAAAGCATATTGCGATACTTTGGCGCCCACAAACAACATCGCAGAACCGTTTTTACAAGTGGCCACACAGGCACCACAACCGATACAAGCCGCAGCTTCAAATGCTTTGTCAGCATTCTCTTTAGGTACTGGAATTGTGTTGGCATCGATAGTACGGCCTGAGGTGTTTACTGAAACGAAACCTCCTGCTTGTTGGATACGGTCGAAAGCACTGCGATCTACCACCAAGTCTTTGATGATTGGGAACGCGCGGCTTCTCCAGGGCTCTACATAAATAGTATCGCCATCTTTAAACATACGCATGTGCAACTGACAGGTGGTGATTCCTGTATCTGGCCCGTGTGCACGTCCGTTGATAAACAAGGAGCAGGAACCGCAAATTCCCTCACGACAATCGTGATCGAACGCTACAGGCTCTTGTTTTTGAGATACCAATTGTTCATTCAATTGGTCTAACATTTCGAGGAAGGAACTGTCGGTAGAGACGTTATCCAACTTATAATCGACCAATTGTCCTTTGACGTTTCCATTTTTTTGGCGCCAAATTTTCAAGTTTATATTGATGTTCTTTTTAGAAGCCATGTTTCAATTATTTATAGTTTCTCGCTGCAATTTTAATATACTCGTATTTCAGCTCTTCTTTGTGAAGTTCTTCTTTGCTAATGTCGGGGCCTTTGTATTCCCAAGCACTCACAAAAGCATAGTTTTCGTCATCGCGAAGCGTTTCCCCTTCAGCGTCTTGGTACTCTTCACGGAAGTGACCTCCGCAAGATTCATTACGTTCTAAGGCGTCCATCGCCATCAACTGACCCAATTCAAGGAAATCGGCCACGCGAAGTGCTTTTTCCAATTCTTGGTTCAACTCATCAGCGCTTCCTGGAACGAAGACGTCTTTGTAGAATTCTGCACGTAACGCATCTATTTCGCTGATGGCTTCTTTTAATCCTTGCTCATTTCGTCCCATTCCGACTTTATTCCACATGATTAATCCTAAGCGTTTGTGGAAATAGTCAACGGTCTTGGTACCATTATTCGACAAGAAACTGTTGATTTGGTCTTTTACGCGTTTTTCTGCTTCGTCAAATTCAGGCAAGCTTGTTGAAATTTTACCGGTACGAATATCGTCGGCCAAATAGTTGGAAACCGTATAAGGCAATACGAAATACCCATCGGCCAATCCTTGCATCAAAGCAGACGCTCCAAGTCGGTTGGCTCCGTGATCGGAGAAGTTGGCCTCCCCAGCTACGAAACAACCTGGTATAGTCGACTGTAAGTTGTAATCTACCCAAACACCTCCCATGGTATAGTGTACCGCTGGGTAAATTTTCATTGGAGTTTCATACGGATTCTCGTCGGTAATTTTTTGGTACATGGTAAACAAGTTACCGTATTTTTCTTCCAACCATTTTTTACCTAAACGGGTAATTTCTTCGGGGGAAGGATTATGATTTCCAGACGCATAGGCGGCTTGCTTCCCTTTGTTTTGAATTTCTGTAGAGAAATCCAAATACACCCCTTCATTGGTGTCGTTTGCTTCAATACCATATCCCGCATCACAACGCTCTTTGGCAGCGCGAGAAGCTACGTCACGTGGCACTAAGTTTCCAAACGCCGGGTATCTTCTTTCCAAGAAATAATCTCTATCTTCTTCTGCAATTTGCGTGGGTTTCAATTGCCCTGCGCGAATGGCTTCTGCATCTTCTTTTTTCTTTGGCACCCAAATACGACCTGAGTTACGGAGAGACTCCGACATCAATGTCAACTTGGATTGATTGGTTCCATGTACAGGAATACACGTTGGGTGAATTTGTACGAAACAAGGATTGGAAAATAAGGCGCCTTGTTTGTGTACTTTCCACGCTGCCGTTACGTTACTTCCCATCGCATTGGTCGACAAGAAATATACATTCCCATATCCTCCAGAAGCAATAATCACCGCGTGAGCAGAGTGACGTTCGATTTCACCTGTAACTAAGTTACGCGCAATAATCCCACGCGCTTTCCCGTCAACTTTAACCAAATCCATCATTTCGTGACGGTTAAACATTTGTACGCGTCCCAATCCGATTTGACGTGACAAAGCAGAATAAGCTCCTAGCAACAATTGTTGCCCGGTTTGACCAGCTGCATAGAATGTTCGCTGTACTTGCGTTCCACCAAAAGAACGGTTGTCCAACATCCCACCATATTCACGAGCAAAAGGAACCCCTTGAGCTACACATTGGTCGATGATGTTACCCGACACTTCCGCCAAACGGTGTACGTTGGCCTCGCGGGCACGGTAGTCGCCTCCCTTAATGGTATCATAAAACAAACGGTACACTGAGTCTCCGTCATTTTGGTAGTTTTTGGCAGCATTGATTCCCCCTTGTGCCGCAATGGAGTGCGCACGACGCGGTGAATCTTGGAAACAGAATGCCTTTACATTGTACCCCATTTCTCCTAAGGAAGCGGCCGCAGAAGCACCTGCCAATCCAGTACCTACCACAATAATGTCGATTTTGGGACGGTTATTGGGCGCTACTAGCTTTAAGTTATTCTTGTGATTGGTCCATTTTTCTGAAATGTGACCTTCCGGTATTTTTGAATCTAACTTCATATCGTGATGTTGATTATTTTAAGAAAAAATGAATGTAAACAGGAATCGCAGCAAACAAAGCAGGAACCAAAATAGCGAAAGCAGTTCCGAATGTTTTGATGATTGGCGTTAACTTACGACTGGTTACGCCCATCGATTGGAACGCACTTTGAAACCCGTGTAATAAGTGAAATGCCAAAACCAACATGGCCAAAACGTATAATCCTGTAGCGGCCATTCCCCATTTTTTATCTTTAAACAAATCGATGGTGATTTTGTACAAGTCTTTTTGTCCAATAAAAATGACTTCACCGTCTTTTTTGTTGTAAACGGTAGTCAAATCACGAACCGCTAAGTCGTACTGACCCATGGATTGTGTTTTTATATCTTCTAAGATTTTTGTACCAAAGCGTCCGTTTTCATCAATTTGGAAATAGGGGTTTGGCGACTCTTTCGTTCCCACAGCCACGCGCTGTTTTCCACCCATACCTCCGTTTATTTCCTTCACTACAATAGGCATGTTTTCATCAAAATGCATACGAGCCCAGAAATTAGCCATGTGGGTTACAATAAAAACTAAGATTAAGGTACCCAACACCGCCATGTTGCGAGACGCCAAGCTACTACTCGCCGACGCATTCACTTTGGCATAGCCTACGGGACGAGCCGCTTTATTCTGAACCGTCAATAAAATACCATCTACCGCATGGAAAATGATGGAAATGTAAGTAAGGTAAGAAAGAATTTTTACCGCTGGATTGGTCGTCATAAACAACGCATAATCGTTGAAATGCTTGGCATCACTGAAAATCAACTGGAGATTCCCCAGCAAGTGACCGACCAAAAACAAGCATAAAAATAAACCCGTTAGCGCCATCCAATATTTTTTTGCAATGGAGGACTTCAGAAGTGCAGATTTTGCCATAATTTTTATTTGATTGTAATAGTTTTTTAAAAAATCAAACAAAAATAAGGGTTCTTGCAGTTAACTACAACCTTTTCGCACTAATTTATAATGAATTTAAAAAGCGTTTAGGAGACTGCAAAAATGAAAGGAAATCGACAGCAAAAATAGGAATACAAAAAAAATAAACGCTTATTTTTCAAAGGTTGGGAGCAAACCCCGCAACCCCATATCAACCACCGTTTCGCCTGCTGCAGGTTCAAACTTTCCATCAGACACCACTTCAACCCATTCAAAACTGTTGTTGTTGGACAATGAGAGCGTGAGTTCAATATCGCGAGTTTCGTTGCCTGTGATTTGTAATGCTACGGGGAATTTCCCTGTAACCACACATGACCCCGCAGGGATAGGTGAAGTGGCCGCTAAAGGATTGGGTACCGTGGTTGCCCCGGCAGGAGCTTGGCCAGAAGATGAATATGGGAAATCATTTAACGCAAACGCCCAATACCCTTGCGTCCGATTGCCATCGACAGCGAAAAAATTATTCCCTATGGCATGGCTTGTAATGTAGGTGTTATACCCCACAAAACTTGCCAAGGTTCCCGCATAATCAGCACCAGCATGCCGAACAGAAATCCTGTAATTTTGATACGATAACGAAACGCGAACCCACTCGTAGGTCCCTTGTGCCAAGGTGCGTAAGGGTATTTTTAGAAAAACCGCTCCTTCGGCAACGATCTTTGATTGATTAAAGTCAATAGCCGTCGCTCCGCCAGCATTGGTTTCAGGCGCATGATAAACCACCAAGCCTTGTCCCAATTGTGTATTGGCGTTTTGGGCTAACTCCAAATAATGAGCTCCAATGGTGTTGAATGTAGGCGATTGTGCTGCATGTCCCGAAGGAACCGCCGCCGGTTGCCCCAAATTGTTTAAGCGCACTTGATTAGGGTCAAATTGAAACCGAACTACCAAATACGGTTCTGCAACCGTTTCTTCCTGATCACAAGAGTAAAAAGGTACAAAAACCAATAGAGCAATGCCAAAAGCGATCCATTTTTTCATACGTAGAGCATTTACCTTCTAGACGAAACTAGTACGTCTTTGTTACATCCTCATCGATAACGAGAATAAAGTCGGCTTTATTGTAATGCTCCGCTTCGAGTTTTCCCACATCCTTTTGCTCTACCGAAGCGATGGTCATAATTTTTACCCCCGGTTGATACGTTTTTAAATACCAATTAATGCCTTCATAATTATCAGAATGGTACGTGCCGTTGAAATGTAAAAAAACCGTCCCCGGTTGTAGGTTCTGTACAATAAAGTAGCCCATCGTTGCATCTTTGGTGGCTTGGGCTTTGGGCATGTTCGGACTCGTTCGTTCGCCCATCATTTTCATCATATTGACATACCCAGGCAAATTCGCATCATAAGGCATAGGCAACGGTGCCATCCAGGATTTCTCTTGAGGTGTTAAGGTTTCTAAAACTTCAAATCCTTTTTTGGCTACCATCGAAGCATACCGACGGGGAATGTTGGTCGCCACAAACGTTATCTTCTTTTCTTTGGCAAAATCCAACAACGGCTTATAATCGGTTTCATAATTAACCCACAACCGCGCTGTACTGTCCAGTTGTTTTTGTGTAATACTATCGGCCAAATATCGATTCCCCGCGAGTTGATTATCGGCTTCAAACATTTCGGCACCCATCACCAAAGGCTTTATTTCGGCCAAATCCTTGGTCAATTCCAATTGCAACCAATGACAAATCGCATTGTTATGGTATTCACCAAACAACACCACTTCGGTAGCCGCGGCAGCTTTTAGCATTTTGCTATACGTTACCTTCTTCCCTTTTTTATCATACAATTGATACGCGGGCTTATCTTGTGCCTGCAACAAAACACCTGAAAGCAAGATTAGAATAAAGACAACCTTTTTCATAGATTTATTTTTTTCTAAATGTACACTTTTCGCTTCATTTCCAAAAATTGCCTAATATTGAAATCGAATTTCGAAAAAATCTAAAATAACGCCATTGGTCTAAGAATCGCTTTAGACTTATCCGTAATTTTGATAAATCATTTTCAAATCTTCAACTCAAAGAATATGAAATACCATGCTATCGACCGCGAACTGTTTATCGCCAACCGCGCCAAGTTTACGGCACAAATGAAACCCAATAGCGTTGCCATTTTTAACTCCAACGATATTTATCCCGTATCGGCCGACAGCACATTGCCTTTTGCCCAACACCGCGACATCTTTTATTTATCGGGTGCCGATCAAGAGGAAAGTATCTTGTTGTTATTCCCCGATGCGCCCTATGCACATTTACGTGAGATTTTGTTTTTACGCGAAACCAACGAACATATCGCCATTTGGGAAGGGGAAAAACTAACCAAAGAACGCGCATTTGAAGTTTCAGGAATCCGTAACATTGTTTGGTTGCAAGATTTCCAAAAAACGCTCAAAGAGGTAATGACCTACGCCGACACAATGTACATCAACACCAACGAACATTACCGTTCGGCCGTAGAAACGCAAACCCGCGAAGATCGTTTCATCAAATGGTGGAAAGAAACCTATCCCGCGCACAAAGTCGAGAAATCAAACCCGATTTTACAGCGCTTGCGTTCGGTAAAAGAAAACCAAGAATTGGCCTTGATGCAAACGGCTTGCGACATTACCGAAAAAGGGTTCCGTCGCATCCTGAACTTCGTGAAACCCGGCGTGATGGAATATGAAATCGAAGCCGAATTTGCGCACGAATTCTTACGCAACCGTTCCAAAGGTTTTGCCTACACCCCAATTATCGCGAGTGGTGCCAATGCCAACGTGTTGCATTACATCGAAAACAACCAAGAATGTAAGGCGGGCGATTTATTGCTTTTGGATGTGGGTGCCGAATACGCCAATTACTCCAGCGATTTGAGTCGCACAATTCCCGTTTCGGGTCGTTTTACCGATCGCCAACGCGCGGTGTACAATGCGGTTTTGAAGGTGAAAAACGAAGCGACCCAACTTTTGGTTCCGGGCACACTTTGGAAAGAATACCATGTGGAAGTGGGTAAAATCATGACCTCCGAATTGCTCGGCTTGGGCTTGTTGGACAAAGCCGATGTGCAAAACGAAGATCCTGCATGGCCTGCCTACAAAAAATATTTTATGCACGGCACTTCACACCATCTGGGCTTAGACACCCACGATTATGGTTTGTTACACGAGCCGATGCAACCGAATATGGTGTTTACTGTCGAACCCGGCATTTACATCCCCGCCGAAGGTTTCGGAATTCGTTTAGAAGACGATGTAGTCATCCAGGCGAGCGGCGCACCGTTCAACCTCATGCGCAACATCCCGATTGAAGCGGCAGAGATTGAATCATTGATGAACGGGGAATAGTATACAGTCGCAGTCGCAGTGAATCGTTTGTATATCGTGAAAAGTTCATCATTGCAATAATGACAAGAGACGGCCTTATGGGCCGTTTTTTTATGCAGCAACAACGCCCTGCATTTATCGCGCAAACACCCGCTTTCCGCGCTATCTGCCGTAGAAATTTAGTTGTCAAATCAACAAAGAGAACGGCAGGATAGCTTGCTGAAATCGGGGCTGGAGAGAGGGGTTGTTTTGAATTATAAATTATGAGTTATGAATTATGAATTGGGAGTTAACTGCTAATAAGACGGTTTAATTTTTTAATTGAATGTTTAGTTCTCTTATTTTTGCAATCAACTATGGCACAAATCCAGTATAAAAATATCACGATTGATTACACTGCTACGGGCAAAGGTACTGCGGTGGTGTTGTTGCATGGTTTTTTGGAAAACCAAACCATGTGGCAGTATTTGGCTCCCGTGTTGGCAACCAAATACCGCGTGATTACGATAGATTTATTGGGTCATGGCAAAACCGATTGTTTGGGCTATGTGCACACCATGGAAGACCAAGCCGATATGGTACATCATGTGTTGCACGAACTCAAAATCCGGAAATCGGTCTTGATTGGGCATTCCATGGGCGGCTATGTAGCGTTGGCGTTTGCCGAACTCTACCCCGACAATGTAAAAGGATTGGTCTTACTCAATTCCACCTCCCGCGCCGACAGTGATGAACGCAAATTGAACCGCGATCGTGCCATTGCCGCGGTGAAGCAAAACTATACGGCTTTTGTACGCATGTCGATTGCCAACTTATTCAGCGAAGACAACCGCGAAAAATTAGCCGAAACCATCGAAAACGTCAAACTCGAAGCGTTAAAAACTCCTTTGCAAGGCATTGTCGCCGCTTTGGAAGGCATGAAAATCCGAAACGATCGCGAAGTACTCTTGCATTTTGGCCCGTATCCTATTGCTTTGATTTTGGGTAAAAAAGACGGCGTACTTCCGTATGACGACAATGTCACCCAAGTCGAAAATACACGCGTGCAACTCACCACCTTCCCCGACGGCCATATGAGCCATTTGGAAAACCAAAAAGCCTTAGAGAAAACAATTGTAAGCTTTTTGAAGGGGATCTAACTTTTCAAAATAATTTCAATCGCTTTTTCCAGCAATTCATCTCGTCCTTCGCGAATCCCTTGAATTGTGGGTTTACATTCCACATCGGGTACAATTCCGACGCGTTGTGTTTCTGTTCCATCCGGATAATATACCCCAATTCCCGAAATCATGGTCATGACACCCCCCGGCAGGTACAATTTGGAAACATTGCCATCAGCACCTGCCGTGGTACTCCCGATAATTGTCACATTGGGCGCAGCCCGCAAGGCCATGCAGTGGTATTCGGCACTACTTTGGGTTTCTTCATTCAACAAAACCACTATTTTACCGGTATAGGCTTTAGCATTCGATTTCCCCACAGGCGTTCCTTTGCGGTAGACAAATAGTCCTGGTTGCTCGATAGAACCTTCAGAGAATTTGGCAAAATCCACTTTTTTTGGATAGAGATAATTCCCCAATTTAAACAGAATAAATTCGGAAGGATAACAGCGAAAATCAATTACTATTCCCTTTTTATCTTTGAAATTTTCCATGATTTTTTCGATTTCACCTTGCTTCAATGTTCCTGGGTAGAGATATCCAATTTGAGGGTCAAGGATTTTTGAAGAAGGCGTTGTATCGTCATAATAAAAAGTAGCTTCAGTAGGCGCTTTTAATTCCAAGTAGGTTCCTTTCCGTTCAACCGTAAGAGGAAGTTCGACCTCATTCGTTCGCAATAAATCGCGTGCCATGTTTCGAAATTGCGTGGGAACATTGGAAGCAGGAAACTCGGTCTTTCTTCGCTGTACCCAATCGTTTATGGATTCTCCATTAATTGCAACAATTACATCGCCTTTGTGTAAAAGTGGTGTTTTTTGATGGTCAGCCACTACCACAAATTTTCCTTCTACATAATCCAATTCAACCTGAACACTTTTGTCTCCTTTGTATTTGAATAGCGTTTCGTCATATCCCCAGACATCCGCGTGAGAGTCTTGAATTTTTCCAATCAATGTTTTCAACAATAGCTTATACTTTAATTCATCCGTGGGCTGAAGCAGTTGAGGGATAAATTCAGGCAGTACTGTATCCCACTTTTGATCGGTCAAATGCGTATTGGGGAAAAAATAGTGGACAGCATTCCAAAACCGAAATAAGGCCAACAATTTATACCCCGAATCGTTCCATGGCATCAAACTGTACTCCAATTCATTTTCAAAATTTGGATTCCCCACCGTTGGATACATACTTACATAATGGTTTTTATGAATTTCAGCTTGGTTGATTTGAACCAAAAGTGATGATAAGGCTTCCCCCAACAAAGCGGTATCCCGAATCCACTCGTTTTGCGGGAGGGACTTTACCGAATCGGCTTTAGGTAATTTTTTTCTAATCATTTTAAATGAACCAAGAGCATCGATCTTTTGCGCTAAACGAGACGTAAAATCCGTTGCATTAATCAACGGCAACATCCGAAACAATTCATAATCCCAATGCACCGTTCCTGAAGCCACTTTAGGATGATGGTATTTGACAAAGCCCCAAACTTTACCGAGGATTTCTAAATTTTTAAGTTGTTGGGGCGTTGGATTTTCCAATTGAAATTGCGAACCAGCATCAAATTCGATGTCTTTTTCAATTGGCGTTTGTTCGCGCAGGGTTACTTGATCTATGGGAGTTCCATCAATAGTGACTTTAAGTTGGTCAATCCACACAGTACCTGTACCGCTTAAGATACCGCCCACGTAAATCGCATTGGTCTCTGGAATATATTCTTGCCGAATGGTAAATGACTTCCAATCGTTTGTGCCTTGGTATTTTAAATAGGACTCATCATGATACTTTAATGTGATTTTATCGCGATTCATGCGCACAAAAAGACTGGCTGAACCCGTTACATTTTCTGTTTTTATCCATCCTTCTACCCGAATGGTTTTTCCCGAAAAGCGTGCGGGTATCTTTAGATAGATAGCGCCAAAACTGTTGGCTTGATTGCCAGAATGAATCCGCACACTTTGTTGTCCCGAATAAAAAACTTGCGTGTCAGTAGCCACTTGGTAGTCGCCCCAAACCCCTACGTCTTGCGGTATCGTTTCGGAACTACTCTTTTCAAAATCAAAATTGTATTTCGTTAAATTTTGGGCATTTCCTATACAAGCAAACGCCAACATAGTAAGTATACTGTTTTTCATGGTGTTGGTTTTCTGACACAAACCAACTGAATCGAGAATAGGCTACCAAACGATTTAACGCAGATTTACATTTTTTAAGAAGATTTAACGTAGCTTATACTTTCTCCCTAAACGGAATTTCAGGATTAAAAATTTCCGCCAATAAGGTTGCTAATTCCTCCAAATAGGCCGCAAGGATTTCGGGAGTGACTTCGGTTTGAACTTCTTTATCCGCTTTGAACTTAAACGGTAAAAATCCGCTTTTTAAGTTTTTAAACGAAATGATTCCTACCTCCATGGGTAAGCCTTTCGCTTCTTTTTCATAGAGAAAAGCATAAGCCAAAACCTGTATAATTTTGTCGTTTTTGATGTCTTCGGTCAATCCCTTCCAGGAAGAAAGTGTTACGGATTTACCCTCTACTTTTCCGGTTTTGTAATCGATAATGCGCACACGGCCGTCCCGTAGTTCAATGCGGTCAACATTTCCGCCAATTTTAATGGGAAAAGGCAACTTTGGATGCACAAATTCACGTTCAAACCCTTGTTCCAAAGCCAGAATTTGCACCACTTCGCCTTTTTTTAGCGATTCGAGTTCGAGCTTCAAAAAATTAAATACATTGCGCTTTGCCACTTCAAAAGCCAGCAAATTCCGTCCTTTTTGGATTTCACCTTCCTTGTAAACGTCTTTAAATTTCTCTACAACTTTTGCTTCGATTTTCGAAAAACAAGCTTCGATATCATGAACCGTTAAAATTCGACCGATAAAAGGGGTATATAAATCTTCTAAAACAGCATGTATAATCGTACCCAACGTATTGACCGCAATATTTTCTTCGACCTCCTCGGCCTCTGAAATGCGCAATAACCGCTGGAAATAAAACCGTATCGGATTTCGCACATAATTGGTTAAGGAAGAAGGGGAAAAGTATTTTTCGGTGGCTATTGCTTTCAATTGGTGCATCACCGCTTCATCTTTGGGTACCACCATGGGTTCGTAAGCAATTTGGGGCACTTCAGGATGGTATTGTTCAAATATCAATTGGTGTTGGGGTTGCTTTTCTACTTCCAATTGCGTGATAAAACGGCTGCGTTCTCCCGCGTCGAGTCCTTCTGAATCGGAATTGTACAGCAAATACACATTTTTGGCACGCTGCAACAAGTGGTAGAAATGATAGGTATAAATGGCGTCTTTTTCTTTGTAGGTAGGCAAGCCGTATTCGCGCTTCACATCATACGGGATAAAGGAGTTGTTGGACTTACCTGAAGGAAATTTCCCTTCATTAACCGACGTGATAATCACGGTTTCAAAATCGAGCACACGACTTTCCAGTACCCCCATAATTTGGAGTCCTTCGAGCGGCTCACCTTCAAAAGAAACTTCGGCCAAATCGACAATCTGTTTGTACAAAGCAAAAGCCGTTTCGGGTTGGTTATCCACAGGATGCTGCTCAAAATACGAGATGAGTTTGTTGACAATTTTGTACAATGAATACAAAAAGGCATTGGCAATTTTCTCGTCGTTTGACGTGTAATTCAATTGCGCTTTAATTTCCAGCAGCAACGTTGCTAAGTTTTGAAGCACTCCCGAAGCATGAGCCTCCCATTTTTGAAAAAGGAGTTGAAAAAGCGTTGTGGGCGGTTTCTCCAATAAGGTAAACAATCGATTTTGAGGAATAAACGTGACGTTATTTTGTCGTACATATTTCAATAAAACGTCGGCTTGAATATAGGGTTCAACCAGCGGATGCGTAATGACATCCAAAACATCCCGAAAATAAAATACATACTGTTGGGGATTGCGTTGTTGTGCATTGAGGTGCATTTTAAACCATTTGTGCGCCAATAGTTGAGCGGGATTGTTTTTGCTCGAATACCCCATGGTGATATTTAGAGCAGGAATTGAAGCGGGGAGGTTGTACAAAATAGGCACTAATAAACTCTCTTCTCCCAAAACTACGGCACAATCTTGCAAGGCGGTATTGGGATGGTCTTCCAGATGTTTTTCAAGTATACTTCCCACTAATTTAGCCTGTCCGATAGATTTGGAGGTTCCGATTACTGTGATTTTTTTAGCCTCTTGAAACTGTGAATACACGTGCTGAAGCGGCTGTGTTTTGTAGTGGGGCCATTCTTTCAAGTACCGGCGTAAAAAAAGTCCCGCATCATGCAGTGGATCTTCCAAAAATGCGCGATCGGCGTCCCAATACACCGTGGCACGATCGGCGGCCATTAATTGTTGCACGATAGTTTCCTCGGCTTTGGTCAAGGCATTAAACCCAACAAAGCAGTACTTACGAGCTGAGGAATGTTGTATAAAATGGGGAAGATTGGCGACGGCTTCACGATACATAAGCCCTTGATACCCACGTTTCTTATCGCGTAAATGTTGGTAAAACTCGTGGTAATACGACGGCAGTTTTCGCCAAAAAGCCAAATGACGTTCGATCAAAGCAGTATGTTTGTCGACACTTACCGACCAGTGTTCAATTTCTTTGATGTTTTCGAGGTAGGTGAGAATCGTATTGGGATTTAACAAATAGCGGTCTATTTCATTGAAATCCTGTAATAATGTTTTAGCCCAAGGAGCAAAAGATTCAAAAGGTTCGGGCTGCTCGGGCGTTAACCGACCATATACCGCGTAAAATTCAAATAATAATTCGATAGAATCCAAAGCGGTAATTCCTGAAACTTCTTGGACAAACGTCTCAATACTGATGATTTCAGGGGCCACTAAGGGAACCTTGGTTTGGGCTTTCAATGCATTGATCAAAAAAATGCGGGCACGTTTGTTGGGAAGAATAACCGTTAGGTTTTCCATTTGTTGGCTATGCTCCTCTAAAAGTGTGGCGGCGATATCGAAGAGAAAGGTGTTCTTTTGCATGCTATAAAAATAAAAAACGCCCCGAACAAATCGGAGCGTTTTTCAATATATTGTGGTGTAGGTAAATTATTTTACCAATTTCACTTCTACACGACGGTTTTGTGCTTTACCAGCTTTCGTTTTGTTTGAAGCAATTGGCATAGACTCACCAAATCCTTTAGAACTTAAACGAGAAGCATCAATTCCGTTTGAAACTAAATAGTTTTTCACAGCAGCAGCACGGTCTTCAGATAATTTTTGGTTAGCAGCATCTTTACCATCGCTATCGGTGTGACCTTCGATTGAGAATTGTGCTGATGGATACTCTTTTAAGATTGCAGCCATCGCTTCCAAAACAGGGAATGTTTGTTTTTGGAATGACGCTTTACCTGTATCGAAAAGAATTGTTTTACCGTAGTCATTCAATTTTTTCATTACCTCATCGGTAACTTCTGGACAACCTTTGTTAGCAGCAGTTCCTTTTACATCTGGACACTGATCATCTTTGTCTAACACGTTGTCACCGTCTCTATCTGGCCATGGACATCCGCCATTTTCTTTAGGCCCTTTAACATCTTTACATTTGTCATCTTTGTCAGCGATACCATCACCGTCAGCATCTGGACATCCGCCTAAAGCTTTAACTCCTGCTGCATCTGGACAAGCATCTTCTTTATCTTGGATTCCGTCACCATCTGTATCAGGACAACCTCCGAATTGTGCTAAACCAGGAGTATCTGGACAAGCATCTTCTTTGTCAATGATTTTGTCACCGTCTGAATCTGGACATCCTTTGAATTCTGCAGTTCCAGCGTCTGTTGGACATGCATCTTCGTTATCGTACAAACCATCGTTGTCAGAATCTTTAGCACCAAACTTGAAGATTAACCCTGCAAAATGTTGAACGTGAGGAGCAACATCTACAGAAGGATCTCTTGAATCATCAAAAGAATGCTTGTAAGTAGCCGTGTAGGTCAAACCAATTTGTTTTCCAAACCAGTAAGTCAATCCTAAACCTCCGTTTACTGTACCCGCTGATGCATCACCCAAGAAAGTGTAACCTCCCCCAATGTGTGCTGAAGGCTCAATGGTTTTTGATTTTAACAAGCTCATGAAGCTGTATCGAACAACCCCATCAAAGCTGTAGTACATCAAATCGCCTGGATTCACAACTGGGTAGTCATTGGTGTTGGTTGCAGCATCATAAAAACGCTCTCCAACAATTTTGTTTACTCTGTTGATCGAACCCGTCACTCCAAAAGAGAAGTTATTCCCAACATATTTGGTTACATTGATGGCCGAAACGGCTGGCATGATACTCCAGTATCTCTTTGCATTGTAGAATTGAGAAAACTGATCTTCGATTTTGGAAGCTGCGCTTACACGAGCACCATCGATTGCGTTTACACCAAACGAAATAGCCCATTGGTTGTTACTATCCTGAGCTTGAACGCTTAACCCAGCAAGCATCAAAATAGCACATAGTTTTTTAAGATGTCTCATACTTAATTTTGTTAGATTTATATATGAATATGGGGGCAAAATTATAACCAATTAATGAATTATCAAAATGTTAAGGCACATTTCGGTTAGATAACACCCAAGCTTTGTCCAACTTCGGTAAATGCAGCAATAGCTTTATCCAAATGTGCTTGGGTATGAGCCGCCGATAGTTGCACCCGAATACGTGCTTTTTCTTTGGGCACCACCGGGTAAAAGAAACCAATTACATAAATGCCTTTGGCCAACAATTGATCGGCCATAACTTGAGATAACTTGGCATCATACAACATTACGGGAACAATGGCAGAGTCGCCATCAATGATATCAAATCCTGCTGCCTTCATGCCTTTTTTAAAATAATTGGTATTCCATTCCAACTGATCGCGCAGTGTCGTATCTTTTTCCAGCAACTCAAAAACTTTAATTGAAGCCCCAACAATGGCTGGTGCCAACGAATTGGAAAACAAATACGGACGAGAGCGTTGACGCAAAATCTCAATAATTTCTTTTTTGGCTGTGGTGTAGCCTCCCATTGCACCCCCAAGGGCCTTGCCAAGGGTTCCCGTGATAATATCCACACGTCCCATGACACCTTTTGCTTCGAGCGTTCCTTTACCCGTAGCTCCTATAAATCCTGCGGCATGACATTCGTCGACCATCACCATCGCATCGTATTGATCGGCCAAATCACATATTTTGTCCAACGGAGCCACCAAACCATCCATAGAAAACACGCCATCGGTAACAATCAATTTAAATCGATGCCCTGCCGCTGTCGCTTTTTGAAGTTGCACCTCCAAATCAGCCATATTGTTGTTTTCATAACGATAACGAGCGGCTTTACACAAACGAACGCCATCAATAATCGAAGCGTGGTTCAAACTATCGGAAATAATACAGTCGTCTTCGCCCAACAACGGCTCAAAAACCCCACCGTTGGCATCGAAAGCGGCAGCATATAAAATGGTATCCTCTGTGCCATAGAAATCGGCAATTTTTTGCTCCAAGGTTTTGTGAATGTCTTGTGTCCCACAAATAAAACGCACTGAAGACATGCCGAAACCATGCGTATCGAGCGCTTCTTTGGCGGCTTGAACGACTTCTGGATGCGAAGACAATCCGAGGTAGTTGTTGGCACAAAAGTTCAAAACAGTCTCCCCGTTGACTATGATTTCAGCCCCTTGAGGCGACGTGATGATCCGTTCTTTTTTGTACAAGCCTCCGTCTTTAATAGCTTGAATTTCCTGTTGCAAATGCGCTTGAATTTTTCCGTACATAATCTTAATTCGTTTGTTCTTGCAAATGTACAACTTCAACGTGTTCGCCAATATAAACCAAACATTTTTTCCGCACTTGCCAACCCATCGCTTCCAAAGCCGTTTGATACCCTGCGACTTGAGCGCGATAAACCTCTTTGTGGCTCCCTGTTTTGTAATCCAATAAAATAGCGGTTTGATCGTCAAAAACTACCACACGATCGGGCTTTAAAACCGGTCCTTGAGGCAACAAAAAGGTTTGCTCGTTGTACACACGTCCTTTTTCTGAAAAAAACTCGTGCAACTCCGGGTGGGTGACGACTGCCAAAAGGGTTTGCTGAGTCACATCTCTTTGTGAAGTCGCTAATAGCCCTTCTTCTATCGCTTTGGCTAAAACCAAATCAATATCGCGCAGGGTGGTTACTGAAGCTAAAAGTTCGTGCACCAAATTTCCATACGCAATGGCATCCCCCTGTTTCGTATTCCACATTAAACTTTCCCGCTGGGCAATTTTGATGTTGCTCGGACGAAACAAAGCGTTCACTTTTGGGATGAGCATAGAAGTAACGTTCACCGCATCGGGTGTGGAACGGCGTGTTGCCTCACCAAATCGCACTTTACCTTGATCGAGTACACAACCTTTGGATTCTAAAAACGCCAAGAAAAAAGACGATAAATTGGACGGCAGTTCGCCCTTACTCGTGCGATTTTCGGCAGAAATCACATACAACTGCTCTTCGGCTCGAGTCATGGCAACATACAATACATTGATATTGTCCAGCAATTCTTCTTCGGTTCGTTGTTGATATACCGCTGCCGCTTCAGGACTGAAGGTTTCAACTTCTTTATTTTTGGCCACTAGAGCTTTGGGAATACCTAAATCGGTATCGGGAAGATCGAGCCACAACTTATCTTGCTTATTTTGGGCAAAATTTTCTTCGGCAAAAGGAAAAATAACCACGGGGAATTCGAGTCCTTTTGATTTATGAATGGTCATAATTCGAATAGCATCGTTGCCTTCTGGTGAAGCGATGCTTAACTTTTGCGCTTGACGCTCCCAAAAAGTCAAGAAATCAACTATCCCGGCTTGTTTGCGCAAATCATGTTCCAATACGACATCTTGAAAAAATTGTACATACGCATTGTGTTTTGACGGGGGGATAAACAAATGACTTAAGTATTCAACTACTTCATACAGCGACTTTTTACGAAGGTTTTGTAATGAAAAATGTGAAAAAGCAGCCCCAAAACGTGAGCTCAACCATTGCTCCCAGTCGGTTTCTAGCGTTTTTGCCATTCCTTCGGCGATGCATTCATGGAGGTGTGCTGGATCGAAATGAGACGCCAAATAGTATAAAACATTGGCTTTGGCCTCTTGATCTTTCGCATTATTCAAAAACCGAAGCGCCGCTACCAAGACGCGAACTTCAGCAGAGGCTGCCAACAACAAACTTTCTGAGGAAATGATAGGCAGTTGTTTTTCGGTGAGGTATTGTGCAATGAGCGCCCCATTTTTATTGTTGCGAATCAATATCGCAATATCGCGATAGGCAAATCCTTGCAATCGAATGTGAGCTATAGTATTGACAAGGGATTCCAAATAAAGATCGGCTTTTTCTAACCCTTCATCGTCCTCGGTATTGTCAACTTTTCCGGGTATAAATTCAAACTGAACGTAGCCTCCTTTTTTGGAATTGGTTTTTTGAAAACTATAGTTTGCGTACAATTCTTTATAGTCAGGGTGCTGAAATTTTTCGGATAGAAATTGGAAAAAATCATTGTTAAATTCAATGATTTGCGAATAACTTCGGTAATTCGTATCCAAGGTTTTTCGGGCAAAATTTTTGTTTGAAAACGGAATTTCACCTTTCCCCAAAGCAATAAACTGCTCGGCTTTTCCTCCACGCCAACGATAAATCGACTGTTTGGGATCGCCCACCAAAAGCAACGACCCGGGCACCCCATTTTCTTCTCCGGCCAGCGCATTATCAATAAGAGGAATCAAGTTGTGCCATTGTAATTCAGAAGTGTCTTGAAACTCGTCAATAAAAAAATGCCGGTATTTTTCGCCCATTTTTTCATAAATAAACGGCGCCGGTTGCTGTTGTATTTGCTCTTGAATTAAAGTGTTGAATTCGGTAATCGAAAGGATATTTTGGGCTTCTTGAATGGCTTTCAATTTTTTTTGAAGGGTATTGAGCAAAGAAAGCGGGGTGACATTTTTTAAAAAGGCTTTGTAGAACAGCATTTTCTCTAAAGCGCCATACATTTGGGTCAAATGCGACACAATTTCGGGAACTAACGATTCGATGAGTGCTCTATCGAAAGCGGTTTTATTGATTTGAATTGCTTCCGCTTCGCGATAGGTTTTATGATTGGGATTATAGTCCTTACGCGCAATGCTTTTTATATGGTTGGGAAAAGTTTCACGAGAAAACGATTTTAAATCCACCCCATTTTTTTCCAATAACCCTAAAATAGAAAGGGCTTCTTGTGCTGCCTGTTCCTCCATGGCATGGCTTAACGCTACCAACTTATTTTTGAGAACAATAAAGTCTTCGATAGACTTGTCTTGCAATTGATGAATTTCCTCGCGGTTGTTTTCATTCAACATCAATTTCCCCGTTTCAATAATTTCCCGAGAAATATCCCAACTTTTATCTTCATCGGTTTTTTCCATGGTAAAATTCACCAACAATTGCGTCAACGTTTCGTCTTCCCCCGCCTGCGCAATGATGGCATCAACGGCTTCTTGCAACAATCCATCGGTATCCAAAGACACTTCAAATGTGATGGGCAACTTTAATTCATGGGCAAAGGAGCGAATGACTTTATGGGTAAACTTATCAATGGTTGAGATATCAAAGGCAGCATAGTTGTGAATCAAATTTTTAATTATCACCCGAGATTTCTCTTGAATAGTTTGGGTAGACATCCCTGTTTCGGCAGCTATATCATCGAGTAAATCGAGGGCCTTTGCGCTCGGTTGAAGGGCAGCAAATTGGGACAAACTCTCCACTACGCGGCTTTTCATTTCATGTACGGCCTTGTTGGTAAAGGTGATAGCCAAAATTGAGCGGTAGGCATCGGGTTGGGGTGCTGTTAAAATAATCTTCAAATACGATTTTACCAAAGTATAGGTCTTCCCCGATCCAGCAGAGGCGTCATATAAAGTAAATGCAGGTGTTGTACTCATGAAACTGGGTTAGGACGTTGAATTTGATACACAAAGTTAGTCTTTTCTACCTCCCCATAATACGCTATTTGAATTTCATCAATTTTCACCGCACCTATTTTCTCCATGGCTTTTTGGGAGCGAATATTCTCGGCGCCCACATGAAAGTAAACGATATCGACATATTGGAATATATAATCCAACATAAGTTGCTTTAAATCGGCGTTATAGCCTTGGCCCCAATAGGTTCTTCCTATAAATGTATAGCCAATTAGGATTGATTTTTGCTCCAAATTATAGGCGTAAAATCGGCTGCATCCAACGACCAAATGGGTTTGTTTATCGAGAACCAACAAGGCTCCTTGGGATTCTATGGCGCCTTCGAAATAGGTTTGAAAAACACTTCGTTGGCAGCGGTTGGGATTCGGATGTTGCGCCCAAACCAAAGGATCGGAAGCTACTGCGTACAGCGATTCAAAATGGGCTGGAAGCAAAGGTACGGTATACACCTTTTTGCCCTCCAAACGAGCGGGTTGTAGTGAAATAGACATAAAAAACGATACGTTAAACCTATGGTAAAATTGAAAAATAGTATTTTCTATTCCGAAGTTAAATGTATAAATTTGAGGTCAATTAAATAATCCTTTAAACAAAATAGTTATGGCATTTGAATTACCACAATTACCCTATGCTTACGATGCATTGGAGCCTCATATTGATGCCCGTACTATGGAAATTCACCATAGTAAACATCACAATGCGTATACCACCAACCTAAACGCAGCCATTGCGGGTACAGATTGGGAAGGAAAAACCATTGAAAACCTATTGATTAATTTGGATATGAAAAACGCTGCCGTTCGCAACAATGGTGGTGGATTTTATAACCACAACCTTTTTTGGCGTATTATGACTCCAGGAGGAGGTGGAAAACCAACAGGGGAATTGGCCGAAGCCATTGACCGCGACTTTGGATCGTTTGACGAATTCAAAGCCAAATTCGCTAAGGCGGGCGCTACCCAATTTGGATCCGGCTGGGCATGGCTTTGTGTGCAAAAAGGAGGTAAATTGGAAGTGTGTGCTACCCCGAATCAAGACAACCCATTGATGCCAGAAGTAGGATGCGGTGGAATGCCCATCTTAGGTATGGATGTATGGGAACACGCGTATTACCTAAACTACCAAAACAGACGTCCCGATTATATTGAGGCCTTTTTCAATGTAATCAATTGGACCGAAGTGGCACGTCTTTACGCTACTGAAAAATAATTCGTACGCAACACGAAACAAAAACCCGATTGATTGCTCAATCGGGTTTTTTTATACTAAAAAAGACGTTCGTGGATACGAACGCCTTTTTGCCCCAAATCTACCATAAACTTAACCTACTAAATTCTATGGTAGAACAAAGTTAACAATATCGGTAGGGAAACCCAAACGTTTCTTAAAAAATAAGCTAAACAGCAATAAAAAAGGGTAGATGAATGCGATTTGAAAGGGAATGCACTGAAATTTGTAGAAAATAAAAAAGGTGAAAGTAAACTTTCACCCTTTTTGCCCCAAATCTACCATAAACTTAACCTACTAATGCTATGGTGATCCAAATATATACCTGCCTTTGAGGTGATTCAAAATATTATTGATGAATAACCATAAAAATCGATAAAATGCATGTTTTTCAGAATTTTAGTAAGCCCGTGCGTCTTTACCTTCATAAAAATTCATAAATGCCCTATTCACCACGCGGTTGCCCCCTGGCGTGGGATAATCTCCCGTAAAATACCAATCGCCTACATGCTCCGGACAAGCCTCATGTAGGTTGTCAACCGATTGGAAAATAATATCAACTTCTGCATGAATTCCCTCTGGCTTCAATAGCTCAACTATCTTTTTTGAAATCTCTTTATCGCTAAATAGCGAATAGATTGTTTTCACATGATTAACAATCTCCGCATCGGGCTTTCCTTCTTGTGCTTTACATTGTTGGTAAACTGTATCCACTACGTCATATTGCCCGCGTTCTTTCAAAAGGGCTATCGCCGCTTGAAAAGCAACCAAGCCCTCTAACTTGGCCATATCAATTCCGTAACAATCGGGATAGCGAATTTGTGGGGCCGACGATACCACAACAATCTTTTTCGGATTCAAACGATCCATCATACGGAGAATACTATTTTTCAACGTCGTTCCACGCACGATACTATCGTCGATGATTACCAAATTATCACTGGGTTGGATCACACCGTAGGTCACATCATAGACGTGGGCCACCAAATCATCACGACTACTGTCCTCCGTAATAAAGGTGCGTAACTTGGCATCTTTGATAGCAATTTTTTCGGTGCGAATTTTGACCGCTAAAATCTCTTCCAACTTTTCCTTTGTTAGCGTTTTACGGTTATCGAGTATGTATTGATTTTTACGTTGGTTTAAAAAGTCATTGGCCGCCTCTACCATTCCAAAAAAGGAGGTTTCGGCCGTGTTGGGAATGTATGAAAAAACGGTATTATCGGTGTCGTTTTGAATGGATTCCAACACATCGGGTAAAACAAGTTTCCCCAAGGCTTTTCGTTCTTGATAAATGGCTGCATCACTCCCGCGAGAGAAATAAATCCGCTCAAACGAACAGGCTCTTTTTTCAACCGCCGGTATAATGGACTCCGAAGTAACCGTCCCATTTTTCTTGATGATTAAGGCATGACCCGGTTGTAATTCCTGAACCGATTCGAAGGCTACATTAAATACGGTTTGAATCACGGGCCGCTCTGAGGCTACAACGACCACTTCATCGTCTTCGTAGAAAAAGGCAGGACGAATTCCTGCAGGATCGCGCAACACAAAAGCATCCCCATGGCCAAACAATCCCGCCATAGCATAACCGCCATCCCAACCTTTGGAAGCGCGTTTTAAAATGCGTTGTATATTGAGTCGTTCGGCGATGACCGGCGAAGCTTCACGTTTGGACAAGCCTTCGTTTTTGCATTCCAAATACAAATCGGTAACCTCATCATCCAGGAAATGACCAATTTTTTCCATAACCGTTACCGTATCGGCCATCTCTTTGGGATGTTGCCCCAACTCGACCAAACTAGCAAAGAGCTCGGTAACATTGGTCATATTGAAATTCCCAGCGACGATCAAATTCCGGTGCATCCAGTTGTTTTGACGCAAAAAAGGATGTACACTCTCGATACTGTTCTTGCCAAACGTTCCATAACGCACATGCCCCAGAAACAATTCGCCAATATAGGGGATGGTGGCTTTTTGCCAAGCTACGTCATCGGCTTTGTCGGGATGTGCTGCTAAATCGTTGGAAATTCGCTGATTGATTTGGGCAAAGACGTCTTGTATCGGTTGCGCGTCATTGGAACGAATACGACTGATGTAGCGTTCGCCAGGAGCCACATCAAACTTGATCGAGGCAAATCCGGCACCGTCTTGGCCACGGTTGTGTTGCTTTTCCATGAGTAAGTACATTTTTTGTACCCCATAAAAAGCCGAACCGTATTTTTGTTTGTAATACTCCAACGGTTTTTTCAACCGTAAGAGTGCAATTCCACATTCGTGTTTTACGGCATCACTCATAAATGGTAGTTGTGTTGTGTTTGTGTTGTTGTGTGTTGTTGGGGTTTAGTGTTCTGAAAACCAATGAAATTCTCGGAACTTCTATGATTGTAGTAAACAAAAATGCCCCGAAATTTCGAGGCATAAAGTTACTATAATTCTATTTCAAATTGGGTGAGTGCTTTAAATTGTTTCAAGCGCTCGGCCACTTCTTCTTTGGTGAGTCGCACCATTCGCTCCGTTCCAAATTGCTCTACACAAAAGGAAGCCAAATTGGATCCTTGAATGATGGCCGTTTTTAACGTTTCAAAAGAAGTGTCCCCTTGTTGTGCCACATAGCCTGCAAATCCACCTGCAAAGGTATCGCCCGCTCCTGTGGGATCAAACACGTCGGCCAAAGGCAAGGCAGGCGCAAAGAAAATATGTTCGTTATGGAACAACAACGCTCCATGTTCGCCTTTTTTAATCACCACATATTTTGGTCCCATTGCATGGATTTTGGCCGCTGCTTTGACTAGCGAATACTCTCCCGACAATTGACGGGCTTCCTCATCGTTAATAGTAATCACGTCAACGCGCTTAATCACCTCCATCAACTCGGGTAACGCACAGTCCATCCAGAAATTCATGGTGTCTAATACGACCAACTTAGGTTTTGCGGTCAATTGATTTAAAACACCGGTTTGTACCAAAGGATGCAAATTGCCCAACATCACCACTTCAGCGTCTTTAAAGTTATCGGGAACAATAGGATTGAAATCAGCCAATACGTTGAGCTCGGTAGCCAAGGTATCGCGGGAATTCATATCATTGTGGTAACGGCCGCTCCAGAAGAACGTTTTGCCGCCTTGCACAATTTCCAATCCAGAAATATCAATATTTCGCGCCGTCAATAAATCCAAATAATCTTGTGGAAAATCATCACCCACCACGGAAACAATTGCGGATTGTAGATTAAAATGCGAGGCCGATAACCCGATAAAGGTTCCAGCGCCACCTAATATTTTGTCGGTTTTTCCAAAGGGCGTTTCGATTGCATCAAAAGCCACAGTTCCCACGATTAAAAGCTTGTTCATGAACTCGTTTTTAGAATAAAGGCGCAAAGATACGTATTCATATCATAAGAATAAAACTTCTCTTGTAAATGAAGGGGTTTAATTTTTTCATAAAAAAAACCCGGCCTAAACCGGGTTGCGTCACTTTCGAATTATAGTCCTCAAGTCGTTAGTCTTGAAAACTACCGTGTAAAAACACGACCTGTTGCACCTCCGAAAAGGCCCATGCGGTAAGTATTTTTGAAATAATCCATTTTCTTTAGCTAACTTACGAAAAAATACACACATCTGAGAAATTTTTGAGAAATATTTTTCCCACATAAGTGTAAAACTTTGCAGGGATGGAACACCGGGGAGAAATAATCAAAAATGCGATTTACCAAAGCGGCATGCCTATCAGTGCTATAGCAAAACAGATGGGAAAAAGCCGACGTTGGTTTTATCAAATGTTTGAGCAAAAAAATGTCACTATCGATACCATCCTCACCATCGGCAAAATCATCCATCACGATTTTACCCAAGAAATCAAAGAAATGTATCCCAAAATCGTCCACGAGCCCCCTCAAGAATACCCCGAGGAGGAAACAGTAGACTATTGGAAAATGAAATACATCCTACTTTTGGAGGAATACAATGCCCTTTTGAAACAAAACAAAACCAATCCAACGACTAGGTAAAACGCACGGGCGTCATCCTGAATTGGGTTGAATCACCACTATTTTTTGAGCATTTTTAGCGTTTTGACGGCTTGATCAACATAGACTTTGACCAGATAAACTCCGGGTTCTAATCCGCTCATGTCCAAAACCGCAGTTTCTTGATGGATCGGGTAAACGCGAACTTTTTGCCCCAAATAGTTATACACTTCCAAGTGCTCCAAAGCAGTCGCATTGGCAACCGTTACCAACGTCGTTACCGGATTGGGCTGAAAAGAAAAACCCGAAAACAATGACGAGGCAACATCCAAAGAAAAAGATACGGTTACAGCAAAAGGCTCACTTCGACATCCTGAATTAACCGCCACCGCATAATAAGTAGCCCCGTCGACCAACAACGTGCTTAAGGGCAACGAATTATTCCCCGATTGCGCGTCTTGTAAACTCGCATACCAAAGCACATTGGCAGGAGTTATCACCAATTCATTTAAAGTACTTCCAGCTGGTACTAACGGATTGGCCTCCCCCGATGGTGTGACTACAGGAACTATTGTAAGCGTTGTCGAAAGCGTTGTAGCACATTGACCGTTGTTGGGCACAAAAGTGTAAGTCGTAGTTTGGGTATTGTTGAGCGCTGGACTCCATGTGCCTGTTATCCCATTTTCTGACACGAGAGGTAACGCCGGAATCACATCGCCTTGGCAGTAAGTAGTATCCAATGAAAACTCGGGCGTGACAGAGAAAAAATCATGCCCAGAAAAACCCCAACCTTTGTTGACTACCAAATTGGTTATGGCTGGAATAGCTTCTGGACCGTAGGACATGAATGTGGCGCCCAATATCTTGTTATTAGGGGTATTCGGATTGGCATTCCATGCTAGCAAGGTTTGGGTATAACTTTCGCAATCTAAACCCGAGCGATCCAACATATTCACCAAAACGACATTCGGATTTAAAACCCAATTCCCTAATGAAAAATTAAAATTTGCCGCTCTTGAAAACATGCCCGACATATCGATAACATTGGACGTATTCCAATTTTGAATGGATGGACTTCCGCCATTGTTAAAGGCAAAATTTTCAGGGACAAGATTAAATAAATCATTTTGAAACATGCGTGCCATCGTAGTCACATTAGACGTATCCCAGTTCCCAATGTTTTGATTAAAGGCATTGGCATCCCGAAACATATCCGACATATCGGTCACATTGGAGGTGTTCCAGTTACTAATGTTTTGATTAAAAAAAGAGGCTCCATAAAACATCCCGGCCATTGTAGTCACATTCGCAGTATTCCAATTGGCAATATTTTGATTAAACTGCGTAGGAAAACTAGCGAATTCTAGAACGGAAAACATTTCGGACATATCGGTCACATTGCCCGTATTCCAGTTACCGATGTTGCGATTAAACTCAACTGCAGCCTTAAACATCCGACGAAACGAAGTCACATTCGCGGTATTCCAATTGCCTATATTTTGATTGAACACTATTGCATTTTCAAACAAACTCGACATATCCGTGACATTCGAAGTATTCCACAAACTCAAGGCCTGATTAAAATTCTGACAGTCTTTAAACATCCGTGAGAGGTTGGTTACATTTGAAATATTCCAAAAATTAATATTGAAAGGAGAGTTGAGCGCAAAACAACCTTCAAACATTCCCGCCATACTGGTTACATTGGTCAAATTTGGAAAATCAATAGCGCTAACTTGCAATTCGGGATAAAAACGGAAAGCATTTTCCATACTGGTCCACGGCACAGCGCCCCATTGATTGATGTTTTCTAAAGTATACGAAAAATTAAATGTGGCATTATTGACTATTCGCCGAAAGTTTTGTGGTTGAATCGTCAAACGAATGGAACCCGTAATGGGCAATCCTGAGATAGTGACATTCGGCCCTGTAAAAGTGCCCGACCCAGAAGCAGGTGCCGCTGGGGGTAAGGTTTGCCAAGAATAATTCACAGGACCCACGGTTTCAGCGCCAAAGGCAATAAACGATGAATTATTGATGATTCGCCAAGTGGTGATAAAATCTTGGGCTTTAGCTGAAGACGCAATGAATACCAAGCCCCAACAGAGGAGTAAAAGTCGTTTCATAGTTTTCTTATAAAAATACGCTGAAAACGGATGAAAACGGTTTTCTTTAACTTTAAATTTGGGATTGTTTGAGGCAGCATTAAAAAGCGAATACTTTAAAACAAAGCATCTTCTTGCGACTCGTAATAGGCGTCTACTGACAAATTTGTTTGCATGGATGCCATGACCGCCAATTGATCGCAACGCTCGTTTTGCGGATGGTTATTGTGGCCTTTTACCCATTGAAAATGGACTTTATGCTGGCGATATACTTTTAAAAAACGCCTCCATAAATCGGGGTTTTTCTTGCCTTGGAATCCCTTTTTTTCCCAACCCATTACCCAACCTTTTTCAACGGCATCGACCACATACTTACTGTCCGAGACCACCAATACCGACATGCCCGGTTGTTTTAACTTTTCCAAACCCACAATCACAGCCAGCAATTCCATACGGTTGTTGGTCGTTAGGCGAAATCCTTCATAAAACTCTTTGCGATAGCCTGTACCTACTTGCTCCAAAACCACACCATACCCACCTTTACCGGGATTTCCTTTGGCTGCGCCGTCAGTGTACAAGTGAATTTGATGCATCTAAAAAAATTATGAATTATGAGTTATGAATTATGAATTACGAGTTTAGTTGGGCATGAAGAAGTTGTTCAATCACGTTGGGGAAATGTTCTTGTTCGAGGGCATGAACCTTGGCGGCAATACACGCTGCGGTGGTACAATCGGCAATCGAAGTTTCAAACTGAGCGATAATCGCACCCTCGTCATAATGTGCGTTGACATAGTGAATTGTAATGCCGGTTACCGTCTCGCCCTGCCCCAATACCGCTTCATGAACATGTTTGCCGTACATGCCTTTCCCTCCAAATTTGGGCAACAAAGCGGGATGAATATTGATCACGTTGGGAAAAACATCCAAAATCGCTTCGGGAAACTTCCACAGAAATCCCGCCAGTACAATCCAATCGGGGGCAAACGTTTGCAACTGTTGTAGCACTTTGCCCTTTTCAAGATCTTGCCGTCCAAACAACACGGTGGGAACGCCTAAATCGTTCGCGCGTTGCAACACCCCCGCTTGCGGATTATTGCAAAAAACGGCCACCACCGAACCGATAGCTTTTGCTTGAAAATGCTTGATAATCGCCACAGCATTGGTGCCTTCTCCCGAGGCAAATAGAACAATTTTGGACATAAAACAGGTTGTGTTTTTCGACAAAAATACCGCCTACAAAAAAACGAATAATTGACGAGATAATTCAACTACCGTAAAAGGTTTGTTAAAATAATTTATTACCTTCGTGGTAACATTTGTAAATCAAAATGCTGAAATAAAATAAAGTTTTTTATTTTTGCCAACAATTAAAAATTAAAAATTAGAAACTATGTCAGACATTGCATCAAGAGTTAAAGCGATTATCGTGGACAAACTAGGAGTTGACGAGAATGAAGTTGTATCTGAAGCAAGCTTCACCAATGACTTGGGAGCCGATTCATTAGATACTGTTGAGCTTATCATGGAGTTCGAGAAAGAATTTGACATTCAAATTCCAGACGATCAAGCTGAGAACATCTCAACAGTTGGTCAAGCTATCTCTTACATCGAAGAAGCTAAAAAATAATAAAATATACCAAACCCGCGTACCTTTTTGGCATGCGGGTTTTTATTATTTTCAAAATCACTACATTGCGATTGTAAATCAATCCTAAAGATAAATACCCCTGTCTCTTTGCGATTTGCCAAAAAGGAACAAGGGTATTCTTTATATACAGAACAAACTAAATCCATTTTTATGCAATTAAAGCGTGTTGTTGTTACCGGTCTTGGCGCCTTAACTCCCATTGGAAATTCGATTGAAGCCTATTGGGAAGGTTTAGTCAATGGGAAAAGTGGGGCTGCCCCGATTACCTATTATGATACCGAAAAACACAAAACCAAATTTGCTTGTGAAGTCAAAAATTTTGACATCGAACAATTCATGGACCGCAAGGAATCCCGTCGTTTGGACAAATTCTCACAATATGCTATTGCTGCCAGTGATGAAGCCATTAAAGACGCGGGAATCACCGACACCAATGTCAACAAAGCGCGCGTAGGCGTTATTTGGGGCGCTGGAATCGGTGGTTTAGAAACGTTCCAAGAAGAGGTTTTAAACTACGCAAAAGGCGATGGAACTCCCAAATTCAATCCGTTTTTTATCCCAAAAATGATTGCCGATATTGCCCCTGCACACATCTCGATGCGCAATGGCTTTATGGGACCGAACTATACCACCGTTTCTGCTTGTGCTTCCTCCGCCAATGCCTTGATCGACGCGTTCAACTACATTCGATTGGGCATGTGCGATGTTATCATTTCTGGGGGTTCAGAAGCCGCGGTAACCATTGCTGGTATGGGCGGATTCAATTCGATGCACGCTTTATCAACCCGAAACGACAGCCCCGAAACGGCTTCGCGCCCATTTGATGCTACCCGTGATGGATTCGTTCTTGGGGAAGGTGCTGGTGCATTGGTATTGGAAGAATACGAACACGCCAAAGCTCGTGGTGCTAAAATTTATTGTGAAATCGGAGGCGGTGGTCTTTCATCCGACGCGTACCACCTCACAGCCCCTCATCCTGAAGGCGTAGGTGTTATCGCCGTAATGCAAAATACGCTTCGCGATGCGGGAATGCAACCCACCGATGTCGATCATATCAATACCCATGGAACCTCCACACCTCTTGGAGATGTCGCTGAATTAAAAGCAATTAGCGCAGTCTTTGGCGACCATGCCAAAACCTTAAACATCAACTCAACCAAATCTATGACCGGCCACTTGTTGGGTGCGGCGGGTGCAATTGAGGCGATTGCGGTAATTTTGGCGATGCAACACGGTATCGTTCCGCCGACCATCAACCATGAAGTTGTCGATGAAAACATTGATCCTTCGTTGAATCTTACTTTGAATAAAGCACAAAAACGCGAGATCAAAGTAGCCATGAGCAACACCTTTGGTTTTGGGGGCCACAACGCTTGTGTACTTTTTAAAAAAATTGACGCGTAATCTCTTTTATGAGAATTATTAAAAAAATATTTGCTAAAAACTCCCGTCCTCAGACAGAAGGCGGGATTTTTTTTGAGACCCTACAAACCATCTTAGGATTTGCGCCAGGGCAATTAAAATATTACAAAAAAGCCTTTACGCACCGTTCCTCCAACCTAATGGATGAAAACGGGCGCCCTATGAATTACGAACGTTTGGAGTTCTTGGGCGATGCCATGTTGGGTTCCGTAATTGCCGCCCATTTATACCGTGAAGTGCCTACAGGTGACGAAGGGTATCTCACCAAAATGCGCTCCAAAATTGTGAGTCGGGAACACTTAAACGAACTCGGACGCGATTTGAATCTCATTCAATTTGTCGAGAGTAAAGTCCCCGCCCAACATTTTGGCGAAAACATACACGGAAATATCTTTGAAGCCTTAATTGGAGCTATTTTTTTGGACAAAGGCTATGATTTTTGCGAAAAATTTATCCACGAAAAAGTCATCATTCCCTACGTGGATATCGAAAAATTAGAAGGAAAAGTCATTAGCTACAAAAGCCTTGTTATCGAATGGTGCCAAAAAGAAAAACACAACTTTCATTTTGATGTTTTTGATGACAACGGCAACGACGGTCAAAAATATTTCGGCGTGCGCTTAAGCATTGACCAAAAAGTAGTAGCCAAATCCCGAGCTACCTCCAAGAAAAAAGCGGAAGAAATCGCAGCCAAACGAGCCTATTTTGCATTTCAAGAAAAAATTAACAAAATATAGGGCAATATCTTAAAATCCTACAACGATTTCGTTCATAAAATAACGTTAATCTAACTTCTTCTCGGTAAAACGCATTCCGATATGAAGTATATTTACAACTTATTTGGGCGGAAATGGCGACGCAAAAAATCTACATCCATGAATTTGAAGCGCAAGATTACGAGGTAATCGCCTTGCACACTTCGTTGGAAGATTCCCGTTTGGCCTTTCACCTAAACCGACAACTCGACGTTTTGTTGGCACGAACCCAAGAAGACCTTCACATACAAATCAAAGAAGGAAGCACCGGACTTTCACGCTTTGAATTTTATGACGAATCCCGCTTCATTACCTGGCATTTGGTGCAAAATAAAAGTGAAGTCATCACCGAAACGCAAGGTCCTGGGGTGCTGTTTGCCGCGCTAAAAAATGATGTTGCCACTTCGGTGTATTTATTGCCCGAATACAAAAAAGTGGATTATATTCTCAAAATTGACAATCTAGAAAACGATGTCGATTTGGATGAAGTGATTCGAAAAATCAGCGAAATTGAATGGGTAAGTATGGCTTACCGTATTGATAAAAAACAACTAAAGTCCAAACACAATCTAATTTTTTAAAAGAATGCCGACTAGAAAAAAAACCAAAATCGTGGCCACCTTGGGGCCGGCGTGTAGTACCCGCGAGGTAATCAAAGACATGATCGACGCCGGAGTCAATGTGTTCCGTATTAACTTTTCGCATGCCGATTATGCCGATGTAAAGGAGCGAATTGACATTATCCGTGGATTAAACCAAGAATTTGGTTACACCACCGCTATTTTAGCCGACTTACAAGGACCCAAATTACGGGTAGGCGTTATGAAAGAAGACGTTGTGGTCAATCCAGGTGATGTAATCACTTTTCAAACTGCCGAAGACGTTCCCGGCAATGCCGAACGCGTATACATGAACTACAAAGCGTTTCCTAGTGATGTAAATCCGGGCGAACGCATCCTTCTCGACGACGGGAAACTCATTTTTGAAGTCATCGAAACCGACGGAAAAAACGAAGTAAAAACCAAAGTCATTCAAGGAGGTCCCCTAAAATCCAAAAAAGGAGTCAACCTGCCCAACACCAAGGTTTCCCTTCCTGCTTTGACCCCAAAAGACATCAAAGACGCGATTTTTGCTATTGAAAACGACGTGGATTGGATTGCACTCTCCTTTGTGCGCACCCCAAAAGACTTGATGGAATTGCAAGAATTAATTTCTGAACATACCGATCATAAAATTCCGATTGTCGCCAAAATTGAAAAACCCGAAGCCGTTGAAAACATCGATAAGATTGTGGCCTACTGCGACGGATTGATGGTAGCGCGGGGTGACCTCGGGGTGGAAATTCCAGCACACGAAGTGCCTTTGATTCAGAAAAAATTAATCCACCGCGCCAAAACAGCCCGTATCCCTGTAATCGTAGCGACCCAAATGATGGAAACCATGATTACCAGCTTGACTCCCACCCGTGCTGAAGTCAACGACGTGGCCAACTCGGTTATGGATGGCGCCGATGCGGTAATGCTTTCGGGTGAAACCTCGGTAGGAAACTATCCCGTGCAAGTCATTGAAAAAATGACCCAAATCATTGAGGCTGTCGAAGATTCGCCTTTGATTCAAGTTCCCCAAAACCCGCCACACGTGCGAACCAAACGATTCATCACCAAATCGATTTGCTACCACGCCGCTACGATGGCCAACGACATCAAAGCCAAAGCGATATCAACGCTTACCAACAGCGGGTACACGGCGTTTCAAATTTCGGCATGGCGCCCCTCAGCACACATTCTCGTGTACACGTCCAATAAGTATATTCTAACGCAATTGAACTTGTTATGGGGTGTCAATGCGTTTTATTACGACAAGTTTGTCACCACCGACGATACCGTTGACGACATTAACCAAATGGCCAAAGACCGTGGGTTTGTTAAAAAAGGCGACATCTTGATCAACCTTGCGGCGATGCCCGTAGTAGAACGCGGAATGGTCAACACCTTGCGTATCTCTGAAATCGAATAAACGCACGAAGTATACATCGTAAAAAGGATTATCAACCTGTTAGAATTTTGATAATCCTTTTTTCGTTCCAAAAAATCAAATTATCTTTGAGACATAAACTACAGTACTATGGAATCTAGAAATCCTTTTTTCAACACCAAATCCTACAAGGAAAGTGAAACCGTACACGATGCGGTACTTATTGATTACAACCAAACGATGACCCTAAACGGAACCATCAACAAATCGTTCCTTTTGTTGGTATTGCTCGTGGGCGGTGCCGTCATCACATGGATGATGATTAATGCGGGGTACAACCCGTTAATTCTCGTGTTTGGCGGGGCAATTGTGGGCTTAATTGCTGTATTGGTCGCGTCGTTCAAACCTGCTTGGTCGCCCTTCTTAGCGCCAGGATATGCGGTTTTTGAAGGATTGTTCATCGGGGGCGTATCGGCTTATTTTGAAGCTGCCTACCCAGGGATTGTTATTCAAGCCGTGGGTGCCACATTTATAACGTTTTTCATTTGTTTGGCCTTATACAAATACCAAGTGGTGAAAGTCACCGAGAAGTTTCGTTCGGTGGTTGTGGCCGCTACGTTGGCTATTGCTGCCTATTATTTGATCTCATGGTTGATTTCGCTATTTACCAACTTCCAACCCGTTCATCATGGCCACAGTTTAATGAGTATTGGCATTAGCGTTTTTGTGATTGTCATTGCGGCGTTAAACTTGTTTTTGGACTTTGATCAAATTGAAAAAGGCATCGCCAACCGCATGCCCAAGTATATGGAATGGTTTGGCGCGATGGGCTTGATGGTCACCCTAGTTTGGTTATATATCGAGTTCTTGCGATTGCTATCCAAAATAAGCAGCCGAGACTAAGTCAGCATTAAACTATAACAAGAAAACCATCCTTCGGGGTGGTTTTTTGGTTTATAAACGTGCCGTGAACCGCAAACCTGAATATATTGTTTTGGAGCTATTTCCTGTTGTTCGTTGCATGTCCTCAGTGGCCTGCGTGTTTTTACTACGCCGCGCTCTAGCTTCTTGGGTCGCTCTCCCTCGGCGGTAAAAACCAACGCATTCCCCTTCCGGGCTTTCCACTGCCACCAGGGCTAGGACTTCAGCTATTTATCAACTATAATGTAATTAGAAACATAGGGTTTTTAACACAAAACCACGCGAAGGGATTGACTTCGTCGAATTTCATTTCGCGCGGGAGCAGGGGGTATAACATTATACAAAATCACCATAAATGGTAGTTTCCATATTGTTGATTCAATATAAACAATAGAATATTTATAAATATTAAATAGGGTAGAAACAAATTTGTCTTTTTAAAAAGAATCGGCAGAAAGATTAAAACAAAAATAAATAATATGTGAAAAATATAAACTTTATCTTTAAAAAATAATCTAATTATCACATCAGAAGTTATTGAGATGAATGACCAAAGTTGAAAAATGTAAATACCAAAAAAAATAAAGTATGTAAGCCAGGATTTAAATCTTTTCATGAATTTCCTAAAAGTTAAATTATCTAATTCTGCCTATATATTGGCCATTACCCGACAGCGCGGATTTATAACCCTGCTCATTCATGTTTGCTATATATTGACTCAACGTTAAATATACTATATCTAATTTAATCAAGTTTTTGCCTTTTACGGTGTGGGCACGGATTATAAATCCGCGTCAGCGGGTGTTGTTTTAACTAATGATAGGAAAGAAATTAAAACCCTCAATTAGTTTGAATTTTATTGAATTATAATAGTATAAAAATAATAAAGCACTTATTATTAAAGTAATACATGAAATGGTAAACTTATACTTTCCAAAAAGTGATATAAAAAATATATATAATAGCAAAACAGCTAAATTGTAATATACAATATTATTATAATAGTTCAGTAAATCAATGCTGTTGGTATCTATATTAGGTTTGTTGTAAAAAATTACTAGTGAAAAGTATACTATTAAACATAAAAAGAGAATATTCAAAAAATTTTTTAGCATAATATTTTCATTAAGTGTTAACCCCCGATAGCGCGGATTTATAACCCTGCTCATTCATGTTTGCTATATATTGACTCAACGTTAAATATACTATATCTAATTTAATATAGTTTTGTTTTATTCTCATTGTGGGCAAGGATTGCACCCGAGGCTTTAGCCGAACTGACGAAGTAAATCCGAGCGATCGGGATTTATTACAACTTAATTTGAATGTTATTACATTTATTTTCTTCGTACCACTTTAACCAAACTAATTTATCTTCTTCGTAGACCCCGAAAGGATACCTAGAATGACTGATAGACTCGTAAGAAACATGTGTATATTTTGAAATAAAGTAAAGAGAAATATTAAAATTTTTTGTTTTTTCCTGCGTCACTAACTTCTGTAATTCATCAATATTTAAAACTTTAGGATTTACTAAGTGCATATATTCATCCACCACTTGTAAATGATGGAAAAATTGCTTTTTAAATTCAATATTTTCATTGCAAGTATTCGCAACTCCAACTTGATTTTGGCTGCTTGTACAGGAACAAAGAAATAAAAAAATTAAAAAAAGTGACTTCATTACATCTATTTAAAATACACCGCTACCCCCGGCAGTGCGGATTTACAATTCTTACTTATTCATGCTTTGCTCTATTGACTCAACGTTAAATATACTATATCTAATTTAATGAAGTTTCTGCCTTTTACGGTGTGGGCACGGATTGTAAATCCGCGTCAGCTGGGATCAATAATTAACTCATTCACAAATACCTACTTTATTTTCTAAAAATTTTTTAATTATTGATTTATCATCTGATCGAATTAAAAAATAAAAACTAGTTTCATTTTTAAAAATAACGATATTTCCTTTTGGAGTTAAAGGGGTTTGATTTTGAACATTAGCTTTAGGAGAATACAATACATTGTATAAACTAATTTTAAGTTTTTCCATTCCATAAGATAAATAAATACTTTTAGTTTTTTTATCAAATATTTTTTGTTTGAATTTTTCATCAATATTGACCTCAAAGCCACTATAATATTCACAAATACTAATCTTATCTGTGATGTAAACATTACTTTCAGTTTCTATAGTCAGACTTACATTACTTTTTTGGGAAAAAGATAATTGTATTGAAAACATCAAAAAAAATGTAAATAAAAAATTCATGGTTAATTGTTATGATTATATAATCCCTTGTGCTTCCCGAAGAAATACTCAACTGCTTGTAATGTCATAATTTCATGTTTTGCTTGTTCACCATTTTTGCTAAAAATATAAATTGTACCATCTTCACCTGTTCCGGCAGCGCGTGCGGCAGCTAGAAAAATTAAACTCTTAACTATGAACGCCCTGATAAACACTTCCAAATACCTTGGTCAGATTCTTTAAAACAATCTTCATCGTTACATTTAATTTCTTCTGTATAATTATTAGATTGATTAGAAATAATATTGTTTATTTCTATTAAAGGAATATCAAAAACATTTTCAAATGCTATGTTTATTTGTTTTTTCAAAATTTTTCCTTTTGTAAACTCTAATAGATTGAAAAAATCTTTTTTCTCAATAAGTTCTTTTGGAGAAAAATCTTCATTTAATACAAATAATCTATTTCTGTAATTCGATTTATGATAAAGAATAGATAATCTTTTTTTTGATATGAAGTAAATACTTCCAAGGCCATCAACACTACCAATCAAAAAAACTTTATTATTAATTATATCATAAATAATAACTTCATTAAATACATTTGGAACGAACATATTTTTAATTGGATTCTCAAATGCATTCCCAGTGACCAAAGCATGTACTATAAACAATTCATTACTAAAAAGATAAAGAGCATTATAATGTCCTTCCGGAAATAAGTTAGAATTCAATTGTAATACTATATTTTTATTTTTGATTAGATAATTTTTTTCAGAAATATATATTTTTTTACCTCGGGTATATTTATACTGATGATTAATTTTACTAACTTCAGTAAAAGACTTTAAAGTGTTTTGAGCATATAATATTGTTGAAAATAATACAAAAAACATTAAAACATTTTTATTCATAATTTATTTATTTTAATAGCTAAAACCACTTTTTGTTAATTGTATTTTATTCAAAGGTATTGGAGGTTCCCCCGCTACCGAGCAAAATGAAATTCGACGAAGTCAATCATTTCGGGTGGTTTTTACAATTTAAAATACTGAAAAACACAAACTCCGATAACGCGGATTTACACCCCACTCTCAAAACGCAAACTTCAACTGCACCACCACCGTTTTCTTAACTTCGGTATTCAAATTACTCAACGAAATGCCCAACAACCGCACCGATTCTTTCAGGCGTTCTTGGTACAGCAATTCTTTGGCTGTTTCCAACAACAAACCCTTGTCACTGATGTAATACGGCAAGGTCTTACTGCGGGTTTGGGTCGTGAAATCGCTGTACTTGATTTTTAACGTCACCGTTTTACCCGAAATACTGTATTTTTTTAGGCGCCGTTCCAAGGTTTCAGCAATATGCGCGAGCCTTTCTTCCATAAACAACTCCGAAGTCAAGTTCTCTTCAAACGTATGCTCGGCTGCTACCGACTTTGACACCCGATTGGGTTTGACCTCACTGTAATGAATGCCCCGCACAATGTTGTAATAAAAGCCTCCGCTCTTCCCAAAATGCTCCTCTAAGTACTCCCGGGAACGCGCTTTTAAATCGGCCCCGGTAAAAATCCCATGATGGTACATTTTTTCGGCGGTTACTTTGCCAATGCCATAAAACTTTTTGATATCCAAAACCTCCAAAAAGGCTTCCACTTCATCCGGTGGTACCGTTTTTTGACCGTTGGGTTTGTTGTAATCGCTGGCAACTTTGGCCACAAATTTCGTGTTGGAAATCCCTGCCGAAGCGGTCAAACCGATTTCATCAAAAATGCGCTGCCGAATCTCCTGCGCGATTAAGGTGGCACTCGGATTCCCTTTTTTATTTACCGTCACATCCAAATAGGCTTCGTCTAGCGATAAAGGTTCTACCAAATCCGTATACGCTTTAAAAATAGCCCGTATCCGTTTGGAAATCTCCGTATAGCGATCAAACCGCGGTGGAACAAAAATTAAATCGGGACACAAACGTTTGGCCTGAACGCCACTCATGGCACTGCGTACGCCAAACTTACGGGCTTCATAACTGGCCGCCGAAACTACGCCGCGCACTTCACTGCCACCCACGGCAATGGGTTTGCCCTTTAATTCGGGGAAATCCATTTGCTCCACCGACGCATAAAACGCATCCATGTCGATGTGAATAATTTTCCGTTGCCGCCAATCTGTTTCCATAATTTACTCTCGAACGGGGACAAAAAAAGCAATGGGACGCCGTTTAAAATAGTTCCATGTAGCCCAAACCAACAAGCGCAACTCCCCCATAGGAATATTACGCGAACGCAATGCAAGTCCCAAGGATAGTGAAAAACTCACGATAAAATTCACAAATCCGATAATTCCTATTCCGATAACGGCCCACAATACCATGGGAACTGCTACATGAAAATCAGCACCATACAAGCCCAGAGCAAAATTTCCCGCAGCAAAAGTAATGTGCCGAATATCCAACGCTAGGCCAAAGAAAATCCCCAACGAAGCCGTGCTTCCCAAGAAAATACCAAACCAACCGTTGGAGGCAACGCCTGGCCAAAAGTCGGCAATCCATTGTGCCAAGCGTGTCGTTTTGGCGGTGCCCAACGTTTGCTTTAACACAGGATGCTCTTGGATTCGGTAAGCAATTTTATTGTACTTATTTTTATTGGAAATACTCCCCGAGATGATGCCCGACAAAAAAAGGAAAAAACCTGCAATCGCAGCATGAAAAACGGCCAGTGAATCTATGGGTGACAAATCGGTCAATAATTTATACGCTTTGTCTTCAGCAATATTGGTCTCCCACAGAAAATCTATACCCCAAATCAACCCGAAGGCTACTGGAAATGCCATCGCCACATTCCCAAAAAAAGCGATGAATTGAGAACGGAACAAACGGGCAAACAGCAAGGCAAAGGCCTCGTGCTTCTGATCGTCTTTATGGCGGGATTTACGCATCCCGTTTTCAATAGCTTGAACGATGGTAGCAGCTGTCATCGCAGGCTGTTTCGTAGCCAACGTAAACCCCGAAAGGTAAATCAAGATAAATCCAGCAGCATAATTGAAACTGTATAAAAAGGCATGGCCAAAAGCACTGGCCTCAACTTTTGATAGAAGCAATTTGAAAATACAAAGGAACCCAACAATAAAACCACCGCCCAAAGCCGCCTTAAGCATCAAAAAGTACTCCGAACGGGTTTCGGTGATGTAATGCTCGCCAGTACGTGCCGTATGCTGGGTAATTTCATACGCCAAAAGTTGGGTGCTCTCATTAAACAGTTGGCGAACATTATTTTTATGGCAATTGTACCGTATGAGTCGCAACGCCAACAAAATGGTTTGCGATTGAGCATCAGCTACTTTGGGCACCACCAAATATCTCAACAAGGCCTTCACCCGCTGCAATTGCTGCCGTATGCGCAACAAACTTTGATTGACTTTTAAAGAAATCCCAAACTTGGTACTGTTTTGAAAGGCTTTAGCGACATAGGCTTCACATTGCTTTTGTAACACCAAGAGTTGCCGATAATGCATGTCATCAGGCGTAATATAAGGGGCTTCTTGCGCTTGAAGACGACGATGTAAGGCTTCAAATTCGGTTTCCAAGGCGAGAAAAGGACTTTCTAAATCGTCGTATTCGGGAACCATTTGTATCACCTGATTTTCCATGGCTCGGCCGCTCATCCGTTGCATCAACAAAGCTATGGCGGTAAGCAATTCCGATAAAGGTGATTGGTCATCCAGCGAAGTATACAAGGGTTGCAGTTGAAGATGCGCAAACAAGGCACGGTATTCTTCAAGCGGAATCTTGGCCAACCAAATGGGGTCGGTACTTTTGTAAAACACCTGATTTAATACAAACTCTAAGGTATCGGCCTCCGGTTGGTAGGGTAAAATCTTTGCCCACGCGCGCTGTTTGATTTCATACCAAAAATCGGAATCTTTCAATATCCCTGAATCCGACAACATGCGTGCAAATTTTCGCTTTTGCAACGTTTTTTGAACACGAAGCGCAACTTGCTCGGCAATCTCGGTTTCTTGGCTTAAAAAGTCCAAAAGCGGGCGAATCGATACTTCAGCTGCCTGTTTGGGTTGTGCAGGGCGAAAAAACGCTACCAAGGCAACCAAATAAGCTAAAGAATCTGAAGCATCGTCGGTTTGAAAATGGCGGATATACCAATCGTGTAAAGAAGTCATCGAGGTGGTTTCGTGCATAAAAGGCGTAATTGACGTTACGTAAAGATACAGTTTACGGGGAATTTTTTTCTTAACTTGCTCCTAAATTCGAATATGATGATCGAAATTGAACGTAAATTCTTAGTGCGAAACGAACTATTCAAAGCGGAAAGTCGCGCGGCTATACCCATCGCCCAAGGCTATCTTTCATCGGTTCCCGAGCGTACCGTGCGTGTTCGAATCAAAGGAAATCAAGGATTTTTAACCATCAAAGGGAAAGGCAATGCCTCGGGGGCGAGTCGGATGGAATGGGAAAAGGAGATTACGGTAGCCGAAGCACAAATGCTCTTGCCCCTTTGTGAAAAAGGAACGATACAAAAAACCCGATACGAAGTGGTATCGGGGCAACATATCATTGAGGTGGATGTTTTTGAAGGTGAAAATGCCGGACTGATTCTCGCTGAAATTGAATTGCAATCGGAAGACGAAACGTATGCTAAACCCGATTGGCTCGGTGAAGAAGTAACCCACGACGCACGCTATTACAACGCTTATTTATCGCAGCATCCCTTTGGCTTATGGTGATTTTTTCTCCACTTCTATCACTTCAAGTGTAACGGTAGCGGAACCTGAATTGCGGGATCCCGAAATCAAGAAGAACGCGCGTTTAGACAAATCGATTTCACGACCTCGAGCAAACGGACCACGATCAGTAATTTCAACGATAACCGTTTTACCATTGGCTTCATTGGTAACACGAACCAAGGTTCCTAAAGGCAATTTTTTGTGCGCCGCCGTAAGTTTGTTTCGGTCATAACGCTTGCCACTAGCCGTTCTTCGACCATGAAAGCGATCGGAATAATAGGAAGCGTGGGCTTTCTTTTTGAAAAGCTTAAACTTTCCATTAACTACTGGTAATGTATCGGCTACAGGCTCATCCGTGAGGACTTTTTCTTTTTTGACCGTATCATTTTTTTGCTTTTTTAATTCGGGATTCACCGTATTTTGAGCCAAAAAAGTGCTACTAAAGAAAAGACCGATGCCGAGGGTGATACCGTAAATAAGTATTGATTTTGTTCGCATTGGACTTGTTTTTGGGCGATTCAAGACGTCTACAATCGAGTGTGTCTTGACATCAATTACATACTAAACGGTTGACTTACAACCAAAGTTTCCAAGGAATACGCGATAAAATCAACACCAATCCCAAGGTATAGAAAATAGCGAATTTTTTAAACTTAACGCCCGATTCCGTGGCTTTTTTGTGGGTTGACCAGCCTACAGTAATCAACACAATCGCAATAATATTGGTCAACGGATGCTCTAAAGACGTTAAACGCGCTTCTGCATTAGACATCTCGCCCAACAACGCTTTACCCAAGGGCGATATAAAATACAATACCAACCCAACCAGTAATTGCACGTGTGAAGCAATCAACGTAAACAACCCGATTTTACGGTCGCGCGCTGAAAAATCTCTTCCAGAGCTAAGGCCCATTACAGCATTAATCGCGGTGAAAACCAATAAGGCCAAGACAATATAAGCCCACCCAGAGTGGAACTTTTGTATAAATTCGTACATATATTTTAGTTTTAGTGGATAACAAAAATAGGTAAAAACCATAAAAAAACCGCACCCTCTCACGAGAATACGGTTATTTATCATGAAATTATACTTCTTTTAGCGGTTCTTTAAGAAATGTTCCAACAAGAAGGTTGTCGAACTATCATGGGTTTTTACCTGTTGCGATTCGATTTCTTCCAAAATAGAATTGGCCAACTGTTTCCCAAGCTCTACCCCCCATTGATCGTAACTGAAAATATTCCAAACAACGCCTTGAACAAAAATTTTATGCTCATACAAAGCAATCAATTTTCCTAAAGAGGCAGGGGTTAGTTGCTGAATAAGAAGGGTATTGGTAGGACGGTCCCCTGAAAACACTTTAAACGGTTTCAAAAAAGCGGCTTTGTCTCCCGAAATCCCTTGTTGTGCAAACTCGGCCAAAACTTGTTGCTCAGTTTTCCCATTGAGCAACGCTTCGGTTTGGGCAAAAAAGTTGGACATTAATTTATCGTGATGGTTTTGATCTCCGTACAACGCTTTGACAAAACCAATAAAATCGGTGGGAATCAACTTGGTGCCTTGGTGAATCAATTGAAAAAAGGCGTGTTGCGAATTCGTTCCGGGTTCCCCCCAAATAATCGTTCCAGTTTGGTAGTTAACGGGATTGCCATCGCGGCCAATACTTTTCCCGTTACTTTCCATGATCCCTTGTTGCAAATAGGGCGCTAACTTCTGTAAATACTGGGTATACGGAATCAAGGCTTCACTTTCGGCACCGTAAAAATTATTGTACCAAATGCTTAACAAAGCGAGTACCACTGGAATATTTTGATCAAATGAAGTCGTTCTAAAATGCTCATCCATGGCATGCGCCCCCGCTAAGAGTTGATCAAAATGCTCATATCCCACGGCCAAGGCAATAGAAAGTCCGACCGCACTCCACAACGAAAACCGACCTCCAACCCAATCCCACATCGGGAAAATATTTTCGGGATGAATACCAAAAGCAGTTACCCGTTGAATATTGGTCGATACTGCCACAAAATGGCGCGCTACGTCGGCAGGCTGCGCCGATTGCAAAAACCAATGGCGAATAGTTTCCGAATTGGTAAGGGTTTCTTGTGTAGTAAACGTTTTGGAAACAATAACAAACAAGGTCGTTTCGGGATTGACTTTCTTCAATACTTCCTGTACATGATCCCCATCTACATTGGATACGAAATGAACGTTCAAGTGGTTTTTGTAAAACTGTAAGGCTTCTACCACCATGGCTGGACCCAAATCAGAGCCTCCAATACCAATATTGACCACATCGGTAATGGCTTTTCCTGTATAGCCTTTGTGTGTTCCTGAAATAATCGCGTCGACAAATGTTTTGATTCGTTCTTTAACGGCAAAAATTTCGGGCATTACATTTTGTCCGTCGACCCGAACGGTAGCCGAAGCTGGATTGCGCAATGCCGTGTGCAATACCGCTCGTTGCTCGGTTTGATTGATTAAATCGCCTTCAAAATAAGCAGCAATGGCTTCTTTGAGGTGCACCTCATCAGCGAGCTCCAACAAATACTGAAGAGTTTCACGGGTAATTGCATTTTTGGAATAATCGACTAAAAAGTCTTCCCATTGAATATGAAACGTGTGCGCACGATCGGGTTGTTCTGCAAACAACGTTTTGATCGATTGCTGCTGCATGAAGTCGTAATGCGCTTGTAACTTTGCCCAAGCAGCGGTACGGGTTGGATTAATTGCTTGTAATGCCATAAGAGATTTTTTGCCCGACAAAATTAACTAAAATAATAGGGGAAAAATCGTTAAAGTCGTTCAAAAAAGGGAATGACATTGTTAAGAAATCGTTTTCGTTGGAAAAATTTTAACGTCCTTTGAAAACCACTTGGGCCACACTATCCAATTCGCGCTTCAACGGACGCATTTGCTCCTTGAATCGCGGCAAATTTCTTCCTTCCATCGGTTGTGCATTGGGCAGTTGAATACGAAGTGGATCGACCTGTACCCCATTTTTCCAAAAACGATAACATACGTGCGGCCCGGTAGCCAAGCCCGTACTCCCCACTTTTCCAATAACATCCCCTTGCTTTACCCGTTGGCCCCGTCGTACCAAGATGCGCGACATGTGAAGGTATTGGGTAGCATAGGTTCGGTCGTGTTTGACTTTGACAAAATTCCCATTTCCCGCGGTGTACCCTGCTTGCTCTACAACCCCCGAAGCAGTCGTCATGATCGGTGTGCCTGTGGGAGCCGCGTAATCGGTGCCGTTGTGTGCTTTCCAACGCAGTTGAACGGGGTGGAATCTACTTTTGGAAAAACGCGATGTGATGTGGATGTACTTCAGCGGCGCTTTGAGGAAGAAATTCTTGAGTGCTTTTCCGTTTTCATCGTAATAATCGGTGCGTCCCTTGCGCTCTTGTTGGAAGGGGAAAGCATAGATTTTGTCGCCTTTGTATTCAAAAAAAGCACAGCGCAAACTATCGACTCCATCGTAAATGGTATCGTTAATATAGCGCTCGGTAAAACTAACGGCAAATCGGTCGCCTTTTTTCAATTTAAAAAAGTCAATCGACCACGCATACACTTTGAGCAATTTGTTGGATAACGAAGGGTCGACCTTCATTCCGCGCAACGTAGTAGAAAGCGAGCCGTCTAATTTTCCAGCAATGGTGCGAACTTTGAACGTAAGCGGACGTGATTTTTTGTAGCCAACAATGGAATCGGTTAAATCGACCAAATAGTAATCGATTTTGTTGGGCTGGTAAATGAGATACTGTAGTTTGTGGTACTTGTCTTTGGAGCGTAAACAAATGTAGGGTTTCATAAACCGCACAGAAGTAGGAAAAGAATCCTTAACCTTGGCGATAATCTCAGCCGGTTTGCGTCCGTTAAGGTTTTGCTTTTTTAAGATGCGCTCAAAAGTATCTTGGCTACGAATCGTATCAAAATGGACATTAAAATCGTCAAAATTGAACCCGAAGTCTACCAACGGTTTCCGCGGCTCCATGGGTTCAATAACGTATTCCTCTGTTTTTTGGGAACAGGAAAATAAGAGCCAAAAGAGCCCAAAAAGAGCTAGTATGTTTAGCGATGCCCTTCTCATTCGCAATCCTCTCCCCAATGTTTTAATTCGGTTTCACTCCACAATTCAGGGAAGAAAATACGACGTTGGTATTTGGGATGCATGTATTTTTTCCAATCACTACCTCCAGTCGCTTCCCCATTCCCTTGTCCGCTTTCAATGTATTTACGAGCGGCATTGTAATGGCCCATTACCCAAGTGATGTTTACGGTACGGTCATAATGACGCATGGCGGCGATGAGTTCGGGATTTTGCCGATCGGACGCTGGAAGTTGTGAAAACTTTTGCCATAGGTTAATCGTATTGTATTCCTCCATAAACCGAAGGAATTCGGCATCATACTTTTGCTCAAACGCTTGAATCAAGTAATTTTTGGTTCCGGTTCGATGGTCTTTTCCCGCGGCTTGCCAATACAAATGTTCTAAGGCATGACGGTAAGGCGTATTGCGGTCGATAGTTGCTCGAAAACGGTAGTCAATTAAATTGATCAAATCCGTGGATGCAAATTCAATTTTGCGGTATTGCGCACTTTGAAAGCCACTGGCAGGAGTCAAGGTGTTGCGAAACTTCATGTATTGCGCCACTTCCATGCCTTCGCCCATGATGTCAAAAGAGGTAGTTAACATGTCGAAGTAACGACTGATACGACGTAGTTTTTCGGTAAAAAAATCGGTCGTTAAGGTTTGCGCATGGCATACTTGATCGATTTCCCATAACACCATTTTAAACAGTAACTCGTTAACTTGATGGTACATGATGAATACCATTTCGTCGGGGAGTGTAGTGCGTTGAATCTGCAAATTCAAAAGCGCATCGGTTTGAATATAGTCCCAATACGTGATGGGTTTCGCCCACAAAAGGCCTTCAAGATGGGTGTCGGTATTTTGATTTATTTTTTGGAATTTTTCATCCAAGGCATCAATCAAGGTAGGGGTTTGTTCGCTACTCATTTTTTTACTTTAATTTCAAAAGGGTTGGCCAAGCCCTTAAAGGCATCTAAATCCGCTTTTAAGGAACCCACCATCAAACTGGCTTTGATTCGTATCGGCACTTTATTGTCATCCGCCGAAATCCAAACCGTTAAACTTTCTTGTTCCTTAAAAACGCGACCGGTTTGCACCAAAGGTCGGAAAATCATACAAGGAACGGTGCCAAATTTAGTGTCTAAATCCTCACGACCTATAAATTTTAACCGAAACTTTGTGGTTTCGTTGTCAAAAAACATATCCACATTAATGGATTCGCCCACCTTTAGTTTGTCAACATTCGGATGGTTGCGAAGGTAATAAAAGGTAGAGACTATATCTTGCACTTGCTCGGGAGTCTCAAAAACCGCATTGGTATTGTTCTTATAATCTTTGACCAACACCGTATTTTTATCTTGATTGAAAAAACCTTCCTGATTTTTGGTATATCCTCCTTCGTCAATTTTACGCACAAACTGATAGGGTTTCCCTGTGTTTTTATCAAAATACGATTCGTAATTGTCGTCTACTTTAAAAAACCATCGGGACATGCCTGTAGTATATCCTTTGCCGACAGCATGAAACACTTTTTTGTTGTTGCGCGTGGATTCTTTAACTTCCAAGGTAGCATAACCCGCTGTCACTAAACCGTAGTGGATACGAAATTTGAACCATTCGCCCACATCAAAAGCCGAAGGACGCTCCATATCAAAGGAAACGGTAAACAATAAAAGACTGAGCAAAACAAGATTTTTCATAATGATCTGAAATTTATTTACCGCATACAATTACTGTTCCAAATGTAAAAAAACAAAAAAACCCAGCCAAAAGTGACCGGGTTTTTATGCTATTAACCAACCAAAAAACTATAAATTATGAAAAACGTAATTACTTTCAAAAGGAAACTACACCTTTCTTGTTTTCTGAGGTCAAAAGTACAGCCTATTTTTGAATAATCAACAACAGAACACCTACTTTAACAAATAATTATTAGAAACAGCGGTACTACAACGTTGTATTTTAACAATTATTCAACATTTTGAGGTTTTTATAGTGTGCCACGTAACGCTTGCTCGCGCTCAATGGATTCAAATAAGGCTTTGAAATTACCTGCACCGAATCCTTTGGCTCCCATACGTTGAATAATTTCAAAAAACAAGGTAGGACGGTCTTCTACAGGTTTGGTGAAAATTTGCAACAAATACCCTTCTTCATCCGCATCGACCAAAATGGATAAGGCTTGCAGGGCTTTGATGTCTTCTTTCATCACCTCCATATGTTTGCCCAAACGCGCGGGGATCTCATCATAATAGGCTTGTGGTGGAGGGGGTAAAAATTCGACCCCACGTGCCCGTAAGCCCGCTACGGTTTGAATGATATCATCGGTAGCGACCGCGATGTGCTGTACCCCCGGTCCTTCGTAAAAATCCAAATATTCTTCAATTTGCGATTTCTTTTTCCCTTCGGCGGGTTCGTTGATGGGGAACTTAATGCGTCCGTTGCCATTGGACATAACTTTACTCATCAACGCGGAGTATTCGGTGTGAATTTGCGAATCATCAAAAGATAGAAAGTTTTCAAATCCCATCACGTCTTCATACCACTTCACCCATTGGTTCATTTCACCCCAACCTACATTTCCTACCATGTGGTCGATGTATTTTAACCCAAGGGGCTCGGGATTGTAATCGGATTTCCAATCTATAAATCCGGGGAGGAAGGTTCCCGAATAGTTTTTACGTTCTACAAAAACATGTACGGTTTCGCCATAGGTGTAAATTCCTGAACGAACAACTTCGCCATGCGCGTCCTTTTCAACGGTAGGTTCCATAAACGAACGGGCGCCGCGTTTCGTGGTTTCTTCCCAAGCGGAACGAGCGTCTTCAACCCATAAAGCGACCACTTTTACGCCGTCACCGTGTTTGCGCAAATGATCGTTAATCGGCGATTCACTTGTTAATGGAGTCGTCAATACCAACCGAATTTTGCCTTGTTGCAATACATAGCTCACCGCATCTCGGGAGCCCGTTTCCAATCCTTTATAGGCCAACGATTGAAACCCAAAGGCTGTTTTATAAAAATGAGCCGATTGTTTGGCGTTACCTACGTAAAATTCAACGTAATCGGTACCTAACAAGGGTAAAAAGTCTTGGGCCCCTTGAAAGATTTTTTCCAGTCCGTACTCTACGGATTTTATTTCTTTTGCCATAAAAATTAAATGTTAAGGACGCGTTTTAGGAGCGGGTGTGGCTACGGTATCGGTTGAGGGGTGTTTAAATAAGGCATCGTCATATACCGAATCGTGCACTATTGAATCCTTTGCGCGCGTTGTAATTTGTTTGGTTTGTTGTATTAGGGTTTGGTTTGAAAATTTTTCAATAATATCATAATCCAAAAAGAGGAAAAAGACAGTGATCAAGAGTGCTAAAATCACATTGATGAGGGCACTAATCATGCATATTATTTTTCCCACAGAGACGATAGAGCGACTGCCTTCTGAATACTGCTGGGGATCGACGTCATAGAGCCGTAAACTTTTACCTGCAAGGACCCATCCCACAATAGCTAATCCCAGAGAAAAGGGAATTAAAAAGCCGCAGCAACACACAAAAAAGAGCATAAACAAACTGGTTACTCCCAGAATAAGCACTAACGGATCGGCGGGCAATCTATAATCTTGCATTGTATTATTCAAGCCAAGATTGGTAATATTTTTCATCCGCAATACGCATGGCTTCCTCGGTAACCATCAAGGGTTTGAACGTATCGACCATGACCGCCAATTCAAGCGTTTCTTTTTTCCCAATACTGCGCTCAACAGCCCCTGGATGAGGTCCGTGGGGAATGCCCGCAGGATGCAGCGAAATATGTCCCGCTTCGACATCATTGCGACTCATAAAATCACCATCGACGTAATACAATACCTCATCAGCATCGATATTGCTGTGATTATAGGGTGCGGGAATCGACTCGGGATGGTAATCATAGAGGCGAGGCACAAACGAACAGATAACAAATGCATCGGTTTCAAACGTTTGGTGTACTGGAGGAGGCATATGAATCCGTCCCGTTATGGGTTCAAAATCATGAATTGAGAACGCATACGGGTAATTGAACCCGTCATAGCCCACCACATCAAAGGGATGCGTGGCGTAAATCAATTCAAAAATCTCGTCTTTCTTCTTGATTTTCATCAAAAAATCACCTTTTTCATCATGGGTTTCCAAAGCATACGGACGACGAATATCACGCTCACAAAACGGAGCATGTTCGAGCAACTGACCAAACCAATTGCGGTATTGCTTGGGGGTATATACAGGACGATGGGACTCGACAATAAACAATCGGTTGTCGGGAGTGTCAAAATCCATTTGGTAGATCATTCCTCGGGGAATCACTAAATAATCGCCGTATTTAAAGTCCAAAATTCCCATCATCGTGCGCAGTTTTCCTGAACCTTTGTGGATAAAGATCACTTCGTCGGAATCGGTGTTTTTGTAAAAATAGGTCGTCATCGATGCACGGGGAGCGGCCAACACAATGTGACAATCGCTGTTGGTCAAGACGATTTTGCGGCTTTCCAAGAAATCATCCTCTGGTGTAACTTCAAATCCGCGGAGTCGATAGGATTGAATGTTATTGGCTTTCGCAATTTTGGGAGCAACACTGTATTGCTGGCGAATTTCTTTGACTTGTGTGGGACGGTGTACATGGTACAAATTGGAATACATACCATCAAAGCCGATGGTGCCAAAAAGTTGCTCATAATACAAGTCGCCGTTGGGTTTGCGAAACTGAATGTGTCGCTTGTGCGGAGTGTCTCCTAATTTATGATAAATCGGCATAATTGAACTGTTTGTGGTTAACATTACCCCCGAAAGGGTCGAAAATAAAGGCTACAATTACACGACTCACTCAGGATTTCTCTTGATGAGGTATTTGAGATAGGACCGTAAACCTTTCCAACCGTTCATATGAACAAATATCGTAAAAAATAAAAAGCCACAATACTGTGGCTTTCAATTTATTCTTTTTCTAAGTTGGAATGTCGTTTACTGTATAACAAATAAACCAAAATTCCCAAGGTACCCCAAATGATAAAGGTATACCATGTTTCGGTGCGGACTTGAGTCATCAAGAACAAATTAAATCCAACGCCAAGAGTTCCTACTACGTAAACCGCAGGGGTTTTGTAAGGACGCTCCAATTCTGGTTTTTTCACACGCAATACCATTACGGCCATACATACCATAGCAAAAGCTAAAAGGGTACCCATGGAACACATTTCAGAAACTTTTTCAATAGGCGTTAACGCAGCTACAATGGAAATAATTAATCCGACCAACAACGTACTCTTATGGGGAGTGAGGTATTTGGGATGTAAATCTTTGAAGAAACCTGGGAGTAAGCCGTCTTTGGACATGCCCAGGAAAATGCGCGTTTGTCCCAACATCATCACCAACATCACCGACATTAATCCGGCGGTAGCGGCAATGGTAATTAAAAATGTGGCCCACGTCAATCCGACACCACTAAAAGCGGAAGCAACAGGAGCCGCCTTGTCCAATTGGTCAAAACGAACCATCCCGGTCAAGACCAAGGAAACCAAAATATATAAAATGGTACAAATCACTAACGAGGCGACAATGGCAAAGGGCACATCCTTTTTCGGATTAATCGCTTCTCCGGCTTGGGTTGACACAGCATCAAATCCGATATACGCAAAAAACACAATAGTCGCAGCTGTTAACACACCCCCAAATCCAAAATTAATTTTTTCAACCCCATCCACAATAGTTTTCGTTTCGGCAGGGATGAACGGCACCCAGTTATCAGGATTAATGAAAAACGCACCCGCAATAATAACAAATAGTACAACCGCAATTTTAATAATTACAATAATGTTATTGGTCTTGGCGGCTTCTTTGATTCCTTTTACCAATATAGCGGTGATCACCCATGTGATTAAAAAAGCAGGCAAATTGAAAACAATCCCCGACAAATCAATCGAAGAGTAATGCGCGGCAAATTGCGCGACCCCCTCGCCTGTGGCAAAATTTTGAAAGTCTTTAATCGTGGTCAAGCTCTTAAACGCACTGGCAAATTCGGCGTTGGCAAAGTGCTCTTTGATTTGATCAAAAGTGGCTGTAGTATGCGTTGCCAAATACTCTTTGACCGCATCAACCGCTTTGGCATGATTGAGTTTTTCCATAGCCGTTGCTTTATCAGAAAGCAATGAAAGTGGGAGTTTAAGGTGAAATAAACCCAATAATTTGGTAAAATATCCACTCCAAGCCACCGCCACTGTGGTCGCACCCATCATGTATTCTAGGATTAAATTCCATCCAATAAACCAGGCAAAAACCTCTCCGATGGTTCCATAAGCATAGGCATAGGCCGACCCTTCAACGGGCAATACAGAGGCAAACTCTGCATAACACAAAGAGGCAAATAAACAGCCGATTCCAGCGATTACAAAAGATAAAGCTAACGCGGGACCTGCATAATCATGGGCTGCAATTCCGGTTAACGTAAAAATACCTCCCCCAATGATTGCTCCAATCCCCAGTGAGGTAAGTCCCCAACGGGTTAAGACGCGGTTGAGTCCGCCTTTTTTCATATCTGCTTCAAAAGCTGAAACAGGTTTTACTCTCCAAATTGACATATAATTTTGTTTTTGGTTATGTTATAGCTTCCAAATATAACGTATTTGTGGAAAAAACAAACAAAGGAATGGGATGGCTTAGAACCAAAATCCGGCACTAAACCACAAAAAGCCTTTTGGAAGTTCGGGCGACCACGAATATTTAACTTCAATAGGGCCGATAACCGTCTCTAGGCCATACCCTACAGCATACCCAGACATCATCGGGGTTTGCAACCAATTCCCTGTTTTGAACAACTTATTTTCTAAGTTGGCATAATTGGCCGAAAAATTAATATGATTCTTTTTGTAAAATTCAACATCGACGGTGGCCAACGCACGAATATAACTGTCTGCAGCAGCGCCTACAAAGTCGTATCCGTAAAAATGCCTAAAATTATTAATGGTTTGAAACCCATAACCTCCCAACACAAAATCTAAATAATGGGAACCGTTATCCCCGATATTGATGCCCGCTTCAGACTGAAGGCGTAGGTTGAAAATTTTGTAAAATGTTCGGGTAATGCCTGCCTCTCCTTTGATGATGGTAAACCGCTCAAAATTGTTGGCGTAATCGGACGAATAGAGATAGGAATTGAGCTCTCCATTAAAAAACCAGCCTTTTTTTGGGAAGTATTTATTGTCTAATGAATCGTATTTTAAATACCCGAAAACACTCAAATAATTGCTATCTTCAAAGATTTGCTTTTGATTTTCAAGGGTTTTGGATTTAATTTCGAGATGCTTCAATTCGATGCCGCCCCCAATCAAAAACTTCTGAGCAAAAACCGTTTGAAGATATGCTTGATGAGAAAAATCGGAGTAATCCACATTAATTGCATTGATGCCTTCTTGATCAAAAAAAGCACCGTTGTTGAAGTCGGTGGATACATTTCGATTGAATTGGTTGAAACGAGATTTTAACCCAAAACTGAAGTAAAATCCATTATCAATATAGTAATCCAAATTATACCGAAAATTATCGCCTAGTCCGACATCTAAAGACAAAACATCATTTCGAAAAAGGATTTTCTTTTGTGTCAAATTCACCAAAGCGGCACTTTTATACAACCCGTCATAATGTAGGCCGAATCGCAAAAACGTTTTATTTTTACTTTCTGTCAAACGAAGTTCCAACTCTTCGCTATCGTTAAACGGATTAATTTGATACAAAATACTGCTGAAGTTCCCTGTGGATGTTAGTTTGTTAATCCCATTTTTTAAATCGGCATAACTGATTTTTGTCCCTTGTTTGAATCCCAATTTCCCAATCACAAAAGCTCGGGTATAATTCTTTAACGCATTGATGGTAATGCGGTCTATTTGTAAACTATCTTGTTGTAGCGGTTTTTCAATTAATTGATAGTCGCGGTTGGTTAGTTTTTTAAATTTTTCCCACGATTCCCGAGCGGCTTCTTCTCCTTTGGCAATAATTTCTCGGCCTTTGTCAAAAGAAATCACCGAATAATTTTTAATGTCGGGTTTGATATAAATGTCGGTCAACAACTGTTTTCTTTTCATGCTTTGGATCATTTCCAAATTGGAAATTTGCACCAAAATTCGAGTCGCTTCCGAGAGCTTTTCGCGGGTTTGTAAGTCATCTTGCACATCCACGCCTATGATAATATCGGCGCCCATTCGACGAATTTCTTCCACCGGATAATTATTGGTAACGCCGCCGTCTATCAACAATTGGCCATTGATTTCAACGGGAGAAAACAAACTAGGAAAAGCCGAACTCGCCAAAATCGCTTCGGGAAGATAGCCTTCGCGCAACATCACTTCCTCGCCCGTTTCAATATTGGTAGCCACGCATACAAAAGGAATAGGAAGCTGATCAAATTTTCGCACATGACGCACGTTATGCAGTAACTTATTCAGCAAATTATAATTATAGAGGCCTCGCGATAACGCAATCGGAATACCAATGGTCAACTTATCAAAGGGTAGGGTCAAAGCATACAACTCGTCGTTGTGCTTTTCATAAAAACTTTTGGATTCACGGGGAATGTAATCACTTAATAACTCGTCAAAATTGGTGTCATGAAAAATGGAGTCGATTTGACGCGCGCTGTAACCCGAAGCGTATAATCCTCCTACGACAGCGCCCATACTGGTGCCGCCGATGTAGTCTATTTTCACTCCGGCATCTTCCAAAACCTTCAGCACACCAATATGCGCAAACCCTTTGGCCCCTCCACCACTCAAAACCACGCCTACTTTGGGTCGCGGGGTAACCTCTTGGCTATACCCCAAAGTTACACCGAAGCACACCATCCCAAATACCCACAGGGTGGAATAAATAGGGAAAACTTCGCGTAGGCGTTTACGTATTGGTTTCAAGATGGTCTTTATTGGTATTGGTTTGGTAAAATTCGTAAATTTTTTTGGCTTTCGATGGCCCTACAACCTCCGAAATTTCACTTTCAGACGCCAATTTCAATCTTTTAACACTTTTAAAATGTTTTAGTAACGTTTGCATCGTCTTTTCTCCAATCCCAGGGATGGTTTCCATACTTGATTGTAAGGCCGACTTGCTTCGTTTGTCACGGTGAAAAGTAATGCCAAAACGGTGGGCTTCGTTGCGTAAATGCTGAATGACTTTTAGGGTTTCCGATTTTTTGTCCAAATACAAAGGCACAGAATCGCCGGGATAAAACAATTCCTCCAAGCGTTTTGCAATGCCAATGATGGCAATTTTTCCGCGTAAATTCAAGGCTTCCAAACTTTTCAATGCCGACGATAATTGCCCTTTGCCTCCGTCAATTATGATCAATTGGGGCAAGGGTTCGTTTTCGTCCAACAAGCGTTTATACCGACGGTATACAACTTCTTCCATGGTCGCAAAATCATTGGGCCCTTCGACGGTTTTTACATTAAAATGGCGGTAATCCTTTTTACTCGGTTTGCCATCTTTAAACACCACACAGGCCGAAACGGGATTGGTTCCTTGAATATTGGAGTTGTCAAAACACTCGATATGTCGCGGCTCAACCGACAAGCGTAAGTCTTTTTGCATCTGCGCCATAATTAGCTGGGTATGCCGTTCGGGATCGACGATTTGCAATTGTTTCAACTGCTCCAAACGATGGTATTTAGCATTGCGTTGCGACAATTCTAAAATTTGTTTTTTATCGCCCAATTGCGGTACCGTCACTTTTATATTTTCGCCAAAATCTAAAGGAAAAGGAACGACAATTTCTTTGGAAGTCAACCCAAAACGCTCGCGCATCTCCACAACCGCAAGGGCTAAGAGTTCTTCGTCGGTTTCGTCCAATTTCTTTTTAAGTTCAAGGGTATGCGAACGAATGATGGCTCCGTGGGCTATTTGTAAAAAATTGACAAAAGCCATGCTTTCATCGGAAACTATAGAAAAAACGTCGATGTTGGAAATCTTAGGATTGAGGATGGTCGATCGGGCTTGGTAATTCTCCAAGACTTCGATTTTCTCCTTCATCTTTTGGGCTTCTTCAAATTGCATTTCGGCGGCATAGTCTTGCATTTTTTTTCTAAAATCGCGTAAACTATCTTTAAAATTTCCTTTCAAGATTTGCCGAATGGCCGCCACTTGATCGAGATACTGTTGCTCTAACTCCAAGCCTTCGCAAGGGCCTTTGCAATTGCCGATATGGTACTCTAAACACACTTTAAACTTGCCACTTTTGATGTTGGCCGGCTTTAAATCCAATTGACAGGTACGCAACGGATACAATTCTTTGATCATATCCAAAATCGTATGCACGACTTTAAAATTGGTATAAGGACCGAAATACTCCGATCCGTCTTTGATCATTTTACGGGTAGAAAAAACTCGAGGAAAGGGTTCGCGCTTAATGCAAATCCAGGGATAACTCTTGTCATCTTTAAGCAGTACGTTGTAGCGCGGCTGGAGTTTTTTAATCAAATTATTTTCCAGCAACAAGGCATCGGCTTCAGTGGCTACAACAATATGGCGAATCTCGTGAATCTTTCGCACCATGACATTGGTCTTGGCATTGTCGTGGATTTTGTTGAAATATGAGGAAACCCGCTTTTTCAAATTCTTGGCCTTTCCCACGTACAAGAGTTTTCCTTCGGCGTCAAAATACTGATACACGCCGGGATTATCGGGTAAGGTTTGTACTTGAAGTTCCAAAGAAGGAGAGAGCGCCATCGAATTCTTTTTTACAAAAATACACAGAACAAGCGCGGAAAATTATCCTGAAATTAATTTTTAACGCCTTAGTTCACTTGGGGTAGGCCTGCATTATTCTTACGAACACCCATCCCGAAGGATTTGGGGGACATTGGTGCAATTCCGTACCTTTACCCGAGAACTGAAAATGTACCCCATGCTCAAAAAAGAATTACGGTCCTTGTATAAAGCGAAACGCGCGGCATTGGTTGAAGAAGAAATCGAATTCAACAGCGTGGAAATTGCCAACCAACTGTTGCGTATGCCTATTTGGGACTATGTATACTACCATCTTTTTATGACAATTGAAACCCAAAAAGAAATTCAAACCGAATATATTTTGCAAATTCTTTTTGGAAAAGACAAAGAAGTGGTGCTGTCGAAAAGCGATTTTGAATTGGGGACGCTCACCCATTATTTACTCACCGAAAACACCCAACTTCGCAGAAATGCGTATGACATTCCCGAGCCGGTGGATGGCATTGAAGTGCCCGAAAGCAAATTGGATGTTGTTTTTATACCGTTATTGGCTTTTGATACCAAAGGCAATCGCGTAGGCTATGGCAAAGGTTTTTACGACCGATTTTTGGCAAAATGTCGGCCAGAAACTTTAAAAATAGGGATATCACTATTTGAAGCGGTTCCAGAAATTACCGACGCATCGGCGGAAGATATTCGCTTGGATTATTGTGTCACACCCGAGAGGGTTTATTCTTTTGGTGTGGAGACTTCCTCATGAGTTTCGCCTTCCCAGGGAGCAATGGTTACATTTGAAGGCTCGGGTGTGTGCGCAAAGGCACGTTTGTTGAACACGATCAAAATCCCAACACCCGTAGAAATGGCTACATCGGCTACGTTGAATATTGCATTGAAGAATGTAATTTCTTTGCCGCCCCACAACGGAATCCACGAGGGCAGTACATAGTCTTCAATTATAGGAAAATAGAACATATCCACTACTTTTCCATGAAATAGCGTTCCATAAGGTTGATCGGTAAATAGGGTGGCCAAACGGTGAGTACTATCGTCAAAAATAACCCCATAGAATACAGAGTCTATAATATTTCCGAGGGCTCCTGCGAATATCAAACTAATGGCAACAATCAAGAAATTGTTTTTGCATTTTTTCACAGAATCCCATAACCAATAGGCGATAACACCTACCGCAATAATACGGAAAAGCGTTAGAAACAATTTGCCATATTCGCCCGGAATCACGGTTCCCCATGCCATTCCTTCATTTTCAATAAAATATAATTTAAACCAATTAAATACCTTCACCTGTTCGCCCAAGATAAAATTGGTTTTCACGTAAATTTTGGAATATTGGTCGATCACCAATAAGAGAAAAATTAGTAAGGCGGCATTTCTTAGTTTCATGACAAACAGGAATGTAACGGGTTTGTTATACGGTGCGGCAAAAGTACTCAATTTTTAAGAAAAACGCCCCGTATCGGAGCGTTTCACTGTACTATTAAAATTTCTTAGCGTTGCATGTTCTTGGCCTCGATACTCATCGTAGCGTGTGGAACAATTTTTAAACGTTCTTTGGAAATCAATTTACCGGTCACTTTGCAGATCCCGTAGGTTTTGTTTTCTACACGGAATAACGCATTTTTCAGGTCGCGAATAAACTTCTCTTGACGAATAGCCAATTGTGAATTCGCTTCTTTACTCATGGTTTCACTTCCTTCTTCAAACGCTTTAAACGTAGGCGAAGTATCGTCTGTTCCATTGTTTAAATCGTTCATATACGCACTTTTAATTAGCTCTAAATCGGCTTGTGCTTTTTCAATCTTTTTTAAGATTAATTCCTTGAATTCTGCTAAATCAGCGTCTGAATATCTCAATTTTTCTTCTACCATAATTTTCCTATTTTGAGATTAGTATTTTGGTTTTTATATCATCAAATTCGAGTTCGATACCTTCTTCCAACACGTCGGTAAAAGTTAGCGAACGGGTCAGCGTTTCGGAACACACATAAGCCTTATTGTTTTCAATGGCTTGTTCTAGTTCGCCGTTGCGTTGCAAAACAACTTCGATTGTATTGGTAACTTCAAATCCTGAGTCCTTACGGATATTTTGGATTCGATTGACCAACTCGCGGGCTATTCCTTCTTCTTTCAAAGCGGGGGTCAAGGTAATGTCTAGCGCCACTGTAATCCCGTTGGCATTAGCCACCAACCACCCAGGAATGTCCTGCGAAGTAATCTCGACGTCTTCGGAGGTTAAAGTTAAATTTTTTCCTGAAATTTCAATATCCAACGATCCTTCAGCATCAAGCGTATTAATTTGCTCTTGGGAGAAGTCTTGTATCGCTTTGGAAATCAATCCCATATCTTTACCAAAACGGGGTCCGAGGGCCTTAAAATTTGGCTTAATTTGCTTGACCAACACCCCAGATGCATCGTCTAATAATGCCACTTCTTTGACGTTTACCTCGGATTTTATCAAGTCGGAAACCGCTTCAATCTCCGCTTTAAAAGTGGCGTCAAGTACTGGAATCATTACTCTTTGCAAGGGTTGACGCACTTTAATCATCTCTTTCTTACGCAAGGATAAAACCAACGATGAAACGGTTTGCGCCTTTAACATTTTGCGCTCTAGTGATTTATCAACAAATTTTTCAACAAATTCAGGGAAATTTGCTAAGTGTACACTAGTAAATTCGGGGCTTCCCGTCGCATTGACCAAGTCGCGGTACAACTGATCCATGAAGAAGGGTGCCACAGGAGCCGACAATTTTGCCACTGTAACCAAACAGGTATATAGCGTTTGATAGGCTGCAATCTTATCGGTACCGTATTCGCCTTTCCAAAAACGACGACGGCATAAACGTACATACCAATTACTTAAGTTCTCTTGAACGAAATCAGATATCGCACGTGTAGCTTTGGTCGGTTCATAATCGGCATAGGCTTCATCTACCGTTTGGATCAACGTATGCAATTCCGAAAGAATCCAACGGTCAATCTCGGGACGCTCGTGTAAAGGCACTTCGGCTTCTTGGTTGGTAAACCCATCGATATTGGCATACAACGCAAAGAACGAATACGTATTATACAGTGTACCAAAGAACTTACGACGCACTTCCGCCACGCCTTCGATGTCAAATTTTAAGTTGTCCCAAGGATTCGCATTGGAGATCATGTACCAACGCGTCGCATCGGGGCCGTATTCTTTCAATGTTTCAAACGGATCTACGGCATTGCCCAAACGTTTGGACATTTTTTGACCGTTTTTGTCCAATACCAAGCCGTTGGATACGACATTTTTGTAGGCTATTTTGTCAAACACCAAGGTACCAATGGCATGTAAGGTATAAAACCAGCCACGGGTTTGGTCTACCCCTTCTGCAATAAAATCGGCAGGGAAGGCTTCGTTGTTGTCAATGAACGCTTTATTTTCAAACGGATAGTGCCATTGCGCATACGGCATAGCGCCCGAATCAAACCACACGTCAATCAAATCGGATTCCCGTTTCATGGCTTTCCCTGAAGGGGCCACCAATACGATGTTATCCACGATGTTTTTATGCAAGTCCACCAAATCGTAATTGGCTTCGTCCATATTCCCGATTTCAAATCCGCGGTAAGGATTCTCATTCATTACACCAGCAGCCACCGCTTTTTCAATTTCGTTGTACAACTGTTCGACCGAACCGATACAGATTTCTTCGGTTTTGTCTTCGGTACGCCAAATCGGCAACGGAATACCCCAGTAGCGCGAACGCGACAAGTTCCAGTCGTTGGCGTTTTTCAACCAATTCCCAAAACGGCCTTCCCCAGTCGCTTTAGGCTTCCAGTTGATGGTATCGTTTAGGTCAAACATGCGGTCTTTGACTTCTGTAATTTTGATAAACCACGAATCTAACGGATAGTAAAGAATCGGTTTATCGGTGCGCCAACAGTGGGGATAACTGTGTACGTATTTCTCCACTTTGAAGGCTTTATTTTCTTCTTTTAAACGAATGGCGATTTCCACATCTACCGATTTCTCGGGGGCTTCGCCTTCGTTGTAATATTCATTCTTCACATATTTGCCCGACAAGTCACCCAAACCTTGGATAAAACGACCTTGCAAGTCTACCAACGGTACCGGATTTCCTGCTTCGTCCAACACCAACATAGGGGGAACTTCAGGGGTAGCTTCTTTCGCCACTTTGGCATCATCGGCTCCAAACGTTGGGGCAGTATGTACGATACCCGTTCCATCTTCGGTAGTCACAAAATCACCCGAGATCACGCGGAACGCATTTTCTGGCGATTGATACGGTAATACATACGGTAACAGTTGTTCGTAGCGAATCCCTACCAAATCAGCACCTTTGACTTCGGCTAGCACGGCATATGGAATCTTCTTATCTTCCGATTTGTAGTTGGTAAAATCGGCTTCGCTTTCGGCTGCCGTATATTTTCCACCAAAAACTTTAGTTAGCAAGGGTTTGGCCAGAATCACTTGAATGGGTTCGAATGTATATTGGTTAAATGATTTTACCAACACGTAATCGATTTTGGGTCCGACCGTCAATGCCGTATTCGAAGGCAACGTCCAAGGTGTGGTCGTCCAAGCCAAGAAATGAATGTCTCCGAAACCTTGTAAGAAGGTCGGCAAACTATCGGGAATCGCTTTAAATTGAGCCACAATTGTGGTATCGGTCACATCGCGGTAGGTGCCGGGTTGGTTCACTTCGTGGGAAGACAAACCCGTTCCTGCTTTGGGCGAATAGGGTTGAATGGTGTAGCCTTTATACAACAAGTTCTTGTTATAGATTTGTTGCAACAACCACCAAACGGTCTCCATGTATTTGGATTTGTAGGTTACATACGGATCGTTCATGTCGACCCAGTAGCCCATTTTTTCCGTCAAATCATTCCACACATCGGTGTAGCGCATGACGGTACGTTTACACGCTTCGTTGTATTCGGTCACCGAAATGGTTTTCCCGATATCTTCTTTGGTGATGCCTAATTCTTTCTCGGTGCCTAATTCAACCGGTAAGCCGTGGGTATCCCAGCCCGCTTTTCGTTTTACTTGGAACCCTTTTTGGGTTTTATACCGGCAAAAAATATCTTTGATTGCACGTGCCATCACGTGGTGAATCCCCGGCAATCCATTGGCTGATGGCGGTCCTTCAAAAAACACATAAGGCGTAGCTCCGTCGCGCGAAGTAACACTTTGTTCAAAAACGTTATTTTCTTTCCAAAACTTCAGCACTTCCTCGGCTACTAGCGGCAAGTCAAGTCCTTTGTATTCAGTAAACTTAGTACGCATTTTGTGGTTTTCTTAAATCAGTTTGCGAAAGTAATGAAATTTGGCATATAAGTAGCTAAAATTGATGCAAGGCCCCTGATTTTTAGGAATAATTTAGATAGCGTTTGTTGGAAATGCAAAGTTGCTTACGGATGCTTACAGATAGCGTAACAAAATCAGGTTGATGAATAGTTAGTGGCTAGTGACTAGTGATTAGTAATTAGTGACTAGTGACTAGTAATTAGTGATTAGTTATTAGTGATTAGTGACTAGTGATTAGTGACTAGTGACTAGTAATTAGTGACTAGTGGCTAGTGACTCCTCCTATGCAAACACCTCGCGAAGTACCTCCAACGACTTTGGTTTTTTGAACGCATCGAGGTGGATGGCATAAAAATCCAAAAGAATTTTGAGTAAAATCGCGCGTTCGGTGCTGGTGAACACTTTTCCTGGATTTTCGATTTTTTGTTCCATGAGTTTACGCCAAAGTACCGTCTCGTGGGCATTCAAGCAGCTGACTCCTTGAAAAGGCACAAATATGCCTTCAATCATTTCAAAAAACGGATCGGTAGTATTGTCTTGTTCGGGATAAAATCCAAGGTATTTGGTCACTTCGAGTAATAAAATCAAATGAAAATTGGCAATATCATCGTGGGCATCCAACCATAACAATGCAGATTCTAGTAAGGCAAACAGTTGGCTATTTTTCTCTTCCTCCCGAATGCTGTGGTGCAATATTTCGGAGAGAAAAATTACGATGGTACTTTTCACAATATGACTCGGGATGGACTGGTACGGTACTGCCAAGCGAATTTCCTTAAAATGTTCCAACGTCCCTTTATTCTTATGGTTGGCTTCAATTTCGAGCAGCGTCAACGGTTGAAAATAGGCCATTTTGGAGGCGCTCTTTTTTCCCGAAAACGCATTCGGCACAAAATACGATTTGAGGCCGTCGCTTTGGGTATAGCACTTTACAATCAAGCTTTTCTCTTGATATTTTAAGGCCGATAAAACGATGGCTTTGGTTTTTACGAGCATGGTTAAAAATTTACCTTTAGTAACAACACAAGGTTGACAAAGAAATTACCCAGGGTGAAAACACAACTTTCATGGTAACACTATCGAATAATCATGACCTTACGCACCGTAGTCTCAATTCCGTCTTGAGCAGAAATGAAAATCATATAGACGCCCGAGGCCACACGGTATTTTCCAAAAGCGGTCGTATCCCATTCGATAGTACCTCCCGCTGCGGTGGTTTCAAAAACCAAATTTCCTTCGATATCGGTAATTTTGATCACCGCTTTATCGGTCAAACCCGCAATTTTTACTGTGCCCGCATATTCAGGGCGAACGGGATTCGGATATACAAATACACTGGCCAAATCATCGCTGGGTGCGGTAGCATTGGCTTTGAAAGAAACCAATCCTTTTTCGGTGGCAAAAAAGACCTCTCCGGTGGTTCCGTCAATTTCAATATCATTTACGGTGTTGCTCGGTAAGGGGGAATTTTCTTTGGTAAACTGATAAATCGTTTCTTGCCCGTTGGGAGACACCAAAAACACCCCAGAATCGGCCAAGGAAACCCATTTGCGATTGGCGCCATCGACACAAATATCCAACACCACTTGTTCAAAAAAGAGTTCTTGCGCAAGGGTTTGACCGTTGATGACTTCATTGATAATAATGGGTCGCGATTGCAAGGACTCGGCGTTAATAAATGCATCGGCTGAGGATAACGTTCGCAGTCCCCGTGCTGTGCCAATCCACACCTGATTTCGGTTGTCGATGGCTACACAACGCACATCCAAACTCGGCAGGTTGCCTTCGGTTCCGGTTTTGATAAATAAAAATTTATTGCTGTAATTTTCATTAAAGGCTACCAACCCATTGGCCCGGTAGGTGGGAATCCATTTGGTGTTGTTTTTATCGATGGCTATTTGTCCATACCGCTCAAAAAAGGGCTCGGTGAAAATATTGGTCAAATCATACGATTGCCACTGTCCTGTTTTTCGAAACACTTTCAATCCTTTATCGACATAGGCATTGGTTAACCATAAATCACCGCGGGAATCGTAGGCCAATCCATTGATACGAATGTCAACATACGAAGGATCGGGCGGGGTTAATTGTAGCGATTCCAACCCGTTCGCCCCAGTGTTGGTTTGGTTAAATAACGTGGTCGGGACCAGATCTTCCAATTTTAAAATTCCCGAGAAATAAGAACTTACAAAAATTTCATTCGCGTTGGAGGGGTTAACTACTAGACTCGTCAAACTTCGGGCATTGAGCACATCGGTGGTTGGTATTTTGCTCCATCCTTGTTCTTTGTCAAAATAATTGATGGGAAAAAGGTAGGGTTGAAACGGCGGATTGGGGTTGTACGGATCGTAGGTAAAACTAAATCGGCCATACGTTACAAACAGCTTGTCTTCGGTCTTTTTCAATCGAAAAGGTTGATTCAAATCGGGACCATCGGGTTTTAGTGTAGTGACATTACTAGGAGCGCTTAAGGGAAACTGTAGCAAGCCTACTTCATTGGTGGCAATATAAACCGTTTCATCAGCTACCGTGGCCGCATTAAAAGTTACGGGTTGTGGGGTATAATTGGAAATATTGTAATTGACCAAAACTACACCCGCCGCATTGGCTACCATTACTTTTTGGGCAGTAGTCACCACAATGTAATCGGCGGTGGTTCGAAAATCAATAGGCGGTTGTCCAACCGAAAACAATAACGTATAGGACGTTCCATTCCAGCGGTAAACATTTCCATCGGCGTTGAAGAAAACGGACTGATTTTGAAACGCTTGTGCCCCATACCAAAAGCCACTATCGTGCAAAACCCATTGGGAAAAATCGATCAAAAACGGATTGGTTACCGCCGCTTTTTTGATACGAAAGTTCCCCATGACAGCGTAGATCGAATTATTGTATACTGTGGTTTGAATAACCCTTGTTTGGGCGCCACCATCCCCGATATAGTAAGTGTCACTGAATTCTTGTTGGTTCAAATTGAACACCGAAATCCCATAATCGGTAGATAGATAGACCTTCCCATCAAACTCCGAAAAATGATTAATGCGCTTTTGGCCGGCGGGAACGGGTACTTCGGTAAGGATACCGTTTTTGAAAGCTACGGTTCCATCGGCTTGTATAACCAATAATAAGCCATTGCTATTACCCACTAAAAGTACTTGAAAAGCCTCGCTGTAATGAATGGCCGTTATGTTTTCTGCTTTTAAGCCATTGACACTGGTAATGGTTTCTAGGAATCCATCGGGTTTTTGAAAAAAAAGGGCGTTCTCGGAGGCTGCATATACGGTAGTCCCGCGCTGAGTTAATGCCCCCAGTTGGTTAAACGAAAAATACCCCTGCCACAAGCGGTTGGTTTGCGCTCCAACACATTGAACGAGGAACAGGAATATCAGTAGGTGTTTTTTCATAGCGAAAGGATAGTAGTATCGTAACGCAATATTACGTAAAATCATATCGAAAGCATAAAAAAAACCTCCTCTCAAAACGAGAGAAGGTTTGCTGTATAATCATGTTTTTAACGACTAGACGACGCCTTGCCCTAACATCGCATCGGCTACTTTTACGAAACCTGCAATATTTGCTCCACGAACGTAGTCAACAAAACCTGTTTCATCTTTACCATATTTCACACAAGATTCGTGAATATCACTCATGATTTTGTGTAAACGTTGGTCAACTTCTTCACGGGTCCAGCTTAAACGCAAGGAGTTTTGTGACATTTCCAATCCTGAAGTGGCTACCCCACCCGCATTGGATGCTTTTCCGGGAGCAAACAAGATTTTGGCAGCCAAGAAGGCCTCGATAGCTTCAGGTGTGGAAGGCATATTAGCACCTTCAGCCACGCAAATACAACCGTTGGCAATCAACATTTTGGCTTCTTCTCCATTTAATTCGTTTTGAGTAGCGCAAGGTAACGCAATGTCACATTTCACTTCCCAAGGACGTTTGCCCGCTACAAAAGTGGCGTTGGGATATTTCGCTACGTACTCATTGATACGACCGTAACGAACATTTTTGATTTCCATGATATAGGCCAATTTCTCAGCATCGATTCCATCAGCATCGTAGATGTATCCAGAAGAGTCAGAAGCCGTTACAACTTTTCCTCCCAATTGGGTTGCTTTTTCGATGGCGTATTGGGCTACATTTCCAGAACCAGAAACCACTACCGTTTTTCCTGAAAAACTTTCGCCACGAGTTGCCAACATATTTTGGGCAAAATAAACATCGCCGTAACCGGTTGCTTCAGGACGAATTAACGAACCTCCAAACGTGATGCCTTTTCCTGTTAAAACGCCTGTAAATTCGTTGCGTAATTTTTTATATTGACCAAACATATAGCCGACTTCACGTCCTCCCACACCAATATCTCCAGCAGGTACGTCGGTATCAGCTCCAATATGGCGCGAAAGTTCTGTCATAAAGGCCTGACAAAAACGCATAATCTCATTGTCTGATTTTCCTTTTGGGTCAAAATCTGAACCTCCTTTACCACCGCCCATAGGAAGTGTGGTTAAACTGTTTTTGAATACTTGTTCAAACGCAAGGAATTTTAAAATACTCAAGTTCACCGAAGGGTGGAATCGAATCCCTCCTTTGTAAGGTCCGATAGCTGAATTCATTTGAATACGATACCCACGGTTTACCTGTGTATTCCCCTGATCATCAATCCAACACACGCGGAACATGATGACACGCTCGGGCTCAACCATACGCTCTAAAAGCATTTTGTTTTGGTATTTGGCATTCTGTTCAATGAAAGGAATTACGGTCTCCGCCACTTCCTTTACGGCCTGCATGAACTCAGGCTCATTGGCATTTCTTTTAGCCACTTCGGCTAAGAAATTGTGGATTGCTTGTGACATACTTTATCAGTTTGTTTAAGAAAACGTTTTCGTTTTAATTTCGACAAATATACATTTTATAAAAATATGGGGTTCATTTTTTTTAAATCCGCATAATTTTTATTTAAACGTTAAGATATCTTAAAGAAGTTTGTGGTTTTGAAGCCATTTTAAAACATTTTATGCTTTTTTTCGTAGATAAAGAAGTATTTTTTTAATTTGTTTTCCAAGTGAATGATGTTTTTATATATTTGTCGGGAATTGAAAAAACTCGTATGCGGACGTCTAAGTATTTTATTTTGACCTTATTGCTTTTGCTGGGATTAACCCACCGTACGGCAGCGCAATTTGGGTTTTCCCACGAAATCGGGGGTATTTTTGGTCCGGTGGCCTTTCAATCTGATTATGGAGAGCGTAATGACTTTTCTACCAATGCTGGTAACACAGGTTTTGGTATTGGGTTGATTCATTACCTTAATTTCTCTTATCGTGCGGAGTGTAACTGTTACACCCCAGAAACGTATTTCAATGACCACTTTAAATTACGTTCAGAACTTTCCTATAACAAAACCAACTTACAGCATTTTGGTCAATGGGTAGACGAACGTAAAAGCTCTTTAACAGCACAACAATTGCGTGCCATGCGTGGGAGCACTGCGGTAACCAATATCGGGATGCAATTGGAATTTTACCCATTCAGTATTCGTGATTTTACAGCAACCACAGGCTCTTGGGCGCCATTCTTAGGTTTTGGAGCACAATTCTCGTTTTTCAAACCCACCGCTTACTCTGAATTAGGTCCTGGTTTAGGAGATTTGCCAACCGTGACTCCTATCAAATATTTGGAAGCGTTTGATACTCGTGGAGGTACCACATGGTCTTTGGTATCGAGTATCGGAACCCGATATAAATTGACAGAACTCTCCGACTTAATGGTAGAATTGCGTTGGCAATATTACTTTTCCAACTGGGTGGATGGTTTAAGTCCAGATCCCCGCGTGTACACTGAAAACCGCGCAAACGACTGGAACTTGATGTTGAACTTCGGTTATATTTATTACTTACAATAGGATTATTAATTCCAAAAAAATAAAGCTCCAAGTTGATTTGGAGCTTTATTTTTTTATATCCTTTTTAATGATCTATCGAAACGCTTGTTCCAAATCGGCAAGTAGATCGTCAATATCTTCGACTCCTACGCTCAAACGAACCAAGTCATCAGAAATTCCGCCGGCTTTTCGCACGTCTTCGGGAATCGACGCATGGGTCATCAACGCCGGGTGATTGGCTAGAGATTCTACGCCCCCTAATGATTCTGCCAAGGTAAATACTTTTACTTTCTCCAAAAATGCAATGGCATCTTCGCCTTTTCCCGATTTAAATGTAAACGAGACCATGCCCCCAAAATCGCGCATTTGTTTTTTGGCAATGGCATGAAAAGGATGATCGGGTAAACCAGGATAAAACACTTGATCTACCGCAGGATGGTTGCTTAAAAACTCTGCCACCTTATGGCCATTTTCGCAATGCCGTTGTACCCGCAAATGCAACGTTTTGATGCCGCGCAATACAAGATAACTATCCATGGGTCCGAGAGTTCCTCCCGTAGCAAATTGTTTAAAATGCAATTCATCCCCTAGCGCTTTGTCTTTGATGACCAACGCCCCAGCAATAACATCGCTATGACCTCCTAAGTATTTGGTTGCCGAGTGCATTACGATATCCGCTCCTAGGTCTAACGGTTTTTGCAAATACGGCGTAGCGAACGTATTGTCGACTGCAAATAAAATATTGTGTTTCTTCGTGATCTCGGCAATAGCAGCAATATCGGCCAATTTCATTAAGGGGTTCGTGGGGGTTTCTACCCAAACCAATTTGGTGTTTTCATTGATTAAAGCCTGAAACGCATCTAAATCGTTCATGTCGACAAAATGAAATTTGAGGCCGCTATCTTTATATAAACGCGTAAACAAACGATACGTACCGCCATACAAATCGTCCATAGCGATGATTTCATCTCCCGCTTTAAAAAGGCGCAACAAACAGTCGGTTGCTGCCAAACCGGAAGCAAAGGCTAACCCTCGTGCGCCATTTTCGATCGACGCTAAGGCATCTTCCAATGCTTGACGAGTAGGATTGGCTGCTCGACTATATTCGTAGTCGCCTACGGGTTTCCCGGGACTCGCTTGTGCATACGTTGACGTTTGAAATACGGGAGGCATTACCGCTCCAGTTACAGGTTCGTGGTGTTGTCCACCGTGAATTACTTTGGTATTAAATTTCATAAGGTAAAATCTAAATTGTGGGCAAAGGTAGGGAATTTGGTTGTTAGTTGTCGGTTGTCGGTTGTCGGTTGTCGGTTGTCGGTTGTTGGTTGTCGGTTGTCGGTTGATGATTGATGGTTGTTGAACTAAGCACTGCAAAATGCTACACCAATTTCTTCAAATACATCAACATCCCATAATGGATGCCTTCGTGGAACGCGTTGAAGGTTACGGCATCTTGAAAGGTTGCCAAGTGAAATCCGGTTTGGGACTGGTATTCGTTGAATGTGGTGAATTTACCCGATTGCCAATCGTGCTTGAATTGTTCGACGGTGGAAAGCAATAACGCTTTGATTTCATCCACCTCTTCTTGGGTAGCGTTGCCGTCAGGTCGGGAACCATTTTGGTACTTCACCACCATCTCTTGTGGGATATTGATCGGCAAATTGGACAAGGTATACATCAGTTTTTGTTGGGAAACAATAACGTGTCCTGCTTGCCAAATCATATTGTTGGACAAGCCCTCAGGGATTGTGTTAAGTTGGTCTAAGGTATACGCATCTAGAAATTTAAGATAAAATTTACGACTAGTTTCCCAGGTTTTAAGAAAGGATTCCATGTAGGTTTAATTTTCTTACGAAGATAAAGTTTTTACTATTTTAAATTTTGAATGCCGAATTATAAATGTTGGATACGTGATGTTGTTTTTATGAGCACAATGGATTACAAGTTAAAAGTTTCTCCTTGATTATATGTCCATTTCAAAATATTGTCCAATACTGCTCACTGTTGACTGATGACTGTTGACTGAATACTGATTCCTGATGACTGCCCACTGATCACTACCCACTGATCACTGATTACTGAATTCTCCCCCAGAATCCCTACTTTTGCCAAAAACATTCTCATGCGAAAAATATACTACCTTAAGACGTGTGATACCTGCAAACGGATCTTGAAATCACTCCCCAATACGGAGGGATTTGTATTTCAGGACATCAAAGAGGCGCCGCTCACGGTTGCACAACTCGATGAAATTCACGCCCTGACGGGATCCTATGAAGTGTTGTTCAGCAAGCGCGCGAAGTTGTATAAAGAACGCAATATGAAAGATGATGTTTTAACCGAAGTCGATTACAAGCGCTACATTTTGGAACATTATACCTTTTTGAACCGTCCGGTGATTGTGGTAGAGAACCAAGTTTTTGTAGGCAACAGTCCAAAAGTTGTGGCACAAGCCATAGCCGCCTTATCATGAGTAAACGTGCTTGGGCGCTCGTCGCTGCCACTTTGGTTTCGATAATTTACGGGGTAACGTTTACGATTGCCAAAGACGTTATGCCGCGCTATGTTGAACCCTTTGGGTTTATTGTATTGCGCGTTGGGGGTTCGGTGATCTTGTTCTGGCTGTTATCGTTTTTTGGTCCCAAAGAAAAAATTGCCCGTACTGATTTCCCTCGAATTGCTGCCGCAGCCTTGTTTGGTGTGGCGTTCAACATGCTAACCTTTTTCAAAGGATTGAGTTATACCTCACCGATTATGGGTGCCGTATTGATGGTCACTACCCCTATGATTGTGTTGGTGCTTTCGGCCCTTTTGATGAAAGAACGCATGAAAACCTCAAAGATTTTGGGAATCGTGTTGGGACTGATTGGAACGGTTACCTTGATTTTGTATGGGAAATCGGTGGTGAATGCTTCCAATGCAACGTTGGGTAACCTGCTCGTGTTTGTCAATGCGGTATCGTATGGGTTTTACCTCATCATTGTCAAAAAATTGATGGACAAATACAACGCCTTCACCTTTGTGAAATGGATTTATACCTTCGGTTTCCTCATGGTATTGCCGTTTGGGTGGAGCGAATTTCAAGCCATTGCTTGGCCGACCCTGGGTATTGACATTCTCTGGAAAATTGGTTTTGTTGTGGTGTTTTCTACGTTTTTGACCTATTTATTGAACTTAGTATCGATGCGGGAGTTAAAACCCACGACTGTAGCAGTATTTATCTACTTACAACCCTTGTTTGCAACGATTTTTGCTGTGAGTTTAGGCAAAGACGACGTAAACCTTATAAAGCTACTCTCAGCGGGATTGATCTTTGCGGGAGTGTATCTAGTGACGCGTAAGAAGTAACCCCCCAACCCCAAAGGGGAGTTGTTAGTTTCAAGTTTGAGGTTTCAAGTTTCAGGTTTATTTCGCTTCGCTACATCAGTCGGCTAAAGCCTCGCGTCAGGTTTCAGGTTTCAGGTTTCAGGTTTAAGGTTGCGTTCTAAGGAGGTGAATTTTAAGTTAATAGTCGTAAGTCACAAAGTCGTAAGTCGTAAGTCGACAAGTATTTCTTAGATAGAACATTTTCAAATCTTCAAATCGACACATTTTCAAATTAAAAGTCGTAAGTCAGCCAGTCGTAAGTCGTAAGTCAACACATATTTCTTGGAAGGAATTTTTTGAAATTACCTTTTGTTTATTTTGATACTAAATCAATTTTTTGGTATTAAACCTGTTAATAGTATATTTACGTTATTAATTTATAATCCATGACAACTTTCAAAATTCACTTAATGAAACAAAGTTTATTTTTTCTTTTTCTATTGTTTGGTATAAATTCGTGTAGCTCTCCATTCCAAGCTGTAATTCCTGAGCCATTAAACGAAAACAAACCTATGCTTAATCAAGAAACAACGAGTGAAATTGGAGTTTCATTAGTATCGAAAGAGGTTGGCAAAATATACAATGCAATTCAAATTAAATCTTCAGTACCTTATAAATCTGGATATTCAAAAAAAGAATTTACAGAGGGAAGTGTTTTTGTAAATGATCATATATTTAAAAATTTTGACATATACACACAAGTTGACAATAAAGAATATTCGATTGCCATTTCTAAAATTGATGGACACATGGCTTTATATTCTCAAGGAAGCGTTTTTCAAATGAAACCAGTTGCCTATTCTAAACTTAAATTACCTGTTAAAGAAAAAGAATATTTTAGACAAGAATTTATTTATAATGGAAAAGTGGGTAACTCATTAAAATTTATTTATCGAGAATACACTGATGATTATGCACGTCCAGCATTTATGCAGGAGTTACAATATGATATTTCAGAAAGCAAATTAATTGGTTTCAAAGGACTTCGCATTACAATCATTAATGTCAATAATACCTCAATTACATATAAAGTTTTAAATCATTTTAATTGACATTAAATATTGATTCAATAATAAATACAAGCTAGTTTTATTTTAAAATAACAAACCCTCTAAACTAACATTAATAAATATGAAAAACTTTATCTTCTTACAAACCATGAATACTTCAACTGAGAAGCTCTTAACACCCATCATCATTTACATTGTTCTCTTCGTTGTTGCTGTTTATATTACTCGATGGATATTTAGTATTGATAAAATTATTGAAAATCAAAATAAAACTAATTCTTTGCTACAAGAGCTGATAAATAAAACAACTTGTTCTGAACATGTCAAAAAAAAATACAATTACGAATACTAATCCAGGGGACGTCAATAATTCTGAAGCATTGAATGATATAATTGATAAGCTTAAGTAACCAAATTTGATTATTTTTATTTAACACCTATTACTATTCATTAATAAGTCTCTTTCGAAATGATAGTTGTAAATCAAAGTGTATTTCTTAGATAGAACATTTTCAAATCTTCAAATCGACACATTTTCAAATTGCCACATCGACACATTGCCCCATCGGCACATTGACACATTGCCTCATCTTCAAATTTAGTATAAGGGATAAAGAGCTGGTAGGAAGTGCCTTTGAAAGTACATTCAAAATGGAAAATTCACTACTCGAAGGGTATTCCTTTCCCAAAATCTCCGTAGCATTATAAAAAATTGAGATGAAAAAAATTGTACTTCATTTAGGTTTACTGCTTTTGACATGGAATCTAGTCGCTCAATCTTCGGTTAACGCCACGGTAATCATTGAATCTTCAACTAGTTTATCCAATACTAAACTATTTATTTCCTTCGATATGGCAGGCGTTTCCTACTCGGATAGTCTTGCTTTGGATCAAAAGGAGACGCGTATTGAAAAAACGCTTCCTCAACCGGTCGTAGCTCAATTAGCTACAAAAAATCCCGATTTAGGTCCGATTCCCGTTTTATTGAATACAACAAAAACAGTCCTTTCGTTAGATCCCGATGGCTTTACATTTTCGAATAATCCGATACAAGATGACTTAATGTATTTAACGGAAAATGATCGAATTCGTCCGATTTACTTTCCGTTGTATGGAGAATTAACCGAGAAAAAGGACTCCCTTGGGTTACAGAAGTTAGCTGAAGTTTTTGAAACCCTACGGCAAGAGGATATCCGACGGGCGTATACGTATTTTGAATCGAACCCGACATCGCCATTAATTTTATTCGCTTTTCAACGCTATGCTGCTTTTTTGAGTGATTATGCGATTCTTGAAAATGATTTCAATCGCTTGCCCAACTGGGCTAAAGAAAGTCCCGATGGAAAAGTTATTGCGGCCAAAATTGAGGGCGCCAAAAATATGCAGATCAATTCGACCGCCAAATTGTTTACACAAACCTCCGCTTCAGGCGAACGTATTGCTTTAGAAGCCTACCGAGGCCAGTATGTTTTACTCGATTTTTGGGCGAGTTGGTGTGGCCCATGTCGTAAAGAGCATCCCCATTTGATTGCGCTTTACAACCGTTACAAAAACCAAAACTTTACGATTATCTCGGTATCTTTAGATGATAAAAAAACCGATTGGCTTCGTGCCATCACCAAAGATGGACTCCTCTGGCCACAGGTATCCGACCTCAAAGGACAACAAAACGCTCTTGCGCTGAGCTACGGTGTACAAGCAATTCCTGCCAATTTCCTGATCAATCCTGAGGGTATCATTATCGGTAAAAATCTGAAAGGCGAAGCCCTCGACGCTATACTCGCCCAATACCTTTCAAAGTAAAGGGATGTTTTTTTCAAGTTTCAGGTTTAAGGTTTCAGGTTTAAGGTTGCGTTCTAAGGACGTGAATTTTCAAATTAATAGTCGTAAGTCTCAAAGTCGTAAGTCAATAAGTATTTCATAGAAAGAACATTTTCAAATTAACACATCGACACATCGACACATTGCCCCATCGGCACATCGACACATCGGCACATCGACACATTTTCAAATTAAAAGTCGTAAGTCAGCCAGTCGTAAGTCGTAAGTCAACAAGTATTTCTTAGAAAGAACATCTTCAAATCTTCAAATTGACACATTTTCAAATTGCCACATTGACACATCGACACATTGCCACATTACCCCATTACCACATTCCCTCCAAAAAAACTATCTTTGCTCCTTTACGAAATGTATGATACAATCCATGACAGGTTTTGGGAAGGCTTCATTGCCTTTGCCGACCAAAAAAATCACCGTTGAAATCAAATCGTTGAACAGCAAAGGACTCGATGTTAATACCCGTATGCCCTCGATGTACCGCGAGATGGAACTCGGTGTGCGGAACTTACTATCGCAACGTTTGGAACGCGGTAAAATCGATTTCTCCTTGTTTATAGAAATTACGGGAGAAGAAACAGCGTCCAAAATCAATGCGCCTATCGTGAAGGGGTATATTGCACAAATGCGGGAAATTCTCCCGGAGGCCGATGCCACCGAACTCATGAAAATGGCCGTCCGTATGCCTGATGCTTTAAAAACCGAACGCGACGATATCGACGAGGCCGAATGGGCCCATATCCAGTCGGTAATTGATGAGGCGCTAACGGCAATGATCAACTTTCGCCGTGATGAAGGATTGGCGCTTGAAAAAGAGTTTACCCAGCGCATTGCCAACATTCGCGCACTCATGCAAGAGGCTGTGAGTTACGACGCGGAGCGTATAGATACCGTGAAAACGCGCTTACGAACGGCTTTGGAAGAACTTAGCGCCAACGTAGATGAGAACCGCTTTGAGCAAGAACTCATTTACTACCTTGAAAAATACGACATTACCGAAGAACGTGTGCGCCTCGACAATCACCTCAATTATTTCTTGGAAACCCTAGCAGGAAATGAGGCCAACGGTCGTAAACTTGGCTTTATCACGCAAGAAATGGGCCGTGAAATCAATACGATGGGGTCAAAATCGAACCATGCTGAAATGCAAAAATGTGTCGTTTTGATGAAGGATGAATTGGAAAAAATTAAAGAACAGGTTTTAAACGTTTTATAGATGAAAATCAAAGCCGTTTCTTTATTAAGCATCCTTTTACTATCGTTGGGATCTTGTGGTCCAGTAATGAAAACGATGGTTGGATTAAAGAATCCACGGGTACAAACCAAAAGCGAAGTCGAAACCTATTTCAAAGACGTTTTACCCGCGGAGAAAACCTATTTTTTCACCGTAAATAAAGTCGGCGATAGTGCTACAATTTACCGTAACTTGATGTTAGGATTCAATTCAGAAATGAAACTATTTGATCGCAAGGGAGTGCGTTACTGCTATCAAGGCACAGAAGAATGTAGTGGTACCCAAATGACAAAAGCCTTTGCTGAATTTGAAAACTACTACAAACCCTGTCAATACGATACGGTGGAAGAAGCTGAAACTTTGGTAGACTTTTTGAACATTATGGTTGATGTAAACGGTAAACGTCTCACTATGGCTGATCTTCCCGAAGCGGAGTACTATGTTATTCAAAATTGGAATACGTACTCGGGGCCAAAGAAGCATTTTCGCGAAGACGTACAATGGTTGCAAACACTACGTTCAAAAGCATCGAATCGAATTGCTATCATATTCATTAATGGAGATTTATTGGTAGATTGGGGATTGATCGCTGGTGAAGAACTCCCGATAAAATTTAAAAAAAATAAAGAGGGATATACTCTCAACTTTGGAAAGTTACCCTTAGCCAAATAAACAACACACATGTCAACAGGAAAATTAATCGTCTTCTCAGCCCCTTCAGGGTCAGGAAAAACCACCATTGTTCGTCACCTATTGGGTATTCCAGAGCTGAATTTAGAGTTCTCGGTTTCCTGTACCACCCGTGCCCCGCGCGGCAATGAAGTCCACGGCAAAGACTACTACTATATCAGCATCGCCGATTTTAAACAGCACATCAAAGCCGAGGATTTTGTAGAATGGGAGGAAGTATACCGCGATAATTTTTATGGCACGTTAAAAAGTGAAGTCGAACGCATTTGGGCCTTGGGTAAAAATGTAATTTTTGACATCGACGTGGCAGGTGGGTTACGGATCAAAAAGAAATTTCCCGAGCAAACCTTGGCCGTCTTTGTGAAACCCCCAAGCGTAGACGAATTGAAACGCCGCTTGAAAGAACGCTCCACAGAAACCGACGAAAAAATCAATATGCGTATCGCCAAAGCCCACGTCGAGTTGGCCACCGCCCCACAGTTTGACAAAATCATTAAAAATTATGACTTGGACACGGCAAAGCAAGAAGCGGTGGAATTAGTACGTGATTTTATTGACGGAAAGTTGTAAGCTATTTTAAATTTTATATTATAAATTTTAAATGAATCGAATAACATTTATAATTTATAATTTATAATTCAAAACAAATGAAAATCGGTCTCTACTTCGGCACCTTCAACCCCATTCATGTGGGGCATATGATTATTGCGAATCATTTGGCAGAGTATTCCGATTTGGATCAAATTTGGATGGTGGTAACGCCGCACAATCCGCATAAGGAGAAACGTACGTTATTGGACGATTACCAACGCCTACATTTGGTGCATTTGGCAACAGAAGCCTATCCAAAAATCAAGCCTTCGGACATTGAGTTTAAGTTACCGCAGCCCAATTATACCGTGAATACCTTGGTGCATTTGTTGGAAAAGTTTCCCCAACACGAGTTTGCCTTGATCATGGGGGAAGACAATCTGAATTCACTGCACAAATGGAAAAATTACGAGTACATCTTGGAACACCACGCGATTTATGTCTATCCGCGTATAGCCGCTGGGGAAGCCTTACCCGAACTGCTGGAACATCCGCACGTGCACAAGATTAACGCACCCGTAGTAGAAATTTCCTCTACAGCGATACGCGAGGGCATTGCGCAACAAAAAAATGTGCGTCCGCTCCTACCCGATGCGGTTTGGGACTACGTTGATGCGAATTTATTGTATCGGTAATCATGACCGCCTTTCAATGTAAAATTGTCGTAAAAAAGAAGCCCTCGGGTCTCAATTGGACCCGATCGGAAAAACTATTCAACTTTGGCGCATTAGGATTCATTGGGGGGAGTACTTTTATTTATTTTCTCAATGAAAAATTAGAAATTCATACACCCCAATTTGTACATTTTTTACTTATTATCCCAGCTTTGGCATGGCTAATTAGTTTGTTCCTTCGGCTTTCAGAACATCAAAATTTTAATGCAATTTATATAGGTGACTTTCGAATTGAAGACAATCATTTTCAATGCGGCGAACAACAGTTTCTCTTTGCTAGCCTTAAAAATTTAAAAATAGATATCCGTGATTTTTACGGTCAACAAACAGGAAATTATCGATATGGTCCACGGTATAGCAATGGAATTAATAATTATATCTCTTTTGATAGTGAAGGGGAATCATTTACTTTTCAATTGGAATTTTTTAAGTGAACGAGCGATCTACGACTTTAATTGGGCACTCATCAATTGCATTTGTAGTGAACGAATTCCATACCAACATTCAAATTTCGATTGTATTCCTAAAGATCTCCTTGACATGCCTACCGTAAGGAATTTCATTGCTAAATTATTAAAAGAGCAGCGAATAGATGCTTCTGATAAACTTGTAATTCGAGGGTATTACATCGATCAAGAAACGAATTAAGAAAAAATAAAATGATTAACAGTACTAAATATGACTTTACATTTTAGTCTTTTTTATCACCTTCCTGAACCAAAGTTAAACTGGAAAAAATGGATACTTCCAAAAAAGTTTGACTTTTATTTTTGTGGACTTATACTGCTTTTTATTGGAGTAATTGTTCAACTCTACTGTTCAATTAGGGAACAAGAATCCCCAAAATTTATTTCCTATTTTTTCGTATTAGGCTTTTTCTCCTTTATAATTCACCGCAACCTTAATCATTTGGAGTATTGTAATGATTCGGGAAACTTCGAGGGGTACATCCGTTTTGATTATGAGGGTTTTGAATGGAATGAAACGCGTTTTTCCAAAAATGATTTTGTAATGGTTTCCTATGCTATTGACGATTACTCTGGAAAAGTAATTAGCGGAAATTCATCCAAAGTTTTGATTAGCTCTGGAACTTCCAATTATTTTACTTTTAAAACCGCAGACGCTACCCATCGATTACAATTTCGAATCCCTTCCGAAAACTATCTTCATCCGTTGAGAGATGTGTTGCAAAGTTATATTCCCTGAACCTTAACATTCCCTTACCACCCGTTATAAAGGGAATGAATTACCTTTGGGGTTTAATTTTTTGAATGATGAATAATTTTGAACTATACAATCCGGTCAATTATATTTTTGGCCGTGGACAAATCGCAAAATTGGCCGAAGTAACGCCCAAAAACACTAAAATCTTGTTGGCGTATGGCGGAGGGAGTATCTTTAAAAATGGCGTCTATGACCAAGTGAAAACCGCTTTGGCCGGGTATGATTGTATCGAATTTGGGGGTATCGAACCCAATCCGCGGTATGAAACCTTGATGAAGGCGGTGGAATTGATTCGTGCTAAAAACATTGGCTTTGTTTTGGCCATTGGTGGTGGAAGTGTGATTGATGGCGTGAAATTTATTTCGGCCGCGGTCAACTATCCTGGCGATGCAATTGAAATTTTAAAGCAACGCATTTTGTTTAAAGACGCTTCGGTTTGTGTGCCTTTTGGTACAGTATTGACGTTACCTGCAACGGGTTCGGAAATGAATTCGGGGGCTGTAGTCACCATCGATGCAACCCAAGAAAAATTGACCTTAGGCGGCAGTGCTTTGTTTCCGAAATTCTCGATTGTAGACCCTACGGTTATTGCCTCGTTACCCAAACGTCAATTGCAAAACGGAGTGGTCGACGCGTTTACCCATGTAATGGAACAGTATTTAACTTACCCTCATGACGCACAGTTGCAAGACCGTATTGCAGAAAGTATTTTGCAAACCTTGATTGAAATTGGCCCCTCGGTAGTCGAAAACCCTACCGATTATAAATTGGCGTCCAATTTTGTGTGGTCGGCGACGATGGCTTTGAACGGTTTGATTCAAAAAGGAGTTCCTTCCGATTGGGCGACACACATGATTGGGCACGAATTGACCGCTTTGTATGAGATTGATCATGCCCGTACGTTAGCGATTATCGGTCCAAACCTCTACCGTGTGATGTTTGAAACGAAAAAAGAAAAATTGGCCCAATACGGGCAACGCGTTTGGAACTTAACAGGAACTCCTGACGAAATTGCCAAAGCTGCGATTGACAAAACCGTAAACTTTTTCCATACAATGGGCATGAAAACCCGTATTTCGGAAAATGCTGAAAATATTGAAGGAACAGCCGATTTCATCGTGCAACGCTTTGAAGAACGGGGTTGGTTGGGCCTTGGAGAACGACAAAATGTAACCCTTGAAAAAGTGCGCGAAATTGTAACGCTCAGTTATTAATCCAATGGCTTACAACACAAAAGGCGTTCCGTTTAAAACCGAACGCCTTTTTTTCAACCCAAAACAAAAATTCACTAAACTAACCTTTGAAAAGATAACGAGGGTAAAAACTCGAAATTGTAGTTTGCTGTGTTAAAATAAACGTTAAAGTTTTTAAGGTCCCGTTTCGGTGGAATCTTGGGTAGCCAAAATAAAAAACCTATTTTTGAAAAATCAAACCCACACCCATGCAAAAACAACCTAAAGTTGCGGTGATCGGTGGCGGCAGTTGGGCCACAGCTATCGCCAAAATGCTATGCGTTAACTTGGACGAAATCGCCTGGTACATGCGCAACGGTTCGGCCATTGATCATTTGAAAGCGTATAAACACAATCCGAACTATTTGAGCTCGGTGGAATTTGATATTACCAAATTACGGTTGACACAAGACATCAATGAAGCTGTTGCCTATGCCGATTATGTGATTTTTGCCATTCCTTCGGCCTTTTTAAGCCGTGAATTGGAAAAGTTGACCGTGAGTCTAGACGATAAGATTATCTTTTCGGCTATCAAAGGCATTGTGCCCGAAACCTTTTTGATTGTCGGCGAACATTTTCATACTACGTACGCGATTCCCTACCACAACATTGGAGTAATTACGGGGCCTTGTCATGCTGAAGAAGTGGCGCTAGAGCGTTTATCGTATTTGACCATTGCCTGTGGAGATACCAAAAAAGCACGCGTAATGGCCAAACTATTGGCGGGAAATTACATCAAGACCAAAACCTCCGATGACATCATTGGTACGGAATATGCGGCTATGTTGAAAAACATTTACGCCATTGCAGCCGGGATTGCCCATGGTTTGGGCTATGGCGATAATTTCCAATCGGTCATTATGAGTAATGCCATTCGAGAAATGAAAAAGTTCATCAAAAAAGTGCACCGTATGAAACGCAATATCAACAATTCGGCTTATTTGGGCGATTTGTTGGTCACGGGTTATTCGGTTTTTTCCCGCAACCGCATGTTTGGAAACATGATTGGAAAAGGGTATACGGTCAAATCGGCCATGATGGAAATGAGTATGGTCGCTGAAGGCTATTACGCTGTAAAAAGTGCCTACAAACTCAATCAAGACTATAAAGCGAAAACCCCCATTATTGATGCGGTCTATGCCGTTTTGTATGAAGGGAAAGATGCCAAAAGCACATTTAAAACATTAACCGAACAATTGGATTAAAAAAAGAGCCTCAAAATTGAGGCTCTTTTTTTTTGGACTATCGGTATCGAATAGACTATACTTTGGTCATTTTTAAGTACACCAATTGATTGGAGTTACTGGTGGTGTAGGCCACCACAATTTCGGTGTAGGTTAACGATACTATGGTTAGCGATTGCGTAATTACTTGAGTCGAACCTCCAGCGTTGGTGGTATAACGCAACGTTAGACTGGTCGACAAACGATTGTACGTTCCCGAAATCGATTGGTTGGTACACGTTCCTGAATTTACAAAATCGTTTTGTTGATAGGTAAGATCAGCATTAAAGATGTAATTGTCTTTATCACAATTGGCATCATTTACATAATTGGTGTAGTTGATGGCGCCTTGTGCATTCATCGTCCCCGTTTGGGTAATTTCCCATTTGCCCACGAGGTAATTTTGTTGCACAAACGTCTCTTCGTCTTCTCCACAAGCGGTAAAAAGCAAAGGGAGTGCCATTAAAAGGAATACGAACTTCTTCATCTTATTGTGCAATAACTTCAATGTTGTCAATTTGGTACGTCGAGGTAATATTATTGGTACCTCCTACATAACGGAACGAAATGTACACGGTTCCGGTATACGCAGATAAATCCACATTTCCTGAACTGGTAAAGTTGGTTGGGAAACTTGTCGTTTGTGGTGCAAAAGTAGCCGGCAATTGGGTCCAAGTAGCCGCATTTACATCGGCAACCAATCCTGAACCATTATAGTTGGTCGAAACCCATACCGTAACCGCTTCACCATTGGCAAAACCAATTTTTGACCCAAAACGCAAGAAAGCTCCTGTAGTACCTGTCAAATTGATTCCCGGTGTAATTAAACGCGTATCTACGTTGTTTTCAGCTGGCGTTAATCCAAAAGGAGAAAACTGCGCATATTTATTTCCGCTGAAGATACGAGCTTCCCATTTTTCATTACCACCATTCATTGATACGTTACTCCATCCGGGTAAAGCAATGAATTGGTTATTTCCTGTGTTGGCAATTCCTTCAAAGTTTTCAGAGAACAACGGTACCAAACGAGGTCCTGTCAATTGAATATCTTCTTCCGTACGGGCAACAAACTGGTAGTCAGAACCAAATTTTGTCAAGATACCACGCACTTTTCCACGGCCAGAAGCTACAGGACGTGAGGCAAAGTTGGCAAAACTACTGGTACGGAAAATTACTGTATTTCCATCGGCGTCTACCAACAAGTGATTGGTCGCTCCACCTAAGTCATTATTTGCATCGTAATACGTAGTGGTAATCGCTTGGTTAGAAAACTGAACATTTTCCAATTCTACCAAAGTGTTGATATTAGCATCATTCAACAATTGAGGAATCGTCAAGGTGCGCTTTAATTGGTCTTCAGGAACAATGGTACAAGCTTTGTTCAAAACGGAACGGTAAAGTGCTGGCGCCAAACGACCAACAGAAGCTGTTCCCGTAGAATTTACAAACAATCCCCCAAAACGACGACCTCCATTGCTTACGTCGGTGTACAAATCTTTCATTTTGATCAATACTTTACGTCCGGGTTCAAACGTAATAAACGTTGACGTTACATCTACAGGCACACTGAACGCAGAAGGAACAGGATTTGCTGTCGTAGGAATCGTTTGAAAAGAAATCGATTTGAAGAAGTTACCTCCTTTATCGGAAGAAACTACATAGGCTTCAATCACATCGTCTTGGGTGTACTGTGCTACGGTAGATCCCGCAGTAATTTCCGCAACTTCTTTGGTTTTCACCAAGGTCGTTTCGATACAATTAACTTGAGGCGTATCGTAATCATCGTCGTTCACACAACCGACAAAAGTACTTGCTAAAAGCGTTAGCGCAAGAACGGGTTTAAAAAAAGTTGTTTTCATATTGTGCTTTTATTTTTTTTTAGAAATTAATGTAAAAGTTGAAGAAGTAGGTACGTCCGAAACCGTAGAAATAACGTGGTGCAAAAGCAGGAGTTCCACTAGATACATCTTGGTTTAACTCACGGAAATTGGCATTACGTGCTTGTTCAAATCCGCCCGTTTTGTAACGTACATCAAAGATATTATTTAACGTGGCAAATAATCCCAAGGTGATTGGATTTTTACCAGAAATTCTCCACGATTTTCCTCCGGTTAAGTTGACAAGTGTGTACGGATCGAATTTTTCTTGTTTCAACAATTGATCTACACGCTCTTGAGTGGCTTCGGGGAATTGGAATCCATTGGCATCTAATGGATTACGTAAGAAACTGTTGGTGCGTAATACAGAAGAAACATCCAAATACGTATCGGCCAAGTAGTTTACATTGGCTCCTACCCACCAGAACTTAGGATCGCGGTATTCTAAACCGACGGCATACGCTTGATTAGGGATACCCGGTTGACGGTAGTTTTTCAATTTAGATTCTCCTAAATTCACTAAAGTCGATAATCCACGAGCAGCTCGGGTGTCATCGTTCAACACTACATTTGGATTGCTGTTGTACGTAAACTGTCCATAGGAAGCCGCCGCAGTAGCTTTAATGGTAGAAGTGATTTGATATTCCAAACCTAACTCGGCTCCAAAATTCAATTTATCCAATCCCGTAACAATCTCAGCTACGAAAGCATCGCCTCCGTCACCATCGTTATCTTCAAAAGCTCCCTCAGCAAAGAAGAAAGAGGTTTCGGTAGCATTTTGAATGTTAGCGTAATAAGCTGTGATACGCGCTTTGAAGGTTGGCGTTTTGATCGCATAACTCAAATCCAAGTTAGACACGCGTTCGCTTTCTAAATTGCGAATCGGAGTATTGCTTAAACGAGCATTGAAAAACACATTACGCATCGATGGCGCTTTGGTCATGAAAAGACTGTTCATGGTCAAGAAGTGTTTACCTGTAACTTTATAGGTTAACCCTCCTTTGAATCCAAAATTGTCAAAATCAACTTTTTCACTTTTCCCAAAAGAAGAGTTGGCGTAAATTCCATTTCGGTATAACCCTTCGCGTTGGTATGTTTTGCGGCTAAAAGACTGTCCCAAGTAAAAATCTACTTTTTTGTACGTAAATTTAAACTGGGTAAAGGCGTCGATATGGTCAGCAAACAAATTGTAATTATAGCCATATTTATCCCCTTCACCTACACGACGATTCGGATTATTTAAGTCGGGTTGTTGAGCTGTTCCAGACTGAAATGGATCAACATCTACAAAATGAGAACCTCCCAATAAGTCGGTCAACATTTGGAAGTTGGCCGATTTCAAACGGCTGTAGCTCGCTCCCCCATTCATCACAATGTTATCGGCAAGCTGTGAACTTAAGATGGTATTGGCGACAAACAAGTTGTCATCTGTACGATCTTCATACAAAACGTATTTACTTTCAGCGGCTTGACGACCAATTTCATTACCATTGGCGTCCAAAATAGGCGTTGTATTGGCACGGTACATGGCATTCCAATCGATTTGACGTTGGGTTAAAAACGGCGCGTCCATAGCTCCTACCAAGTTGGGCGTAAATACACCTCCTAAACCTCCAGGTTGGTAAGCAGATGCGGGTACCACAGAAGGATCATTTTCATACAAAGAGGTGAAATAACTAGGTAAGTTTTGGTAATACGTTGGATCAGGATTCGCTGCATTCACGAAGTCCAAACGCGAGTTTCCAATTTTACCGAACTGGTACATTACATTGGAAGTCAAACGTGTTTTGTCGCTTAACTTCCAATAGTGGGTAAGCATCAAAATAGGTTCGTCCACCTCACGGTCACGAGAATTGCGTTTTTCTCCATCTTGCCAACCCCAGAAAGAGTTGTAGTTCACTCCGGCAATACTGTTGATTTCGTCGGTGTTGGAAGAGTTACGACCCCGACGGTTTTGTGCATAAATGGTGGTTAAGTTCAAACTATGGTTGTCGTTGATTCGTTTTTCAATGCTAGCAAAAAGCGAATTTGCAGAGTAATCAGTTCCCTCAAAATACGCTTCTTGTGCCCAACGACGCGAGGCCGAAATCACAAACGCCCATCCATCGGCATTCATTCCGGAAGCATGGGTAGCCATGGCACGCCAGTTGTAGTTGGTATTGGTCCCAGCATACGACAAACGGGTACCTTTGCGGTAAATTGATGCGCGGGTATTGATTTCTTGCGTTCCTAAAATTCCACCGAAGGTATAATCAGAAGGGGCAGAACCCATGGTAAATTCTTGGTTACGCGTAGCATCGTTTAATCCCCCCCAGTTCCCCCATTGTGGACGGTTGTCCAACAATTTATTCATCACCACACCATTGATCATAGTGGTCGCATATTCATTGTCTAAACCACGGATACGGAAACGAGCTTGTCCCCAGTTGAACGCGGCGGCTTGTTGATACGTATCCCGAGAAGCTTGCAACAAACCTGCTGTATTTTCAGAACCGCTGTTGTCATCATTCAAGTCGTTTTCAAGAATCGTAATCAAGTTGATTTGCTGCTCCAAGGTCACATCCTCTTCCAAGATAATCAATCCTAAATCAGAGATTTGACCCTTAGCGACTTCTACATTTAGAAGTTGGTCTTTAAATCCGGTGCTACTCACTTTCAAAAGGACAGCTCCAGGATTTAAATCGTTGAATACAAACTCCCCCTCGCTGTTGGTCACTTGGGTAAAGTTGGTGTTCTGAATAGAAACGATGACGTTTTGCAAGGCCTTGTTCGTCTTCGCTTCCACTACTTTACCTTTCACTCCGCTTCCAGATTGCGCAACGGCAGCCCAGCACTGAAGGAGCAGTAAAGTAACATAAACAAGTTTTTTCATAAATAAAGCAATGTTAATTTTGATATAAAAAAAGTTAAGATAAACTTAACAGCCAGCAAAGGTACATTTTTTCATTATAATATTTACTTTTGGCGTGAAGTTTGCGCAAGCTTAACTTTAATTTAAATTGACTAAAATGAAGAAAATTAAAAATATCGTGTTTGTTTTTGCCATATTAGCAACAAACGCTCTATTTTCTCAAGGGAAATTCGAACTCCACACCGTAGCCTTTTACAATTTCGAAAACTTGTTTGACACCATTAATCAAGAGAATAATGATGAGGAATGGTTGCCAAATGGTGCTCAAAATTGGACCCATAAAAAATACCGTCAGAAATTACACAATCTTTCCAGAGTACTTTCTGAAATCGGAACAGGAGAACAACAAACCAATAGCCCTGTGCTCATTGGCGGTTGTGAAATTGAAAACCGTGGGGTTTTGGAAGATTTGGTGAAACAACCCTTGTTGGTCAATAAAGATTACGGGATCATCCATTTTGATTCGCCCGACAAACGCGGTATCGATGTGGCTTTACTGTATCAGAAAAAACATTTCAAGCCCACCAGTTACACCAGTATTCCGCTTTATATTTATCGCAGTATGGAAGGAAAAGGCGATAAAGATAAAGACAAGGAAAAAGATGAATCCGACGATAAAGTGGAAGCCGACAAATCCTCCGATCGTGTCTATACTCGTGATCAATTGTTGGTCACAGGATTGTTGGATGGGGAAGAGGTGAGTATTATCGTCAACCACTGGCCTTCCCGTTCAGGAGGTGAAAAAAAGAGTGCACCGTTTCGTGAAGCTGCCGGTTTGTTGAACCGAAAGATCATGGATTCACTGTTTGCGATTAATCCCAAAGCAAAAATCATTACCATGGGCGACTTGAATGACGGTACCTACAATAAAAGTGTAAAAGAAGGTATTGGCGCCAAACGCAAAAAAGAAGAGGTCAAGGAAAAAGGAATTTACAATCCATTTGAAGAAATGTTTTACAAAGGACATGCGACCTTATTCCATCGTGATGCCGGTGATATTTTTGATCAAATCATGGTTTCGGAAGCTTTTATTGATAAAAACTATAAGAAATTCCAATACTGGAAAGCTGGGATTTACAATAAACCCTATATGATTCAAAATTTTGGCCAATACAAAGGCTATCCTTTGAGGCATACGCTCACCGAAATTGGCTACAGCGACCACTTTCCGGTGTATGTTTACCTCGTTCGGGAAGTAAAATAATAGCAAAAGTCAGCAGTTGCTGACTTTTTTATTTTGTACCTTTCGTATCCTAATTTTGTATTTTAATTTTTATCCCTATGGCAGCGGCAAAACCCTTTAATCTTCCGCAATGGATTGCAAACAACAAACATCTTTTGCAACCTCCAGTGGCCAATAAAAATCTCTATGTCGATTCAGGAGACTACATTGTAATGATCGTTGGGGGTCCAAATGCCCGCAATGATTTTCATTACAACGAAACGGAAGAACTTTTTTACCAATTGGAAGGACATATTACGGTTTACATTCAAGAAGACGGTGAAAAAAAGGCTATCGCTTTGGGCCCTGGCGACATGTTTTTACTTCCTGCGCGCACACCGCACTCCCCAGCCCGAACAGAAGGTTCTATTGGTTTGGTGATTGAACGAAAGCGCGAAAACCAAGGTTATAAAGATGGATTGCTATGGTTTTGTGGCCAATGCAATCACAAACTCCACGAAGTTTATTTTGAATTGACCGATATTGAAACCGATTTTTTACCGCATTTTAAAGCCTTTTACACCTCCGAGACCTTGCGAAAATGCACCCAATGTGGTACAGAAATGCCTGTCCATCCGAATTTTATAAAATAGCTTTTTTTTACGCGAGAATCCGTTATTTTTGACCCAACAAACAAACTAGAATATATGGCAACTATTGCACAACAATTCGGCATGACCGAAGCCTTGGAACTCTTAGGAATTAAAGCGGTAAACGAAGGAACTTCTACAGGAAGCCAGTGGTTTTCGGGAGGTGAAGTAATCGAAAGTTACTCCCCTGTAGACGGCCAATTAATTGCTAAAGTAAAAGCTTCCACCGAAGCCGATTACGAAAAAGTAATGCAAGCGGCTACCGAAGCCTTTAAAACCTTTCGTTTGATGCCTGCCCCAAAGCGCGGCGAAATCGTGCGTCAATTTGGAGAAAAATTACGTCAATATAAAGAACCGCTTGGGAAATTGGTTTCTTATGAAATGGGAAAATCCTACCAAGAAGGTTTGGGAGAAGTACAAGAGATGATTGATATTTGTGACTTTGCCGTTGGTTTATCGCGTCAATTGCACGGATTAACGATGCACTCGGAACGTCCTTCCCACCGTATGTATGAACAATACCATCCGCTGGGCGTGGTCGGAATCATTTCGGCTTTCAACTTTCCTGTGGCGGTATGGTCGTGGAATACGGCTTTGGCGTGGATTTGTGGTGACGTTTGTGTATGGAAACCATCTGAAAAAACACCGTTGTGCGGCGTCGCCTGTCAAAACATCATCGCCGAAGTTTTGCGTGAAAACAACTTACCTGAAGGAATCTCTTGTTTAATCAATGGCGATTACAAAATTGGCCAATTGTTAAATCGCGATACTCGAGTTCCGTTGGTTTCCGCAACCGGTTCGACCCGTATGGGTAAAATTGTAGCCCAAGAAGTAGCGGCACGTTTGGGTCGTTCTTTATTGGAATTGGGTGGAAACAATGCCATTATTGTCACGCCCGACGCCGATATAAAAATGACAGTTATCGGTGCGGTTTTTGGAGCTGTAGGAACCGCGGGACAGCGTTGTACCTCAACCCGCCGTTTGATTATTCACGAAAGTATTTATGACAAAGTAAAAGACGCTATTGTGGCCGCTTACGGGCAGTTGCGTATTGGAAATCCGTTGGATCAAAACAATCACGTGGGGCCGCTCATCGACACCCATGCAGTAGAACAATACAACAAAGCCTTGGCACAAGTAGTGGCTGAAGGGGGCAAAATTTTGGTGGAAGGCGGCGTACTTACGGGCGCTGGTTATGAAAGCGGTTGTTATGTGAAACCCGCTATTGCTGAAGCGAAAAACGACTTTGCTATTGTGCAACACGAAACCTTTGCTCCGGTATTGTATTTATTAAAATATAGCGGCGATGTCACTGAAGCCATCGAAATTCAAAACGGTGTAGCCCAAGGTTTGTCATCAGCGATTATGACCAATAATTTGCGTGAGGCTGAAGCCTTCTTGTCGGCTGCGGGCTCCGATTGTGGGATTGCCAATGTAAATATCGGAACCTCGGGAGCAGAAATTGGGGGTGCTTTTGGGGGTGAAAAAGAAACCGGAGGGGGCCGCGAATCAGGATCAGATGCATGGAAAGTGTATATGCGTCGTCAAACGAATACCATCAACTATTCTACGAGTTTGCCCTTGGCACAAGGAATTAAGTTTGATTTATAATTTCTTTTTAGAGGAAAGAAGAAAGAAGCAAGAAACAAGAGAAAAGCGTCCTATTAAATTGGGACGCTTTTTTTTAGTTTAATTCTAAATTACGGCTAAAATTTTGAGCCCCAAGAGAAAAATGTACTTTTGCGCCGAATTAAAAAAACAAGTTATGTCTAATTTCACTTCAATTTATACGCTAGTACGCGACTTCGCGATGGAAGACGTGTGTGAAGTCGGGTTTGGACAACGTTTTGAATTGTAAATTACAATACCAAGATATTTTCAACCCGGACATATGTTCGGGTTTTTTTTGTACAACTATGAACCTAAAAACACAAAATCACGAATCCATTTTACCATTCCGTTACCGGTATCGGTGGTGCATATAGAATATCTATAGCTGATCTATTTCCCCACCCGATGCTTTTTAACCATCGGGTTTTTTTATACCTAAAAATTTAAAAACGACATAAATGACATAAAATTTAGAAATCATGGAAACGCTATTGGCGACAAACAAATTTTCTTTAATCACTTCAAACACCTCAACCTTTGCTTGGAAGGTACGGTACTGTGCGGCTCTTTCTCGAAATACCGAAAAAATCGGTACGTTGAGTTGGACAATAGCTAATAGTTTCCTTCGCATGCCATCAGAACAACATGAATGGAGAAAAGAAGTGTTCAAAAGTTTGCTTTTAACGTTGGAAGAAAAAAAATATTTCGCGCTTTTAAGGAATGCGGAAGCGATTCAAGTCGTGGCAAAAATTGCTTTTTTCGGTAATAAAATGGTTCGATCCATCGACGGTTTAACTCGAACCCATTGGGAGGCAGAGACGCAATTAAGTACACTTATTCAGTATTGTTTCGCCCAATATCCCGTTGCTAAATTTTTAGAAAGTGCTTTTTATGGCGATCATAAAGTGCATATGTTGTGGTATATCCAATTGGGTAGAGGGAAAAGTGTTCTGGAATTGAATGGATTTCCTGTTCAATTCACAGCCAAAATGGCCCATTTTTTTACACAAGCCAGTGATGAATTGGAAATCAATCAAGCCATACGATGGGCGCAAGCCAAAGGATATGGAGCATCAGATATCATGGCAGAAATCCTAGCTTGGTCTTCCTTAGCAACACATTTTGATGGTGAAGAATTTTGGAAAACCGTTATTCAATGGTTAGCTAAAACCACTGACGCCTCATTAGACCAAGTCAATTTGGTGTTGCAGTATATCGAATTCAAAAGAAATGCTGAGGCAACATTTCGCATGAATGGTCGAACCTGGAATGCGTTATATCGACAAGCACAAGTGTGGCACATCGAGGTGTGTAAAGCCCAGGAAGCTAAAGGACGAGCAGAATGGGAAACATCAGGAATTCAAGGTTTTTCAAAAACGTTGTATTTGGATACCCCTGTTTCGTATGTCATTTATGAGTTAGTTAACTCTGAGTCTTTATATGAAGAAGGTGCTGCGATGTATCACTGTGTTGCCGAATATGAATACGATTGTATTGAGGGTTCTGCAGCCATCTTTACTTTGCGAAAATTCAAAGGAACCGAGCAAACCATTGAGGCTACAATAGAGGTAAACCTGGAATATAAAGTTATTGTGCAAGCAAAAGCAAAATACAATGAAGACATCAGTGATGAATCGTATATTTTACTACAAGAATGGGCAAAAAATGCGGGGTTAAGTCTTGAAATTGAATGGTACGTCGATGAAAACATCGCGCCACAACAACAAGATGTAGTTTACCATCGCGTAAACAACACTTATGACACACAAGTTACGGTGCGTTTTGTTTTGATAATGCTATTTTTATTGTATCGCGCATGTTCCTAAAAAAAGAGCTGTCAATTAAGACAGCTCTTTTCAATTATTTTGTTTTCTTCACATACTGCGTCAGAATGACAATATATTGCCCTTCGACCCGACCTTCGATTTGATCGGCGTTGTCCCAAACCAACTTGATGTTGTGAACCGCAGCGCCACGTTTGGCCGTAAAATTAGCGCCTTTTACATCCAAATCCTTGATTAATACTACGGAATCTCCATCATTTAAGATATTTCCATTACAATCTTTATGAATGATTTTGCCTTCCTCATCTTCGCCTTCACCGGTGGCTTTCGCCCACTCCAAAGCGTCTTCATCGAGGTACATCATTTCGAGTAAATCGTGATTTTTCAAGCGAGCCAACATGCGCCAAGAGAGCACTTGTACGGGGAGATGTTCGTTCCACATACTGTCGCTTAAACCGCGCCAATCGTTGGGATTAGTGGTCTCAGGATGATTGATTTGGTCGATTAATTTTTGGGTCAACAAAAGACTATTTTCAAGACTTTCTGTAGCCCTTGGTGCAACGGTATAGACCTGTAAAGCTTCGGTGGCACCACTTATTTCACAAACTCCGCCACTGCGGTCGTGTAATTTTTTTTCAATTGGAGTCATTCGCTTCGGCGGAATTATAAATTAAAGGATGCACCGATATTGAACATGAACTGATTGTTATAGTATTCGTATCCTACCACATCAGAATCATATCGTGAAAAAGGAGCGCTAAACTCAGTATACAAGCCGAAACCGTTGGTAAAAAAGTAACGCACGCCTAGATGTCCCCCGAAGTTACGCAAGCCCAAACTTAAGCCGGGATAAATATCTAATTTTTCGTCTATTTTGAATACGTTTCCAATATTGGCATTAAAACGTAAGCGCAAATCGGCTCGGTCTTCAAAACGGGGTTTAAAACTCAAATCGCGCTCTGCATTCAAAATATAATTGGTCATGATCCCCAACGAGATATTTTCTCCAATCCCGAAATCGGCGGTCACTGCGATACCATTACCGCCATCTTGAAAGGTAGCCCCAACCTGCCCTTTCACATCGCCTTTTCCTTTAAATGCTTGTGCTTGTAATCCGAGTGTAGCCGCTAGGGCTACGATCATAAGTAGTCGTTTCATAATTGAGCGTTTTGATGGGACAAAGATAGAAATTCCTAACTCCCACGCGGAAAATCGTCTTAATTTCTTCCTTTTTCGTTAGGATACAACTGCGGCAGGGGTTCGCTTTGCCAAAATTCTTTGCTATCGACATCAAGGATCGTTAAAGGTCCTGTGAAAGCCGCTCCCGTATCGACATTCCAAACGCCTGCTTTGTGCACAGGAACCGTTTGTCCTATTTTGGTGACGGGGGTATGGCCTATATATATTTCGGTGTAGAGTGTGAATCGCCTTGGATAAAAGAGGCTATCAGGAGAGAGCGCATCGGGCATAGCCAAGGCTGTTTCCCATAACGTACGGTCCCAATAGAGCATTCGAGGGTAGTATTCGTAGCTAATCCCGTTCATGTTGGTGAATCCCGCATGAACAAACAATCGATTGTGGTCGTCTAAATGGTAATTTTTTAGGGCTTTCAGAAAAGCAATATGGTCTTTTTTTTGCGCTTCACTCACTTTTTCATAGGCTAAAACAGTAGCCTCACCACCGTGTTTGTACCATTGACCTTCATCGATGTTTTCATTTCGTTGTTCAAGCCAATTCAACACCAATTCATCATGGTTACCCCGAATAAAAATACAGTGATGCCGGTGTTGAAGTTCGATCAAATAATCCAATACTTCGGGCGACTGACTCCAACCGTCGACATAATCGCCCAAAAAAATCAAGGTATCATGGGCGTCCACTGATGCGCGTTCTATTACTTGATGCAAGGCGCGCAAACCGCCGTGAATGTCTCCGATAACTAATGTTCTACTCATGAGTCTTTGTTGTATTTCACTTTCCGCAACACCCGCATCGCTTCCTTGAAATTAGTATACACCTCAGACCGATGGGTTTGCTTAAATAAGGGTTTCGCTTCAATCAGTTTAGGCTTGGCCTCCTCAAATCCGTTGAGATAACACAACATCAGCGTGTAGGGGAGCTGTTCCAAATCATGGTGTTCTCTTTCAGAAAGCGCCAATCCTTTTTGCATTTTATCCAACAGTGCTAATCCCGCATTGTAAATATGATACAACATTTTACGGTTGTATTGCGGAGGTTCAAATAGCATCGTGGTTTCAATTTTATAATACCCATTGTCAAAAAATGTCAATTTTTGGGCCTCCAATGGATAATAACTCGTTTGGTCATTCAAGCCCAACGGCACATATTCGGTAATGGTAAAAGAGCTTTCGTCATAGGTGATGGTCACTACATCTTGCGCCGAATAAAAGAGTTTAATTTGCTCGTTGACCAACTCGATGTCTACCCGTGATAAAAAGTGCGTGTTGCGGATTTTCTTGGGCACTCCCGACCAACAAATCACAAAAAGTTCGCGAAACACCCGATACTGAGAAGGCATATCCCGATGACGGTTGTTGACAAAATCAATAACGCTGTCTAAGGTATGCGCTATGCTGTTGCGTGAATTATTTTCAATACGCAATACGGTCTCTACATTTAACTTCGTATACGGAATTTTATCTTCTGTGGGAACCGAATTACTGCCAATGCGAACAAAGGCGGCTTGGGCAGGAATAGTGTGGATTCCTTTTTTAAAAAAGGAAGGTTTAGATTTGGGCCGGATGGTTACCAAACCGACCACGCGATCTTTGGGTAAATTAGGAAAAGGAACGTTCTCGTATTGAATTTTAGGTGGATTTTCTAAAAAGGCGTTGACTAAATTTTGAATATGACTGTCGTCAAAAAAATCATCGCCTACAATCTCATTGGACTCATCCTCAACCCCAACCACGATATACGAATTGTTGGAAGGATTGGAATTGGATAAGGCGCAAATGTGCTTCAAAAACTTCGCTTTCCCTTCTTTGGTGTGCAAATTCAGTTGCCGCTTTTTGTCATAGAAACTGCTCTCATCATTGTGAGCAAGTAAATTCCGAACCAAAAGACGTTTGTTAATCATTAAACCAAACTACTGATTACTGAACACTGATTACTGATTACTGAACACTGATTACTGAACACTCCCTACGGCACCTTATTCCCCATACTTTCCGTCCAGATAGCAAACCAATCCAAATCGGTCAACGGTAACTCCACCGCTTTCATCAGTTGCTGAATCCGTGCAATATTGACGGTGCCCGCCACGGGAATTACCCCTGCCGGATGCTTCAGAACCCAAGCCAAAAGCAACGTGTCTGAGCCTACGCCATAATGCTCCACCATTTGGACCAATAGTTTTTTCAACCGACGGGTTTGCTCAATGTCCTCCCGAAAAACCGTACCCAAAGGATTCCATGACATGGGCGTGATGTGATGCAATTGCATATAATCTAAACTTCCGTCCAACATAGGCTGGAAATGGGTCGCCGAAAATTGAATTTGATTGTAATGCACTTCGGTCCGTTGACGAATTAACTCGGTTTGGGAGGGTGTAAAATTGGAAACCCCAAAATCGCGAATTTTACCCTGAGCACGAAGGATTTCGACCGCTTCGGCAATTTCATCGGGCTGCATCAAAGGACTAGGGCGATGCAACAATAATACATCTAGGTAATCGGTCTGCAGATTTTTAAGCGAATTATCGACACTCCAAAGGATATAATCTTTTGAATAATCATAATGTTTGAGCGTATTGGGTCGCCCTTGGGTATGTTGTATCCCGCATTTGGAAATCAGTTGGATGCGATCGCGTGATAAACCACTTTGCGTAAACGCTTGGCCAAATTCAGCCTCGGTGGTATACCCTCCATAAATGTCTGCATGGTCAAAGGTGGTGATTTGATTGTCAACACAGACGCGAATTAAATGCGCCATTTCAGCCGTGTTCAATTTTTTATCCCAAACGCCCCAATTCATCGTTCCTGCAATCACAGGAGAAAGCACTGTTTTTTTCATAGCTTCTTAAAAGTTTAAAAATAGTAAAATGAAATCATAATTCTACCTTAATACTATGGAAAATAAGGAACATTTAACGCATCATTAACATCGGTTTGGGGATTAAATCTCCAATTTTGAATTGTTAAAATTTAAAGGTTATATTCGCAAAAAAATAGCATTTATGGAAGAAAATTCAACGGCTTTGGATATCCGAGCAATTAATGAAAAAATTGAGCGGGAAAGTGCCTTCATCGACTTGCTGACCCTAGAAATGAACAAAGTGATTGTAGGTCAAAAAACGATGGTCGAGCGCCTATTGATTGGTTTGTTGGGACAAGGACATATTTTATTAGAAGGGGTGCCAGGTTTGGCCAAAACCCTCGCCATCAACACCTTATCAAAAGCTGTTCAAGGGTCGTTTAGCCGAATTCAATTCACCCCCGATTTGCTCCCAGCGGATGTAGTAGGTACCATGATTTACAACATCAAGCAAAACGAATTTTCGATCAAAAAAGGACCCATATTTGCCAATTTCGTCCTCGCCGACGAGATTAACCGTGCGCCGGCCAAAGTCCAATCGGCCTTGCTTGAAGCCATGCAAGAAAAACAAGTGACGATTGGTGAAACCACGTTCCCATTAGACAAACCCTTCTTGGTCTTGGCCACGCAAAACCCTATTGAACAAGAAGGTACGTACCCACTCCCCGAAGCGCAAGTCGACCGTTTTATGTTGAAAACGGTTATCGACTACCCCAAAATCGATGAAGAGCGATTGGTAATCCGTCAAAATTTAAAAGGATCGTATGAAACCGTTCGTCCCGTAGTTTCAGTGGAACAAATTCTGCGCGCTCAAGAAGCCGTTCGGGAAGTGTATATGGATGAAAAAATTGAAAAATATATCTTAGACCTCATCTTTGCCACCCGATATCCTGAAAAATACGGCTTAGAAAGTCTTAAACCTCTCATTAGTTTTGGAGCCTCCCCTCGGGGAAGTATTAATTTGGCTACAGCAGCCAAATGTTATGCGTTTATCAAACGTCGGGGGTATGTCATCCCCGAAGATGTGCGCTCGGTTGTACATGATGTCCTTCGTCACCGCGTGGGCGTAACCTATGAAGCCGAAGCCGAAAACATCACTTCGGTCGATATCGTCAACAAAATTGTCAATCAAATCGAAGTGCCATAAATCAGTTGACCGTTTGCAGTGATAGTTTACAGTTTAGTAATTATTAACGATTGACTTACGGCTTCATTGACTTACGACTCCAAATCCATGGATACCAAAGAAATTTTAAAAAAGGTTCGAAAAATCGAAATCAAAACCCGTCGTCTAAGCGACCATGTGTTCTCGGGAGAATACCACACGTCGTTTAAAGGACGCGGTATGACCTTTTCAGAAGTCCGTCAATATCAATTTGGCGATGATGTTCGGGCTATTGATTGGAATGTAACCGCACGTTACAACGAACCCTATGTCAAAGTTTTTGAAGAGGAACGGGAATTGACGATGATGCTTATGGTGGATGTTTCGGGTTCGGAAAACTTTGGAAGTCAACAGTATTTAAAACGTGAAATCATCACTGAAATTGCCGCAACGTTGGCCTTTTCTGCTACACAAAACAACGATAAAATTGGATTGATTTTGTTTACCGATCAAATCGAATTGTATATCCCACCCAAAAAAGGGAAATCACACGTTTTACGGATTATTCGCGAACTCATCGAATTTACACCCCAAAGCAAGCGCACGCATTTGGGACAAGCCTTGCAATTTTTGTCGGCTACCCAAAAGAAAAAAGCAATTGTCTTTGTGATTTCCGACTTCCTGTGTCCCGATAATTATGAAAAACCGTTGAAAATTGCCAGTAAAAAGCACGATGTGACGGGTTTTCGAATTTATGATCCGCGGGAAGCCGAACTCCCCAACCTAGGTATTGTAGAAACCCTCGATGCCGAAACAGGGCAAATCGCCATCATCGATACCGGTACAGCGATTGTTCGGCAACGCTATGCCGCTTTATATCGCGAAAAAGTAGCGCGCTTTAAAGAGTTGTTTTCCCGTTGTGGCGCGGGTACCGTTCAATCCCGTGTGGATGAAAGCTATGTAACCCGATTATTAAGTTATTTTAAAGCCCGAGCGTAATGAAAAAGTGGATTGTTGGATGCCTTTTGACCCTTGGGTTGTTGGAACCGGTTTGTGCGCAACGCGTGGAAGCTTCCATGGACTCGGTGCGCAAAAAAATTGGATCGGAATTTCTGCTTACGCTTCGAACGCAAGTAGCTCCCAATACCCGGGTACAATTTCCGAAAGGACAACAATTTGGCCCCTTGGAAGTTTTGGAATCCTACCCTATTGATACCGTTAAAAAATCCGATCGCTGGGAATTTGTCAAAAAATATGGGCTAACCCAATTTGACTCCGGGCAATATATCCTTCCCAAACTAGCGGTGAGAATCGCAAAAAAAGACGTGTATACCCAACCCATTACCGTTGAAGTAATGCCTGTACAGGTGGACACGTTGAAACAAAAAATGTACGATATCAAAACCATAGAAGCAGCGCCTTCGCCCAACAATAGGCTGGGGTGGTGGATTGTTTTGGGAATAGTAGGTGCGCTTGTGGTCGTTTTTATCCTGTATCGAATTCTAAAAAATCGTAAAACAACAACGCCAACAGCTACCCCTGAACCTCTTGTTAAACCCATCGAAAAAGCGACGCAGAAACTCATGGCTTTGGATGCTGCGCAATGGGTTTCAAAAGGAGACGTGAAGCATTTTTACTCCGAACTTACCGAAATCGTTCGAACCTATCTCGAGGAAGAAATCGAAATTCCGGCTATGGAACGCACAACATCTGAGCTCATTGCTATCCTAGAACTCGTGAGTCAAAATAAGAATTTACGTCTTTCGCCCGAGACTATTGCTACGCTTGAACAGGTGCTGCGCCAAGCAGATTTAGTAAAATTTGCCAAAGTTCGTCCCGACATTCAAGCGATTGAATCGGATAAAAATCGCATTGCAAGTACAATAATTACCATCAATAAGGCAATCCCCGAAATTGAGGAAGTAACCGATGAACTTGAAGCTTGGAATGCCCAACAACGCGAATTGGCACGTCAAAAACAAGAAGCGAAAGCCCGTAAACAAAAACAACTCCGTATCGCTATCGCTAGCGTTGCCACCGTTGGGATTCTCATTGGGGGGTCGATCGCTTATTTTGGAATGGATACGATAAAAGATGCCATTTTGGGCAATCCCACGAAAGAAATGTATGAAGGCGAATGGATTACAAGTGCCTATGGAGACCCCAATGTGGAACTCGAAACGCCTAAAGTACTTACCCGCGTAGACTCAGAAAAATGGGCGAAAAACACCTATGCCGTCGTCAAGGAAATGCGCACCTTCACGCAAGGATCGTTACAAGAACCCTTGTTTGTCTTGGTGGGAACAAATTATTACAAACAAGAGAAAAATCCGTATTACAACCAGGAAACGACGCAAATTGACTACGACAAAGTGTTGGAAGGAATCACCAAAAGTTGGGAAAATCAAGGAGCGCGCAACATTTTGTATAAAAATGACGGAACGTTTGAAATTGCAGAAGGCGTAAAAGGCATTCGCGCCTATGGTACCATGACAGTAGAAAGTGAAGAGGGCGAACAACATCGACGCTATTATGAAATTTTGCTGTTTAACCAAAATGGCGGATTGCAACAAGTGGCCGTAAGCTACCGTGAAGACGATCCGTTTGGGAAGAAAATTTTAGAACGCATTCAAGGTTCTATCAAATTACAATTATTTAATTTCAATGGATAAGGTGAGCTTTTTACATCCTGAGTTTTTGTTGCTCTTGGCGTTATTGCCGATCGCAGGAGTATGGCTTTACCGTTCGCGAAAACAACAATCGGTAACGTTGACCTTACCCGCTGTGGCAGGTTTGGAAAGCTTGGTCAATTGGAAAGTCTTACTCAAACCTTACCTCATCGTGTTTCGATTGGTCGCTTTAGCCTTGATCATTATTGGATTGGCACGTCCTAGAACTGTTGATGTGAGTAACCAAACCAAAACGACACGGGGTATTGATATCGTTATGGCGGTGGATTTATCGAGTAGTATGTTGGCCAAAGACTTGGAACCCAATCGTATGGAGGCCTTAAAAAAAGTAGCCGACCGATTTGTGGATGACCGTCCCAACGATCGCATTGGTATTGTAGTCTATGCGGGGGAAGCCTATACAAAAGTGCCCGTAACCACCGACAAATCCATTGTAAAACAGATGTTGCAGGAGCTAAACTACGACCCAACCGTTGATGATGGAACCGGTATTGGTATGGGACTCGCTACTGCGGTCAACCGATTGAAGGAAAGCAAAGCCAAGAGTCGGGTGATCATTCTCTTGACGGATGGTATCAATAATGCCGGGTTTATCGAACCCGAAACTGCGGCCGATTTGGCTAAAGAGTACGGAATCAAAGTTTATACCATCGGATTAGGGTCCAACGGCATGGCACCCTTCCCCGTGGGCTATACCCCTGATGGAACTTTGGTCTATCGGAATATGAAGGTGGAAATTGATGAAAAACTGATGAAATCCATCGCCAAAAAAACAGGTGGAAAGTATTTCCGAGCTACCAGTAATAGCCGTTTGGAAGCTATTTATGATGAAATCAATCAGATGGAAACTACCGAAATTGAAGAATTGCGGTATTATGATTATGAGGAACAATTTCGCCCCTTCGCACTCCTTGCTTTAGTGCTCTTAGTGTTGGAGGTTGGTTTGCGTCAAACGCTTTATCGCTCGTTTATATAGGTTATGTACGAATTAGAAAAGAAACTATATTTCTATGCTTTGGTGCTCGTTCCAGCGTTTCTGGGACTTTGGGTATACAATCGGTATTGGAGACGGCGAAAACAACAAGAATTTGGCCAACCCGACAAAATCAGTTATTTGAGTCCAGACCGCTCCACTTTCAAGCCCGCGTTGAAGTTTGGATTGAGCTTGTTAGGTATTGTTTTGCTTATCATTGCTTTGGTCAATCCAAAGATTGGAACGACGACCGAAAAAGTGAAAACGCGTGGTGTCGATTTGGTCTTTGCAATTGACGTTTCCAAAAGTATGCTCGCCAATGATGTCGCGCCCAACCGTTTGGAAAAAAGTAAACAAATTGTTTCTCAACTTATCAATCGCTTGTCGGGTGACCGTATTGGACTTATTGCCTACTCGGGAAGTGCGTTTCCTGTACTGCCAATGACTTCTGATTATGGGGTGGCCAAAATGTTTCTGCAAAGTATGAGTCCCGAGATGATTTCGGCACAGGGAACCTCTATCGACATGGCCATTCAACTCGCAGCGACACGGTATTTTAACGAAAAAGACAAAACCAGTAAAATTCTGGTTATCCTCTCTGATGGGGAAGACCACAGCAATAATGCAGTCGCGGCAGCTGAAATCGCCAAAGAGGTAAAAATGCGCATCGTTACCGTAGGTATTGGGACCGAACAAGGGGGGCCTATTAAATTAATGGAAAATGGAAGTGTACAATACCTTCGCGATTCCAATAATGAAGTAGTACGCACAAAACGAAATTCAAAAATTTTGGAAGAGGTCGCCCAAATAGGAAACGGAGGCTACGTTGATGGGAATACCACCAAAACAGCGGTTGATTTTGTGAAAAAACAACTCGACAATTCTGAGAAAACCGAATTTGGAGAATCATTACTTGCCGATTATCAATCGCAATTTCAATGGTTTTTGGGATTTGCGTTTGTTGCCTTATTTTTGGATCTTCTCATTCGGGAGCGTCGAACGGCCTGGTTGCGTAAATTAAATTTATTTAATGAAAAAAATGAAACGAAATAACGGCTTTTGGTGTGGCATTTTGGTGTGGGTGACCTTTGTCTCGTGGGGACAGGAGGCCGATACGCAATTGCCCAAAGGAAATGCTGCTTTTTCGGAAAAAAAATACGCCGAAGCAGAAGCGCTTTACCGTGAATCGGCTGCGAAACAACCCAATAAAGCAGCAGCGTCATATAATTTAGGCACTTCGATTTACAAACAAAACCAAGGCGGTGAAGCAAAATTCAAGTTTTTACAAGCCGCTGAGAAAGCCAAAACTAAAGCTGAAAAACACAAAGCATTCCATAACTTGGGCAATGCTTTGATGCTGGAGAAAAAATACGATTTGGCCGAACGCGCTTATAAAGACGCCTTACGCAACAATCCACGGGATGAAGAAACGCGCTACAACTATGCGTTGGCAAAAAAAATGAACAAAGAGAATCCACCGCCGGAAGATGGTGGGAAAAAGAAGGACGACAAGAGCAAACAGAAAGAAAAAAACCAACGTCCCGACGATTCCAAAGGAAATCAAAAAAATAAAAGTCAAGAAGATAAACCCGAAAACAAAAGCGGGCAAAATCAAGAACCCGACCCGCAACCGCGTCCTTCGGGGAATAACAAACAACGCATTGACAACTTATTGGACGCTGTCAATAATGAAGAGAAAAAAGTCCAATTAAAGCGCAAAGAGAAAAGTGCCCAAACGGCTCCCGGAAAACCCGAGAAAGATTGGTAATCTTTTGTCATTGAACGATGAAACGAATTGTAACCTTATTACTAGTATGGATTTCCCTTACGGTATCGGCCCAAGTTAAATTTGAGGCCGAAGTGAGTAAGGCCACTGTGTCCGTTAACGAACGGTTTCGTGTTGAGTTTACAATGAATGTTGATGGCGATAACTTTGAAGCGCCCGACTTTGAAGAAAGTGGCTTTTCGGTATTCTCGGGGCCCTCGCAAAACATTCGTGAAATATGGGTAAACGGAAAAGGCATGTTTCATAAAACCTACACCTTTTTTTTAATTGCAGAAAAGAAAGGTACCTTCACGATTAAGCCTGCCGCAATTGAGTTCAACAACCGCATTTACCGCAGTAATCCCGTCAAAATTACCGTAACACCTGCCGTTGACCCTTCCAACGACCCAAGTACGGCAACTGTAGCTCGAAATTCGACGATGTATTTGGTGACCGAAGTGTCCAACAGCAACCCGTATGTCAACGAACCTATCACGGTGGTGCAAAAGTTGTATTTTAGCTATAACACCGATATTAATGATGCTCGAGATATCCAAAAACCGCGCTTTAATGATTTTTGGAGTCAAGAAATAGAGACTGACAATTTTGAACCCGAACAAACGGTTTACAAAGGGAAACGCTGTCTTTCGGTGGTGCTGAAAAAAGCCGTTTTGTATCCGCAGAAATCGGGGAGTCTTGAAATCGACCCCTACATTTTGGAGGTAGATTGCCGGGTTCCCACGGGACGCATAACGATATTTGGCGAAATCATCACGATGGATGACAGCCGTCGATTGACCTCCTCGGGGAAGACGATTGTTGTAAAAGCATTGCCAGAAACCAATAAGCCTGAGAAGTTTAGTGGCGCTGTAGGTGACTTTAGTTTTAGCGTTGTTCCTTCCAAAACGACCTTAAAATTTGGGGAATCCCTCGATTTAACGTTGAAAGTTTCAGGTGAAGGAAACCTGAAGCTATTTCAAATTCCGCGTTTAGAATTGCCCGAAAATTGGGAAGTTTACGACCCTGAACATGTGGAGAACGTAACAACACCGCTATCGGGAATGACGGGTTCGATTGCTGACCGCTACACTGTAGTACCCCAAGCCAAAGGAACGTATGTGTTAAAAGATCTTCGATTTAGCTATTTCGATTTGCGCAGTAGACAATACCGCACGCTCACGAGTCCCCCGCTGACCATTACGGTAACCGACGGTCCTGGATTACCCGCAGGGGGCTATGCTAGTAACGCACGCCAAAAAAGCGATCGCGATGCCTTTGTAACAACGCCAAAAATGGGCCCTCTCGTTTCGGCAGGTCGTCACGATTTCTTGGGTTCACCGCTGTTTTTCAGTTTGTTGCTATTGCCTTTTATGGCAATTCCTTTGTTGGTTTTGGTTCGCCGACGAAAAGCCGCCGCAGATGCGGATACGGTAGGCAAATCAATCCGAATGAAAAAAGCGTTGGTAAAACGTTATCTTTCCGAGGCGGGTACCTACTTACAATCGAAAGGACCATTTTATGATGCATTGGAGCGGGCGTTACACAACTTTTTGAAGGCCAAATTATTGTTGGAAACCACTGAAATGCAAAAAGAAACCATACGGGAATTGTTGCTTCAACGAAATGCTGCGTCAACTACGGTAACTGAATTTATTCAACTCCTAGAAAGTTGTGAAATGGCGCGCTTTGCTCCTTCATCGGCGACGGCAATACAAAACGATTACGACACCGCGATACGATTGATTACCGAACTTGAAAAACAATTGTCATGAAGTTAAACCTTGCATTTTTGGGACTGCTTTTGAGTTGCATTGTGGGTCGAGCGCAAGCTGAATTTGACGCGGGCAATGCGGCTTACAGCAAAGGAAAGTATGCTGAGGCGATTTTGTATTATGAAAAAGAATTGGCGGACGGAAAAACAGGTGCGGCCTTACATTTTAATCTAGGCAACAGTTATTACCAACGCAAACAAATTGCTCCTGCGATCTATCATTTGGAAAAAGCGCGATTGTTGGATCCGACTGATAAAGCGATAGAAATCAATCTAGGCTATGCACAAGATCGTTGTAAAGACACGCTGCCACAATTCCCGCAAGTGGGTTTTGAAAAAATGCTACACCAAGCCACTACAGTATTGTCGTATGATCAATGGGGAATGGTAGCCATTGGTTGGGCGTTGGTGGTTTTTGGTTGTTTTGCGGGCTATTATGTTTCGCGTTCGCCTGTTCAAAAACGACGTTATTTTACGGGCATGTCGCTCTCGCTATTGTTGCTTTTCGGAAGTCTTTTTGCCGGTTTTTTTCAAAAAGATGAAGTGTATTCCGACCGCAGTGCTATTGTATTTCAAGACCGTACAGCGGTTTGGAGCGAACCCCGGATGGGCAGTGAAACGAAAGTAAAATTACGTGAAGGAGCCAAGGTTTGGGTACTTTCCAAAACAGCACAATGGGCAAATGTTCGGCTTTCGGATGCGAGCACGGGATGGATACAACGCACAATGATTCGCGAATTGAACCCCTAATCGCGGGTAATGTTGTATTTTTGCACGATTAAAAATTTACTATTCTTTATACCTATTCTACCTTGTCTAGAGACGAAACCTTAAAACGCCGTTGGGAGACTGTCGTTCAATTGTTATCTGATCGTTTTACCGATGGAGAGCCGTTGGATTTGGATGGCATCATTTACCTTATTGGAATTCAAGAATTGGGTAAAGTTCACCAAAAATTTCAAAAAGACGACAAAGTCAATTTGATGCATATTGCCATTTGTCGCTTGTTGGTGCCTTATGGCTACTACGAATTTGATTACGTTGACCGTGACGGTTGGCCACATTTCAAGGCCAAAGATGCCTTACCTGCGTTGAAAGCTGGGGAGCAAACGCTGTTAATGAAAGAAGCGATTGTGGGGTATTTTTTGGAAAACGGATTGATTACGTAAGGCGATTTTTAAAATTGCATTTTGAAATGCATCCCTTTCTAGCTAGCCCGGGGTGAAGCGGCAGCGCCCGAGGAACGAGGGACTACAGCGGAACACCGGAGGGAGGTTATGAAAAAATACGGGGTTGTTGCTCCAAAAAAATAAAAAACGAAAGGCGGATTCGTGTCCCCAATTGGGCGGAAAATCCTATTTTTGCAGCAGAATTACAGGACCATGATTGATACAATTAAACAACATATTGAAGAAGCTAAAGCGTTCAACGACAAGAATAAAGAGGCGTTGGAAGCTTTCCGAATAAAGTATTTGGGAAGTAAGGGGTTGTTGAAAGCGCTTTTTAACGAGTTCAAAAATATTCCGAACGACCAGAAAAAGGAGTTTGGGCAGGTGATCAATACGTTGAAAGCGGTGGCCGAAGAAAAGGTACGTAGTTTGCAGGAATCGTTGGAAAGCGGTGCGGACAGTGCGGGGAAATACGGCGATTTAACACGTCCGGGAATGCCCTTTGCGGTGGGTGCGCGTCATCCGATTTCGTTGGTAAAAAATCAGATTATTGATATTTTTTCGACGATTGGATTCAATGTATCGGAGGGGCCTGAAATCGAAGACGATTGGCATAATTTTACGGCGTTGAACTTGCCCGAGTATCATCCGGCGCGGGACATGCAGGATACATTTTTTATACAAACGAATCCCGATGTGTTGTTGCGTACGCATACATCGTCGGTGCAGGTGCGGTACATGGAAAGTCACAAACCCCCCATTCGGACGATTTCACCGGGGCGGGTATTTCGCAATGAAGCGGTATCGTCGCGTTCGCATTGTATATTTCACCAGGTAGAGGGCTTATATATTGATAAAGATGTTTCGTTTGCCGATTTGAAGCAAACGCTTTTATACTTCACCAAAGAAATGTTTGGCAAGTCGAAAATACGGTTACGCCCATCGTATTTCCCCTTTACGGAGCCCAGTGCTGAAGTCGATATTTATTGGGGATTAAAAACAGAGACCGATTACCGCATTACGAAAGGAACCGGATGGTTGGAGATTATGGGTTGTGGGATGGTCGACCCGAATGTATTGAAGAACTGCGGGATTAATCCGGAGGAATACAATGGATTTGCTTTTGGTATGGGGATAGAGCGTATTGCGATGTTGTTGTATCAGATTGGCGATATTCGGATGTTTTATGAAAACGATGTGCGCTTTTTGGAGCAATTCAAAACGAGTATTTAAAATAGTAAGCCGCAGCTCGAGAGAAATGCGGTTTTTTTGTGGGTAACCCTTTGAGATAAACGCGAGATTAAAATGAAAGCAGATATTGTAATTCCGAAAGTTGAAAACGTATTTATGGCGGCTGTTCAGGAGTGGAATGACGACTTTATGGATAAGGTGTGGTATGTTTTTTTGATCAACGATTCTGACCATGATTTGGAGAGTGTGATGGTCGTTTCGAAAGCTTTTGGTACTCTTGATGGGGAGATGAAAAAAACGTCGTTGTTGCGGCATGCGTATGTTAAAGTTCCTTCGGTTTCGGCGGTAAAGATTGAAATGATTGAACAAAGTGTATTGGCCTTGAACAATGAGTTTATGGTGACGTATTTTATTGGGAATACGTTGTATGATAAAAAGTTTATTTTCCGCAAGAATACGATCAATGAACGGGCGACCGAAGAAGTGCCGATTTTATGGCAGCGGGGTGTGGTAGTGAAATAAGTTTATTTTGCTTCGCTACTTTAGGGGGCTAAAGCCACGTGTTGGATTTAACGTTTCCCCTTGCGCGTAAATAAAGCGTTTTTAAGCGCTATTTTTTGCTAAAACACAATCTTTATAGTAGCGCCTATTAATTGGTGTTAAAAACAAAAAAGACAGCCTTGTGAGCTGTCTTTTTTGATATTTATCATTGTGGATTATTTCTTAACGATTAAGAATTCAGAACGACGGTTTTGTGCGTGTTCCGCTTCAGTACATGACGTACAATCCACTTTGGGTTCGGTTTCACCCATACCTTTACCTGAAATACGAGCGGCGTCAATACCTTTAGAAATGATGTACTGTACGGTAGCCTGTGCACGACGTTCAGACAAGTTCAAGTTGTATTTATCGCCTCCACGTCGGTCGGTGTGTGATTTCGCGAAAATAACCATGTTGGGGTTGTTTTTCATGACTTGAACAAGTTTATCCAATTCGAATGCGCCTTGTTGCGTGATATTGCTCTTGTCAAACTCGAAGAAGATCGGATTCAAAACCACTTCGGTTTCGGTTACAATCACTTCAATTGGGTTCAACGGTGCTTTTACATCAGCCTTGGGTCCTTTGCTTTTAGCTACTGGGAATGCATTTCCTTCAAATCCGTCTTTTGATGCTTGAATTGTATAGGCTTTGTCACATTCTACTCGATAGGAAACTTCTCCTTTATCGTTTGAAGTTTCAGTTCCAATAATATTATTTTTTGCATCTAATATAGATACTTTTGCATTGGATATAACCTCGCCTGTTTTTGCATTAGTAACTAATACAAGAACATCTACTCCGCAAATAGGGTTTACAGCAAAAATATCATCGTTCCCATTTCGATTTGAAGAAATAAATCCAAAGTTTTTCTCTTTATTAAAAGTAAAGGCAAAATCGTCTTTTTCGGAATTTACTGGTTTTCCTAAATTAACCGCCTCCGTTCCTTTCGCTAAATCAATTTTGAAGACATCTAAACCACCTAATCCTTGTCTTCCTGAAGAAGCAAAATATAATGTAGCATTGTCTTCTGCAATAAATGGAAAGTTTTCATTACCTTCTGTGTTAACTTTTGGACCTAAATTAATGGGGTCACCAAACTCATCACCATTAACAGATACTTTCCAAATATCAGTTCCTCCCATTGAACCTGGACGGTTAGAAACAAAATAAAGGGTTTTACCATCTCTACTAAGCGAAGGATTCCCGGTAGAAAACTCAATGTTGTTAAAGGGCAATAACTTTAAATTTCCCCAAGTATCACCTTGCTTAGTTGCTTTATAAAGATATACCTGACTTTTTTTAGCGTTAGCTGCTTTATCTTTTTCTGACTCTTTGTTTTGGAAACTCTCTGTTGAAAAATAACAAGTATTACCATCAGCAGAGATTGTCAATGTACCATCATGAAACTTCGTATTTAATTCAGTAACTAAAGTGGGTTCGGCAAATGTACCGTTGTCTGCACGTACTGATTTATATATATCTAGATATGGTTCATCTGTCCATCCATAATTTTTTCGGGCGCCATTTCGAGCACTACTGTAATACACCGTATTATCATATAAAATAGCTCCAAAATCTGACTTATCAGAGGAAATGCTTACTGGAGCTAATGTATACTCCTCTCTCCCTGATAATAGTTTAGGTAAATAATTTGGATTATCTTTAAAGGCCTTTGCTCTTTGATCACTGGGCGCTAAAGCAGCAAATTTACTCATTTGCTTGTTGGCGTCTTCATATTTGCCATTGGCTTTCAACATTTGAGCATAACGATAATACGTTTCAGCATCTTGTTGTGATTCTGTTGCTTTTGCATACCATTTTACAGCATCAGAAGAATTAAACATATTGTAATTAGCGTCAGCTAGTTGCTTGTATACATAAGCATCTCCTTTACCTGCATCAACTAACTTTTGATATTCCTGAACTGCTTTCACATATTCAAAACGCGCAAACAACTTATCTGCATTTTTTGTGTCTTTATTTTGTGCTATCATTGTTCCACTGATAACAACAAAACTTAAAGCGATATATAAATTTTTCATTGTAAACTGTAGTTTAATTAGGTTAGAAAAAACGTGGTGAACGAGAAACTTTTTTCGGGAAGTTCAAGTCAAACAACAAGATGACCTCGTGCGAAGCAGGTGTCGTCACTTTTAGATCCGAAACGATATGATCGTAAGCGTATCCGATACGTAAGTTGGGGGTAATGGCATAGTTTACCATTGCTCCAAAAGAATCTTCTCTTCGGTAGGTTGCCCCGATTTCGAACTTATCATTAAACAAGAAATTGGTAGAAACATCAAACGATACGGGAGCTTGGAAAGCCGTTTTTACCAAGGCAAAAGGTTTGAATTTAACTGAAGGAGATAAGTCAAACACATACCCCC